>SESB01000115.1_pt1 | contig 57650 bp, 62 predicted proteins | sample 3171441 | NCBI WGS metagenome assembly SESB01 (sample SAMN06051867, study PRJNA518727) | freshwater metagenome | biome: subpolar coniferous forest; feature: holomictic lake; material: water; isolation source: holomictic Lake 227, 6 m depth | place: Canada: near Kenora, Ontario | collected...
CTTTGGTATCTACTTGCTTGCTCATTGCAGAGAGTTCGTTGGAGATCGCTTCGACAGCCTTCTCGATACCGCGCTTGAGACCCATTGGATTGGATCCGGCAGCAACGTTGCGAAGACCTTCGCGAACTAAAGCTTGAGCCAAAACAGTTGCGGTGGTTGTGCCATCGCCGGCGACATCGTCAGTCTTCTTAGCAACTTCCTTGACGAGTTCTGCGCCGATTTTCTCCCAAGGATCATCGAGGTCGATCTCTTTTGCGATCGAAACTCCATCGTTGGTGATTGTGGGGGCGCCCCACTTCTTCTCTAGAACCACGTTGCGACCGCGAGGTCCAAGGGTGACCTTGACTGCGTCGGCGAGCGTGTTCATGCCACGTTCTAGACCGCGGCGGGCCTCTTCATTGAAGGCAATCATCTTTGCCATAACTAAATTTCTCCCTCATTCAAATCACGAGTTATCACTCGCACCCGTTGAGTGCTAACGCCAAATCTAGGGCAGGAACGAGATCGGGGCAAACCAGAGGTGTGGGTGAGGGGGCTAAGGCAGGCGACTAGCCAGCAAAATGGGTGGAGCGAGCGGTGGTGCGCGCCTCGCGGAGGCGGCGCAGACGCTTGACCAGCATGGGATAGGCCAAAAGGGCATCCTCGCGGTCGATCAGGTTGTTGAGAAGTTGGTAATAGGCAGGAGGGTTCATGTCGAAGAGCTCTTTCAGGGCGCTCTCTTTGGCCCCGGCGTAACGCCACCATTGACGTTCAAAATCCAGGATCCGCAGTTCAAGGTCGGTCAATTTGGCAGCCGATACTTGGTCTGAATCAAGGGCTCCGGTTTGGAGAGCAGATGAACCAGCGGAGAAGTTATCCATGAGGAAACTATAAGAGCCTGATGCGACAAATTTCGCCATTTTGCGCCCTTTGGGTGTTTGGTGAGTTGAACGAAAGTGAGGTATTGAGCTTACAAGGTGTTCAGGATTGCCTCTAGGTCGCTCTCTTTGGTCCACGGATTGACGATGGCAAAGCGCAAGATGGGTTGGCCGTGATGGGCCGATGGCGTCACAAAACCAATCTGGTCTGCCAACAATTTGTCTGACCATTCTTGATATTGGGCGGCGTTCCACCCAATGCGAGTAAATGCCACAACTGAAAGTTGGGGTTCGGCAACGAGTTCGAGATTGGGATGGTTGCGAACCATGGTGGCTGCAGTTCGCGCCATCTCCATCGTTGCTTCAACCGCATCGGCATATTCATTAGTGCCATGAGCTGCAAGTGAAAACCAAAAAGGTAATCCGCGAGCGCGCCTGGTCAAGTGAATTGCATAATCCGAAGGATTCCACTCACCATCATCTTCAAGAGTATCGAGATAGGCAGCATGTTGCGTATGTGCTTTCTTGCCAATTTCAGGATTGCGATAAATCAATGCGCAAGCATCGAATGGCGCAAAGAGCCACTTGTGTGGATCAACGATCAGCGAATCTGCTTTTTCAACGCCAACAAATAGTGGCCGAACTTGCGGTGCGCATAAACCAGCTAAACCGTATGCGCCATCAACGTGAAACCAAATTCCGCGTTCGTGCGCTGCATCGCCAACCGAAGAGAGATGATCAATAATTCCTAAGTTAGTGGTGCCGGCAGTTGCTACTAATGCGAAGACTTGATGCGTTGGATTCTTTGAATGATATGTATCAATGACTTCGCCACATGTTGATCCTTGCAAAGAACCATGTTCATCTGGATTTATAAGTAACACATCAATATCCATCACGCTTGCCGCGGATTTAATCGAGGAATGGGCTTCTGAACTTGCGGCAACAACCCACTTCGTGACATCGCTGCGCTTTTCGCGGAAATGTGAACGCGCTGCAACGAGGGCAGAAAGATTGCCGATAGTTCCACCTTGAACAAAAACGCCACCCGCGCTCTGTGGCAAGCCCGCTAAATCGGAGATCCAACGAAGTGCTTGGTTTTCGGCAAAGACTGCGCCCGCGCCTTCCAACCATGAGCCGCCATATAAAGCGCTGGCACCAACTACGAGATCAAAAAGGTTTGCATACTCACTGGGTGCAGAAGGAATGAAAGCCAAATAACGCGGGTGATCCGTTGAAATACATGCCTTTGCCAATACCTCTTTAAAGAGTTCCATGGCGGCCGGACCACCTAGACCTTCAGGTGTGATGGTATTTCCAGCAAGTGCGTAAAGCTCTTCCGGTGTTTTAGGACCATCCAACGGTGGATCGGTTTTCAACCGAATGAGGCTGTACTCCAGCACCTCTTGAGCTAGGGCTTCTACTTCGGCGTTAAATTCATGCACGGAAGTGATTGTGCCAGTACTTCAGAGTGCGTTTTTCTCCTTTTTGGCCGCGGCTTTCACCAAATTCTTCATCATGGTCGGGAAGACAAAGATATGAAGTGGCAAAATCACGAACCAATACAGTTGCCCGCCCAGCCCGCGCGGGGAAAAGGATGCTTCTTGAATTAAGCGTCGCTGTACTTGACCATCTACTTCAACCTCTGAAATTCGAAATTCAAGCCAGGCTTTTCCAGGGAGAACCATTTCGGCATAGAGACGTAGACGAACCGGCCGATCGATATCTTCCACCCGCCAAAAATCCAGGCTGTCGCCAATACGCAAATGTTTGGGATCGCGGCGGCCGCGACGCAAGCCGACACCACCCACAATTCGATCGAGCAAGCCGCGGGTCCACCAGAGAAAGTCGGCTCCGTACCAACCGGTCTCCCCGCCGATTTCTTCGATTGCTTCCCATAAGTATTGACTGGAAACAGAGGTAATACTTTCGCGAAAATCTTTGTAAAGAGTTTCGCCTGCCCACGATGGATCCCCTTGGGCTTTCTGCCATGGGGCCACTGAAATTGATGCGTCCGACCATCTTGTTTCAACATCGTTAGCGGACGTACGACTGAGGGCAAGTTCGATTGAAGAGGATAAATGCAATAACCCAGCAGGTGGTGGCGGAAGAACTTTATCAACCGAGCGCTTTGGGTCAGCAACAACTTCGCTAATGAGTGAGCCAACTAGCGGACGAGCTAATGCTGTTGGAACTGGTGTTACCAACCCAATCCATAAACTCGATAAACCTGGAGACAAAACTGGGACTTTAATAATGATGCGTTTACGCAGCCCCGATAACTTGGCAAAGGTCTGCATCATGTCCGCATACGAGAGAACTTCAGGTCCGCCAATATCAAATTGACCATCTACTGGGGCCTGCAATTTTGCGGCGCTGGACAAATACCAAAGCACATCTCGAATCGCGATGGGTTGAGTCAAATTAGAAACCCACTTCGGGGTGGTCATGATGGGAAGTCTGTGGGTGAGGTGACGCAGCATCTCAAAGGAAGCCGATCCAGATCCAATAATTATTCCGGCACGAAGTTCCATTACGGGTACATCGGTCGATGCCAGCTCATGTCCAGCTCGCGCTCTGGACTTCAGGTGCTTGCTGATGTTTTTGTCATTGGCAATACCGCCGAGGTAGACGATCTGTTTTACGTTCGAAGTGTTGGCGGCTTGCGCAAAATGTCTAGCCATCTCGGACTCGATGTCATCAAAATGCTTCCCCAGATTTATGGAATGGAGTAAATAGAAAGCGGTATGAACCCCTTCAAGAGCACTTAACAAATCGGAAATATTATTGGCATCGCCTTCGGAAACTTCAACTTGGTCATACCAAGGTTGGCCCGAAATCTTGCGACGATCTCTCACCAAAACTCGAACCTTTAGACCTTCTTCCACCAGTTGGCGAACCAACCTGCCGCCAACATAACCGGAGGCGCCGGTGACTAGGACTAGACGCGGATTCTCGGAGTGTGAAGTCATCCAATAACAGTAGACTTAACTCAATTCGAGCGACAATCGAAAACTATCGAGCACGACCGAGAACTTTCGACAATTAATTGATGGTGAGGATTACCTAATGGCAAAGCCGCGCGTTCTGATTATCGGAGGCGGATTTGGCGGGCTCGCTACCGCCCAAGCTTTAGGTCGACGTGCAGTTGTCACTGTTATAGATCGTCACAATTACCAGACCTTTTTGCCATTGCTCTATCAGGTTTCCACGGCTGGCCTTGCTGCGGACCACGTCGCCTACCCCATTCGCGGCGCTTTGCGCGAGATCCATGGAAAATTCCGACTTGGTTCACCAATCTCTGTTGACCATAAGAATAAGAATGTAAAACTAGACAGCAGTGAGATTCTTGATTTCGATCACTTGGTTATTGCAATGGGTTCTGTCACCACAGATTTCGGAATTCCTGGAGTCGCCGAACACGCCTTGGGAATGAAAACCATCCAAGAAGCTCTCGAGATTCGTGCCGAAGTTATGCGCCGATTTGAAGATCTTTGCCGATTTGAAGATGACACTAGATTTTCAATCGCCGTTGTTGGTGGTGGGCCAACTGGAGTGGAAATGGCCGGAGCGCTGGCAGAACTCGTTCGTGGTCCGCTGCGCAACGATGAAGAGCATGCCGCTCGACATATAGACATTATTTTGATTGAAGCCGGTCCGCGATTGCTGCCTATGTTTGATGAATCACTCTCAGAGAAAACAAAACGTGACCTGGAAAAGATGGGTGTCAAAGTACTGGTCAATACCGCCGTTAAATCTGTCGAATCTCGCAAGATACTTTTCGCCGATGGCACCAGCACCCCTAGCGAAGTCACGATCTGGGCTGCAGGCGTCAAGGGAAATCCCGACATGGAAAAACTCAATGTTCCTATCGTCGGCAACCGAGTCGACGTAGAAGAAACCATGCAAGTACGTCATTACCCCCATATTTGGGCAGTTGGTGACATTGCCGGCGCCAAGGGTGAAAATGGCAAGTTCCTGCCTATGGTTGCTCCAGTTGCAATGCAGCAAGGGCGTTTCGTAGCGGAACAAATTATTCGAGCTGAAAAATCTGCTCCGCTAAAGAAATTTATTTATAAGGACAAAGGTTCTATGGCGACGATCGGCCGAAACAAAGCCGTCGTCCAAGTTCGCCGCATCAAATTCTCGGGCTTCCTGGCATGGAGTGCTTGGCTCTTTCTCCATTTGTTCTATTTAATGGGCGGACGTAACCGCATTGGCACCATCGCTGACTGGTTCTGGAACTACCTCACCTTCGATCGTGGAAACCGACATATCTTGGATTCCATTAATGATTGATCTCCCAATTTTTGAACTGGTTTCCGCGGGCTACATAAATCTGCGCGGTCATCAAACCTGGAGCAAAGAATGGGCTGATAATGGCGAACCTGCACTGTTACTTCATGGCGGTCTCAGCGCTACGGAGGATTGGGACACCCATATCCTGCCGTCCGTAGCTTCGGATCACCACGTCTTCGCATATGACCGGACAGCACATGGGCGCACTGGTGTACGTGAGGGTTTTTACCATTTTGATTTTCAACGTGATGAAGCCATTGCATATATAGAAGATGTCATCAAGGGACCTGCGCACCTACTGGGTTACAGTGATGGTGGAATTATTTCTTTACTTGTGGCAATTGCTCGCCCCGATTTAGTGAAGTCATTGGTATTGATTGGTACTAACTATCACTATGACTGCGGTCTCCCCTTTGATCAGATTCCCGAACTCACTGCATCAGATGATGATCGAGCCGAATTTGCCGAGCGTTCTCCAGATCCCGCCCATGTTCAAGATGACATCTTGGCTCGTGCACTTCAGGTTTGGCGCACCGAACCTACAATGACCAAACGCGATCTCAATACCATTGAGTGTCCGGTACTTGTTCTGACGGGCGATGACGAACCATTTTCCAATCACCACACGGTAGATCTCTACGAAGCACTTCCCAATGGTCGTCTAGCTGTTATTCCGGGAGCATCGCATTACGCCATTAAAGATCAAACCGAAATAGCCACATTTTTGATTAAGGATTTCTTCGCCCATCCTGAATTTCCGTTAACGCGCGATCCCAACTTAAGAACCAAACCAGTTACTGAACGATCCTAAGTTCGCCGATAGCCCCTTCGGGCACAAATGCTTTGGCCGGTCGAACAAAAGGAACTTTTACATACTCAGCTGACTGTGCTGGTCTTGGATCAACTTCGCCCTTATTTGGCCACATCGAAAAGGCGCGCTCAGCCTGAGCAGTAATAGTCAGGGAAGGATTGACTCCTAAATTTGCGGTCAAACTAGATCCGTCCACAATATGCAGGGTTGGGTAATTCCAGGCCCGGTGATACGGATCGATTACCCCAGTATCAGCTGATGCGCCTATGACACAACCACCGACGAAGTGAGCGGTGAATGGGGCATCGATTAAGTCACCAATATTTCCGCCGGCAATTCCACCTCGGTTCTTGGCGATCCTGCGCACAACATCATTCGCTTCCGGAATAAATGTGGCATTGGGATGTTCGGAATCGTTTTTCGAAGTCAGGCGCCAGCCAAAGAGGCCGCGTTTGCCCGAAACCGTGACAGAGGAATCGACGTTCTGCATCACGAGTGCAATGACGGTGCGTTGGCTCCATTTGCGGATATCCAAGATGCGCAAAAGACTCTTGGGGTGCGCCAACGCGATCCGGTACCACTGCTTGCGTCGATCTTTGGCAACATCACCATCAGTCATCAGTGTTTGCAGACCGCCCATCAAGGAACTGCCGACGCCGTACCGTACAGGTTCGACGTGCGTATGTTCATTGGGAAAAAAGGAGGAGGTGATTGCCGAACCTTGGCTGTAATCAATGGTGGTGTCGGGCATGATGGCGCCGACTAAAGATTCACTATTGGTTCGAGAGTAGCGCCCTAATTGATTCGAGAGTTTGGGCAGAACACCTTCCGCCTTCATTTGATGAAGCAACTTTTGGGTATTAAAAGTTCCAGCAGCAACAATTACTTGGCCCGCGGTGAATATTCGATCTCGACCAAACCAAGATGAACTCTTACGTGTATGGATACGCCACGAACCATCTGCAAGTTCTTCAAATTTCGTCACAGTGTGTTCTGGAAATACTTGGGCACCGGCTTTTTCTGCCAAACCCAAATAGTTCTTGGGCAAGGTGTTCTTCGCATTGAAGCGACATCCAGTCATGCAGCCACCACATTGTTTGCAACCAAGGCGATCAGGGCCGACGCCACCAAAGTAAGGATCTTTGGCAAATACTTGTGGACCTTCACCAAAATGAACTCCAAGCGGTGCCATTCGGAAGGTGTGTCCTACGCCCATTTCATCGGCGACTTCTTTCATTGCTTGATCAGATGGAGAGAAATAAGGATTCTCGACTACACCCAGCATCCGTGATGCCTGGTCGTACCAAGGCGCTAGTTCGGCCTTCCAATCAGTAATGGAATTCCATAACGGGTCGTTGAAATATGTATCAGGCGGAACATACAAAGTATTGGCATAAACCAGAGAACCGCCCCCGACTCCAGCTCCAGCAAGAACCAAAACATCCGGAAGAACATGAATGCGCTGGATCCCGCGCAAACCCAGACGGGGCATAAACAGAAAACGGGATAACCGCCACGAAGTCTTAGGAAAATCTTTATCGGTGAAGCGCCGGCCAGCTTCGATAACTGCGACTCTGTAATTCTTTTCCGTCAGACGCAATGCGGCAACTGATCCACCGAAACCGGAACCGATAACAACGACATCAAAGTCCCGCTCCATATTCACACTCTAACTCTTAGACCGACTTTCAGCCGTAATCACCAGAATTACACCAGTAATAACTATGGCTCCACCCAAGAAAATAGAGGCACCAATCTTTTCGTGGAGAAAGAATGAGCCTAGAAAAACCGCAATTACTGGGTTTACGTAGGCATAGGTCGCAGTTAAAGAGACTGGCGCATTGCTGGCTAGCCATAAGTAAGCGCTGTAGGCAACGATGGAGCCAATTAGGATCAAGTACACCAGAGCCCACCACGAACTCGAAGAGGTCTGGCTGAAATGCGAAAAATGCTCGCCACGGAGCAATCCCACGATAAACAAGCTCAAGCCGCCAGTAAACATCTCATAGGTCGTTAAAACCAGGGCGTTCTTAGGCAGCGACAATTTGGGAGAGATGAAGGTTCCAAAAGCCCAACCAATATTTCCAACTAAAACCATAATCATCCAGAAAAGCAGTTTTGAATTAGATGCACCATTCATGGCATGAACTTGACCAGGTTTAAGAAGTACGGCGACTCCGGCGAAGCCAAGGATGACACCAAACCAACTCAACTTGGCGGGATGATCGCCAGAGATCGCGCGGAAAATTGCAATCCAAAAAGGCATTGCCGAAATAATCAATGCAACGATGCTGGAAGGCACGGTGTGTTCAGCTAAGGAGACATTGCCAATTCCAAATCCCAAAAGCAACGCACCTAATAAAGAGGCAGAGATAATTTCCCGCTTTGGCACTGCCAAAGCGCGCCAACCATTCTTTATGATCAGAACTAAGCCGAGAATAGTCCCGGCACCTAGAAAACGTATACCCATTCCAAGAAGGGAAGGCATCGACTTCACCGCGATAGCTATGGCGAAATAGGTCGAGCCCCAAATGATGTAAACAGTCCAAAGGTTTATCCAGGTAAGGGATTTAACGCTGCGGGCCACGCCTTATTCTAAGCGCGTTCGAGGAAGAGCGAACCCTCCTTTGCAACAACCGGATATTGCGTCAATGGGCGCTTTGCAGGTGACAATGTTGATGGGATACCGGTATTGCTGTCATAGGAGGATCCGTGACAAGCGCAATCAAAAGTCTTCGGAGTTACATCGTTAATGATGCAACCTTGGTGAGTACATACCGCAGTGAATGCCAGGAAATCCCCAGTGCTCTTACGGTGGAGCAAGATCGGAACCTTCGAAGAACCGGAAGATGCTTGATAAAAAGCACGCAAACTTTGGCCGGAGGAAAGTAGTTCGGCACCCACAGTCTTTACTGGACCACTATCGCCTTCTTGATACTGAAGTAAAATCAAATTCGAACTCTTCTCCGATGGTGAAGATGAAGGCGTCGGTTTTTCTGACGCACTTGGATCTGGTGAAGGTGAAGGCTTCGCCGAAGCTGACGGAGTCGGCTTCTTCGTAACAACTTTCTTTTTCGGCGTAGGGGTTGGCTTCTTTTTAGCAGCACCAAAGGCTGAGGTTCCCGTAATCCACGTTAAAGCCAAAGCCATGGTGGATATGACACTTCTGCGCGAAAGATTTTCCATGGAGAAAGTGTGTTGGATGCATCTGGCTTTCACCCGCTGGAAGGGTGGCAATCACCTCACATTTTGTTGAATATTCAATGAGTTTCGCGCTCAAACGGAACTAAGCAGCCAATCAACAGCCGTCACCGCGTTCCATCCATCGGGGTGCTCCTGCAACAAAATCTTTGGCCCTACAAGATCTGCGCCCAGGGTAACGAGTGGCAGCTCGTCATAGCCGCTGCGTCGGTGTTGACCCAGCCCAATATTGGCGGTCAGGCCGTTGCACAGACATTGGCGACCGCGGGTTTCTTCAGCGGCCCCTCCCTTTCGGACATACATATCATCTGGCTCAGCAGCACATCGATAATCAATCCGCCCGTTGGGATTAAGGAATGGCACTCGTAGATAACCCAGGTCGCAGAGAGCGCTGCGATTGAGGTTGAGATCCGTGTCGGTCAAAGTACCGGGAAGGATTGCAATCTTGATTGGAAAACCAGTCGGTGAAGCGGCGGCATCAGTCGCGATTTTGAGGCGATCGTTCTTGATCTCATCAAGAAGATGATTGCGAATTTCGGCAGTTAAGCCAGAATCTGTACAGAGCGCAAAGAGCGTACCCACTTGAACACCTTGAGCACCCGTGGCAATTGCTTCAGCAACTCGTTCGGGACTGCCATACGCCCCGGCCAACCAATAGGGAATTCCTAGAGTTTGCATCTTGACCAAATTTGGTTCATCGCGTTCGTTGTAGATGGGTTCATTGTTTTCATCAAACTTCTTACCCCTAGGTGGGGCATTGTGACCTCCTGCAAGATGGCCCTCGATAACAAAACCATCAGGTCTGGTTGTTTCATCCTTAGCAAGGTAGGAAGCCAAAATATCCGAAGAAACAATTGCTAAAAATTTCGGGGCGACTAATTGTTGAAGTGAATCTCCTAATACTTTTTTGGGATCTAAAGTTAACTTAACTGGATCCGTCCCAATGACTTCAACATTGATGAAGCCTTCTTTGCCTTCCGAGAAATCTTTAATGAGCCGCGGGATTTCCCGAGGAATGCCTGCTCCCATTAACACGTAATCCACTTTGGCCAACATCGCGCCCAGAATTGCTGGCGGAGTTGCCATCTGAATCTTTTCTAAGAAATTAATTCCTACTAGACCGTCGTGTCCTTCTTTTGCCAACCAGACTTCAACGAAATTGGCGACCACAACAATTTCAATAGCTTCTTGGCTGGGCGTGAGAGATGGCTTGGGAACTAGCATGAAAGTTTCATCGCTCGTGCGCGGTTCAATTCGGAAATATCGATCCAGAACTCGCTTGGCTATTTCTTGAGAAGGAAAGTGGGCTAATGCCCGACGGACGGTGCCATCTAAGTCACCATTTTGAAGACGGCGGACCATCACGGTATCGACAGCAGTGCCGGAAACCACGCCAAGCTCTCCACGCATGGCGACGGCTTTGGCCAGCGTCCAATTGGAAAGTCCGACTCCCATGCCGCCTTGGATAATGCGCGGCCACGGTTTCACATTTGCCATACCTATTACTACACCTCTCGCCAGATGTTTCCAGTCCTAACGAACTTAGAGATATTCACGGTAGAGGGTGACTGGCCAGTAAGAAAATCAAGAGCACGAGCCAGCACTATTTGAATTCTCACACCGCTTTTGTGACCTAAAGGAGCGTTTTTGAGAACGGAAACGCGAGAATTCCACCCATAACTTTGGCAATCAAGTTAAGAAACTAATTGGACCTGCGTCGAAGATGAATATTACGATCCGAAGGTTCACCGGACATCAACTCGACATCGTTAGGTCCTTCGCGGCGTTGCCAATCATTTGCCGCAAGCAACCTTGAAATTCCAGCCAACGCGATTGGGTTAGCCAAGTCAACAGAAGCAGTATCTGTATTTACTGGCCCCTGGTGATCAATGACCGAAGTCGAAATCACGATATCCGCACCATCTTCCAAAATCTCTAGTAGCCGACCTTGCTGGGGCCAGTCCACATTTGAAGCGGTTTGCACATGCCAAAAACTCGAGACTTCGTTAGAGATCTCATCGATTTTATGAACGTGTGTGTGACCGGCCAACCAAAGAATGACCCGAGGTTCAGAAAGGAGAAGATCGACCACCTCTCGCTCTTTGATTCGCGCCTCTTCTTGGGGTCCACCAAAGTCATTGAAAAGATCGCCAGCAGGATGGTGAGAGAGCACTACAAAATACTTAGGTTTTTGATCTAGCAAGATTGTCTTCAACCAATCAAACTGCACTTGGTCCAAAGAGCCTTGCCATCCACCGTTGATGTTGACGGTATCCAATGAAATTAATCTAATTCCGTCGATATCTTTAAACCAATACTTGGTGGCAGCAGACTCATTCTCGTGAGTGAGACCGTGATCGTGTCCACAGGCCAAATGCAACTTGGCCCAGTCTTTTGGTTTGGTGAATTTGCGCCGCTCATCGGCAACAATCGGACGAGTTATCGTTCCATCGGGAGATGGGTAATGGGCTGGGCCAACCATCTGAAAGCGGCTCAAAAGTTCGCCGATATTAGTCTGCGGATCTAGTGACTGAACTCGCTTATCACCAATGACAAATTGGTCTAGGAATGCATCCGCCGGCACGGTTCCTTGTAAAAGAGCATCATGATTACCGTGGGTTGCTAACCACTTGTGCCGCAATCCGCTGGCTGTAAAGCTTTTACGAACGGCATCCATCAACCCTGGGATCGTTGGGAACCCATAGATCGAACGTGGGTAATCCTCTTCACATCCTGCGGGTGTTCCTTCTGGATTCCAATAGGAAGGGTCATAACTATCGGCACTGGTTGATGCCACGCCCTCCCAAGAGTCAGAACTTCCACTGTCCGGCGTAACCTCGCCACCATCTAAGACGTTGATATACCAGTTCAATTCGTTCTGTTGGGAATTGTCAGTGACATCGCCAGTAATGACCACTGCATCCACGGGGCGAGTCGATTCAATTCCATGATTAATCTGGTTAAGAGATTGCACCAGCGCTTCTAACGTTTGCACGGTCAAAATCTCCTGCGGGCGATATGTACCGACGTAACCCACTAACTCAGACAATGGATTGTGTGGGTCGGCATATCGATCCATGATTTCAGCCCGAGCCGGAGATTGTGCATCGCAAATGTGAAGATCTGAAATATGCAGAAGGGTTAATAACGGAGTCGCTTCACTGCTCGCAGGCTTTCCCACACGAGGTTCGCCATCAAAATTTTCTAGTGAGCGCCAACCTTGATCATTTGCATCGCCACGTTTGATAGTGGTTGCTTGAGTGTCGATATCAAACGCTGGCAACCATTAACTCCTCTGATGTGATCTTGAGTGCAACTCTGCTGCCCACGTCGATCTTGCGAGCTTCCTGGCTAGTCATATTTACGTAGACAAGATTAGCCATTCCTAAGTCGACCCCTATTTTAGTTAACGGTCCAAGAAAAGACTTGGTAATGACCGCTCCTGATTGTGTTTCTTCATCAGAATCACTAGCCAAAACAATATTTTCGGGACGGACTAAAGCCAGCACTGGGGAACCAGCAGAAATACCAACAGAATTCTTCGATAATTCGATCTTTTGGTTCAGGACTCGAACTCGTCCCTTTCCATCGATCTCAGCCGGGATCTTGTTGGTGACGCCAACGAAGGAGGCGACAAAAGCGCTGGTTGGCTTGTTGTAGAGGGCGGCAGGGGAGTCAATCTGTTCTAGTTGCCCGGCGCTCATAACACCAACGCGGTCGGAAACAGACATGGCTTCTTCTTGATCGTGGGTAACAAACAAGGTCGTGGTTTCGGTCTCTAATTGAATACGACGAATTTCCTCGCGAATTTGAACACGAACTTGAGCGTCAAGTGCGGAGAGTGGCTCATCGAGTAACAGCACCTTTGGTGCAATCGCCAGCGCGCGAGCCAAAGCGACGCGTTGTTGTTGGCCACCGCTGAGTTGTGCTGGGTAAGCCTCGGGGCGATGGCTGAGATGCACCATCTCTAGCAATTCCATGCTCTTCTTACGACGAATATCTGGCGCTATTTTGCGAACGCGGAGCCCGTATTCGACGTTCTCGGCGACAGTCATATTTGGAAAGAGTGAATATGCCTGAAAAACCATGCCCATATTGCGCTTATCAGATGTCGAGCCAGTGATGTTCTCACCATCGACAAAAATCTGACCACCATGATCAGGATCCAGGCCACCCAAAATCCGCAGAACGGTAGTTTTGCCGCAACCCGAAGGTCCGAGCAGGGAGACCATCTCGCCAGTTCGCATCTCGAGTGAGAAATCCACCAAGGCTGCAACGTTGCCATAGTGTTTGCTCAAATTTTGCAAACTTACTTTGCTCTCGATTTTTTTCGCGCTCATGCAAGTACCTCTTCTTCAGATATTTCGGGGGCACTCTTCTTGAGTTTTATGCCCTTCCAATTTTGTGCAGCTTGTACGCCAATCAACAGAATCCATGCACCAATAAGCGAGAACATAGATAGCGCGATGGAACCGAGAACGTTTCCTTGTGAAGCACGAGTGATCCAAACCGGGAAGGTTTCCCAGTGCAGTAACGAAGTCAGAGTGAACTCACCGAACGACAAAGTGATGGCCAAGAAAATCGCTGAATTGATTGACCCACGAATTGCGGGGATAATCACCGAGAGCACAGTTCGAGTAAAGCTGGCTCCAAGACTGCGAGAAGCTTCGACCAAAGTCTTCAACGGAATCGACGAGAGCCCAACATTAAGAGACTGGAATGTGTAAGGAATAGCAATTACTACGTAGAAGAAGGCCAATTCGTATTGACTGTTCTGGATGAACTCGGGCATAGCTTTTTGGGCGCCGATAGCAAGCGAGACAACCGGAACAACTAGTGGCAAGATCGCCAAGAATTCAAAAATGCGCTTGTAACGAGCGCCTTCTAGGTGCAGGTAGGTGACTGCAGGTACTACTGTCACGAGTGTTAAAAGTGCCGCGACAAGAGCCAACTTTAAAGAGATAGTGATGTTTATAAAGAAATCTTCCTGTTGGAAGATCCATTGATAGTTAGAGAAGTTATGACCTTTATTTCCATAACTGCGCAAACTAAATTCGATGGCAGAGGCAACCGGCAGGATAAAGAAGCACAGACCTATAGCCAGAATTCCGTAACGGATTACATCAAACGCGCGTCGGTTCATCGCTTGGCCCATTTCAGAGAAAGGCCATAGAAGCCCATAACGATGGCCGAAACCACAACCATTCCTACTGCCAAAGCATCACCAAGGTTGGCTTGATCGGTAATTACGTTTCCATCAATCAACGAACCAATGACAAGTGGAACCAGCCCAACGCTTCCACCTGTTAGTGCACGAGCGGTCGCAAATGCAGAAAAAGCGCTGGCGAAAAGCAAAAGTGTCGAGGCTAAAAAGGCTGGAAAGAGAACCGGAATAAGCACCCAACGAATGAATTGAAAATTGGATCCGCCCAGAGAGTTGTTTGCTTCGCGCCACTCGTTGCGCACACCTTGTAAAGCTGGAGTGAAAACCAAAAGCATCAGTGGGATCTGAAAGAAACTGTAAACCAAAATTAGCCCGGTCAGGCTGTATAGAGAAAAACCAGTAGCGTAAATGTCGAAACCAACTTTTTTGAGCAGAGTTACTACACCGCCTTGGGCGCCGAAGGCTGCAATAAACATGAAGGCGAGCGGGACACCGCCAGAGTTAGCCAAAACGCCAGAAAGCATCGCGATACCAGAGCGCAACCCTGGGCTGCTGCGGTAGACGTAAAAGGCGACGATTGCGCCAATAATTCCGGCGGAAAGAGCGGAGAAGAATGAAAGTTCGAGTGATACTGAAAAGGCGTGCATGTACGGCTTGGTGAACATCAAGCGATAGGCGCTGAGACCGTAATGACCTTTTCCGTCGGAGATTGAATTCCGGAAAATCTGAAAAATTGGCCAGCAAAAAAAGAAGATAAATACTGCAGAAAAAGGCGCTAACGGCAGCCCCTTTTTAATGAGAGAGAAGCCACCGCCCTTTCGAGCGGTGGCTTCAACCTGTTGATTCATATTAGAGATTTGGCCAAGCTGATACGAGGATCTTCTTAGCTGCAGCTTGTTGATCTGCATTTGGTGTTACTGCAGCCAACTTGCCAGCGTAGGAAACGATGGCTGATGGAGGAGGAACATTCAAGCCCTTCTTCACCATTGCTGGGAACTGGATTGGAGTAGCTCCACCGGTGATGAAGATGTTCTGTCCGCCCATGAGCTTTGGGAACAACTTAGAACCGGAAAGCTTGATGTCAGCAGCTGTTAGCTGGCTGGTGATCTTGCCCTTGTTCTGTGAGTACATGAACTCTTCCCACAAGCGAGCACATGCTGGGTGTGGAGCGTTCTTGTTGATTGCTTGCATGTAAGGAGTTCCTTGTAGAACTGCGTCGGAAGGAATAACGAACTTAACATCCTTGCCGAGTTGCTTTGCAGCAGCAACAGTTCCTGGACCGTTGAAGTTCCAGTTCAGAACAACCTTGTATGCACCAGCAGCAAAGTTGGTGGTGTTTCCGTTAACGGAGACAAAGTTTCCACTTGCCTTGAGCTTGGAGTAGAAATCGATACCTTTTTGGATGTCGTTGGTTGATCCACCGTTAGCTACAGATGCAGCGAAAACGCTCATCAATGCTTGTTGTGATTGTGTTGGATCACCGGAGATTGCGACGAGACCCTTGAATTCTGGCTTCAAAAGATCCTTGATGGACTTTGGAGCAACTGGAATTGAGGTGTCATACATGATTGCGATCTGGCCGGCATAGTCACCGTAGTAGGTGGCATTCAATGTGTCCTTGTAGTTGTTTGGAATATCATTCCAGGTTGCTACACGGTACTCAGCCAAAAGGTCGTTTCCGACTGCATCGTCAAGCACGGATACGCCAACGTCAATTACGTCTGGTTGCTTTGACTTTGGAGCAGTCTTGATGGTTTGGATTTCATAAGCTGAAGATCCATCGGGATTGTCATCGTAGATCTTGACGCCGAAAGCCTTTGAGAATAGGTCCATTGCTTCGCCGTAGTTTGCCCAGTCACGAGGAAGGGTGATGACGTTAAGTGCCTTTTCCTTCTTGCAAGCGGTGACGAGACCGTCAAAACCACCTGCGAAATCTTTAACTGATGTTGCTTCGGATGCCTTGACGGCAGCCACGGATGCTGATGTAACAGCAACTGGGAGAATCGCAACAACCATTGCCGCGACGGCTCCTAATGCAAAATGCTTACGCATAAGTCCTCCTTGAGAGATGTAGGGGTAGCCAACCCTCGATAGTTATCGTACTAGGGGATATTTGGCGTTATTTTGGTGAGCAGAAAGTTAACAATTGGATTTATGCAATGACCTCAAAGAGGTCGGTGGAATGTGACAAAACGTGAGTCGCTCCGTGAGATTTGAGACGTTCTTCGTTATGAGCACCCGAAGTAACTCCCACGATGAACTTCACCTGGGCGTTAATCCCACTTCCCATGTCTGATTCGGTATCGCCAATAACTGCCACCTCGCTTGGGGAAACGTGTGCACCGGTCTGAACATTAAAGAGTTCGATGGAGCGCAGGATCATGTCTGGCGCAGGTCTACCAGTATCAACTTCCGAGGCAGCCACCGATGTGTCAATCAAAGAGCTCCAACCCAAATTGGAAATGATTCGATCTAAAATTTCGCGCGGAAAGCCGGTCGTGATTCCAATGGCTACATCAGCCTCGCGTAATTTTCGGAATAGATTACTAACGCCTTCAAACTCTTCTAGTTCGCCCGCTTTAACTAAATCAATATACCCAGCAACAAACTTCTCGTGGGCTTCCTCGGCCAAAATTGAATTGCCGTCAAAGAGATGGAGAAAAACATCAATTTTACGGACGCCCATCGTGGCGATGACGTACTTAGTCATCTCTTGAAATTGATCCGAATTAGGGTCGATACCCATGCTGATGACTGCCCCTTGAAAGGCTCGAACTACTAAACCGTCATCTTGTGCTGTTGTTCCGGCTACATCGAAAATTGCCATCTTTACTAGCGCCATTGCTTCATCGTTTCTTCCGCTATCGCTGGAGACAAAGTATTTCCTCGTCCCCCACCGCCGGTTACAACAACCGCACCCGGAGCGATTGTTTTTCTAAAGTACAAATCGGAGCTGGTTGATTGACTATAAATACCGTCCCAGCGTCGAGCAACAGTCGGTGCCTTCTTGCCAAATATGGCGCTGATGACCCCGGAAAGGTGCTCGTACGGCTCTTCCGATAATTCATGGTCAAAAGGCTCTTCGTATTCGTGTGTATCGCCGATGGTTAGCGTGCCATCCAGCCGTTGAACCATCAAAAGTTGCATTTTCTTGCGAGCGGCAATTTCGCTTTGGGGCGGCAATTTATTTATGGAGAGATCTTTAAACGCCGGGTAATAGCGAAGCGAATCACCGTCGGCAACAGAGTGACCCAATTTGGTAGGAAGTGGAACTGTGGCAGCCATCTGCAACCGAACTCGACGCACTGGGGCTTCCACAAATAAACCAGAGAGGAATCCCTTGTGTGACGAACCCGGGCATATGACGAGCAGGTCACCGGAAAGTGTTTGTCCCTTTACATCGGTAACGTGATTTCCCGAGGAGTCAGATTTGAACTCCATAACCTCAAAATTGGGCTGCCACTGGTAATTCTCATTGCTTTTTAAATACTCGCGGAGAGAAGAGAGCAATAAGGGGGGTTCCGCGGCTGCGTCTAATTCACAGCGCAAGGCACCCAAGAAATCACCGTCGAGCACTGGTTCAAGCGCTGTGGTCTGGCTTTTAGTCAGCAACGAAAATCCTCGGAGTTGGGCATCTGGCATCGCCGCTGCCTCTTCCAGAACTTGCAGTTCGGCCTGATTTCGCGCAATCGTCAACGAGCCGTTCGCCCGAAACCCAGTTTGCGGAACAGCGGATCCCACCTCTGCCCATAGTTCACGTGCTCGCAGGGCCATCTCGAGTTCGGCTCCGACTTCGCGACCGCTCACCCAAATGAGACCAAAATTTCTCACCGACGCAGATTGAGCTCTGAGATCACGTTCGCATTGAATGACCGAATAACCTTCTTGAAGAGCAAGATATGCGTGCATGGTGCCAAAGATTCCGCCACCAACGACAACAACTTTTTTCATCGCACCGCTCCCTAGAATTTGAACCATCAGACCACAGAAAGGCAACCAATAATTGTTCTTGAGATGATGATTAGGTGAACTTTTTTGTCGCTCGTTGCAGGCTGGTTCCAAGAGCAATAAAAACCATGATCGGAACTATCCACCAATCATTAATTTGTGTCGAAAAAGATTTGGTCAGCGCAAAACTGAATACAACGATCGCCGCAACGGTCCAGTCATCACCAATAATAAAGTCATACCAGAACGCACCAAAGGAAAGAATCTGCGCAAAAACACGTGAACCAGAGGTCACCCCTGCAGTTGAGACCTCACTCTTGGCAGATACCGTCACTACAACTAACTCGGCAAACCGTTTTTTTGAAAGTTGAACAATCATCAGAGAAAGTGCAGCCACAAAAGCAATTATCAGCGGGACCGCGACATTGTCGCCGGGCCAGTGCGCTCCCGATCCTTCGACTCCCCAGAAAATTCCAAATGAAGTAAGCATGATTCCGACCACAAATTTCATGGTGTTCTCTGGCACTTTCGATAGAGGTTTGTGAACCACAAAACCAGTAATGACAGTCACTGCAACCGCCGTTAATGCCGCAATCGAAGCCAATCCCACATCTTTTTGAATGGCGCCAAAAGTCAGAACGATAAAGACAATCTCGAGACCTTCGAGGACTACACCTTTAAAGGCCAAAGTAAAAGCGAACCAGTCGTCAACTCCAACTCGACTCTCACGTTTTGCCGCGCGCGCAAGCTTTAACTCTTCTTGGTAGATCTTTTCTTCATCGTGCAGCGCCTTAAATCCGCTGGCTCGAAGAATCGCCTTGCGCAACCATTGCAATCCAAAAACCAAGAGGAGTCCACCGACCAGGATTCTCAAAACAGAAATCGGAGCCCGTGAAATCGCTGGACCAAATACCGCGATAATTACCGCAAGGAGCGCCAAACCGGCATACACACCCCGAAAAGCTGACTTCCAATCCCGCGCAGTTCCGGCAGCTAGGACGATGGTCAAGGCCTCGACGGCTTCTACCGCGGTGGCGATGAAAACTGAGGTAAAGAGTGCGAAGCCGTACATCAATATGCCCCTTATTCACTGCTGAGAGTGGAGCCCCCCGTCAGGATTGAACTGACGACCTTCCGCTTACAAGGCGGATGCTCTACCACTGAGCTAGGGAGGCTTGAACAGATGGGGTTTGCCCCAAGCCAAGGGGTAATTATGGCACGGGTGACGCACCTGATTTCCCGTACAAAAGTCGCTCAAACAGATAGTAGGTTCCGTCTATGCGCCTAGGGGTTCTTGATGTCGGGTCAAATACCGTCCACCTACAGGTGGTCGATACCCACCCCGGCGCTCGGCCAGTCCCAACCTTCAATTTCAAGGAAGAACTTCGGCTAACCGATTTTCTCGATTCAAACAATAATATTTCCGAACTTGGGATCTCCCAACTCCGTCTCTCTATTAAGCATGCGGTTACCCAGGCAAAATCTGTTCAAGTCAATGAACTCCTCCCCTTTGCCACATCAGCGCTGCGCGAAGCTTCCAATGGCGAAGAAATCATTGCCTCAATCAACAAAGATTTTGCGATTGATCTACAAGTGTTGTCGGGCGAAGAAGAAGCAAAATTAACTTTTCTCGCAGCTAGACGATGGTTTGGATGGTCCAGCGGTCGCTTATTGGTGATCGATATCGGGGGCGGTTCATTAGAGATTGCTGTCGGCGTTGATGAGGCTCCTGAAGTTGCAGTCTCATTGCCGCTTGGGGCGGGTCGGATGACAAAGAACCATCTTCAAGGAGACCCTCATTCGGACAAGAGCATTCGCGCCCTTCGTGATTCCATCGAATCTCAACTGGAAGAAGTTTTGCCTGCTTTGGTGCATCACCAAGACACCGACCGCTCGATCGCTACCAGCAAGACGCTTCGCACCCTTGCCCGACTTTGTGGTGATTGGTTTGGTGGCAACGGTAAAACCATCAAAGTTGATGCCATTCGTAAAATATCCACCAAGCTAGCAGGAATGACTCTTGAGGAGCGCACCAAACTTCCAGGAGTTTCCTCCAACCGTGCTCGCCAAATCGTGGCCGGTGCTTTTGTTACCGAAAGTGTGATGCGCAATCTCGATCTTCCCGAGCTTGAAATCTGCCCTTGGGCTTTGCGCGAAGGCATCGTTTTGAAATATATGGACTGGATGAAATCCTGATTTAAATGTGCGGGGCAGGCAAGCGATCCACCTGCAGAACTTCCTTTTTATTGTGGTGCAAGACCCAGGACTCCCCGGGTAGCAATTTTGAACCTTCGTATTCGACATCCACTTTCTTAGTCAATTTTTCCAACATCTTGGGAAGAACTGGATTGTGGCTGCAGATTAAGAGCGTCTCATTCTTTTTAATGAGTTCCTTTACGAAATCACGTGATTTTTCCTTATTTTTCTTGAAGGTGTACTCACTGATTTCTTGAGCCACTTGGACATCAATCTTCAAGCTCTTTGCCAAAATGGCCACCGTATCGAAGCAACGAACTGCATCGGATGTATATATCTCTTTCAAGCCAAACACTTGATAAATAGAGAGCATGCGCTTTGCTTGCAATTGACCAGTGAGTTCCAGCGGACGATCATCGTCATCGCCTTGCCATTCTTGACGTGCTAGCGCCTTCGCGTGGCGCAACATAACGAAAACACTGGAGTCATATGGAGATTCAATGAACTTCGCCAGAATCTCGCGGTCACTTTCTCGCGTGGCTTTTTCGATCGCATCCGATGGAGAAAACCAAATCATTTGATCCACTTCATCATTAGCTTTAAAGGTGTACTGATCTTCCTCAACACGAGCGCACCAGTAGTGAACTTGCTTCAGACCGTCCGGCACAAAATATTCAACAACACCGATGTACGGACCCAAATTTACGGGAAGGTTTGTTTCTTCCATGACTTCACGATATGCACACGAAATTAGCGTTTCGCCCGGTTCGATCTTTCCTTTTGGTAGCGACCAATCGTCGTATCGAGGGCGGTGAACAAGTGCAACGAGAACTGAGTCGCCAGCTTCTTTTCGCCAGACAACCGCTCCCGCAGCAATGACGGTAGGTGTCATCCGCGCTCCCGATACCACTGAATCGATGCCGCATGTAGATCTTGCAATCTTTCTCCTGTGCTCGAAAATTGAGTGTGATGCCAATCGCCACTAGCTTCCATGGTCCAGTGTGACATCGTTGGTGAGAGATAAGTATCAATAGCTCGAACTAATAGTCGTTTGTGGTCCAGCTGAACAAGTTTGACCATACTTTCAACCCGACGGTCTAGATTGCGATGCATGAGATCGGCGCTCCCAATCCAGAGCTCATCCTCGCCGTTATTACAAAAATGAATAATTCGGGAGTGTTCAAGAAAGCGGCCTAAAATTGACACGACGCGGATATTTTCCGACAAACCTGGAACCCCCGGCTTGATGGAACAAATTCCTCGAACGATGAGATCTACTTTTACTCCCGCGATTGAAGCCTTGTAGAGCGCTTCTACAAATTCTTCGTCCAGGATTGAATTAAGTTTCATGCGGATAAAGGCTGGTTTACCGTTTTTGTGATTTTCGATTTCCCGATCAATGCGCTCGAGTAGGCCAGATCTCAAGGTTCGCGGAGCCACCAAAATTCGCTCGAAAGAAGTTTGTGGTGCAAATCCTGAAAGCTGATTGAATAGCTTGTTTACGTCATCACCCAGGACCGGGTCGGCGCTGAGGATTCCAAAATCTTCATATAAGCGAGCAGTCTTAGGGTTGTAATTACCCGTACCCATGTGGACGTATCGACGAATACCTTGTGCTTCTTCGCGGACCACCAGCGACAATTTGGCGTGGGTTTTAAAGCCAACCAGACCATAAACAACATGAACTCCGGCATCTTCCAGTTTTCGAGCCCAGCGCACGTTGGCCAATTCATCAAAGCGAGCACGAATTTCAACGACTGCGAGTACTTGTTTTCCGGCCTCGGCCGCTTCAATAAGCGCTTCGACGATCGGTGAGTCACCAGAAGTTCGGTAAAGCGTTTGCTTGATTGCTAGCACCGATGAATCCCGCGCGGCTTCATCGAGAAAGCGCACAACGGAGGAGGTAAAAGACTCGTAAGGATGGTGCAAGATGATTTCGCGACGTCTTATTGCGTCAAAAAAATCATCCGCCGAATCTGGATTTACATCCCGCAAATCCCAAGCGACTTTGTTACTAAATGCTTCAAACTTTAAATCTGGTCGATCGATATCGGCAATTCGATTCAGACCAGTTAAATCCAAGGGCTCGATGGATCGGGAAACATCTTGTGGACGAATATCAAGCTCATCCATAAGAGTTTGAAGAAGCTCAGATTTGATGTCGCTATCTACTTCCAAACGCACTGGCGGTCCAAACTTACGTCGCAATAGTTCTTGTTCCATGGAAGCCAGTAAATTTTCAGACTCATCTTCTTCAAGTTCAAGGTCTGCATTTCGAGTGAGACGGAAGGTGTAGTAGTCCTCGATCTTCATTCCGGGAAAGAGTTCCTGAAGGTTTGCGATGATCACTTGTTCGAGCGGGATGAAACGCGTTGCATCGTATTGTGAAGTGCCAATAAATCGCGGCAGGTTGGATGGAACCTTAACTCTGGCAAAGAACTCTTGATCTTCATCAATCCGTTTCACGACCACGGCTAGATTGAGAGAGAGACCGCTGATATATGGAAAAGGGTGCGAAGGGTCAACAGCCAAAGGCGTCAGTACCGGAAAAATCCGTTCATGAAAAATCTTGTTGACGTAAGTTTTCTCATCGTCATTGAGATCGTTCCATTTGGGTAGTTGGATTCCAGCTGCAGCCAATGCAGGGATGACGCTTTCGTGAAAAGTTTTCGATTGGCGAGCCGTAAGTTCTTGAGTTTTTTGTGAGATAGCGGTCATTAATTGTGCTGGTGTATATCCCGCGGTATTTGTCTTTGTAATTCCGGCTTCAAGTTTTCGCTTCAACGTTGCTACCCGGATCATGAAGAAGTCATCCAAGTTAGAAGTAAAGATCGCCAAAAAGCGACAGCGTTCCAGTAAAGGTATGGCTTCGTCTTCAGCCAGTTCCAGCACTCGCTCATTGAAAGCCAACCAGCTCATCTCGCGATCAACTAGACGCTCACGAGGGTTTTCGGCTATCGAGTGGGAGGACATATGCCCATTTTGCTAGAAAAGGGTGAATATAAGGTAACCCGAGGGTGGACTGCCCCTGAACGGGGCTGCCTACAACCAGGCAATAGGTTGTTCGTGCTTGGCTTTTCGGCCATCCCCAGAGGATTTCCCTCTAATCCGACGCCATACCCAAGGCAGGGCAAAAGTGAAGAGCCATCGGGCATCTCTGACTAAATCTACGAATTTACTTTCAGGTTGAGCTTCTGGAAGCGGGATGCGCCAAGCAGGATCGAAGGGTTGTCCCAACTTTTCTAGGACACCTTGCGAAACTCGGTAATGACCATCTTCATTGAGGTGCAAGCGATCAGGCGCCAAAAAACGGCGATCGGAGAGAAAGAGAGCTTCATTCCACTCGATCAGAATCGCGCCTAGTTCTGCAGCAACCCGGCGGACATTGATGTTGAAATCTTTGAAGCGACTCTCCCACAGTTCAGCGGTCTTACCTTTACCAGTAGCTTTTTCGATAACGGTAAAAAGAATCAATGTGGCGCCGGAAGCAGCGATTTGCTTTGCACCTTCTTCATAAAGTCTAAAAGTGATATCCGATTGGTATTTAGGCCTGAGAACATCATTAGCACCTGCGTGAAAGGAAACCAAAGTTTGTTTTCCTTCAATAAAGTTCATTGCAACCGGAATTTGCTCGGAAATTACTTGCCCTAAAAGTTTTCCGCGAATTGCTAGATTCATATACGTAAATCCAGGAAAATCTTTCGCCAATGAATCGGCAACACGATCTGCCCAACCGCGATAATTATCATTTATTAATTCATCACACATGCCCTCGGTCATAGAATCTCCGAGGGCTAGGTACCGAGTGAAATTAGCCATTAGTTCTTATTGCGCTCCTGTGTGATCCAATACATAACTACCGCAGTTGCGACGCTGGCATTCAAAGATTCGACGGTGGATTCCATTGGGATGGAAAGCACTAAGTCACATTTTTCACGTACAAGTCGTGAAATACCTTTTCCTTCGGAACCAACGATTAAATAGACGGACTCTTTTGCGAGAGAAAACTTGGGAAGTGATTCATCGCCTTCGGCATCTAGCCCAACAACGAAAAACCCAGCCTTCTTAGCATCTTCAATGGAGCGCACCATATTGGTGACTTGCGAGATGGGAAGTCGAGCAGCAGCGCCAGCAGAAGATTTCCAAGCTGAACCTGTCATGGCAGCATTGCGACGCTCGGGGATTACAACGCCATCAGCACCAAATGCAGCAGCACTACGAACGATGGCACCGAGGTTGTGCGGATCGGTTACTCCATCAAGACCAACGATTAACGCTGGTTTTTCGGCTTTTTCAACGAGTTCGCCGAATGGTTTGTACTGGAAAGGCTTGATAACCAAAGCAATTCCTTGATGCATCGTTGTGCCAGTTAAACCATCAAGCACACCACGTGCGACCTCTTTGATGACCAGATCTTGACGCTTTGCTAAGCGGAGCGCTTCCTGCATGCGCTCATCAATTTCGGCACGTTCGGCTATGTAGAGCTCTTTAGCGGGAATTTTGGCGCGAAGTGCTTCAACCACGCTGTTGCGACCTGCGACGGCATCGGAGTTGGGACGTGTCTCCAGCCTGGAGGCCGGGCGCCGGGTAGCGGGACGTTTCGGAGCGGCGGCAGATTCACGCCTTTTTTTACCAGGACGCATCAACGAGCCAATGTCCAGCGCGGACCTGCAGGAGTGTCTTCAATTATTATTCCTAACTCGAGAATCTGATCGCGGATCGCGTCAGCCGCGGCAAAATCTTTGCGCGCGCGTGCTGCTTCCCGCTGTGCAAGTGCCAGCGAGACCAATCCATCCATTGCAGAAGAATTATTTCCCGCATCAGATGCAAATACAGAATCAAAGGGATCGCATCCCAATATATAAAGTGCGCCACGTACTCTCGTAGCGATCGTGTCTAGGGATTGATTGTCGCCTGCTGTTACTGCCGAGTTACCTTCGCGCACCAAATCTGAAATATCAGCAAGTGCCGTTGGCACGGCTAGATCATCGTTCATCGCGGATGCGAATTTTTCGGAGATCGAAATATCCGGAGTGCGCTGCAAAATCTCGGAGGCGCGGATTAAGAAACCTTCGATACGACGGAAGTTAATGGAATTTTCTTCCAGCGCTTCGAAGGAGAACTCGACCATCGAACGGTAGTGCGCACTACCGAGGTACCAACGCAATTCAATGGGGCGAACTTTTTTAACGATTTCTGAAACCAGTAGCGAATTTCCAAGAGACTTGCTCATCTTCTCGCCAGATGCCGTGACCCAAGCATTGTGCATCCATACCTGGGCAAAACCCCAACCAGCTGACTCGGATTGCGCAATTTCATTTTCGTGATGTGGAAAAATTAAATCTAGGCCACCACCGTGAATATCAAATTCGGCTCCGAGATAAACGTGGGCCATGGCCGAGCACTCTAAGTGCCAACCTGGACGACCGGCTCCCCAAGGAGTTGGCCAAGAGGGATCCCCTGGTTTAGCAGCCTTCCAGAGCGCGAAATCGCGCGGATCCTTCTTGAACGAATCTTCCGAGTCACCGGTTGATTGCAGATCATCTAACTTCTGGTTGGAGAGAGTTAGGTAGGACTTTAAAGAGCGAACGTCGAGGTAGACATCGCCGTTACCAGGCGCATACGCCGAACCATTGTCGATCAATGTCTGCATGAGTTCGACCATTTGCGTGATGTGACCAGTAGCTCGTGGCTCATAGGTAGGGGGCAAAACATTCAATGTTTCATATGCCCAGGCGAAAGCCTTTTCATACTTCATGGCAACTGCCCACCAAGGAATATTTTCGTGTACCGCCTTGTGCAAAATCTTGTCATCGATATCTGTGACATTACGAATAAACGTAACGTCGTATCCCGAATGCGTCAGCCATCGTCGCAAAATGTCGAAGTTAACGCCGCTGCGAATATGGCCGATATGTGGCGCGCCTTGAACTGTCGCACCACAGAGATAGATACCGACTTTGCCTTCGACTAGCGGTTTAAATTCAGAAGTCGTGCGAGTCATCGTGTTGTAAAACGAAAGCGTCATGGCGCTATCACCAGCGCAGTCGCTGTGACAGAGACTCCTTCTCCGCGCCCAGTGAAACCCATTCCATCAGTGGTCGTCGCCGAGAGTGAAACGGGCGCCGACAAAATCTGTGATAACAATTCCTGCGCCTCCAATCTCCGGGTACCAATTCTTGGCTCATTACCAACAATGACCACCGATACATTATTAATACTAAAATTCTTGGCTTTAAGAAGTTCAGTGACATATGCCAGCATCTTCACGCCGGATGCACCTGCCCATTCGGGCTTATCCGTTCCAAAAACGGTACCAACATCCCCCATTTGTGCTGCAGAGAGAAGAGCATCGCAGATCGCATGGATCGCCGCGTCGCCGTCGGAATGTCCAACGAGGCGGCGAGCGCCTGGCCATTCGAGTCCAGCGAGAAGGCATGGACCAGCATCACCAAATTGGTGCGCATCGATGCCAACGCCGGTTCGAAGCTGTGAAATCAATGATCCACGCTTTCTACAATGACTCGTAGAGCAGCTGAAACCGAATCCTCTTCTGGACCTTCGACGCGAACGACGATTTCATCGCCAAACTTCACACCCAGAGTCATGACCCGGAGGACGCTGGCGCCATCTACAGGGGGGGTTAACTCACCGTTGGCTAGAACCTTGGAGAGAGTAACTTTGCAGCCAGAAGATTTTGCGCTGGAGGCGAAGAGGGCGGCTGGTCGGGCATGCAGGCCAACGGCCGAGGCTGCGGTGGTTCGAAATTCTTTCATGGCTCAATCGTATCTTTACCCAAAGTAGTGTTTAATGTGAACATCTATTCAGGCACTTGCACAAATGTGAAGGTAGAAAATATGACTGCAAATCCGCTCTTGATGGGCCATCCGCTCTCTTCTCCTGAGCATGCCAAACATGCTCTGCTCTACATGTATCGCATTCGTAAATTTGAAGAGGCAGTCGAAGACCTTTTCGGTCGCGGAATGATGCACGGAACCATGCACCTATCTATCGGACAAGAAGCAGGACCAACCGGTGCCTGTCTGGCGTTGCAGATCACTGATCAAATTACCTCCACCCACCGTGGCCACGGCCATTGCATTGCCAAAGGCGCCGATCTGACTCGCATGATGGCAGAACTGTTGGGCAAGAAGATTGGTTACTGCGGCGGACGCGGCGGATCTATGCATATTGCAGATGTCGAAACCGGAAACCTCGGTGCAAATGGAGTTGTTGGTGGTGGCATTCCTATCGCAGCTGGAGCAGCCCTTGCCGCCAAAATGCGAAAGAGTGGAACTGTCGCGGTTTCCTTCTTTGGTGATGGTGCCATGAATGAAGGTGCTTTCCATGAAGCCGCGAATATGGCAGCTATTTGGAATCTTCCACTCATTCTCTTCTGCGAAAATAATAAGTACGGAATGTCCTCATCTACCGAAAAGGCATTCAAACTCGAAAACTTGGCCGATCGTGGCAAGGGTTACGGAATTCCAGGAGTCACCGTCGATGGCAATGATGTTGTGGCTGTTTATGAAGCCGCAGAAGCTGCGGTTGCTCGTGCGCGAAATGGCGAGGGACCAACCCTCATTGAATCTGTGACCTACCGTTGGAAGGGTCACTCCCGATCAGATAAGAACCTTTATCGCACTAAAGAAGAGATCGAAGAATGGAAAGACAAAGATCCGATTCCTAACTTCATTCACAAAGTGCTCGACAAAGGCATTTTAAATCAGGAACAAATCGAAGAGATCCAAAAGATTTCTACCGAACAAATTATGCAAGCAGTAAAAGATGCTGCGGCCGCTGAATCGGCAACCCCAGATGGACTTCTCGAAGCAGTATTTAAGGCGGTATCAGCATGAGCGATCGTATGTTGACTATGGCAGAAGCCGTTCGCGAAGCCATGACAATCGCTATGGAAGAGCGCGAGGAAGTCTTTATTCTTGGTGAAGATATCGGTATCTACGGTGGCGCTTTTGGCGTAACCGGCGATCTTTATCACCGCTTTGGTCCAGAGCGCGTACTTGATACTCCTATTTCAGAGTTAGGAATTGTTGGCGCAGCAGTTGGCGCAGCTCTTTCGGGAATGCGTCCAATTGTCGAAATTCAATTCTCCGACTTCACTGCACAAGCTATGGATCAGATCGCTAACCAAGCCGCCAAAATTCACTTCATGCTAGGCGGTGCACTGCACGTGCCGCTCGTTCTCCGCACGCCCCAAGGATCTGGAACTGGCGCTGCTGCTCAGCACTCCCAAAATTTAGAGCCATGGTTTGCCAGCGTTCCGGGTCTGAAAGTGGTTGTCCCTTCAAATCCAGCAGATGCCAAGGGCTTGTTGCTTGCGGCCATCGATGATCCCAACCCCGTGATCTTCCTCGAGCATAAATTGCTCTACAAGATTCCAGGCCGTGATCCCGTTCCCGAAGGTGCAACACGTATTCCACTAGGAGTTTCGAAAGTCGTTCGTACTGGAAAAGATCTCACCATCGTCGCCACCGGCATCATGGTCAATAAGTCATTCGAAGTGGCCGAGAAGTTGGCGGCGGAGGGCATTTCGATTGAACTTATTGACCCACGCACTATTTCCCCGCTCGATGCGGCACCAATTTTCGAGTCTGTTGAAAAGACCGGCCGATTGATGGTTGTTCAAGAAGGTCCGTCACATGCTGGTTACATCAATGAAGTGATCGCTCAAGTTTCTGGAAGTGCATCTTTTGGAAACTTGATTGCGCCAATAAAGCGCCTTGCTGGAATGAACATTCCGATTCCATACGCTCCACAATTGGAAAAAGTTGCCGTACCTCAAATCGCTGATATCGAAGCTGCCGCACGTGAGATCGTGAAGAACTGGCGATGAGTTTCAGATACCCAGTCGTCATGCCAAAAATGAGCATGACCATGGAAACTGGCGAGCTCATTTTGTATCACGTGAAGCCAGGCGATCGTGTGAAATCCGGTCAAGTTCTCTTCGAAGTCATGACGGATAAAATCGACATGGAAGTTGAATCACCAGCCGATGGTGTGATCGAACAACTTGTTGGCGAAATCGGTGTTGCGATTGATATTGGTAAGCCAGTTTTGATCATGCAAACCGATACCGAAGTTATGTCCTTTGATTTCGGCGACACAGATCCAATTCCCGACTTGCCTGCCGCTCCGCTCGTTGAAACACCCGTCGTTCCCACACCAGTTGTTGCCCCACCTGTCGCCGCGGTTTTGCCGCCACTTACCAACCCTCAGGAAATTCGCGCAGTTCCCAAAGCCCGAGCTATCGCCGAGGATCGCGGAATCGATTTGCGAACTGTTTCTCCAACCGGACCTGATCGAACCATCACCGTCGAAGATGTGGGCGGAAATAAGCTCTCGGATGACCAAATCAAACGCCAAGCCGCCAATAGGGCCTTGATTGCTAAGGGCTTAGAGATGACTCGTGGAATTCCACAAATCTCTTTCTCTCGCAACGCTAATAGCGCATCTGCAGACCTGACATCGATTATCGCTGGCTGGGCTCGAGTATTACGCACCAGACCCGATCTCAACATTTCACCAAAAGATGGGGCGCTGGTTTCTCATGTCGGCGTTGCGGTGATCATCGAGTCCAAGTACGGAAGTGCACTTCCAGTATTTAAAGATCCAGATTTACTGAGCACTTCCGATCTTGCTGATTTATTTACATCGACGGCAAAGTCGGCTCATAATGGCAAAGTGCCACTCGCCATGTTAAGCGGTGCCACGACTGCAATCTTTGATCTGACAAAATACCAAATGAATTCTTCAGTACCGGTTCTTTTTCCTAATCAAGTTACCTCATTAACTATTGGCGAAAATTTCTCGGGTGAAAAGATTATTTCGCTGACCATTGATCTTCGTTATCTCGACTTCTACGATGGCGCCCAATTGCTCGATTCATTAATCTCCGCCCTTTAACGAAAAGAGAACTGCGTGATCGCTTTAAATGGTGTTGCTGCAAGTTCTGGCGCGGCTCTCGGGCAATTCTTTCTCTTGACGACAGAGATCCCACTTTCCTCACCTTCACCTTCAACCATGTCCATCGATGAAGAGAAAGCCGCGCTGACTTCTGCCATTGATTTCGTGGGCAAAGATCTCAGCGATCGAGCGGAACGATCCCACGGTGAGTTGCAAGAGATTTTGTTGGCCGTCGGAGAAATTGCTACCGACCCAGCGCTCCTTGAAGAGGCTTTTAACTTTATCGATCAAGGTCACACCGCTAGTTACGCCATCACTCAAGCGACCGACATATTCAAAGAGTTGCTCTTGGCTTCTGGAGGATATTTGGCCGAGCGAGTGAGCGACGTCGCCAATATTTGCGATCGTCTCCTCTGCCGTCTCGGTGGCGTGGAATACCCAGAAATCCCGCATTTCACTGTTCCTACTGTGCTTATTGCCCGAGATCTCTCACCGGCGGACACGACCGATCTTCAATCCGACAAAGTGTTAGCAATCGTTACTGAAGGTGGTGGCCCCACCAGCCATACCGCGATCATCGCTCGTTCCCGTGGAATTGCCGCTGTTGTTGCTTGCCCCGGCATTGTTGATTACGCGAAGTCTCACTACGGGGAAATGATTGGCGTCGATGCCACCACCGGTGAAGTTGTCTTTAGCCCTCCGCTTGAATTGCAATCTCGCCTCATTGCCAAGATCGAAAAGATTCGCCGTCGGCGAGAATCACAAGTCGTGCGGACATCGACTGGGTATCAAACGCTTGACGGTCGAATCATTCCGATCTACGCCAATATCGGTCGCCAAGAAGATGTGCAGGTTGCATTAGATGCTGGCGCTGACGGGGTCGGACTTTTGCGCACAGAACTTCTCTATCTCGATCGCAAAGATCCACCAACTCTGGAAGAACAAACACAGATTTACACCGATCTCTTTGCTCCATTCGGAACCAAGAAGGTGGTCATTCGAACCCTCGATGCCGGTGCCGACAAGCCAATGGCATTTATTAATTTTGATGACGAACCCAACCCCGCTTTGGGAGTTCGCGGTTATCGCACGATTGTCGATCACGAAGATCTACTTCGAATTCAGTTGAAAGCAATTGCTGCAGCAGCTCGGCGCACCGAAGCCGATGTCTGGGTTATGGCTCCAATGATCACCTTGCCTGAGGAAGCGCAACGATTCGTGGATATGGCCAAGAGTTATGGCATCAAAACGGCTGGCGTAATGATCGAGGTGCCAGCCGCCATCTTCCATGCCGACGAAATCACCAAGATTTGCGACTTCGTATCCATCGGAACCAACGACTTAGGTCAGTATCTGCACGCCGCTGATCGCGAATCTGCACCATTGGCCGGATTCAACGATCCCTGGCAACCCGCTCTGCTCCGTGCCGTCCATTTGGTCGCCCAAGCCGGGTTACGCAATAACTGCCCGGTTGGGGTCTGTGGCGAAGCCGCCTCCGATGCGACCTTGGGATCAATCCTGTTGGGGCTCGGGGTCACCAGCCTCTCCTGCAACGTCTCGACCTTGCGCGACGTCGCTGCCGGCGTCACCGCTCTCAACTTCACCGACATCCAACTGGCTGCAGTCGACGTCTTGGCGGCAAGTACAGCACAGGCGACCCGTAGTTCGGCCCGAAACCGTCTAGTTAGCCTTGAGGAATTGGGGTTGTAAAAGCCTTGATTTGATTGGTCAAATATGTATAAAAAGTGCAATAAATACTGAAAAAACATGGGGAATGTGCTTGAAACCACACCCGTTGGTGCAGCACACTAAGCAAAATGTTCAATGACTGAACGGATGTGACGATAGTGAAACAACGAGAGACGGAGTTAATTCTCCGCGCTGCTCGTCTTTACTATGAAGATCATCATTCTCAGGATCAAGTCGCCGGCATCATGGGCACTTCTCGTTCAAACATCTCGCGGATGCTCTCCGATGCCAAGCGCTTGGGCTTTGTTGAAATTCGTGTGGTCGCCCCCATTACCCGTAACGACAATCTCTCCTCGCAGCTTGCAAATTTGTTGGGCGTTAAGGATGTCCAAGTTGTAACCACAGATAAGAATGAACTCACCTTCAACGCCGTTGGCCGAGCTGCCGCAAATGCGCTCATGAATGGCCTGGCTAATAATCAGACGATCGCCATCTCTTGGGGCCGCGGCCTGGAAGCCACCGTTATCAACGTGCGCAACGAATCCTTGTCCGGTCTCAAAGTCACCCAACTCATGGGCTCGCTCTCCTCCGTTACCTCCTCCTCTAGCGCTGAAGAAGTCGGCCGCCGCTTAGCCAAGAATCTCAATGCCCAGTTCATTCCCTTCCTTGCTCCGGTTGTCGTCAGCAATCAAAAAATGCGCGACTCCATGATGGAAGAAGACAGCATTGCTCGTACCTTGAAATTAGCCCGTGGCGCCGATGTGGCCCTAGTCGGAATCGGTTCCCGCACTTCTTCATCCAGCGAGATGGTTTTCGCCGAATTCAAATTGAGCAAAGTTGATCGTGACGCTGTTTACGATCGTTATGCCGGCGATGTTGCCGCTCGTTTCTATGACATTAATGGCCAGATTCTTAGCAGCAAGATGGACAAGCGAGTCCTTGGACTTTCACTTGAAGAAATGCGCGCTATTCCGCGGGTTATTGGCGTGGCATCAGGCGCCGAAAAAGTTCAGGGTGTCGTTGGGGCTGCGCGAAGCGGACTCATAGATACTTTGATTGTAGATATCGCATGTGCCAATTCCATTATTAAGACCCTAGCCCCATCGGCGGTGAAGAGCGCATGACCTACTTAACCAAGCTCCTTCTTGTGATTGCAGCAATGTGGGCATCCCAACTAGCGCTTGCGTACCTTCAAGCAAAAAGATTTCAAGGAGACCTTCGGGCGCTCCGCAAGAAAGGAACCGTCGCTGTAGGAATGGGCGGACGGAGATATCGCGGTGGACGAGCATTTGTCGCCCTCGCCGCAGATGAATCAGGGGTAATCGTGGATGGGTTGGTCCTGCGCGGACTTACCGTGTTCGCTAAATCCAGACCCCTTGATTCCTACACAGGATTCTCACTCGATGCGATCATCTCGGGCGACCGAGAGGTGGAAAGTGATCCCAAAAAAATCAGAGAGGCTGCTGTGCAGTCTGCTGAGCACATTCGGGATTACTTTGCTCGGATCAAATCAGGAGAATGATGATCGTGAAGTTCCAGATGGAGCGATCATCTAAAAGCAGTACTGCAGTTCAATAATGCAAGTCTTAACTTACTTAGGAGGTGTCTAGTGTTCCTGAATCATCTGATCACGCTATCAGCTGTAACAGTGGACAAACCAACCGGCTTTCTTGGCGCGTTGGCAACTGGCGCTGAAGACTTCATCAAGGTCTTCAACAAAGGTGGATCGGTTTTGCTCAGCCTTATGGGCGGAATCCTTCCAACACTGATCGTTCTTTTGACCGCAGTTAATGCGCTCGTAAGAATCATCGGTGCAGAACGAATCGAAAATCTCGGTAAGGCTGCTTCACGTCCTGGTATCCAGTGGTACCCAGTTCGCTACATCATCCTTCCGTTCGTTGCCGTATTCGTTCTTACAAACCCAATGGCATACACAATGGGTCGCTTCCTTCCAGAGCGCTTCAAGCCTGCGTTCTACGACTCAGCTGTTTCGTTCGTGCACCCAATCCTGGGTATTTTCCCACACGCTAACCCAGGTGAACTTTTCGTATACCTCGGTATCGCAACTGGTATCAAGGAGCTCGGCTACGGCTTAGGCGACTTGGCTATCCGTTACCTACTAGTAGGTCTTGTTGTCATCTTCATCCGCGGAATCGTCACAGAGCGAATCACCGCGCGAATGATGGCTAAATCCGAGAGGAGTGCATAACCATGGAAGGTTTCACAGCGTTAATCGTAAGAATCGGCCGTGGCGTCGGTGGAGTAGTTGGAACTCTCTATCAGGCAGGTCGTGATTCGGTAGATACCGTAATCCGCAACGTCATTCCTTTCATGGCGTTTATCTCCTTCATCATCGGTTTGATTCTGACAACTGGTGTCGGTGACTGGATCGCTAAGGGACTTAAGGGCTCTGCCTCTTCACTTCCTGGTCTTCTTCTCATCTCCATCGTTTGCGCAATCCCACTCTTGTCTCCATTGCTTGGACCAGGTGCTGTTATTGCTCAGATCGTCGGAACCTTGCTCGGTGTTGAAATTGGAAAGGGAAATATCCCAGCCCAATACTCACTACCAGCACTCTTCGCCATCAACCCACAGGTTGGTTGCGACTTCATTCCAGTAGGTCTTGCACTCGGTGAAGCCGAGCCTGAGACAGTCGAAATTGGTGTTCCTGCGGTTCTGTTCTCCCGCGTTATCACCGGTCCTTTGTCTGTCGTCATCGCATACTTCGCCAGCTTCGGCCTGTACCACACAAGTAAGTAGTAAGACTGATATCAAGGTGCGGTTCGCAAGTTCCGCACCTTGATTATCAAAGAAGTTCACATATTTATTAAGAATTTTTTTCACTCTTCAATTAACTTTCAAGGAGCACAAGATGGGCGAATATAAGAGCGTTACGATCTCAGCAGGTCGCGGTGGTTGGGGTGGTCCATTGACCATTACACCTACCGACGATAAGCCATACATTTACTCGGTCACTGGCGGTGGAATCCACCCTGTTGCGCAACGCATCGCCGATATCACAGGCGGAACCCCATTCGATGGCTTCAAGAGCAGCGTTCCCTTCGACAAGATTGCAGTTGCTGTAATCGATTGTGGCGGTACCGCTCGCGTTGGTGTTTATCCAATGAAGAAGGTGCTCACCGTAGATATTCACGCAACCAGCCCTGCCGGTCCACTCGCAATGTTTATTACCAAAGAACTTTTCGTTTCTGGCGTAAAAGCCGACGACATCAAAGAGGGATAACTTCTTGTCATCTTTGGTTTATTCCACAACTGTCACGGCGGTCGGCGAGCTCGTCGCCGACTTCCGTGAACAGGGAGTCTTAGTTTTTTTTGGTGAAAGCGCCCCAATTGAACTTCATGAATTTTCTATCTTGCACAAACCTGATGTTGAGACCCGAGCACCGTTGCCCGGAGATTTAATTCGTTTAAGCAATGAAGAATTTACGGTTCTCGCAGTTGGCTCTGTAGCCAGCGACAACCTTCTTAATCTAGGTCACCTAGATCTGAAAGCAAATGGTCTTCCCGAGGCAGAGTTGCCTGGAGATGTAAACGTTGAAGTGCGCGATCTTCCAACCGTAAACGTTGGCGATCGTTTAGAAGTTTATTCAGCGCAATAACCTTCTTAAAACGCCCCGGCGTTCAACAAATTAATAGCTGTACAACAGAAAAGAGAGAAACGTGTCGTACTCGTCCAGACTTCAAGCTCACGCAAATTCCCTAGGACGGGATGTAACAATTGCACTAGTAGGCGCAGGCCAAATGGGCCATGGCTTTGGTTGCCAAGTAGATCGAATGCCAGGTCTCTCCGTCCGTCTCGTCATCGATATTGACCCCGCTCGAATCACAGCTCTCTACGCTGATCTTGGCGTTTCAGACCCAGTCATCAGCACAGATCAGGCAGAGATTGCTGCCGCCCTCACAGCCGGAAAGCGCGTCGGAACAACGACAACCGCTTTCCTTGCCGAACTTCCAATCGATTTCATTGTAGAAGCCACCGGTGTTCCAGAAATTGGCGCACAGATTACTTATTCCTGCCTCAAGGCCAAGAAAGATGTTGCAGTACTCAATGTCGAGATGGATGTAACCATCGGTCCGCTACTTCACAAGATCGCTGTCGAAAATGGCGTCATCTACACGGTTTGCCATGGCGATGAGCCAATCGAGGCCAAGGTCCTGGTTGATTTTGCCCGCGATCTGAACTTTGAAGTTATTGCTGCTGGCAAGGGCAAGAACAATCCATTCGAACCACTGAGCAATCCGGATTCAGTTCGCGAACGCGCAACTGCTAAAAATATGAACCCAAAGATGCTCTGCTCTTTCACTGATGGTTCTAAGACCATGACCGAGATGGTGGCACTTTCTAACACCACCGGAATTCCGCTCTCAAAGCGCGGCATGAATGGCCCAGCCGCCACCGTGAAGACACTTCAAAATGTCTTTGCACCGAAAGAAGATGGCGGAATTCTAGAAAAGAAAGGCGTCATCGATTACTGCACCGGGGATGTTGCTCCTGGAGTCTTTGTTATCGTTAAGAGCGATTCCAAATACATCAATCACGAGATGTCCTATCTCGGAATGGGCCCTGGCCCGTACTTTGCTTTGTACCGTCCCTATCACCTTGCTTCTGTCGAGGCACCGATCTCGGTAGCACGTGCAGTTGTCGATCGCGAATCCTCATTGTTTGCAACCCATCTCATCTCTGAGGTTGTTGCCATGACCAAGAAGGATCTCAAAGCTGGCGACAAGATTGATGGTATCGGCGGATACACCGTCCGTGGTTATGCCGACATCGCTGCCGACGCAAAGCGAGATAACTTGGTTCCTATCGGTTTGATTCAAAATGCAATCGTGAAGAACGATGTTCCAGTCGGAACTTTGCTTACTTACGATGATGTTGAACTCGATGCCACCAGCCTGATTGTGAAGCTGCGCAAAGAGCAAGACGATATGGGTCTTACCTACGCTAGTTAATTAATACTCATCCGTTTCTGGCTCTGGGATTTGGCTGGTTAAGCCAAGTTCTGCCATCAGACGGCGTTGACGTTTTGTTAAAGGGTCGCGCTTCTTAGGTTTCTTACCTAAGGGGGCGGCCTTTTTGCTTGGCTGCGATTTCGGAGCCTCCTCGCCCGTGTTCTTTAAGCCAAGTTCGAGCATGAGATCTTCCTGGCCAGGGGTAAAAAGGCTGCCATTCTTGGTCATCTTTGCGGCGAATTTTGCCTTGATCTGCTCGGCTTTTGCCTCGGGAGTTAGCTTCTCACCCTTATGAAACCGACCAAGAACCATGAAATTAGTCTGTCACAATTGCCACATGAAGTCCCAAATGAAGACCGCTGTCGTGGTCTTAGCCGCAGGATCGGGGACTCGATTTGGCCACACCACCAACAAGGTCTGGCTGCCGCTGTCGGGCCGGCGCATCATCTCTAGATCGCTCTCCAATGCCGCCAAGAGCTTCCGAGGCTGCCGCACCATCCTGGTTATCAACCCAGATGATGACGAACTAGCCCGCGCCACATTGGCCCGCGAAGCCACACATCTTTCGGTCGAAGTTGTTCACGGAGGAGCCACGCGCCATGAGTCGGAATACCAAGCGTTGGAATTCCTGGCAGGCGATATTAATTCCGGCAAGATCAACGTTGTCGTGATTCACGATGGCGCCAGGCCGTTGGCTACAGCAAAACTCTTCGCCGCTATCGCCGAAGGCGCACATCGTCACGGAGGTGCAATTCCGGCCATCGCTGTTCCTCAAGAAGAGATGGACATCCAGAACGAAGCGACCGTGGTTCGGGTCCAAACTCCACAGGCCTTTGATGCCAAAAAGTTATTGTCGGCGTATCGTCAAGCACTAGCGGATGGTTTTCATGGCACCGATACTGCCGCTTGTATGGAAAAGTATTTTCCAGACGTTCATACAATGGCGGTGGTTGGTGAAGTCGCAAATGTGAAAATTACCTATCCGCAGGATTTAGTAATTGCCGAACATGTCTTAGAGATGAGGGGGTACAAAGATTGAGTAGCGAATTAATCGACTCTGAATTGCACTGTGCCACCTGCAAACTCGAGACCGTGCACCACTTGCGTTATGCCGGCCGATTATTGGTTTCTAGTACGTGTTCGGTTTGCAAAACTGAAGTCAAGCACGAGCGCAACGATCTTCGTATTCAATACGCCAAAGATCTCCAGCATCGCGTCGCCACCAAGCCATGGCGGATGTGGAAGCGTTTCTGGCGAGCACCAAAGGCGGTCTTCTGGAGTTTTCCCAAAGCGGTATTAAGCCAACCATTGAAATTCTGGCGCGAGTTCCGCAATATCGAGAGATAATTTCAGGAGAAGCGCCGATTGACTAGTTCAGGCGCCACTCCCTCTTATCTGCGCCTGATGGGAATCGAACCCACAACCTGTTCTTAGTCAGAAAACTGCTCCATCCGTTGAGCTACAGTCGCGCATGTAAAAGTTATATTTTTTGGTGCCAATTTATTGCGCAAAGAAATTGGATTGTTGATAATGAATTCCTGTGAGGGGTTTAACGTTTTCTAAACCTTCCTCATATGGCAAAGACTCCTTGGCATAAGTGCCAGGGAGTCTTTTCTTTGCCAATCCGAAGCGCTTGAAGTATCACATATTCCTTGATTACTCAGAGTAATAATTTTGACTCAAATATTTGTTGAATTCTTGTAGGAGGTCTTTGCTAGACTTTTATTACTTAGTCAGGGGACTGCTCGCAAACCCCCGAAGTCTGCTTCGGGGGTTTGTTCTTTTCATTACTTCTGAGCGACCGTTTGTTGCCAATGCAAGAACGATGCTAACAACGCCAATTCGTCATTGGAATTAACCCGAATCGATTCTGGATCGGAATCGACATAACCAATCGCAGTCTTTGATTTCAAAGGCAAGAACCAACCTTGATTTTCTTTTTTGTTGCGGCCGGCAAAATCAATGGCGCTAACTCGCACGATTTCCGGCGTTGAGATGCGTCTTACTGAAGTGCGATCGATGGTGTACTCGATCAATTGATCTGAGGAGACCGACTTTAATGTTTCAGTAAAAGGGGTAGAACTTCGCACCGCTTCGGCATCGGCCAAGAGCGCTTCCAAAGTTCGGTGAAACTGAGAGAGACGAGTTAGTGGTCGGTTTGAATCGTGAATTGCCACCAAAGTGAAATCAACCAGGGCTAACTTCAGCGCGGTAGCCAATTCATGCGCATCGCGTGGATCCACAACCAATGGAACGAAGTCGACGCCCGCCTCTTTCAAGATTTCCGATGCCGGCACAACGAAGTCGACCGGCATGGCCACGGTTATGGGATCGAGTTGGCCGACTTCACGAGAAAACTCGCGCAAAGTTTTGGCGCTGGCTGCCAAGACATGGGAATGTCCCATAGGCGCGAGCGCCGTGGAAGATGTGACCGCTAGAACAGCCTTAAGGGCTGGAACGCTCATCATGAGAGAGCCGAGACCGACCTAAAGAGGGTCGGACTAGGAAGCGAGAACCTCGTCGAGAATGACGCCGGCTTTCTCTTCATCCGTACGCTCGGCAAGAGCGAGTTCGGAGATGAGAATCTGCTTGGCCTTGGCCAGCATGCGCTTCTCGCCAGCGGAGAGTCCGCGGTCGAGATCGCGACGGTAAAGGTCACGAACAACTTCTGCCACCTTGATGACATCACCGGAAGCGAGCTTCTCCACATTGGCCTTGTAACGACGGGACCAGTTGGTGGGTTCTTCGGTGTATGGCTGACGGAGGACATTGAAAACTCGATCAAGACCGGCGGAATCGACTACGTCGCGCACGCCAACCAGGTCCACATTCTCTGCTGGAACCCGAACCGTGAGATCGCCTTGGGCAACCTTCAGCACTAGGTAGATCTTGTCTTCGCCTTTAATGGTCCGAGTTTCTATGGCTTCTATGAGAGCCGCTCCGTGGTGGGGATAAACAACGGTTTCGCCGACCTTAAATGACATTAATTGGCCTTTCGGTAGGGACCAAGGATACCAGCACTTCAAGGGCACTCTCTAGCCCAGGTTTAGGCTCGTGATTGGGTAACATTCACGCATGTCTTTCACAATAAAGCCTTTTGCTGCGCTCGCCGGCGCCCTGGTAGCGGTTCTTTCCCTCTCCGCCTGCGGAGCCTCTGGCCCCGATGCGCCGACCAGAAATACCAAGAAAGTGACCGATGGTGCCGAGGTTGATTCGGGCAATATCAAGGTCCGCGACCTGCTTTTGGTAGCCCAGCCAGATGGCTCAGCCGTCCTGGTAGCCACCATTATCAATTCGGCAGATGGCGCCGATGCACTCACCGGAATTACCGCAAACGGGATTACCGGACTCATCGGAAATGCCCCGGTCGTCCTAGCTACAGACAAGCCTGCGATCTTCTCTGGCGCATCAGCCAACGCGGTTGCTCTTATTCCTTCGCTCAATGTTGAACCTGGAAATCGCGTGCCAGTCACACTTACTTTCAGCGGGACTCCAGAGGTCAAGATTGATGCGATTGTTCGTGAACAAACCGGAATCTACGCTGATGTAACCGCGCCGGTTGGCGCAACTACGTTGCAACCATCTGGAACAAAGAAGCCTGGGACGACGAAGTAAAAATACTTAGTCGTTTATCCTTCGAACTTATAGCCCAGACCACGCACCGTCTGAATTAAGACGGGGTTCGCTGGGTCTTGTTCAATCTTGGCTCGTAACCGCTTGATATGTACGTCCAAAGTTTTGGTATCACCAAAATAATCACTGCCCCATACGCGATCGATCAATTGCGAACGGGTAAGAACGCGACCAGAATTGCGAATAAGAAATTCCAATAATTCGAATTCTTTTAACGGAAATGCTTGGGTCTCGCCATTAATGCTGACCACGTGACGTTCAACATCCATTCGAACTGGACCAGCTGCCAGAATGCCGTCGGCCACATTATCTTCTTCACCTTGACGGCGAAGAACCGCGCGAATACGAGCAACGAGTTCGCGTGATGAATAAGGCTTTGTTACGTAGTCATCTGCGCCCAATTCCAGACCAACGACCTTATCTACTTCGGTGTCCTTAGCGGTCAACATTATGACTGGGACATTGGAGCGAGAACGAAGTTGGCGGCAAACTTCGGTTCCGGGCAGACCGGGCAACATCAAGTCCAACAAAACAAGATCCGCGCCGTGGCGGTCAAACTCTTCAATAGCGCGAGTACCAGTGTCGGCTACTGAAACATCAAACCCTTCTCTGCCCAACAAATATGCAAGGGCATCCGAGAATGATGCTTCATCTTCGACGACGAGGATCTTTGTCATTTTTATGCCTCCACGGCAGTGATTGGGGGTTGCTCCAAGTTTTCGAGCAAAGGAAGTCGAAGAGTGAAAGTGCTTCCGGCACCTTCAACACTCCATACGGTCACAACGCCACCGTGATTTAAGGCAACGTGTTTTACGATTGAAAGTCCAAGACCAGTACCGCCAGTTAAACGTGACCGAGCTGGATCGACGCGATAAAAACGTTCAAAAATGCGCTCAAGGTCGCTCTCGGGGATTCCAATGCCTTGATCGGAAACTGAAATTTCCAAAATGCCTTCTTCGGTGCGCAATGCCACCGCGACTCTGGTGCCTTCTGGGCTGTAGTTGATGGCGTTCTCAATTAGATTGTGAATTGCCATCAGAATTTGAGCTCGATCACCTTGTACATGTGCGAGAACAGGTTCGCCAGTTACAACAGTAATTCCGCGAGAGGAAGCGTTGAGTTGAGATTGATCAATCGCTTCTTGAACTACGTCGCCAATCGGAAATGTTTTGGCATTCTTGAGCGGGTCAATATCTTGCAATCGAGAGAGATCGATAATCTCTTGAACTAAATCGGTAAGCCGTTTTGCTTCAGTCTGCATACGATTGGCGAACCGCGTAATCGCTTCAGGGTCATCGCTGGCTCCAAGAACTGCTTCGCTCAGGATCGACAACGCACCAATCGGAGTCTTAAGTTCGTGTGAAATATTGGCAACAAAATCTCGCCGGATGGAATCCAGACGACGCATTTCGCTATCGTCGAAAATGAGGATGACAATCAAGCCATCATTGCCAATAGGTAAAACTCGAACTAAAAGGTCATGAGTACCGGCGCCCAAAGGTCCTCGCGGCAGTTCCATGGTGGCTTCTTGGCGCTGTCCAGATCGTCGAACCGCACGCACCAGCAAGATGAGGGATTCGTTGAGCAAGCGCTGATCGCGAACAATATTAAAGGTGCTAATTCCACTAGAGGCGTAGACGACCAACTCCCCGGTCGCAACAACCATGGTCTCGGCATCGATGGAATCCAAGAGATCCAAAAGCTCTGGCGGCAAGGTGCTCTGGCCAACGACCGGCGTATCGCCGCCGATAACGGAGCTCTTCTTCTTTATCCATGCCACGGTACAATCGTAGGAGTATTGGCTCTGGCACCTTTACTAAACGGCGGTTTTAAGGCTAAGTAACACTAATTCTTTGCCCTGCGTTAACAGCATGTTCACCCAGATACACGGGAGCGGTAGGAAGACCCATTAACCTACGCATATGCGCGAATCTTTCCACGAGGAACTCGACTCGATCCGAACCTCACTAGTCCACATGGCCAAGCTGGTTGAAGAAGCCATGGCCAAAGCCACGAGCTCTCTGTTGAATGCCAATCTGACCTTGGCCGAAGAAGTCATCCAACAAGATATCGTGATTGACACGATCCAACATGACTTGGATACCAAAGCAATTAGTTTGATGGCCCGCCAACAACCAGTTGCCTCAGACCTTCGCACATTGGTAACCGGTTTACGTATGAGTGCCGACCTCGAGCGCATGGGAGATCTAGCCGATCACGTCGCCAAGCTTGCCCGAATGCGTTACCCCGGTTGTGCCGTTCCACCAGAACTTCAAATAACCATCGAAGAAATGGGCAAAGTCGCAACTCACATCATTAATAAGATGTCATCAGTCATAGAACACCGCGATATTGCTCGCGCTCTCGAAATTGAAATCGACGATGACGAGATGGATATCTTGCACCGCAAGATTATTTCCACGCTTTTGGATGACTCTTGGCAGTACGGAATTGAAACTGCAATCGACATGACACTTCTTGCTCGTTACTACGAGCGCTGTGCCGATCACGCCGTTTCTATTGCCCGTCGCGTCTATTTCTTAGTTACGGGCGAATACGCTCCAGCGAAGGCTTAACGCTTTCCCTGATTTGCAACAGCAGTAATTGCATCTGCTGCAGCTTCTGGATCTAAATATTCTCCGCCAGTTTTGACTGGCGTGAAATCATCGTTGAGTTCATAAAGCAACGGAATTCCGGTCGGAATATTGAGAGCTGCTATGTTTTCATCTGAAATATTGTCTAGGTGTTTTACCAATGCGCGCAGAGAATTACCGTGAGCGGTCACCAAAACAGTTTTGCCACTGGCTAGATCCGGAATGATGGACTCAGTCCAGTACGGGATCATGCGATTAATAACGTCTTTAAGACATTCGGTGCGAGGCATCTCAGAGCCCAAATCGGAATATCGAGGGTCGCCAAACTGGCTGTATTTATCGCCATCTTCAATTGCAGGAGGTGGAACATCAAAAGATCTACGCCACAGCATAAATTGCTCTTCACCGTATGCCGCCAAAGTTTCTTTCTTATCTTTGCCCTGAAGTGCGCCGTAGTGGCGTTCGTTTAAGCGCCATGATCGCTTCACTGGAATCCAGTGGCGATCGGCCACATCTAAAGCAAGCTGTGAAGTATGTATGGCGCGGCGTAGCAAAGAGGTGTGCACGACATCAGGGAGGAGGCCACGTTCTTTGAGAAGTTGGCCGCCTTGGCGAGCTTCGTTTTCGCCCTTTTCCGAGAGGCGAACATCTACCCAACCAGTAAAGAGGTTGAGGGCATTCCATTCGCTCTCGCCGTGGCGCAACAAAATTAGAGTCGTAGTCATGTGGCTATCTTGCCACAGCGTTATATGAGGTGCGAAAACGCGGCCAAATTGGCCAAAGACTCGCCTCGGGATACCCGCCAAGCCCACTCGCGGCGAATGGCAGATGAGAAACCTAATTCCAATAATGGATTAAATGACGAATCTGAATATTGCAAAAGCGCACCCAAGATTCGATCTAACTCTTGTTCGGTTACGGTCGTCAACGGAATTCGGCCCACCAGGTAAATATCGCCTAGCTCGTTGATGGCATAACTAACGCAATACATACCCGCATTTTTACTGAGCAACCATTCATGAACACCCGCAGCATTTTCATCAGGTTTGCGAATTACAAAAGCATTAATACTTAAAGAGTGATCCCCAACAATCAGCGCACAGTGGGTTTGCAGCTTCTTCTCGCCCGGCAATGTGAGAAGAAAGGTTTTCTCATTAGCTCGTTCAAAATCTATATCGTGCGATTCCAGAAAATCCTCTATCACCGCAGTGGGATTAACCATGCGGAATTACGCCAGCCAAAGAGATTGTGTTTTTGGACGTGAAAGGACTTGGTCGTAGACCTCAAGAGTACGACGGGCCGTGGCCTCCCAGCCAAAGTGGGATGCATGATCGACTGCACCAATGGAAAGGAGAACGCGACGTTGAGGTTCGGCAATCAAGCGAGAGATCACAGCCGACCAGGCTTTGGGATCATGGCCATCTACGAGTGAACCGGAAATGCCATCCGCGACTGCGGTGCGAAGTCCACCAACGGCAGTGGCAACGACGGGAGTTCCACAAGCTTGGGCTTCAAGAGCAACCAAACCAAAAGATTCGCTGTAGCTAGGGACACAGACTAAATCAGAGGCGCGATACCAATCGGGAAGTTCATCGCGGGGAACCGGTGGATTAAAATGCACGATGTCATCGACGCCAAGAAACTTCGACAAGTTTTTCAAACGATCTGGTTCGGTGGATTTGTTACCGGATGCGCCACCAACAATAACTAGCGCTAATTTTGCGCGTAGATGCGGGCTGTGGTGGACCATCTCGGCAACAGCACGAACTAAAACTTCAGGTCCTTTATGTGGCTGGATGCGTCCGACGAAGGTCAACAAGATCGCATCGGGGGCAATGCCCAAAACCATTCGAGCAGCAGCCCGGCCATGGCCAGGGGTGAAGCGACCCAGATCGACGCCAGGCGTCACGACAAACACATTGTCTGGGCAGGCATCGTAGAGCGAGACCAAGCTGGCAGCTTCAGCATCAGTGTTGGCGATGAGAGCGCTAGAAGCTTTCACGACCTGCTCTTCGCCAATAGCGCGGCTGGTGGGTTCGGGATTTTCGCCTTCAGCAAGAGCCTGATTTTTAACCTTGGCCATCGTGTGCATGGTGTGCACCAACGGGATGCCAGTACGTTCGCTGACCATCCAGCCCAATTGGCCTGAAAGCCAGTAGTGCGAATGAATTACGTCGTAATAATCGGCCGGAAATTTGGATTGAAAATGCATCATGCTGGAAGTCAGAGCGCAGAGTTGGGAAGGCAGATCTTCTTTGGAGATCCCTTCGAAGGGGCCGGCCTCAAGATGGCGAACCTTCACACCTTCGGCGATCTGAACGGTCTCTGCTGTGTCGGAGGATGTTGCTCGGGTGAAGATATCGACTTCGATCCCAGCGGCGGCCATCTTCATGGCGCTCTCGACCACATAGATATTCATCCCGCCAGCGTCACCGATACCGGCTTGCTCTAGGGGTGAGGTGTGCACCATCAAGGTGGCAACACGAGCAGTCATGCTAAAAGTCTAACCCTGATGCGAATATCTCGCTAAAGCAGAGCTTCGATACTGCCTACTGGGGCATCGCCACCAAGAATAATCGTTGGCTCTTCCGGGACTTTAATGCCCCACATGGCAAAGGCGGCAGTAATGATCGGACCAAGTGGGCGCAGCGCCCCATCGGTAATTTTGAAAACCAGTGTTCGACCATCAGCCAGGGTCGTAGCCAAGACTGCTTCCGCGCCTTCCTTCATGAAGAGCCCGGGGACCCCTTGCATCATCCTTGTGGCCAGGCGGCCATTGCCGGCAACCAGCACCGGGTTTGCCGTACACGCGGCAATAACCTGCTGATGAATGGGATCTTGAGAGATTGTTATGGCATTGAATGCTTTCGCCAAACCTAGAGTCGTGAAGGCAAAGAGCGGTGCGCCGCAACCATCAGCGGTAACTCGCGCAACTTTTTCACCAGTAAGAACTTCAATCTCGTCCAGGATCGCCACTTGCAGTGGATGCGTTGGGGCTAAATAATTTTCTAAATTCCAACCATTGGCAACACAAGTAGCCAACATTCCCGCATGTTTGCCACTGCAATTTTGAGTTAGACGAGTTGCTTGCCGATCGCCCCAAGCACGACGTTCTTCATCGCCCAATGGTTTGTCTTTGGCATTGCGCAGATGACCTTCAGTTAAGCCATTGTCGTGCAGAATTGAAAGCACGACATCTAGATGTTCTTGTGATCCTGCATGGCTGGCACAGACCAGCGCCAATTGCTTGGGTGAAACTTTAAGCCCAGATCTCAACATTCCGATTGTTTGAAGTGCCTTAATGGCAGATCGTCCATAAATCGGAAGATCAATTTCGCCCTTAGCCTTAAATATGGTGCCATCAGAGTTGAGCATGACCAAATGACCAGAATGCAATGACTCGATCATTCCGTTGCGAGTTAACTTCGCTAGCGGTTCGCCTTGATACGAGGAGAGAGAGAAACTATCTGGTGACAATTTATTCGCTAGCCTGACGCTCGAGGCTGGACCAAATATGGGTTTGCAAGGTTTGCCCCTCAGCGGCCATGTCGTAGGCAAAGAAAAGTTCGCCTTCGACTAATCCATAAAGGCGACTGCCTCCCGTTACTACTTTTGCCGTAGGAGATGAGTAACCCTGATCCATCGCCAATTGGATCTTGGGACCTTGAACTACGCCGACCCAACCTTCGGAGATGCCGGTGTTGTGCGAGAGCAATACTTCTAAAACACCGTTGGGCTTTGGTCGCCAGTATCCAACTTCTGATGCAGCCGGGCGAATAATCTCTTTGTTCTCGTCAATGATCCAGGAGCGAGAAAAGTAGTTAAGAAAAGGGCGGCCGTCATGATTGAAGGAAACTTCTTGAGCGAACTGAAACGGCTCGATCCCTGGGTACTCGCCCCGGCCCGTGCCACGCCAAGTGCCAACAAGCCACGCTAATGGGTAGAGGTCCTCATGTAGACCTTCAGGAATAGTGAATGCCATTTACTTTGTGCCCTTCCGACTTCTCGAATCTTCTCGCCATACGCGAATTGCACCGCGCACACCCCAGACAACCATTGCCAGCCCCATGATTAAGGCCGCGGCGACAAGTAGAACTGAAGTTACTGTCTCCATAACCATAAGCGTATCGGGCTAGAGTTCCACTTATGGCAACGAAACTTGTAGTCAAAGTAATGGTGGGTCAAGACGATCCCGAAAGGTGCGCCCAGGGATTTACCGTTGCGGCCACCGCGCTCTCATCTGGCGCAAATGTCTCGCTTTGGCTGACCGGAGATGCAGCCTGGTTTGCGCTACCTGGAAAATGTGAAGAATTCGAACTTCCGCATTCGGCGCCATTGGCACAACTTCGAGATGCCATTCTTGCTGGTGGCAGCATCACGCTGTGCACGCAGTGCGCAGTTCGTCGGGGAATTGAAGAGAAAGATTTAATCGCCGGAATCAAGATTGCCGGCGCTGCCTCTTTTGTTGCAGAAATTATGGATGAAGGCGTTCAAGCCTTAGTTTATTAACCCACTACTTCTTGGGCTGCTGGGATTCCTTCGGTGCTGAGCACCGCATCTGCGGGAACGCTACGTTTGATCACCGCAAGTGCGATTGGGCCTAATTCGTAATGCCTGGCAGCGGAGCCAATGAATCCAACTTCTTTGCCATCTAGTTCGACCTTGCTGCCACGTGCCGGAAGAGTTGCCATGCTGCCATCCAAATGCAACATAACTAATCGACGAGGTGGTTGGCCCAAGTTAAATACTTTGGCAACGGTTTCTTGACCACGATAACAACCCTTATTCATGTGAACAGATTTATTCAATAGCGCCAATTCATTGGGAATTGATTTGTGATCAGTCTCGAACAACAATCGAGCGCGACCGGCGGCAATACGTTCGGCATCCAACGCCCAGGTACCGACTTGAGTATGAGCTTGATTGAAAGCTTCGATGGTGTCATGCAACTCATCGCGAGGAACCAGTGCGTAGGGACCACCTAGATCATCAGGAGTTCCTGGCGCGCGAAGGAGCGCGAAATTAGTGGACTCATCTTTCACTTCAACTTGCAGCATGAATTTCATTCTCTGCAAATAAGTTAATAGTTCATCAACTTTTTCCCGCTCCAGATGCAACCAAGTAGTGGTGCCATCATCGACAAGAAAAAGTTGTTGTTCGATATGCCCTTGCGGATCCAAGATCAGGGCTTGAGTCCAGGTGGCCGGAGCCAGGTGCTCGAGGTGCTGGGTAGTGAGTGCGTGTAACCAGGTAAGGCGATCGGGTCCGGTTATCGAGACTATTCCGCGATGAGAAAGGTCAGCCCAGGCGGCGCCTGCGGCTAGGGCTTTTTGCTCTTGGTTGGGCTCACCGAAATGCCAGATTGCGCCAGCATCGGGACCATCCTCAACCAAGACTGCGGTCATGATCCTTGTTGGCAGGTTGCACACAAGCCATAAATAGCAAAGTGTGAGACATCAGTCTTAAAGCCGTAATCATCGGAAAGGGATTGCACAAAGTTTGCGGCTGTTTCAATCGGTGCATCGCCCACTGAACCGCACTTGCCACAAACAAGATGAAGATGAGTCAACTCTTCAGCGGCGTGATAGGTCGCCCCACCATGTCCCAGGTGAGTGTGTTGAACCAAGCCAACGTTCTCCAATGTTTCTAGATTGCGATACACCGTTGAGAGATTGATTCCTGGATGGGTCAGACGAACGTTTTCGGCGACTTCTTCGGGAGTGGCATGGCCCAGCGCTCGTACCGCTTGCAAAACTAATTCGCGTTGGGGTGTTAGACGCAATCCCTTTTCGCGTAATTCATGTGGTTCAGCCATGAGCAAATCCTACTTAAATCTGAATTATTAGGTCGGTTGGAGTGCCCTGGACGGCTTCGACCTTCACCTCTTCGCGCGCCTCATGAGCCAGAACTACAACAGTCCATGACCCTGGAGCGGCGAAGAAGCGAAATTGGCCTTCGGCATTGGTTGGCACTTCTGCGGTGAATTCACCAGTTGAATCGAGCAATCGAACATAAGCGTTTCCAACTGGGGTGCCATTGGGCACGCCATCATCGAGGCCATCACGCAGTACAGCTCCCTGGATTACGGTCTGCGCTCGAAGGTCGACTCCAGATAGATCTGGACCGCCTGGTGTGGCACCACAAGTTTTCAATTTATTTAAGCTCCAATCGCAACGGGAACGCCGACTAGTGACCCGTATTCAGTCCAAGAACCGTCATAGTTCGTGACATTTTGTAGGTCAAGAAGCTCGTGCAGCACGAACCATGAGAACGCTGAACGCTCTCCGATGCGGCAGTACGCGATGGTCTCTTTGCTGAAATCGACACCGGCATTTTTGTAAAGCTCGGTTAATTCCTCATTGCTGCGGAATGTGCCATCTTCATTGGCCGCTTTGGACCAAGGAATATTTTTTGCCGAAGGGATGTGACCTTTGATTTGGCCAGCTTCTTGCGGAAGGTGCGCAGGGGCTGCCAATTCACCCGAAAATTCTTGCGGTGAACGAACATCGACAATGTTCTTAACGCCAATGGCGGAGACAACGTGATCGCGGAATGCCCGAATGCTGTTGTCGCGATCCTTGGCAACATAGCGAGTAGCGGTCCGAGCCGGAACTTCAGTGGAAAGTTCGAGACCTTTGAGTTCCCACAGCTTGCGTCCGCCGTCGATTAAACGAACATCAGCATGACCGTAGATCTTGAAATACCAAAAGGCATATGCGGCAAACCAGTTGTTATTGCCACCATACAAGATCACGGTGGTGTCGTTGGAAATTCCACTCTTGGAAAGCAGAGCCTCAAACTTCTCTTTGGAGACCAAGTCGCGAATCAAGCCATCTTGCAGATCTTCGCGCCAATGAAATCGAATGGCGCCAGGAATATGGTTCTTGTCGTACAAAGTGGTGTCTTCATCTACTTCGACAAAGACAACGTTGGGGTTGGAAAGATTTTCAAGTACCCAATCGGTGGATACCAAGGAAGTTGCGCGTGACATAAAAGCCTCTTTCGGTCGATGAAATAACAGGGTCAGGGGTAAAGAAAAATGGGTGAAGGTAATTAAGCGCGGTGCGTGAGGCGGGTAATGAGCAGGTAAAGCTCACATCCCAAGCAATAGTTAAACGCGGCATTAAGGAATGCGGCCGCTAGTGCAAATGCTGTTGCCACCGTAAATACAATCGGCGCCGACAAGAGAGATCCGCTTAAAGCAACAACCGCAAAGAGGAAACCAATCTTTTGGGCAAACTGTGGTGGACGAACATCTTCAGTCGGAACATCGCCGGATAGGCGAGGCTTAACAAAATTCTTAAACAACCAGGCGTACGGGGTCTTCTGAGGTCCGACGAATGCACCGATCGCAAAGACCACTAGTTGCAAGGCGATCACAACCGCAGAATGAGTGACGAGTGCAATCGCAAGCACCAAAGTTGTTAGCGAAGCTGAAAAACGGGGACCACGAGCATCAATGAGAACTGCTTTACCGTGAGTTGCAATCTTGGGGTTGGTATTAATTGTTGCCATGTAAATCTCCTAGGGTCGATGGAAAACTAAAAAGAAAACAGACTTTTAGTTAGCGCATTCGACATAACGAGCCATCAAGACGACCGAAATCAATGATTCGACGCTTGGTGAAAAGCTTTGGCTCGTAGGAGAACATGTCCTAAGAATAAATTGATGTAGCGTTAAACACTAATCGCGAGTAGTTCGCACTAACTAGTGAACCGCAGCGAGCGCCGTAATGACCTGATCGCGCTTAGGTGCGCCCACAGCTCGTCCGACTTCGATTCCTGCACTGTTGAGGATCAGAGTGGTCGGAGTAGATCTGATATCCAATCGGCGAACTAATTCCAAGTGGCTTTCGGCATCAATCTCGACGTGTTGCACATCTGACATATCTGCGGTGATGTCGGTGAGCAGGGCTCGGGTCGCCCGGCAAGGTGAGCAGAAGGCTGAAGAGAACTGGACCAAGGTGACACGAGAGCCCAGGTCGGCGCCAATCTCGATACTGGAGAGCCCAGAATTCGGGGATTTTTGCTGTTTTTTCGATTTTCCGGTCGTAATCCGCCCACGACTGCGTTGGTACCAGACACCGTATGCGGTGGCGGCTACCAAAACCAGAGCGAGTGGAGCGAGCGTTCTCACATGAGTATCCTTTCACGCCTATGGCGAGAATTCTTCTTCTGACCAATAGCCAAGGCGCCAGCGCCGAGGTACTTCCCAGTCTTGCCCTCCTTCAGCACAACGTCCGCGTGATGCCTGCCGAAGCTTCCATTTTGGTGGATGTTCCCGAAGTAGATTGCCTCTTTATTGATGCTCGTCGTGACTTGCCGGCATCAAAATCCCTTACGCGCCTTTTGCACTCAACTGGTGTGGATTGTCCGATTATTTCCATCACCACTGAAGGTGGTCTTTCGGCAATGAGCGCCGACTGGGGAATAGATGATGTCATTCTGGACACCGCAGGACCTGCCGAAGTTGAAGCACGAATTCGAATTGTTACCGGTCAGCGACAACTAGAACGCGTTGCCACCGATCCATCTCTTCGCGAAATTCGCAGCGGTGATGTTGTCATTGATGAAAATTCTTACACCGCCAAAGTTCGTGGCCGTACTTTAGATCTCACCTTCAAAGAGTTCGAACTCTTGAAATTTCTGGCCCAACATCCAGGCCGGGTATTTACTCGCAGCCAACTCTTGCAAGAAATTTGGGGTTATGACTATTTCGGCGGAACTCGCACAGTAGACGTCCATATTCGTCGACTTCGTTCCAAACTCGGTCCTGAATTTGAAGCGCTTATTGGCACTGTTCGTAACGTCGGCTATCGCTTCACGCTCCCCAACAGCGGCAAAGAGAACAACATCTCCGAACTCGTTTAATGCAGTATCTCGATCATCTTGATGAGGAACACCGACTTGGTGTTCTCGATCTCATCTCCACAGCCACCGATCATGATGGTATTCCACCAATTGCCGAGCACGTCCTGCTTCATCTTCGCCACGGTGGCGACAAAGCCGATAGCCACATCATTTCCTGCGATGGACCAAAAGTTATTGCCTACGCGCATTTGGATCTCACCGATGAAGTCGAAGGTCCGAGCGTCGAACTAGTAGTTCATCCTGCTTTTCGCCATCATGGCCATGCCCAAGAGATTTTGGAATTCGCCAAGGAGAAGGCTGGTTCGCGTCTTCGTCTGTGGTCCCACGGCGATTCTAAAGATTCGCGCAAGTTGGCCTCCAGTAATGGTTTCAAGAGGATGCGCACTGTAATTCAGATGCGCCGCTCTTTAGTCGAAGCGCTTCCGCAAGTTAATGAATCAATTGAAGTGCGAACATTTCTCCCCGGCATCGATGATGAAGAATGGGTGGCGCTCAATAATCGCATCTTCATCGACCACCCCGATCAAGGTGAGTGGAATCTAGAGGACCTGCGTATCCGAACACGTGAAGGTTGGTTTGATCCATCTGGATTCTTCGTGGCTACCGAGAACGGCAAAATGATCGCATTCTGCTGGACCAAGATTCATGGCGGGCACTCGCATTCACATTCGGGCGAAGGTGAGCATCACGATCATGACCCCATCGGCGAGATTTACATTATGGGTGTCGATCCTGAACATGCTGGCAAAGGGTTAGGAAAGGCGTTGGCCTTAACCGCTCTTCGTTATTTACGTCAGAACGCTAACTTTTCCGCCATGTTGTACGTGGATTCGGATAACCAACCTGCCCTGGCTTTATACAAATCGCTGGGATTCAGCGAATTTGGGCGAGATGTGATGTATCGATTAGGCGCTAACTAAGTCCGCACACATCTTTCGGAATGCGACAGTATGCGCGTCCACATCTGCTTTCGTTGTATCCGGCGACATCAACGCCATGTTGTGAAATGGTGTGATCAGAAAGCCATCATTCAACATGCGCAGGTGGATGTATTGCTCGAGTTCGAAGTCACCCGCATCGTTGGCTTCTTTTCCGGTCTTTGGAGCAGTTGCTTGAAAAAGATATTCCCCGCGCGCGCCCAGACGACTGCAATGCCATGGCAGGTCAAATTCCTTGATAGCAGCCTCAACACCATCGCACCACAATTGCCCCAGCGGTACCATCTTCGCAAAAGCCTCATCCGTAAGGACTTTAGTGAGGGTTGCGCGCATGGCGGCCAGACTGAGGGCATTTCCTGCCAAAGTGCCACCAATTCCGCCGGTGTCGATGATCTCGCGTTCGACCTTTGCCTTGATTCGATCGGCGACATCTTTGGTCATGCCGAATGTGCCCGTTGGAATTCCGCCGGCAATTGCCTTGCCTATCGTCAGAATGTCGGGCTTGAGCCCTAAATCGGCGGTCATTCCGCCAGCACCAACAGAGATCGTGTGAGTCTCATCGATAATCCACACTGCGCCATATTTCTTGGCAAGTTCTCCAACCGCCACCAAGTACCCATCTTCTGGCAGAACAATGCCGATATTAGTCATGGCAGGTTCCATCAAAATACAAGCGACATCGCCTTTAGCTAGTGCGGCTTCCATAGCGGCAAGATCGTTGAATTCCACAACGCGTGTTGTCTGATCTAAGTCAACTGGTGCACCGAGATTGCCAGCGCGCTTTACGGTATTGCCCGCGCCATCTAGCGTTGCAAAAGTTTCATCGACGCTGCCGTGATAGCACTTGTCGATAACCACTACTTTCGATTTACCTGTGATCAATCGCGAATATCGAATTGAATGTCGATTGGCGTCGGTTGCTGACACCGTAAATTGCCATAGGGGCAATCCAAACCTGCGAGCTAATTCTTGCGAAACAATAACGGCGTTCTCGGTGGGAAGCATCGCAGTGATACCGCGCTTCATTTGTTCGGTAATCGCTTCAACTGTCGCGGCTGGTGAATGCCCGGTCATTGAACCAGTGTCGCCTAAGCAGAGATCTACGTATTCATGGCCATCAACATCTGTAAAACGCGCACCGTGTGCTGAATCTACGAAGATCGGATATTTCCCCGGCCACTTTGCCATCCATGACATCGGCACGCCGCCTGGCATAACTTCCGACGCCTGTTCAAAGAGTTTGCCTGACTTGGGGTGTAATTCCAGAAAGCGAGCCTCTTCGATTGCAATCAAATTCTTCAAGTGTGCGCGATTTATTGTTTTCACAGACCGATTCTCTCCACAGGAAGCACCAAACGCAAACTTCCAATGTATGCGCTTTATCTACGTTTCGCGTGCTAGCCATGTAGCTCAATGGATAGAGCTCTGGATTCGCACCCAGTGGTTGTGGGTTCGATTCCCACCATGGCTAGTACGCGAAAAGAGGGACCTGAAATTCAGGTCCCTCTTTTTTAAGCACTGTTCGCACCCAGTGACAAAAATATACTCATAGTTTCGATTACTCGGAGTAATTAATCCTCCGAGAAGGTGAAGAGCGCTTCGATGTAGTGATCGCCGACGATGCCGAGGTTCTCGGCATCAGGTGGCGCAGTCTGTGGTTCAAGACAAATACCTTCGGTATCTTCGGAGTACACCGTCCAATATGGCGCATCGCAATCAATGGTGATCTTGGCGGCGCCCTCCCATGTGATTGTGGGTATTCCCTTGACGCCGGTGAAGCAATCGTCCCAAGGCTCTTTAGATGGAACCACTAGTTCTCCCGTAGGTAAACCGTCATCGCCGCGCAAGAACATCTGTGTGGGAATGAATTCAAATTCTGCTTGCTCGCCCCGCGTCAGTTCGCGGGCAAACCAAGGATGAAAGCCGAGCCATGCGGGCACTTGGCAACCATTGGCCTCGTACTCCAAGATCCAGCGCACGGCATCATCCAGAATTTCTATGGTCTGTTCGACAACAGCGCCGTTGTATGGGGCTGGCAGTTCCAAGCGCGCACGACCATGTCCGGTCTCCTCCCACGAAGAAACAAAACCAAAACCGTGAATAGCATTCGGTGGATCCCATGAAGTTGGAAGTGTGTGCACATTTCCTGAAGTGTCAGCAATCAAACCATCGCGAATGCGTCCAGCCCAAGGAGCCATTGCATACCAACCCCACGACAGCGGTGTGCCACGAAAAGGCACCACAAACTGCAAATCGCGCCACTGCAGCGAGGCAATGCGCGCACCTTGGTCGAGATCTATTGAAACCGATATCTCGGCACCATCTATATGTTGCATTACTTTTCCAATTCTTCTTTGGTCGGAGGTTGCGCCCCCGCGCGAGAACAGGTGATAGCCGCAGCTTTTGCGGCACGAATTAAAACGGCCTCTAGGGTCTCACCGGTAAGTGCGCCAAGCCCTTGTTCAATAAGGGCTTCAACAATTATGGCACCTACTGTGTCACCTGCGCCTACGGTGTCGATTACATCAACTTTAACGCCGGGCACTTTGATTACATCTTCGGCAGTGACACCTACCAAGCCATGTGCGCCTTTGGTCACGACCACCAACGCCACGCCCTCGGAAATCCACTTCTGAGCGATATCGATGGGGTCCACATCGGGGAACAACCATGCCAAGTCATCGTCGCTGACTTTCACCACGGATGAAATAGCGGTCCACTTGGCTACGGCGACCTCATAAAGATCGCGATCGCCAAGTACCGATGAGCGAATATTGGGATCAAAAACAATCGGTGCGAAATCGGCGACGATGCTGGCCCATTCGTGCAATACGGAGGCGCCAGGTTCGATGACGGTAGCCAAAGTTCCGATATGAAGAACGTGCGGATGGTGCTCGATTGGGTTGGGTAGCCACTCTTGGGAGAAATCGAAGGTTGCAGTGCCATCGATGGTAAATGTGTAGGAAGCAGATCCTTTGGAATCCAACGTGACATCTGCGGTGCAGGTAGGCAGCTCCGAAAATTTCACATAGTCCAGATGAACTTTGTCGGCCTCAAGTTCGGCTTTCGCGCTTTGGCCATAAGCATCTGTGGAAATGCCATCGATAAAGTAAGCATCAATTCCCAAACGTGCCAAAGCCTTTGCAGTATTGGCAGGGCCGCCGCCAACAATCGCTTTCTTGATTCCAGTAGATCCATCGGGAATTAAATCTATGAGGACTTCGCCACAGACCCAGATTTCAGTGCTCACGAAAGTTCACCTTTTCTGGCCAGATATTCGGTCAAGATTTCGACACCTAACAAATGATCCTGAACTTGGGGCAGCCCACTAATAAGTAGAACCCCCTGCATTCCCACCCCGGTGACATTCAGTGGAAAGCCCCCGCCATGAACAGCATGAGTTTCCTCGGGCAAGCTATTGACCTGATACCAATTCGCGCCCGCTTCTTCGGCGGCGACTCTTTCAAACATCGTGGAACGCTCTTTTGCCATGACTACCCGCGCCTTGCGCGCCATCCAGCGGTCATTTTCGGTGGTAGATCCAGGCAAGCTAACGTGAAATACCGTCCAATCGCCCAAGCGAACTTCCACGGCAATCGGCAGGCTGCGTGCCCTACCCAATCCGACGGCGATGTCGCCGATCTCCAATGCATCTGAAATATCAAGGGAAGGCAGGGTCAAAATGGCCGCTTCTTGGGCCAAGCCTTCGCTGGTAAATCCACCGGTCGTCACCTGCCAACTCTATCGGCTTTCAATTTTCACATCCCCTGCCCATAGAGCAGAATCTCGGGATGACCTCACTTATCACCATTCCCAAGACCGACCTCAAAGTTCACCCGCTCTGCCTTGGTGGAAATGTCTTTGGCTGGAGCGCCGACGAGGCCCAGTCCTTCGCCATCTTGGATGCTTACGTCGCAGCCGGTGGAAACTTCATTGACACCGCCGATGTGTATTCCGAATGGAAGCCAGGTAATACCGGTGGCGACAGCGAAACCATTATTGGAAATTGGATGAAGGCGCGCGGCAATCGCAGCAAAATTGTTATCGCCACCAAAGTAGCTAAATACTCAAAGCGTCCAGGTCTCTCCCCCGACAACATTCGCAGCGCAGCGCGTGATTCCTTGCACCGCCTGCAAACCGATTACATCGATCTCTACTATTCCCACGAGGATGACGAGAAAGTTTCAATTGTTGACACGTTGCAAGCGTTCAACGAGTTAGTTACCGATGGAAAGGTCCGTTACATCGGCGCCTCTAACTTCACCGCAGAACGTCTGAAGGCTTCTCTTGCAACATCGGTTGAAAATAATTTTGCTCAGTATTCGGCCATTCAAAATCATTACAACTTATTGGAACGATCCGAATATGAAACCGACATGGCACCAGCACTTTCTGAATTAGGAATCTCTTCCTTGCCGTTCTTTGGTTTGGCCCGTGGATTCTTGACCGGTAAATATCGCGAAGGTGTAACGGTGGATTCAGTTCGCGCTGGTGGCGTTGCTGCCTACCAAAACGAACGTGGTTGGAAGACCGTGGCGAAGTTGGAAGAAAT
>SESB01000116.1_pt1 | contig 57608 bp, 52 predicted proteins | sample 3171441 | NCBI WGS metagenome assembly SESB01 (sample SAMN06051867, study PRJNA518727) | freshwater metagenome | biome: subpolar coniferous forest; feature: holomictic lake; material: water; isolation source: holomictic Lake 227, 6 m depth | place: Canada: near Kenora, Ontario | collected...
CGCGCAAACTAAGCCAGTTATTCCGGTAACACAAAATAATTTAACCCCCATTTTAAGTGAACTAATCAAAGGCACTCCTAAACAAGTTGAAGAAGTTAAGCACAAAATTGAAGACGGTGTTACCACAGGAACGACCACCATTTTGACAATGTCTACGATGCAAATTACACCGCTGCCCCTTCAAACACGACCCGTTCCAGTAACCGAAGCTACAAAGGACACGCAGAACACGCAGGACACGCAACCCAAAAATGACGGCAAAAATAAAAAAGATAGTTTAAGTAAGGACGTTGTACTTGTAGCAACCTCAACGGATAGCAAAACAACACCGCCACCGAGGCAATGTAAATGAAAATTCGCGCATTTAGTTTAGGTTTCATCGTCGTAACATTAGCACTGCCCGTTTATGCCGATGCACAAACAGCAGTCGGAAAAATTAGTTTTGCAAAAGGTAGCAATGCCGCGCAACAACCTAATGCTGCGCCGCGTTTATTAGGCAAAGATGCTGACGTTTTTCAAGGTGATAATATTCAAACTTCCGATGCCAGTTTTGTGATGGTTGAATTCATCGACGGCTCTAAAGTTACCGTGCGCCCGAACAGTAATTTTAAAATTGAGAAATTTGATACGGCAACCCAAAATGCAAAATTTACCGTTTACGAAGGCGGGGTGCGAGCCAGTACCGGTGAAATTGCGAAAGCGAGTCCGGATGGTTTTCAAATCAAAACCCCAACTGCCACGTTAAAAGGCGAAAAAGATTCCGATTATTCGGTGCGCGTCTGTAAAGACGATTGCGATAAAGATAAAAAATCTGAACCTGCGAAAGACAACAGTGTTGCCAAAGTGGTCGATATTAAAGGCGACGTTTTTGCCCAAAATCGTGACGATAAAACGAGTGCCGAACGCAAATTGTCGATGGGTGGCGGGTTAAATCCACACGATTATTTGACCAGTCAAGCCAGTAGTTATTTGGTGATGGTGTTTCGAGATGGCGAAAAAGTCACGCTACAACCAAGCAGCGAACTGGATATTGTAAAATACGACTTTCAGCAAGCCGATAAAAAAGATCAAATTTTACTTAAATTAGCCGCAGGGGGAATGCGAGCGTTAACCGGCAGTATTGGTAAAAAAGATCATTCGGCTTACGCGCTGGATACGCCTGTAGCAACAATCGGTATTCGCGGCACAGAATCAGAAACCGTTATCGACGATGCCATTGATGTCAGTACCGGTCACGCCCCCGTTTATAATCACGTCACCGAAGGCGCAATTTTTGTCCAAAATGAAGCCGGTGAAATTACCTTGAAACAGGGTGAAAGCAGTGTCACGGCAAGTCCAAATACACCCTCAATTCAAATTCCTTCGTTGCCGCCAAAATTGGACGCGCAATTGAACGCCACGCCAAGTCCAAAAACAGCACCCGATGCTGACAAAGCCTTTGACAAACCTGCGGCAAGCAATTCAAAATCGGGTTCCTATGTGACCGTAAACAAAGGCAGTGGGAAGTTGGAATCAAATTCGGAAAAAAGCGAAGAAAAAGATGATAAAACTGGAAAAACTGAAAAAAATTCGTCTGAAAAAAACGCTTCTTCCGATGAAAAAAATGTTTCAAGTAAAGATTCAAATGAGAAAAATGATTCTAAATCTAACGCACCAAACGTTTCATCAAATGATGATTCGGGAGGAGGTGGAAAATCCAGTGAGGATTCTAAAACAGGTAGCAGCATGAGATTATCGGAAGGCGAAAGTAGTTTTTCAGGTAAGTCTGGTGAAAAAACTTCCAAATTAGATGAAATCCCTACGTTCATTGCCCAAGATGAAATTTTCACGGCTCCTGTTTTTGATAATAATTCTCCCGCCGCAGCGGCAACATTTTCGCCACTGCAAGATAACGGCGCACAACGAAGCGGTGCCGGCTGCACGGTGGAATAATGATGAAACTGGAACGATATTTGCTAAATAATCTTAATTATTCCAACGTTAAGTCAGTGAAAATTTTTATGTTAAAGCCGTTGTGTTTTTTACTCAGTTTAGGTTTGTTAACGGCTAATGTATCCAGTGCCGACGATGTTGCGCCCGAAAAATTTACCTTTACGGTTCACAAATTTATCATTGAAGGGGAATCGCTGGAGGCGATTATTTCAAACGACGATGTTTCGACTTATCTCAAATCGTTTGAAGAAAAAATGTATGATTTGAAAGAATTACAAGACGTAGGCAAAGGTTTAGAAGCGATGATTCGTGATGAAGGGTTTGCGTTTTATCGTGTTATTTTGCCACCGCAAGCCCTTAATTCGGGCGAAGTGAAATTAAAAGTTATCGCGTTTGGATTGGGCGATATTAAAGTTGAAGATAATACTTATTTTTCCAGCGAAGGCATCATTTCCAGTTTGCCAGAACTGAAAAAAGACGTATCGCCGAATACGCAAAATTTAGCCGCCTCGGTGAAAGTGGCTAATAAACATCCATCGAAACAAATTCAACTGACCTTTAAACAAGGCGAAAACGAAGACAAAGTGGATGCAAAAATCAAAGTTACTGAACAGCGTCCCTATCAATTTTCGCTAGGATTGAATAACACAGGTTCGGACAGTTCAGGTGAATATCGATTAACCGGTGGAGCGCAATACAGTAATTTGTGGGGTTTGGATCATGTGGTGAATGCGTCTTACACGTTGCCGCCCGATCACGCCGATACCATTAAACAATACGGCGGAACCTACGCGCTGCCTATTTATCCGCTGAAAGGTTGGTTGAATATGTATTACGCTTCGTCGAGTTCCAATAACGGTACTGTCGCTACCGATTTAACGATTACGGGCGCGGGTGAAATGATGGGCATTCATTACCAGCAGTTTTTGCCAAAATGGGAAAAATACGAACACAGTTTAGATATTGGCATCGACAGCAGGCATTTTTTAAACGATGTGCAGTTCCAAAAAAAACCGATTTCTGATGCTAGTCCACATGTTCGTAGTGTCCCGTTTAGCATTTCGTATAAAGCCGAATACCCGTTTGAAAATGTACGAAGTGGGTATTTTGTACAGTGGGCAATAAATACGGGCATGGGGCTGGATAATAATGAGGCTAGCTACAAAGCGTTAGATTCGTCATGGAATTTATTCCGTTACGGCACGAACTTTTCGACCGCCTACGAACAATGGTCGCTGACGACTTCAATCATCGGGCAATACAGTCAAAAGCCGTTAATCGCCGGTGAGCAAATCGGCATTGGCGGCAGTTACGACGTGCGCGGTTATGAACAACGTGAAACCGGTGCGGATAATGGACAAATCGCTAAAATCGAATTGACTTCGCCCACATGGGAAAAAATCAATGCGTTTGTGTTTTATGATTACGGTCATGGTTCAAAAGAACAACCACAGGCGGGCGAGTTAAAAAATTGGAATTTAAGTGGTACGGGCATTGGCGCGAAATGGCAATGGCGCGAATATGTGAATACCAATCTTACTTTTGCGACCGCATTAAACGATAATTCAACCACGCCGTCGGGAACAAAAGCCTTTAATAACCGCATTCTGTTAAACGTTAACTTCCGTTATTAAAATGGCTTTAAATCAAATTCGCTGTAAATATGTTGGCAAAAATAGCGTGTCATGTTCACACCTCGTCGAAAATACGACCGGTTTTTGTTTTTGGCACGATGTAAATGCTGCAAAAAATACGCCTGATATTAAAGCGCGGCTCGAAGAAATGGTGCGCGAAGGTCATTCGTTGGAAGGTTTCGCATTACACAATGCACAATTGAGTGGCGCAAATTTAGCCCGCGCAAATTTGACGGGAGCGCGACTATTTCAAGCCGATTTGAGTCATTCGAGTTTATTTAAAGCCAATCTTGAAAACGCAAATCTCAATGCCGCCAACTTAAAAAATGCCAATTTATTGGGAATTCGCCTAGAAAATGCACGGTTGGAACACACTGGCTGGGGGCAATATTTATTTCAGGAAAAATTAGCGCACGATGCCCAAAAAGCCGGCAAAAAATTAGACGCAAAACGACTTTATGCCGAAGCAGAAGAAGTGGCGCGTTATTTGACCAATGAAAGTGAAAAACGCCGTCATTGTGATATTGGCGGGCGATTTTATTGTTTAGAACGAGTCATGCGCCGAATGCAAATGCGCCGTTTTTCAGGGGAATGGTTGTGGTCAAAATTGGTCGATATGCTGTGTGGTTACGGTGAAAATGCCGCTCGTGTTATCGGATTTTCATTATCCGTTATTATCGTATCCGCGATGTTTTATTTTTTTCTGGGTGTGTATGACGGCAATGGAATGCTGATTTTCAACGCGCAGAACGGAATTGAAAAAAATTTATTTTGTTTGTTGGAATGCCTTTATTTTAGTGTGATTACGTTCACCACAACAGGTTATGGCGATATTTCACCGGTTGGTTTTTCCCGTCTAGTTGCCACCATTGAAGCGTTTGTCGGGGCATTTTCGATTTCGTTATTTGTGGTCGTTTTTATGCGTAAAATGATGCAGTAAACCCCGTTTTTAACGTAAGAGTTTTTACAATTCACGGCGAATTGCATCATAATCCACGGTTCCAGACTTAATAATTCAAAACCAAAGTTGTTCTATACTATTTCTAGTATCAAAAAATTTTCCACTTCAATTTAAACAAAAAAATCATGCAAGAAATTTATTACCCGCAACAAATTGAAAAAACCGTCCAACAAGCATGGACAGATTCCAAAGTGTTTAACGTCACCGAAAATTCCGACCAAGAAAAATACTATTGTTTATCGATGTTTCCGTATCCCAGCGGCAAACTGCACATGGGACACGTCCGCAATTACACTATCGGCGACGTAATTTCACGTTATCAACGCATGCTCGGCAAAAATGTTTTACAACCGATGGGTTGGGATGCGTTCGGGCTGCCCGCTGAAAATGCCGCGATGCAACACAACGTTCACCCAGCGGATTGGACTTACAGCAACATCGATTATATGCGCGACCAATTGAAACGTTTAGGTTTCGCCTACGATTGGGATCGCGAATTGGCAACCTGCGACCCAAGTTATTACAAATGGGAACAATGGTTTTTCTTAAAATTGTTGGACAAAGGGCTGGTTTATAAAAAAACCGCGCCGGTGAATTGGTGTCCGCACGATATGACTGTGTTGGCGAATGAACAGGTGATTGACGGTTGTTGCTGGCGTTGCGATACCAAAGTTGAACGCAAAGAAATCGCGCAATGGTTTTTGAAAATTACGGCTTACGCGGATGAATTATTGCAATCGCTGGAGAATTTAGACGGCTGGCCCGAACAAGTTAAAACCATGCAAGCCAATTGGATTGGGCGTTCGGAAGGCGTGGAAATGGATTTTGTGGTGCCAGATGAAAATTCGGTGCGAATTTATACGACGCGCCCCGACACGTTAATGGGCGTGACGTATTTAGCCGTTGCCGCTGAACATCCGCTTGCGTTAAAAGCGGCTGAAAATAATGCTGAAATTCGCGCATTCATTGACGATTGCAAAACGATGGAAACGTCTGAAGCGGCAATGGAAACGATGGAAAAACGCGGCATTGATTCGGGCATGACGGCGTTGCATCCGATTACGGGCGAAGCGGTTCCGGTTTGGATTGCGAATTTCGTGTTGATGAATTACGGCACGGGCGCGGTGATGTCAGTTCCGGCGCATGATCAACGGGATTTTGAATTTGCGAAAAAATATGGCATTGCTATTAAACAAGTTATTTTCACTGAGGATAGTATCGATAGCCTCCCATTTAGTTATCTTCCCCTCCCTCCAGAGTTCAGAAGACATGATGATATGGATGACTGCTTAGAACAAGCGTTCACATCAAAAGGGATTTTGAAAAATTCAGGCGCATTTAATGGCTTAACATCACACGAAGCCTTTGCCAAAATCGCCGAAACCTTAGAAGCCGAAAGCAAAGGCGTTCGCAAAGTGAATTACCGTTTGCGAGATTGGGGCGTGTCGCGGCAACGTTATTGGGGCGCACCGATTCCGGTGATTTATTGCGACGATTGCGGCACGGTTCCTGTTCCAGAAAAAGACTTGCCTGTTGAATTGCCGCGCGACGTGATTTTAGACGGTTCACAATCGCCATTGGTCGCGCATCCGACTTTTTCAAATGTCGATTGTCCAAAATGTGGCAAAGCGGCAAAACGTGAAACCGATACGTTCGACACGTTCATGGAATCGTCGTGGTATTTCGCACGTTTCGCCAGCAGCAAAGCCGATTCGATGCTCGACGAAAGCGCGAAGTATTGGTTGCCTGTTGATCATTATATTGGCGGCATCGAACACGCGATTTTGCATTTATTGTACGCGCGTTTTTATACCAAATTATTGCGCGACGAAGGCTTGGTCGTTTGTGATGAACCGTTCAAAAAATTACTCACGCAAGGCATGGTGTTATTGGACGGCAGCAAAATGTCGAAATCCAAAGGTAACACCGTTGACCCGCAAGGCTTGATTGAAAAATACGGCGCAGACACGGTGCGATTATTTATCATGTTCGCCGCGCCACCTGAACAATCGCTCGAATGGTCGGCAGACGGTGTAGAAGGTGCGTCGCGCTTTTTGAAACGTTTATGGCGACAAGTGTTTTTACATTCGGAACAAGTGCAAGGCAAACGCTACAAAACTCAAGGCGAATTAACCGATGAACAACAAAGCGTGCGCCGCTTTTTGCATCAAACGATTCAAAAAGTCAGCCACGATATGGGCGTGCGGACGATTTTTAACACCGCGATTGCCGCAAATATGGAATTGTTGAACACGTTGGCGAAATTCACCGACGAATCGAACAACAGCAAAGCCATTCGCCACGAAATTTTAGACGCGATTACCTTGATGTTGTCGCCGATTGTGCCGCATATTTGCGACCAATTGTGGCGCGACTTGGGACACGATAACGCGATTATTTCGGAACGCTGGTTAAGCGTAGACGAAAGTGCGTTAGTGCAGAATTCGTTAAATTTAATGGTGCAAGTAAACGGAAAATTGCGCGGCAAAATTTCGGTTTCAGCAACGACCTCGAATGCGGATATTGAAACGGCGGCGTTAAACGATGCCACCGTATTGAAATTTATCGACGGTTCGCCAATTAAAAAAGTAATTATTGTCGCGGGAAAATTGGTCAATATCGTTATTTAATAAAATATGGCTTTGTCTGTTTAACAAAATCGGCAAAGCCTTCGACACTTTATCAAAACATGCGTCAATTACTTTTAAGAACTTCGTTAATTGGTATATCAACTCGGCGGATTGTTTTATCTTCTTCGTCCACAACAAAATCAGGACTTTGAGTAATTGGCTCAATGGCGCGTTTTTGTACCAATAAAACATTAGCACTCGCCAGGCGTTCAACCATCGTTGTCATCATTTTTTCTGATAACCACGGATTGTCAGTCGCCAACTGTTCTAATTCGTTCGGTGTTCTAATCACGACTAATTTTGTATCGGTTAAAGCGACGGCGGAAGAACTGCGTGGCTTGCTGGTATACATCTCCATCTCACCAAAAAACTGATTTTTGTAAATCGCACCGACTTCCACTTCTTCTTCATTACGTTTTTTATAAAGTTTAACCGTGCCTTCAAGAACCAGAAACATGCGATGATCTTCTCCGCCTTCCCTGAAAACAATCGTTTTTGGCTTAATATCAATTACGGGCAACATGGTCTGTATTTTCTTGGGTATTATCATGAAAAATCCTTATAATTCGGCGTTGGTATCTGCAAGACGCTGCCCCACTACACGCAGCGATTTTCCTGAAAAGGCAGGGTTTTGAGCAATAAATTGTTCTAATTCCATTCGATTTTTAAGTATTGCCGCTCGTACATTCGTCATCGCTTTTGCAGAGACACTACGCGGTTTATTGCTGTACATTTCTATTTCACCAAAGAAATCATTTTTGTGAATGACGTTGAGATCAATCTCTCTTCCATTGCGCGTCACATAAAGTTGCACGCTGCCATCGAGAACAATGAACATGGTTCTGTCATTATCGCCTTCTTTAAAAATTATCGTATCTTCTTTGAATTTTTCGACAAGTAACATAATGAAAACAGCCCTAAAGAATAATTGAGTTGGCTAATTCTACTCGATTTTGTTGTTTTTCTTATTTTCTTATCGGGAAACTTTCAATTTTCTGTAAAACGTTGCCAGTAACTATCACCGCTGCTTTATAATTTGAAACACTTCATATTTTGGGAATGTTATGCACGAATTATCTTTATTAGAAAATGTTCGCACCATTTTAGAAAATCACGCGAAAGAGCAAAATTTTCTGTGTGTTGAAGAAATCACTTTGGCAATTGGTGCATTATCGTGTGTCGAAACGGAGGCGTTAGCGTTTGCCTTTGACGCGGTGATGAAAAATTCGCTCGCCGAACACGCGCAATTGCATTTTAAAATTATCGAAGCGCAAGGTCGCTGTTTGGGCTGTGGTCAATTGACTGTCATGGAAATGCTGTACGATGCGTGTCAACATTGTGGTCATCCGCGCGTTGACGTGGTGACGGGTTTGGAAATGAAAATAACGGAATTAAAGGTGAGTTAAATGTGTGGAATTTGTGGCTGTAGTAATCCGAGTGGCACGGGGAAATTTAGTCCAGTTGATGCGTCGAAAGTAAATTTGTTGACGACGCATAATCATCATGGGCAAGAACAACATAGTCCCGCCGATACGCAACGCTTGATTCAAGTTGAACAAGATTTGCTTGGCAAAAATAACACTTTCGCCGCCGAAAATCGGGCGTATTTTCAAGAAAATAAAATTTTCGCGCTCAATTTGGTTTCCAGTCCAGGGGCTGGTAAAACAACGTTGTTGGTCGAAACAATTAAGATTTTGAAAGAGTATTTTCCGATTGCCGTGATTGAAGGCGATCAACAAACTGAACACGATGCAGATAGAATTCGGGCAACGGGCGTGCCTGCGTTACAAATTAACACCGGTCGCGCGTGTCATTTAGATGCACACGGTATTGGTCGCGCGGTTCAAAATTTAGGCGTGAAGGCGAATAGCTTTTTGGCGATTGAAAACGTGGGGAATTTGGTGTGTCCGTCGTCGTTTGATTTGGGCGAAGCGCATAAAATTGTGGTGCTTTCTGTGACCGAAGGCGATGATAAACCGTTGAAATATCCAGATATGTTCCACGCTGCCGATGTCATGATTATTAACAAAATCGATTTGTTGCCGTATGTGGATTTTGATGTGGAACGCTGCGTTGAGTTTGCGCGGCGCGTGAATCCTACCATTCAAATTTTGCAATTATCCGCAACGAAAGGCGACGGTTTTTCAGCGTGGACGGATTGGCTCACCACGCAGATGAAATTCACTGGTTGAATTGAGTAGTTAAAGCAAATCCCCTAGCCTTTCAAAAACAGGGAGAAAGATTAAAAAGCCGCGATTTGTTGTGATGCAAGTCGGGGCTTTTTTGTGTTGTTGAAATACTTGACATCCTCCCCGCCCTAAAGGGAACGGGGATTCCTTATTGCTAAGGAGCAGTTGTGTATCACTACTACCTACTGGTTTCTGCTGCTGACCGCATGACAGCACGATTCACTTCACAGACTAGCCCCCAAAAGTCCTCGGGTTATTTTGACGTTTAAACCGGTTTTTCAAGACTTCGCACTTGTTGCTTGGTTTTCGCTGAAAGTGATTTTGAAATCTCTACTAACTGGTGGCTATATTAGCACAAAGCTGAAAAATATCGCTATCGTGAATACGGTCGAATTGAGCCGCTTACATCCTCGCCCTGAACGGCGAGGTTTTTCGCTACTAACGGATAAAATTACAAATTCAACCACTCTTTAAATTCTGTCAGCGTCATAATGGGTGGCGCGTGAAAAATAGGTTTGATTTCCAAAATATCGGCATCGCCCGTGACTAAAACTTCCGCCATTCCAACCACCGCCAGAATTAAAAACATTTGGTCGGCTTTATCTCGAATTTGCGGCAAACCGTCAGGAATCAATTCGATTTTCACCGTTTCGGCATAAGGCAAAAAATCCGCTAGCAGTAGGTGTTGCTCGGCTTTCGTGAGTTTGAATTTTGGATAAGAAAACACACGGATTAACTCGCTTACCGTGTCTTTACTCGCTAACGGAATGATTTCACCGTTTTGCCAACTGTGCCGCAACCACGCCATTTGTTGTTTTGAAAATAACAATGCTGAAATAATGCAATTGGTATCGAGTACGACGCGCCGACTCATACGGTTTCTTGCCTCACCCATGAAATGGCATCATTCACATCTTGTTCGTTAATGCCTAAGGCTTCTAATTTTGCGCGAACGGCATCCGCTTTTTGAATGCGAACTGGGGTGAGAATAATCCGCCCTGCATCTACCTCAACATTGAAGTATTCGCTGCTACCGACAGACATAACAACGGCTTTAGGCAATGTGAGTTGATTTTTACTGGTTAATTTCGCTAACATGATACTTTTCCAAAAGTAATGAAGTAAGATTATATTACCACAAAAAAGCCCCGATTAACGGTGATGCAATTCGGGGCTTTTTTGAACTAACCTAACAGCTTGTAACTAGCAATTTCACCATAACCACTTTTCAATGCTTTTATCGCTTCAGCAGCAATGTCTGCACGAATCCGAATTTGCTGAACCTTGCCGTTTTTAAATTTCACTTCAAACAAAAAACTCATATTACCTCTCGCTTAAAATTTCAGGTTTTGTTGCCGTAGCCACGGTCTTTAAGAATGCTCGCTATAACTAACTTTGTTTCGCCAGAACTTGTTTTAAATTTACGCTTTAAATCGTTGTCGTTATAACGTTCATGTTCAGATTTCAATTGATTCAGTCGATCTGATTTATCAACAGCAGCACCATAAATGCTCTTTCCCACACCAAGTAAAAAACTTCCAAATCCCATGCTACAACGTCCCGTTTGAAGTTAATCTGAGAATTTCTGTATATCCAGGATAGCCACGGTCTTTAAGAACAAGCGCAATGGCTTTCTTGCGCTCACTTTCATTTGTTTCAAATCGTGCTTTTAAATCTTCGTCACTCAACGTTTCGTATTCAACTTTTAATCGAATAACTCGCTCGTTACTTTCAATAGCACCTTGCACTATAGTTTTTCCCACATCAAGCAAAAAACTTCCAAACCCCATTTTATTTTCCTCTTGTTTCGCCTGCATCACTGCGTTTTGCACGCCAAGTTCCGTCATCGTTTCTGGAGCGATTTTGACCTGCTGTCGGCCCTGTTTTTACAACTGGCCCATTAGTTTCACGCGGTGATTTTGAAGAATCTTTTTTCTCGGTCATTTGTGTAGCTCCTTAATTTTGTGTAGCTCCTTAATTATTAGCAAAATTAACAACTCCAACATTATCAAACCCTTTGTAATGCGTTACAATCAAGCCACACTCCACATTGAAACTCGCTAGGAATCCACACTCATGTCGGTAAATGAAAAAATACGTTTAGTAAGAGAAGCTAAAGGCTGGACACAGGAAGAAGTCGCCGACAAATTGCAAATGTCGAGCAACGGTTATGGCGATATTGAACGCGGTGCAACCGACCCAAAACTTTCTCGTTTATTGCAACTTGCCGAATTATTTGAAATAAAACCGTCTGATTTGTTAGAACCTAACAGTCAAATCAGCAACAACGTTAATTCAAAAGTAAATAGACAGCGAAATAGTTTTTATATGAATTCATCGAATGAAATTGAAACGCAAAAATTTATCGTTGAGCAAAAAGACAAAGAAATTGCATTGTTAAAACGCATTATTGAATTGATAGAAACGAAAAATGTTACCGTTAATGTTTAAAATCTCACTCACCATAAAAAAGCCCCGATTTGCATCACGACAAATCGGGGCTTTTTTGTGTAGAATTATCGGATAAGAAAATTTTCAAAGATAAATCTAAATGCTGAAAATACTTTATGGCGAATTGCCAATTGAAGCACACCAAACGTTAAATGAAATTGAGAAAGGCAAACCTTTTCGTTATGCAAAAGATGATGTTGTTTTTCGGAATCGAGAAGGCAAATTACCCATTCAAAAACCAAATTATTACCGTGAATTTACGGTTGAGACACCCAATTCAACTGACCGAGGTGCAAGGCGAATTGTCGTTGATGAAAACGGCAAAAAATTTTACACCGACGACCATTATCAGAATTTTAAGGAGATTATCGAATGAACGCACTACCAATGATGGGCTTACCGAATCAGCTTATAAAAATTTTTCCAACTCAAATCGCTAGTTTTTTTATTGACGGCGACGTTATCGAAGACAAACAAACATTTCTAACGGAATTTTCCGAAAAACTGAAATTCCCCGATTATTTTGGTATGAATTGGGATGCTTTTTCTGATTGTTTGACGGATCTTTCGTGGATTGATTCAGCTAATGACTTTTTGATTGTGTATAAAAATTCGCAAAAATTTAGAACTCATCAGCCAGAAGATTGGCAAATTGCGAATGGGATATTATTGGAAGCGATGGACTATTGGAATGAACAAGGTAGCAAGATGGTGATTGTGTTGCTGTAGTTCGCGTTGTTAAAAAAGCCCCGATTTGCATCACGACAAATCGGGGCTTTTTTGTGGCAAATGTTTAAGTTTTAACGCGAACTGACTACACTATGCGCCATCACTAAATTCAAACTTAAATTTTCATAAAAAAGGATAAATCATGTTTAAAAAATCGATGACGATTGCAGATTTCGACAGCGAATTACACCAAGCGATTCAAGATGAACACCAACGCCAAGAAGATCACATTGAATTGATTGCGTCTGAAAACTACGCCAGCCCGCGTGTTTTGGAAGCGCAAGGTTCACAACTCACCAACAAATACGCCGAAGGTTATCCTGGCAAACGTTATTACGGCGGCTGTGAATTCGTCGATAAAGTGGAACAATTAGCCATTGACCGCGCCAAAGCCTTGTTCGGCGCAGATTATGCGAACGTGCAACCGCATTCCGGTTCACAAGCGAACATGGCAGTTTTCATGGCGTTATTGCAACCGCACGACACCATTTTGGGTTTGAGTTTGGCGGACGGCGGACATTTAACACACGGCGCGAAACCGAATTTTTCAGGCAAAATTTACAATGCCATTCAATACGGTTTGAATGCCACGACGGGCGAAATCGATTATGACCAAGTCGAAGCGTTGGCGTTAGAACATAAACCGAAAATGATTATCGCTGGTTTTTCGGCGTATTCGCGCATTTGGGATTGGCAACGTTTCCGCGACATTGCGGACAAAGTCGGCGCGTATTTGTTTGTTGATATGGCGCACGTTGCGGGTTTGGTGGCGGCGGGTTTATATCCAAATCCTGTGCCGATTGCTGACGTGGTGACAAGTACGACGCACAAATCGTTGCGCGGTCCTCGTGGTGGAATTATTTTGTGCAAAAGTAATCCCGAACTCGAAAAGAAATTTGATTCCAACATTTTCCCTGGAATTCAAGGTGGCCCGCTGATGCACGTTATCGCGGCAAAAGCGGTGGCGTTCAAAGAAGCAATGGAACCCGAATTCAAAATTTACCAGCAACAAGTTATCGACAACGCGCGAGCAATGGCGAACGTGTTTATGGCGCGAGGTTTTGATGTGGTTTCAGGTGGCACGGACGATCATTTGATGTTGGTGTCGCTGATTGCAAAAGGTATTACCGGCAAAGCGGCAGACGCAGCGTTGGGCAAAGCGCATATCACCGTGAATAAAAACGCCGTGCCGAATGATCCCCAATCGCCATTTGTGACCAGCGGTATTCGTGTTGGCACACCTGCACCGACGACGCGCGGTTTTAAAGAAGCCGAAATGATTGAAATTGCCGAAATGATGTGTGACGTAATGGATAATCTGGACGATGAAAACGTGATTGCGGCGGTGCGTGAAAAAGTGTCGATTTTGTGCGCGAAGTTTCCTGTTTACAGCTAAGTTTGATGCAATAAAAAGGCGGCGTTGTGTGAAACAACGCCGCCTTTTTTCATGCTGATTTTTACAAAATAAAACCTGGTCTTTTCACCACGTCATCTAACGCCAACAACGTTTCTAAAAGCCCTTCCATTTCGCTCAATTTCCATGAATTCGCGCCGTCGCTTAACGCTTCGGCAGGATTCGGATGCGTTTCCATAAACAAACCTGCAATCCCAACAGCAATTGCCGCACGCGCCAAAATCGGCACAAATTCACGTTGACCACCCGACGAAGTGCCTTGTCCACCCGGCAATTGCACCGAATGCGTCGCGTCAAAAACCACCGGACAACCTGTGTCACGCATCACCGCGAGCGAACGCATATCGGAAACTAAATTGTTATAACCAAACGACGCGCCACGTTCACACACCATAATTTGCTGATTGCCGGTCGCTTTGGCTTTATTGACCACATTCACCATATCCCACGGCGCGAGAAACTGCCCTTTTTTGATATTTACGGGAATGTTTTGCGCGGCGACGGCTTGAATAAAATTGGTTTGCCGACATAAAAACGCCGGTGTTTGCATTACATCCACCACCGATGCCACTTCTGCCAGCGGCGTATCTTCGTGAACATCCGTCAAAACGGGAACACCGATTTGTTTTTTCACTTTTTCGAGAATCGCTAAACCTTTCTCAACACCCAAACCGCGAAAACTTTCGTGTGACGAGCGATTGGCTTTGTCGAACGATGATTTGTAAATAAACGGAATGTTTAACCGGTCGGTGAGTTCTTTCAAATAACCCGCCGTGTCTAACGCCATTTGTTCACTTTCAATCACGCACGTTCCCGCGATGAGGAAAAAGCGACGTTCTAAACCCACTTCAAAATTACCTAATTTCATTTTTTATTCTCAAATGCAGCACGCACGAAACCCGAAAATAATGGATGTCCACGACGCGGGGTTGACGTAAATTCGGGGTGAAATTGACACGCCAAAAACCACGGATGATCGGGGATTTCGACCACTTCAACTAAACGTCCATCAATCGATTTACCTGAGAAACGCATGCCACCGGCTTCTAATTTTTCAATATATTGATTGTTGAACTCGTAACGGTGACGATGACGCTCGGTAATTACGTCTTTTTGATACATTTGATGCGCCAATGTGTCTTGCTGCAAACGACATTGTTGACTGCCCAAACGCATCGTGCCGCCCAAATCTGAATTTTCGTCGCGGGTTTGTAATTCACCACAATCGCCCATCCATTCGGTAATTAGACCAATCACCGGATGCGGCGATTTCGGTAAAAATTCAGTGCTGTGTGCGCCTTCTAAATTCCCCACATTTCGCGCAAATTCAATCACCGCGACTTGCATGCCTAAACAAATGCCCAAATACGGAATTTTATTTTCACGGGCATAACGCACCGTGGCAATTTTACCTTCCACGCCGCGTTCACCGAAACCACCCGGGACGAGAATCGCATCGACATCTTTTAATTTATCAGTGCCTTCATCTTCGATATGAGCCGAATCAATATAAACAATTTTGACGTTCAAACGGTTACGAATGCCCGCATGAATTAACGCTTCGTTAATCGATTTGTACGCATCAGTGTGGTCAACGTATTTGCCGACAATCGCAATTCGCACTTCGTGTTCCGATTGCGCGAGATGATCTAAAACAGTTTGCCATTCGTGCAAATCCGCCGGTGGCGCGTCCAATCGCAAACGGCGCACCACAATTTCGTCCAAACCTTGCTCGTGCAACATCAACGGAATACGGTAAATCGTATCGGCATCAATCGCCGAAATGACCGCGTGTTCTTCCACATTGGTAAATGACGCAATTTTACGACGTTCAATCACGGGAATCGGCAACTCGGAACGACAAATTAAAATATCAGGTTGAATTCCAATCGTGCGAAGTTCTTTCACCGAATGTTGCGTCGGTTTGGTTTTGATTTCACCCGCGCTGCGAATATACGGCACCAACGTCAAATGAATAAATAATGAACGCTCGCTGCCAAGTTCAAAACGCATTTGGCGAATCGCTTCCAAAAATGGCAAGGATTCAATATCGCCCACCGTGCCGCCGACTTCAATCAGCGCAACATCCACGCCTTCCGCACTATCATAAACGCGGCGTTTAATTTCATCGGTAATGTGTGGAATCACTTGCACCGTGCCACCCAAATAATCGCCACGGCGTTCATTTCGCAACACCGAATCATAAACTTGACCCGCTGTGAAATTGTTCTTTTTCGACATGGTGGTTTTTAAAAACCGTTCGTAATGCCCCAAATCTAAATCGGTTTCCGCGCCATCTGCGGTGACAAACACTTCACCGTGTTGAAACGGACTCATCGTGCCAGGATCAAGATTGATGTACGGGTCGAGTTTCGTCATGGTGACTTTTAAACCGCGTGCTTCCAAAATAGCCGCGAGTGAAGAAGCCGCAATGCCTTTGCCCAACGACGACACCACGCCGCCCGTTATAAATATGTATTTTGTCATGTGTGTTTGTGGAAGTTTTAAAGTAGGAATAATGCACGCATTTTACGCGACGATAAACAAGCCGCGCAAACTGGATGATTGGATTACTTACAAGCTGTTGGGGTTTCTACGCGCACTCGTCCTGTCGCGGCAATCACGACAGAACGAAAATCTTGAGCTGCCGCAGAGCAAAATGTGAAATGACCGGCGGATTTTACTCGTCCGCTGGGACTGTAACTAACACGATTACTGTATCCTGATGTTGTCGTGACGGACGGATCATCGTCTACCGTTGCCATCGTCGTAGTTGAATTGAGCGCGTCAAACGTAGCTATTGTAGGTTCATCGAGGGCATCTTGTTTGGTATTGCCATTCAAATCAACAAAAACAGACCAACCATTTGCCCAACCATCGGTCACATCATCTTTAGGTTTAATTATCACCGTTTGATGTTGTTTCAACGCTTCCATTCGCGCCATCTGTAACGTACTTACCATCGCATTGGTCGTCGAAGTCAATCGACTGCTAGCAATCATTGCTTGAAAACTCGGGAAACCTATCGCCACCATAATTGCCATGATAGCGATAGTAACCATCAATTCAATCAACGTAAATCCTCGCGTTGACCTCACTCTTTAACAACCTCTTTCCAGTTTAATTGACCGCGTGATGCACCTACCGCGCTTTTTGAAACGCAGTGCGTGACAGATGCAGTTGGATTGGTGATTGAAAATTCAGCTAGATTAGCTATATCGTCAAAATCGCTCGTATTGGTAACGAAGGTATTTTGTTTGCTGGAAATAATAGCATTCGTTACCGTGCCAAACGTTAAAGGTGAGGCGGTTTCAAAATCAATGTCGCCAGAGACAATCGTTCCTTGATTGACATACGTCACACCATTTATCGTCGTAATCTCGGCTCCTGTAATTTCGGCATTCATTATTGCGCCATGCACCCGCTTTCCTTTTGTCACAACAATTGCATCGGTGTTGCGAATATCCGTGGTGTAATTTCCAGCGGTACTGGTACCACTAGCAAAATTGCCACGAACCGATTTGCCATCGGCATCCGTGCCAGCCGTAATCACCCCTTTGGTAATTGTCGCGTTGGTCGCCGTACTCATTGTGCTAGGCGTATTAGGTTTAGTGACACCACCTTTCACGTTAATGGGTGAAGTGTCGTTAGCCCCATCAATATAAACATCGTCAATCGCCACATCTGTCATTGTAACGCCCGTCCAATGTCCAGGTGTTACTTTGGTGGCACTGGCAATGCTTAACGATCCCTGTGTTTTGATACCGTACATTATTTTTGAACCCGCCAATGTTTCAAATGTTCCGTTTTCAGTTGACGCATTCACGATATTTGCCAATTTAATCGTCACGCCTGTTACAGGGCTATAACTTAGCGCATCGCCCTCACCACCGTCACAAGAAGTTGATACCTGTAACGCAGGAGCTGTTCCGCTTTCTCCTGTCAGTGGGGTGGGTTTTGATGGTTGCGTACAGGAATCCGGAGAAACACAAACGCATTTTCCTAAATAATAATCCGTGCCTTCTTTCCAAGCGACCCAATCAGAGCGTTCAATCGATTTATCGATCGATTTATCGACGGTACTGGCACAAATATCAATTTTGTCGGTAATGATAAGTTCACTGTTCGTGGTGTCTGACCATTTTCCCGCTCTGAACGCGACCACGTCATAAGTTCCCGCGCTTAAAATTGGCAATGGCAATGACCAATTTATTCCCGTCACAATCACGCTGCTTTGCGTATATGTTACGCCGTTCACAGTGACGGTAAATGTTTCACCATTTGTTAATGCCACACTTCCCACCGTGCCAATAATCGTCACCGGTTGATTTTCTTTCTTTTCCGTTTTAGGCGTAACGGTTGGCGTAGGATGCGAACACACGATGCCGGTATCATCCGGAACATCTGGCAATGTACACGAGATAGTTACTTTCAATTCACCCGACGTGGTATCGACTAAACCACTGTCACCCGCCGCAACAACATCATAAATTCCCGCTGGTAAAAGAACAGTCGGTGTAAATGACCACGTTGTGAAGCCGTTGGGAATAGTTGCCGCCCCCGACATGACGGATACGCCGGCTGAATTATTGACACTGATGGCTAACGACAAACTGCTTCCGACCGTACCCGTCAATGTGGGCGCAATAATTTTATCAGTGGTGGTTTTTGAAACAATGGTTGGAATCGCGATCGATACGCACGTTGTTCCAGCAGCATTGTAAGTTTGTAAAGCCGTACAACCCGTTACCGTCAATTCGTTTGGCGTGGTATCCACCAAAACACCGTGTGCCGCATCGCCCGTTGCCACCACATTATACGTTCCCTTTGCAATGGCAGCGGGTGGCGTAAATGTCCATCTTTTACCGTCAACAGAAAAAACGGCATTGCCCGTCACTGGCGGCGAGCTTTGAATCGTAATTATCAACGACGTACTTGAACCAGTCGTTCCCGTTAATAACGGCGCAATTCTTTCTGTCGTGGTCGCGGTTTCAATGGTTGGATCTACACTTGTGGTCACGGTCAATTCGGTCGGCGTGTTATCGGTTAAACCGGTTTCGCCCAACGCCACCACGTCATAAGTTCCCGCCACTGGAATGGCGACAGTCGGTGTAGGTGTAAATGTCCACTTTTTCGTTGTGCCGCTGCCAGTAATTACCGCTGCACCGGTAACGGGTGGCGTGCTTTTAATCGTAATCGTCAACGCGGTACTGGCTCCCACATCACCGCTCAAAACTGGCACTTCTTTGTTGGTGACAGATTTTATATTGACCGTTGGAATCGCGCCAGGTGTGACGGTTAATGTTCCCGTTCCCGTGCCGCCGGTTCCGGTTGCTGTCACGGTATAATTTCCAGCTGTCGTAATCGGCGCACTTGCGGTACACGTCCATGTTTTCGCCACCGTATCAATCACAGCTGGACACGTCACCGAAGGATTGCCACTTATGGTAATCGTCAACGTTGGACTTGTTCCCGATGTGCCACTCAAATAAGCCGGCACTAAATCGGTCGTCGTTGCCGTCGCCACAGTTGGAACAATCGGTGTTTGCGTGACAGCAAATGTACAACTTGCCGTCAAAGTAGTCGGAATACCTGTTGCTGTCGCGGTATAAATTCCAGCAGTAGGCAACGCTGTCGAATTAAATGACCACGGTGTCGATGCACTCGTGACGCTATTTGTCACCGTTCCCGTTGCTTTTGGTGCGCCACTTGAATCTTTTACCGTAATCGTCAACGGGCTGCCCGTTCCGAATGTACCTGTAATAGTTGGGATTGCGGCATCCGTTACGGTTGCGGGGCAAACTATCGTTGGACTTGCAGCGGTTTGTGAAATAATCAACTCCCCCGCCGTGTTATCGACTAAACCTGTATTTCCCGTTGCAACCACATCATAAGTGCCACTCGTTAAAGCCGCTGGCAATGTATATGACCACGTCGTCGTACTCGTGCCACCAATGGCTTTTGCCAATATCGCACTGGTTGCTTGAATTGCACTGCTGGAATCTTTTACCGTAATAATCACAGATGAACTTGAGCCATAGGTTCCAGTGAGTGTCGGAATTTGTTTATCAGTAAACGTTTTTGGATAATCCACCGTTGGTTTTGCTGACACACTCAACTCGCTCGACGTGTTATCAACCAAACCCGTGTTACCCGTCGCAATCACATCATACGTTCCTGAAGGAAGTGCGACCGCGCCCGTCACCGACCACGTCGTTGTGCTATTTACTCTCGTTTGTGTTGGAGTACCAATCGCATAACTGACATTAGTTGTTAAATTTTTCGCCGTAATCACTAACGACGTACTCGTTCCAAATGTACCAGCGAGTGTGGGGGCAGCGGTATCCGTCGCGGTTTGATTAAGCGTCACGGTTGGAAGCGATTCGCACGCCGTTCCTGCCGCGTTCAGTGTTGCGGGTGATGTACACGTTTTTGTTACGGTTAATTCGTTGGTTGTTATATCGACTAAAGTCACAGCATTCCAACCTGTGCCAGAAGTTCCCGTCGCAATCACATCATACGTTCCTGCAGGAATTGCAGCAGATGGCGTGCATGCCCATGTTTTATCTGGTGCCGTTCCAGTATAAGTGACTGGGCATAAAGTAGACAGACTGCCTATTGTGATGGTGACAGTCGAACTTGTGCCAACTGTCCCACTCAGTGCAGGTTTAATTAAATCCGTAGTTTTAGTCGGTGTCACAGTTGGGACAGTGGTTGCAGAAATTCCGCAATCACTGGTTGAAGCTGGGCAAGTTTTATCGCTTTGCCAGATTGTATCTTTACCATTTGGCGTATAATTTCTTATTTTTATCGTTCCATCAGTGTTGAATTTAGTGTTTTCATCATTTTTACTGCTAGATGTGCGACTACCAAAAGCACAGACGCTTATTGATCCGTTAGTGTAATTGTTGGGATTAGTAGGTGCGATGTAATTATTATTAAGAGGTAATCCAGCAACATCTATTGGCTCTGTTACGATAGTACAGGCAAATCCACTTGAATTATCTGTAACTGTTAATGCGCCCAAAGTTGTACCAACTAAACCACCACCTGCTGTATTCCCCGTTGCAATCACATCATAAATTCCAACAGGAAGTTTAGTTGTGCCTGTTGCTGACCAAGAACCAGAGCCTGTTTGTGTACTACCGATTGCGTAGATTGCACCAGTTGAACTTTTTACCGTAATTGTTACCGATGAACTTGTTCCAAATGTTCCCGTAAGTGTTGGAAATGTTGTCGTGGTGGCAGTTCTACCAGAAGTCACAGTTGGAGGCGTGACGCAAGACGTTCCGGCTGAATTAGGAATTGCGGGTGAAGTACAGGCTAGCGTCACAGTCAATTCGTTAATCGACACATCAACCAAACCGCCGCTTGGCGTATCACCCGTTGCTGTTACGTTGTAAGTGCCAGCTGTTGTGAGAATAGCAGGCGTATAACTCCACGTTGTACCACTTGGCGTTATAGTGCTAGAAGTCGCAACAACTGTACCCGCTGAATTTTTAACCGTAATAATTAACGATGTACTTGAGCCAAGAGTTCCTGTTAGCGGCGGTGCGACGGAAGTTGTCGTGCTTACTGCATCCACCGTGGGTTTAACAGCCGATTGCGAAACCACTAATTCGCCCGAAGTGGTATCAACCAAACCCGTTTCACCGGTTGCAATGACATCGTAAGTGCCAGCGGGCAGCATATTTACTCCCGTCACCGACCACGTTGTTGTTGAACCGCTTTTAGTTGCCGTGTTAATGGCATAAATTGCGTTGGTAGTGGAATGTTTCGCCGTAATCGTGAGCGTCGTGCTGGTTCCGAATGTACCCGAAACCGTTGGCACAGCAGTCGTGGTGGCGGTTTTACCGGAATCCACCGTTGGATTAACGGGAGCTTGCGTAACCGTTAATTCGCCTGTGGTGGTATCAACCAAACTACCATGAGCTGAATCCCCCGTTGCGGTGATGTTATAAGTTCCAACCGTTGTAATGACGGCGGGCGTATAACTCCATGTGGTACCGTTAATAGTTGCCGCGCCACTGACGGCGGGCGAACTGTTGATGGTAATAGTTAACGATGTGCTGGTTCCCACTGTACCCGTGAGCGTTGGCGCGACGGCAGTTGTCGTCGTGATTCCGCTGGTGACGGTTGGAATAACGCTTGCCGACACGACTAATTCGCCCGACGTGGTATCGACTAGCCCGCCGTTGCCGGTTGCGGTGACGTTATAAGTTCCCGCCGCTAAAATCGCGGGCGTGTACGTCCACGTTTTGGCGACAGAATTAACCGTTGCTGCGCCACTTACGCCATTAACCGAAATCGTTAATGATGTGCTGGTTCCGATTGTGCCGCTTAATGAAGCCGCCACTTTATCGTTGGTGGTGGTGGCAGTCACAGTCGGAACGGCAGTTGCACCGACCACCAATTCGCCCGTGGTTGTATCCACGCCGCTATTGCCAGTGGCAATTACGTTGTACGTTCCGGATGGCAAAATCGCGGGCGTGTACGTCCACGTTGTGCCGTTAATAGTTGCCGCGCCACTCACGCCATTGACCGAAATTGTTAACGATGTACTGGTTCCGATTGTGCCGCTTAACGAAGCCGCGACGTTATCGGTGGTGTTTGCCGAATTGACAGTTGGCACAACGGGCGTAATGCACGCGGTTCCGGCTGAGTTGAATACTTGTGGCAACGCACACGCCAATGTGACGGTTAATTCGTTAGTTGTGCTATCGAACAAACCCGAATTACCGGTAGCGACAACATCATAAATTCCCGCTGGCAAAAGTGCGGTGGTGTACGACCACGCCGCGCCGGTAATCGTTGCTGCACCGCCACTGATTACAGCAGTTCCCGCTGCATTTTTTACCGTAATCGTGACAGATGTGCTGGTGCCAACGGTTCCTGTTAATACCGCTGGAATTAACGAAGTGGTCGCAGTTGTATAAACGGCTGGACTAATCGCAGTGATACACTGTTTCGTTGCCGTGTCCAACACTTGATTTGCTGAACAAATAGGCGTGTCATCGGGACATTCTTTACCCGCCACGCCATTTGTCGCTTCGCTATCGTGAATGTGTGTTTCGTGACCATTCGTTCCCGTTGGCGGAATAATTTCTTTAATGTAATGTCTGAGTGGATCATCAAGAATATTTTCAACCCCATCGCCATTTTTATCACCGACATCGCCGGTGTGACACACAACGGTATCCGTAGGCGAAGGAATAACACAGGCGGTTAGGGTTAGATTTAAAACTTGTCCGGCATTACAAACAGGCGTGACAATTAACTCGTTATTACTTTGGTCAATCAATCCACCGGTGCGTGCCGTTGAAACTTCATACGTTCCCACTGCCAACGCGGTTGGAATGTTTAACGTCCAATTCGCGCCGCTCATTGTTAAACTCGTATTGCCATAAGTGACACCGTTTACCGACACTGAAAAAGTTTCGCCTACCGCTAATGGGCTGCCGGCGGGACTCATGATAGTGACAATGCCGCCCAGTGTTCCGCCAATAGTTGGTTTGGTATTAGATGTGGTTAATAATTCAACGGTGGGCGCGGTGGTTTCAATAGGTGCAATGCCTGTTTCTACAAAAGCGTCTTTCGCAAAAATCGCGCCGTAATAACGAACGCCGCTATTGGTACACGTTGAAACCGCGCTACCAACACCGGTGGGAGCAGTACCGTTAGCGAATTGTCCTAACGTTAATTTTAAGCTGGTAATCGTGCCGAATTTAGTTTGAACGCGGCTCGAATCGGTAATGTATAAACCAGAATTACCCACGCAATTAGAATTGGAAAAACGAATTTTCCCACCCAATCCGGCACTTGCCACCATGTGTTGCAAGATATTTGTTTTGTAATCGCTGGAAAATATAAAGGAATTAAATCCGCCAAATTCATTATATTCCACGTTTTCATCATCTAACGAGTTGTTATACACATTTTGCAAAACCACCGCTTTTCCGGCAGTGTCTTGAAATGAAATAGTGAAATCAACGTGCGCGTCGGCAGTGTGAGAAAGTGCCGTCAGTTGGGGCGCAAAAATCGCACCTTCGGGTACCACCACACCAAACGAAGTGACGTAATTAACCGTCGTACCCGTTAATGTTTTTCGGGTAGGGTCTTTGGGAATCGGTTTGGGTGCCGGATCATCGAATTTTGTGATGGTCATATTAACGATATTATCCACGCTCACAATCGCATCGACTTGAATGCCATCAACGGTAATGACGTTGGCGTATTTAAATTTTGCGCCAACCGCCGCTGTTCCAGCACCACCCACCACAGCGGATCCCGCAATCAGCACCGGATTAGTGAAACTTAATAATTTACCTTGTGTGTCGTGCGCTGAAAAGGTAAATGCAGCCATCGCATCATTCGGCAATAAAAAGGTCATCAATAGACCGATGATTAGACATAAGAAATTATTTTTAACGTTCATGTTTGGTTGTCCTTTTTATTGACTGCTTAAAATTTAAAGCCGCTCAGATAGCCGGCATTTTACGCTTGAAAATATCGAATTCAAGCCTGGTGTTTTTTCAAAATCCATCAAGTTCCGCAAGCAACATCATAATCGCTGGTTATTTCACGGCTTGCCCCACCATTTGGATTGGTGGAAATAACTTGGATGGTGTAAATTTCCCGTGGGCATTTTGGAGTAGCGAGACACGTTGCCGCATTGGTATCTTTGCATTGCGGGTCATAATATTGGTAACACGCATTGGTGGAACCGGTAAAAAGATTTACAAGTTCACTCTCTGTGTCGGGGCAAGGGACACCGACACCCGTGTCGAGGGCAATTTTGCAAGTCCTAATACCGGTGTTCGTATTAGGAGTCGGTGCGTAACGCGAACATATTTGGGTTATGATTCCTGTAGATGTCATGCACGATACTTGCAAAATTCTCACTGTAACGGTGTCGGTCTCAAGAATAGACGCAGCCAAACCTTGATTCTGTTTATAAGGCGTGGTCATTATCGGCGTGCATTGATGTTTAGGGTCATTGATAGCCAGTTTTGCTGACGCAGAAAAATAATCATCGGATAAATAATTGTCATGAGCGGGAGTCGAATTGATGAGTTTTTTTTCAGCGGACAAAACCGCTTCTGCGTTCGCAAATTCTTGTGTTAATAATCGGGCATTCCGTGCCATCTCCAATTGCTGTTTGTTTTGCTGAATCATGCGTGTTCCTGCCAAAGTCAGCAATAACAACATAACTAAACTAAACGCTAATATCACACCCCGTTGTCGTTTTAAATTAGAAAATTTCATTTGCTTACTCAATAATCAATGGAACGTAATTTAATGGTTCGAGAAAACACTTTATACAGACGATTATCCGTTGCTTTGTATTCCGTATCTTCAATTTTATAAGTGATTTTGTTTTTTGTTAATTTGTCATCCGTACTACGCAAGACAAGATAAACCTTAATCGCAAAAACACGCGACCAATCGCTGACATTTGCAGCGGTAGTAGTATAAAAATGGTGGGCGACTACGTTGCCGACAATGTCATCATTACGAATAACATAATGAATTTCTAATTTTTCCACTTCTGAAATTAAGGGTTGAGCAGGATATTCCATTGAATTTATTTTAGATTTCGAATAAAAAACCCTTAGGTCGGGATCGTTCATAAAGATGCGTACGGTAACAATATCACTTTGATTCCCTGACAATGAACCGGTACCAATAAAATTATCTAGTACACAAGAACCTTTGCGTGTGCCATCCGTCTTAATCGTACAACTATCCGCAATTTCTTTACCAGCTGTATCATATCCGACACCTAGTTTGAAACGATAAACAAATTCATTGTCCGTTCCATGAATATATTCATCTTTTGCCAAACTTATACTCGAACCTAAAACATTATTATCCACTGGAAAACCAAGCGGGCTAGTTCCTAAATAGCCTGTTAAATGCACACCTTTTGCCAATGACTCCAAAATAAACGAAGCATCATCAGTTATATCGCTCAAATTCCGCTGTAATTTAAAACTGCTTTGCGATTGAACGAATAGCTGACTCAGTCCAGCGGCGAGCGATACCGCGAGTAACATACTGACTAATAATTCAATGAGTGTTACACCATGTTGTTTTTTAATCATAATGAGGGTGTGATTTCTAAATAAAATGAAGCGTCGCCGGATAATTTACCGGTGGTTTTTACGTTCGTTCTGCCCCAGTGCATCATCAAACACAGCGATTCGGGCTTCGTGTTTGCGCCATTGCACGCGCCTCTGACTTCATCGCTTATCGTATTACTCAACTGAATATCCACCACAGAATTAGTTGCGGTTTTAGGTGCTGGAAAAGTTTTTTTCACGCTATCTTCCCAATACCAATAATCATAAGCCGCCATGTCAGCAGGCGAACAAGGATCTGTCGCACTATTACACGAATTTCCTTGGCTAGGACTCGGTATTGAATTACTCGTGGCGGCATTTGCCCAATAATCCTGATTCACCATAATTCGATCCTGCATTTCATACGTCAACAAAGTCGCTTGTTGGTAATAGTAAGCGTCTTGATTGTCGCGCAATGACATGGCTTGCATCGCGGCGAGTCCTAATAATCCAACCGCTAAAACCACCATCGAAATTAACACTTCAATCAGCGTAAAACCGCGTGAATAAAACGAACGATACTTTAACATCCGTGCCTCTCATCTCTTAAAAACCTTATAATGCCGCAATTATAAGCGGTTGTTTTAACGCCTGCCATTTTTAAGAGTGTAAAACGCATGACAGAACTTTATGATTTACATAGCCATTCGACCGCGTCCGATGGCGCATTATCACCGTGTGAATTAGTGGCGCGTGCCGCTGAAAATGCGGTCACGACGTTAGCCTTAACCGACCACGACACGGTTTCTGGATTAGCGGAGGCAAAAATTCACGCCGATTTATTATCGATTCGGTTGATTAACGGCATTGAAATTTCGGCACAATGGGAAAAACAATGCCTACATATTGTCGGTTTAAACATTGATTTACAACATGAAGCATTACAAAAAATTATTCACACCGCGCAAGTTATGCGGCAAGAGCGGGCTGAAAAAATCGCGTTGAAATTAGAAAAAAAAGGCATTTACGGTGCTTTGTTGGCGATTCAAAATGCACTGGGTAAAGACGCTAATCTCATTACGCGCTCGCATTTTGCCACTTTTTTGATGTCACATTGTCACGTTGCTACCCCACAAGAAGCGTTTGATCGTTATTTAGGTGACGGCAAAGCGGCGTACGTTTCGACAACGTGGACACCATTGGAATCGGTAGTTCAGGCAATTTTAGCGGCGGGTGGAATTCCCGTTATCGCGCATCCGTTGCGTTATAAATTGACTGCGACGCGCATGAAAAAATTGTTAGGTGCATTTAAAAATATGGGCGGACAAGCCATTGAAGTAGTCACGGGTCGTTATAATCCAGACGAAATGCGGATTTTGGCGAATTACGCCAATCAGTTTGAATTGGCAGGTTCGGTCGGTTCGGATTTTCACAGCCCAACCAATCAATGGATTGAACTGGGACGAGTTGCCGCTCTGCCTGATAATGTCAAACCTGTTTGGGAATTGTGGCAATGAGCCGTTTTTGGGAAGTAAAAACATTAGCGGAAATGAACCGCGAAGAATGGGAATCGTTGTGCGATGGTTGCGGACGCTGTTGTTTACACAAATTGGAAGACGAGGATACGGGCGACATTTACATTACCCGCGTGGCGTGTAAATTATTGGATTTAAAAACGTGTCGCTGTACCAATTACACCAACAGAATTGGTTTTGTGCCGGATTGTTTAGAATTGCACGCGGTGAGTTTTAAAGAATATCAGTGGTTGCCCAAAACGTGTGCGTACCGATTATTAAATGACGGTGAAAAGTTGCCGACGTGGCATCCGTTGATTTCTAATCGTGAAAATAGTGTGAAAAAAGCGGGAATGGCAGTGAGTGGTTACGCAATTTCAGAAACAAAAATTAAAAATGTGGATGATTTGGAAGATTATATTTTGGCGTTGCAGATTTGATTTAATTTAATTAGTACATTCGTACATTCGTACATTCGTAAGGGCGGGTTCTAAACCCGCCCTGAATAACCGAATTTTAAGGGCGGGTTTAGAACCCGCCCCTACGATTACGCGGCTTGTTCTGCTGCGTCTTTAATCGCTTCTTTGATACTCAAACGCACACGACCTTGACGGTCAATTTCTAAGACTTTCACTTTGACCACATCGCCTTCGTTCAAGCGATCACTGACTTTATCAACCCGTTCATCTGAGATTTGCGAAATATGAACTAAGCCATCTTTGCCTGGCATAATCGCGACAAACGCACCGAAATCCATTAAACGAACGACTTTTCCTTCGTAGATTTTACCAACTTCCACTTCAGCGGTAATTTCTTCGATTAAACGTTTCGCTTCTTCGCCCGCCGCTTTATCGACCGACGCAACTTTCACTACGCCGTCATCCGATAAATCAATACTTGCACCGGTTTGTTCGGTAATGCTGCGAATGGTCGCGCCACCTTTGCCGATCACTTCACGAATTTTGCTTGGATCGATTTTGAAAGTGATAATGCGCGGCGCAAAATCTGACATTTCAGAACGTGACACCGCTAACGCTTTATTCATTTCGTCTAAAATATGCAACCGCCCGACTTTCGCCTGTGCGAGAGCCGTTTTCATAATTTCAGCGGTGATGCCGTCGATTTTAATGTCCATTTGTAACGCGGTAATGCCAGTCGCTGAACCTGCAACTTTGAAATCCATATCGCCCAAATGATCTTCGTCGCCCAAAATATCAGAAATCACCGCGAAACGGTCGCCTTCTTTAATCAAGCCCATCGCGATTCCAGCCACTGGCGCAGATAATGGAACGCCCGCATCCATCAAAGCCAAACTGCTACCGCAAACCGAAGCCATTGAACTCGAACCGTTGGATTCAGTGATTTCAGAAACCACGCGGATTGAATACGGAAATTCTTCCATATTCGGCAACACGGCTAAAACGCCCCGTTTCGCTAATCTTCCGTGACCAATTTCACGGCGTTTTGGTGAACCAACAAAACCAGTTTCGCCCACGCTGTACGGAGGGAAATTGTAATGCAACATAAACGGTTCTTTATATTCACCGGCTAATGCGTCGATGATTTGTGAATCGCGGGCGGTGCCTAACGTTGCCACCACTAAGGCTTGCGTTTCGCCGCGTGTAAATAACGCCGAACCGTGAGTGCGCGGTAAAACGCCAGTGCGAATGCTGATTTGACGCACTTTGTCGAGCGCACGACCATCGATGCGTTGACCGTCATTTAAAATCGCGCCCCGCACCACGTCATATTCTAATTGTTCAATTACGCCTTTAATGTCACGTTCTTCGTAGGCTTCATTGGCAGTTAATTGTTCAATAACGGCGGTACGAATTTCTTTGAGTTTTTCTTGACGAACCAATTTTTCAGGAATCGAATATGCCGCTTTCACGTCGGCTTCAATGGCGATGGAAACCAAACGATTTAATTCGTGATTGATTTCAGGGGCAACCCATTCAACCGCTCCACAACCTACCATTTCCGCAAATTCGTTAATCGCGTTAATCGCGGTTTGCATTTGTTCATGACCGAATAACACCGCACCGAGCATGATTTCTTCAGACAAACATTTTGCTTCAGATTCCACCATCAAAACAGCGTGTGCCGTACCGGCGACGACTAATGTTAAATCGGATGTTTTCAAGGCTTCGGGTGCCACATTCAACAAATACTGCCCATCTTTGTAACCAACACGCGCTGCGCCGATGGGACCATTGAACGGTAAACCAGAAATCGCTAAAGCCGCTGATGCGCCTAATAATGCGGCAACTTCGGTATCCACTTCGGGATTTAATGACACCACAGTGGCGATAATTTGCACTTCGTTGGTGTAACCTTCGGGAAATAAAGGGCGAATTGGGCGATCGATTAAGCGAGAAATTAACGTTTCTTGTTCAGACGGACGACCTTCGCGTTTGAAAAATCCGCCTGGAATTTTGCCAGCCGCATAGGCTTTTTCTTGATAATTAACGGTTAAAGGGAAAAAGTCGCCACCCGTTGCAGATTTTTTGCCGACAACCGTGACTAACAAAGACGTGCCGTCAATATCAATCATGACTGCGCCGTCAGCTTGACGGGCAATTTCACCAGTTTCGAGGATGACTTTTTGATCGCCGTACTGAAATTCTTTCCGAATAGGATTCACTATTGGGTTTCCTTTGTTTGAAGGGTGTTGAAAAATGAGAATAAATTTGTGCTTTTGTTAAAACAAAAACGGCACGATATGTGCCGTTTTCTAGGTAATTTTTATTTACGCAACCCTAAGCGTGCAATCAACGTGCGGTAACGTTCGAGTTTTGTATTTTTCAAATAATCCAACAATTTACGACGTTGATTAACCATGCGTAACAAACCGCGACGTGAATGGTTATCTTTTTTGTGCGCCGCAAAATGCGGTGTTAAATGATGAATGTGCGCGGTCAATAATGCGACCTGAACTTCACACGAACCAGTATCAGTTTCTGATTGACGATACGCTTCGACGACGGCTTTTTTTTGTTCTGCTGTAAATGGCATTGCGAGTAATCCCTAAGAGAAACACCCCCACTCATGTGGGGAAAATTAAATAAATGAAGATTTCCACGATTAGGGTGTAGAAACCAAAGTGCGACGCGGTTTAAAACCAGCGTCTAATCGTTCATATTGAATAAACGAACTGGCGTTAGTTTAGCATTTAATCCGATTTCACCCAAACCTAAAAACAAACTTTCTGCATATAAACGCACGTTTTGTTTGCTTTCATTAGTTTTAAAATCAATCGCTTGTCCATAAAGAATCGCTTTTGCTTGTTCGGGTGACAAATGAATGGCAAGTAAATTTTCGAGCGGTTTATCGACGGGCATTAAGCGGGCGTGCAATTCGTCCGAAGTCAGTGCGCTGAGTTGTTCAATCGTTTTGGCTTCATGTAAAAAAAATTGTCCCGCTTGCGTGCGACGTAACGCCGTCACCGTGCCACCACAACCCAAATCATGCCCAATATCTTCCGCGAGCGAACGAATATAAGTACCTTTAGAACAGGCGACATCGAGCGTCAATGTTTCTGGTGTGAATTCGAGTAAATTCAATTCGTAAATCGTAATGTGGCGCGGTTCACGTTCAATCGTAATGCCTTCACGCGCCAATTCGTACAACTTTTTGCCGTTATGTTTTAACGCCGAATACATCGGCGGAACTTGGGCTTGTGCGCCCGTGAATTTCGCCAAACACGCTTGAATTTCTTCCAGCGATAACGTCGGCACGGGTTTCGTTTCGATAATTTGCCCTTCGGCATCGCCCGTGTCGGTCATCACGCCCAATTTAACCGTGACGTGATAACGTTTGTCATCGTCCAACATCAACGCGGAAACTTTGGTTGCTTCGCCAAAACACAACGGCAATAAACCCGTCGCGAGCGGATCTAAACTGCCCGTGTGTCCCGCTTTGTTGGCGTTGAATAATCGCCGCACTTCTTGCAACGCTTTGTTTGACGAGATGCCCAAACGCTTGTCCAACAAAATAATACCGTGAACATTTAAACCTGATTTTCGTTTACTCACGCCTCATCTCCAAAACATAACACCGCGCCGCCGTCATTATTCCAATCGGAAAGCACGAAACGCTGTGCTTTTTTGCCATTCAACATAAATTCATGTTGAGCGGGACGGTGCGTGTGACCGTGAATTAAGCGCGTGCATTGATATTTTTCCATCAGATTTTCAACGGTAATTTGATTCACATCCATGACGTAATTGGATTGTTTTTGTTTATGCCAAAAACTGCGGATTCGATACCAACGCGCCGCACATAATCGCAACCACAACGGCTTTGAAAGTACGTTTTGTTGCCATTCGGAAGCGCGTGATTTGGCGCGGAAAGCTTGGTACGCCACATCATCACTGCACAATAAATCGCCGTGCGTTAAAAGCGTTTGTTCGCCTTCCAACTGAATCACGGCGTAATCTTCCAACAAAATTACGCCTGTTCCGCGTGCAAATCGTTCGCTAATTAAAAAATCTCGATTGCCACGTTGCAAATAAACCGCCACGCCCGAATCAGTTAATTGTTTTAATTCGCGGCGAACTTCCGCATTCGGCGCGGTGAAATCATCATCGCCGACCCACGCATCAAACAAATCGCCCAAAATATAAACGGCACTCGATTGACGCGCTTTAGTTCGCAAAAAATGCACGAAATGGCGCGTCAATTTCGGCTTATCGAACGACAAATGTAAATCTGAAATGAATGAAATCATCGGGTGAATTTTTTACTCAATGATTTCAGCTTTTTCAATCACGATGTTTGTTTTCGGTACGTCTTGATTGCCGTTGCGCGTGCCAGTCGGTTCAGCCGCCATTTTATCGACAATATCCATGCCTTCAATTACTTCGGCAAAAACCGCGTAACCCCAACCGCTCGCATTTTTACCCGTGTGATTTAAAAATCCGTTGTCTTTGTAATTGATAAAAAATTGCGCGGTCGCTGAATTTGGAACGTTTGTACGCGCCATTGCAATCGTGCCACGGGTATTTTTCAAACCGTTATCGGCTTCATTTTCAATCGGTGCGTGAACGTCTTTTTGTTTGAAATCGGTGTCAAAACCGCCACCTTGCGCCATGAAATCTTTGATTATGCGGTGAAAAATTGTTCCGTTATAAAAACCTTCTTTCACATACGTTAAAAAATTCGCGCTACTAATCGGTGCTTTTTCTGGGTTGAGTTGAATCGTGATGTCGCCCATTGAGGTCGTTAATTTCACTTTTGGGTGTGTTTCAGTCATTTTGTTTTCCGTGGCAAAAGCCGTTGTTGTCGTGAAAAGAAACAACATTGAGAGTAATAATTTTCGCATTTGTTTCCTAGAGAATGTTTTAAGAGTGGCGAATTTTAGGCGGTTTTAACTTGAAATAGAAGTGGCAGCTTGTTAAATTGCCACATCCTTTACATTTTACGGTTCAAAAAGAATGCTAAAAATACACAATACACTCACTCGCTCCAAAGAAGTTTTCACACCGCGCATTGCTGGAAAAGTCGGTTTATATGTGTGCGGCATGACAGTTTACGACTATTGTCACGTTGGACACGCTCGCGTTATGGTGGTGTTTGACACGGTCGTGCGCTATTTGCGCTACGCCAATTACGAAGTCACTTATGTGCGAAATATCACCGACATTGACGACAAAATTATTCACCGCGCCAACGAAAATGGTGAAGATTTTCACGCGCTCACCGAACGTTTTATTGTAGCGATGCACGAAGACGAACGCGCATTATCCGTTTTGCCGCCCGATATTGAGCCACGCGCCACGCAATCGATTCCTGACATTATCGCCATGATTGAACAATTGATTGCCAAAGATTTTGCATACATTGGCACGAATGGCGACGTGTTTTACGCGGTCGAAAAATTCAAAAATTACGGGCAATTGTCGGGCAAAAATTTGGACGATTTACAAGCGGGTGAGCGCGTCGATGTCGATTTGGCAAAACGGAATCCGATGGATTTTGTGTTGTGGAAAATGGCGAAAACTGGCGAACCTTTTTGGGAATCACCCTGGGGAAATGGTCGCCCAGGTTGGCATATTGAATGCTCTGCGATGTCAACGTGCTGTTTGGGCAATTCGTTTGATATTCACGGCGGCGGCATGGATTTACAATTTCCGCATCATGAAAATGAAATCGCGCAATCGGAAGGCGCGACGGGTGAAAAGTTTGTCAATGTGTGGATGCACAACGGTTTCGTGCGAATTAACGAAGAAAAAATGTCGAAATCGCTTGGCAATTTTTTTACCGTCCGCGAAGTGTTAAAACAATATCGTCCTGAAATTATTCGTTTCTTCATTTTAACGAGCCATTATCGCAGCCCGTTAAATTATTCTGAGGAACAATTAAATGACGCAGGCGCAGGTTTGACGCGACTTTACACGGCGTTGCGCGATGTTGAAATTCAAGCACATCCCCCCTGCCCCCCTTCAAAGGGGGGAGAAGATGAAGATTCGGAGTTCAAAGCTCGCTTTGAAAACGCAATGAATGACGATTTTAATACGCCCGTGGCATTAGCTGTTTTATTCGATGTGGCGCGTGAATTGAATAAAGCCAAAGAATTAGAACCTGAAAAAGCGCGAATTTTAGCGGCAACATTGAAATCGTTGGCAAGCATTTTGGGTTTGTTAAACGATAATCCAGAAACGTTTTTGAAAGGTGAATTCAGCGACGACGCAGAAATTGAGGCGCAAATTCAAGCCAGAATTGACGCAAAAAAAGCTAAAAATTGGACGTTAGCCGACCAAATCCGTGACGAATTAAAAGCCAAAAACGTGATTTTAGAAGATTCGCCCGATGGTTCGACGCGCTGGCGCAGAGATTAAATTGCGCTTTCATTCCCAAATTGAAATTCACGGCATCGTTCAAGGCGTTGGATTTCGTCCTTTTGTGGCGCGTTTAGCGACGCGCTTTTCACAAAACGGCTGGATTAAAAACACGTCTTCGGGCGTGTTAATTTCAATCGAAGGCGTGAAAAATCAGCAGCAGCAATTCCTAAATTCACTTCAAACGGAATTGCCACCGTTTGCGGAAATTCACGATTTAAAAATTACGCCGCAACCGTTGGCGAATTTTGAACGGTTTGAGATTTTGGCGAGCGGTGCTGATTCTCAAAATTTTGCTTTCACGCTGCCCGATATTGCGACGTGTGCCGAATGCGTCGAAGATATTTTCAATCCGAAAAGTCGTTATTTTCGTTATCCGTTCACGAGTTGTTGCAGTTGTGGCGCACGTTACAGCATTGCGACGCGCCAACCTTACGACCGCGAAAATACCAGCATGGCGAAATTTAAACTGTGCGCGGATTGCCAAAACGAATATCAAACTATGGATAATCGTCGGTTTCATGCTCAAACGTTGGCGTGTGAAAAATGTGGCGTTGAACTTCATTTTTTAGACAACGCGGGAAAGGTTTTAGCTGAAAAAGATGCCGCGTTAAAATTCGCCGTTGAACAATTGAAAGCGGGAAAAATTCTGGCTTTAAAAGGCATTGGCGGCTATCAGTTAGTTGTCGATGCGACCAATCAACACGCCGTCGAACGGTTACGCGAACGCAAAAAACGTCCGATGAAACCGTTTGCGTTAATGGTTTCAAATTTAGCCGCCGCGCAAGATTTAGGCGAAATTTCTGAACTTGAAAAAACCGCCATCACCTCATCCGCCGCGCCAATTGTATTAGTAAAACGGCGCGAATCGTTAACCATTGCCGAAGCCGTCGCGCCACAGCAATCAACGCTTGGCGTGATGTTGGCGTATTCGCCGCTGCATCATTTATTGTTGCACGATTTGGGTTTGCCCGTCGTGGCAACCAGCGGCAATCGTTCGAGCGAACCGATTTACATCGATGACGCGCAAGCCTTGGAAGATTTGGCGGATATTGCCGATTATTTTTTGATTCATAATCGCCCAATTTTGCGCCCGTTGGACGATTCAATTGTGCGGGAAATTAACGGAAAAATAACGGTTTTGCGCCGAGCGCGAGGATTTGCACCGTTGCCGATTAAAGCACATCCCCCCTGCCCCCCTTCAAAAGGGGGGAATCATGAAAAGGGATTTATGCCAAACACGCTGGCGGTCGGCGGACAAATGAAAAATACCGTGGCGATTAGTCACAACAATCAAGCGATTTTAAGCCAACATTTGGGCGATTTAGAGTCGGAAGCGACGCGCCAACAATTTCAAAAAACGCTGACGGATTTACAAAATTTTTACGCTTTTGAACCGTTGCGGGTGATGCACGACTTTCATCCCGATTATGTGAGCAGCCAATTTGCCGCGAATTTGAACATCGAAAAGCACGCCGTTCAACATCATTACGCGCACGCGCTTTCGTGCATGGCGGAAAATAATGTGTCGCCGCCCGCGTTGGGTTGTGTGTTTGATGGTTCAGGTTTGGGTTTGGACGGCACCATTTGGGGCGGCGAGTTTTTGTTAATTCATGAAAAAGGTTTTGAACGATTCGCGCATTTTCGCCCGTTTCCGTTAATTGGCGGCTCGAAAGCGATTCAAGAACCGCGCCGCGCCGCATTGGGTTTGTTGTTTGCGATTTATGGCGATGCAGCATTTGAAATGGCGGATTTTAATTTTTCAGAAAATGAAAAAATTCTTTTAAAAATTGCTCTCACTCAAAATTTAAACTGCCCAAAAACCAGCAGCGTCGGACGATTATTTGATGCCGTGGCGAGTTTGTTAAACCTTTGTCAGGTCAATCAATACGAAGGACACGCGGCGATGTTATTAGAAAGTTGCGCCACGAAATCGAAAACAAATGATTTTTATGATTTTGAAATCAGCGTTGGGAAATCTGCGCTCATTATCGATTGGCAACCGATGATTGAAGAACTGTTAAACGACATTCCGAATCGAGCGGCGAACGACTGCGCGGCGAAATTTCATAACACGTTAGCGAAAATCAGCGGTGAAATTGCCCATCGCGCGAATCAAAAAAACATTGTATTAAGCGGGGGTTGCTTTCAAAATGGAAACCTAACAAAGAAGGTTTTTGCTAATTTAAATACTGAAAATTTCATCATTTACACGCATCAAAATATGCCGCCAAATGATGGTGGTTTAGCGTTGGGGCAATTGTATGCCGCTTCTTTTCTCACTTAACTTACAAATCGAATTCTCATGCCCTTATCAAATGATTCATTTGGGTTACACATTATTTACATTGCATTGATTTCAATGGCGGCGATATTTATCTTCCGTTGGCTGCGTAAAATACCGAGTAACACCAAATTACAAAGTGACTCAGAACGTTTACATAAAATTGCAAATCAATTGCCTAATTTGGTTTTTCAATTTTGTATGCGTGCGGATGGTAGTTTTTATGTGCCTTACGCCAGCGAAGTTCTAAATAAGATGTACCGTGTTCGTCCCGAGGACGTTATTGATAATATGTCCGCGCTCTTTGCCATGATTCATCCCGATGATTTAGCGCATCATATTGAAACCATGCAAACGTCCGCGCGTGAGTTAACACCCTGGCATGATGAATATCGGTTGAAATTTGCGGACGGAACAGAAAGCTGGTTGTTTGGAACGGCGTTGCCCGAACGTGAAGACGATGGTTTAACATTGTGGCACGGTTTTGTTATGGATATTACCGAACGTAAACAAAAAGAAATGGAGCTAATCAACGCGAAAAATCATTTGCAAGCGACGCTGGATACCATTCCAGATTTAATGTTTGAAGTCGGATTAGACGGTCATTATTACAACGTTCACACCGCGCATCCCGACTTATTGATGGCACCTCCTGATCAGCTAATTGGCAAAAAAGTTTCTGACTTTTTACCGCCAGACGCATCGAATATAACGCTGTCAGCATTGCAAGAATCGCTGGAAACAAGCCACTCGAATGGCAAACAATTTAAATTGCCACTTCCTCAAGGCGAGCTGTGGTTTGAATTATCGGTTGCCACCAAAATCAATAATTCACCGGCGCATCAACCGCGTTTTATTGTGTTGTCGCGCGACATCACCGAGCGCAAACATAACGAGGAAAAATTACAAAAATTCTTTGATATTATTCCCAATTTATTGTGCATCCTTTCGCCGGACGGGCGTTTTGTGAGTGTCAATCGAGCGTGGCAAAACATTTTGGGTTACGATTCCGAAGAATTATTAACATTTCCGCTAATCAAATTTATTCACCCTGAAGACTACTACGCCACCGCGCATGAAATCAGTAAATTGTTTTTGAAAACAGAAATCCTAAATTTTTCAAATCGGTATCGCCATAAAAATGGGCGTTATCACTGGCTAGAATGGCAAGCGGTCGCATCGAATAATCACGAATTTATATTTGCGTCGGCGCGGGATGTCACCAATAACAAATTGATTGAATCTGAACTGAAACGTTCTAACGCCGAATTGGAGCAATTTGCTTACGCCGTTTCACACGATATGCGGCAACCGTTACGAATGGTGACGAGTTATTTATCACTGATTGAAAAAGCGTTAGCGGAAACATTAGATGACGAAACCCGTCAATTTCTCACCTTTGCTACGGATGGCGCAAAACGCATGGATGCGATGATTTTATCATTGCTCGATTATTCACGAGTGGCGCGTCTCACCGAACCGTTTAGCAACATTTCTACTCGTGCGGCACTGGATGAAGCTCTTCTGTTTTTAAAACCGGCACTAAAAACCAGCGGCGGAAACATTCACGCATCCGGAAATTGGATTGATTTAATTGCCAGCCGTGACGAATTAACACGTTTATTTCAAAACCTTATCGATAACGCGCTTAAATATCACGATGAAAATAACCCGCCGCAAGTCGAAATTTTAGCCAGCGTGAAAACGAATATTTTTAGAGTAGAAGTGCGTGATTCGGGCATTGGCATTGAGCCATCGCAAATGGAACGATTATTCAAAGTATTTTCACGGTTACAAGCTCGCAGTCGTTTTGAAGGCACGGGCGTAGGTTTGGCATTATGTCGAAAAATCATGGAACATCACGGTGGAAAAATTGGCGTGGAATCTGAAGGTGAGGGCTTGGGATGTGTGTTTTGGGTTGAATTTCCTATTACGAATAATAAACACGCACATTCTTAATGACCATGAGCAGCTTCAATTCTGAAATATTCCCTGCTAACGTTCCGAAAAAGCGCATTTTTGTAACGGGATTGTTGTTATTGCTCGGTTTGACGTTGACGGCTTTTATTTCATACCAATTCAAACAGGATATTGAATTTCATGAAAAGCGAGATTTCCAATCCCGTTGCGAAGAAGTTAAATTAAAAATTCAAGCCCGATTGATGACGCACAAACAAATGTTATTAAGCGGCGCAGCGATGTTTGATGGCTCTGAAAATGTCCGTCGTGATGAATGGAAAATGTATGTGAAACGATTGAGTTTAAATCGTGAATTAGATGGCGTGCAAGCGTTGGGTTTTTCGTTGTGGATTAAACCTGAAAACCTTGCCGAACATGAAAAAAATATACAAAAAGAAGGTTTTCCCGATTATCACGTTAAACCCGAAGGTAAGCGCGAGGCGTACACGTCGATTATTTATATTGAACCGTTTACGGATCGTAATTTACGCGCCTTTGGTTACGATATGTATTCCGAACCGGTGCGCCGAACCGCCATGAATTCGGCGATGGATAATCAAAATGTGAGCTTGTCTAGCAAGGTGATTTTGCTTCAAGAAGAATCGACTGATATTCAAGCAGGAACGTTAATGTACGCACCGGTTTATCAAAAAAATAAACCGATTGATACCGTTGAACAACGCCGAAATGCTATTTTGGGTTGGGTTTATAGCCCTTTTCGCATGACCGATTTGCTGCGTCACATTTTACTTAATAGTCACGACATTAACGTCGGACATTTGTATCTTCATGTGTACGACGGCATCAGCCAACATGTACACAATGACGACACGCATCCGCTGGACAATTCATTGTATGAAAGCGAAAAAAATGCGTCCAGTGAATTTAATCCGCTTTTTAATTACGATACCTATTTAGACTTTTACGGCACAACCTGGACGCTACATTTTAACCAATTCATTGATGCGGAAGTCGCGATAGATTACAGCAAAGCCTGGCTGGTTTTGGGCAGTGGCACATTGATTAGTTTGTTGATGTTTTTTCTATTACGCGCTTATTTCACGATGCAAATTACGGATGCGAGAATCGCCTATAAATTAACCACTCAATGGCGTGAAAGCGAATATCGTTTTGAATTGTTAGCGAATTCGGCACCGGTGATGATTTGGACAACCGACACGGACGAACAGTTAAATTATGTCAATCAAGTCCGATTAGATTTTAGCGGTCGCACGTTGGAGCAAATCAAAGGAAAGGGGTGGACTGATGATATTCACCCTGAAAATTTACAAAACACGTTACAGGCTTATCACGACGCATTCGAGGCGCAACAGCCGTTTCGAGTAGAATACCGTTTGAAACGGTACGATGGTGAATACTGCTGGATTTTAGATACCGGCGTACCGCGCTTCACAGATGGCACATTCGTTGGTTATGTGGGTTCGTGTTTGGATATTACGGAACATTATCAAAACGAGTCAGCGTTAAAAATGAGTGAAAAAAATTTAGCCATGAGTAACGCAGATTTATTACAATTTACACATATTGCCGCGCACCATTTACAAGAACCAACACGGCGAATCGTTATTTTTGTACAACGATTACAAAACGCAATAATGCGGGCTTCGCAGCCTAATGAAGAAGCGTTGACGGCGTTGAATTTTATTAAACAAAGTGCTTTACGGCAACGTGCCTTGGTTCGGGATATTCAACTGTATCTTGCAGCGGGTCAACCGCGTATGCCAATTGAACATGTTAATGTGGTCAATGTTTTGACCAAAGTTTTGGAAAATCTTGCGCCGTTGATTCAAGCTACGCAGGCGCGAATTGAATTGGGTGAATTACCCACCGTGATGATTGATCGCCCCCGTTTGTATGATATTTTTAACATTTTAATCAATAATGCGCTGAGTTATCGGCATCCTAATCTTGCTCCGCACATACAGATTCACGGCGAATGTAAAAAAAGAGGCATACGCTATTATGTCGAAGATAATGGCATCGGCATTCCGTTTGAATACCGCGAGCAGGTTTTTTTAGTGTTTGAGCGTTTGCAAGTTCATGATAATCAGGATTCAACAGGTGTAGGTTTGGCGATTGTGCGACGTATTGTAGAAAGTTGTAATGGTGCGGTCAGTTTGCGTGAAACCAAAAATGGTGGCACAACAGTAGTATTGGATTTACGACAATAAATAGACGTTAAAATTTTTGTTTTAACTTGAACTTACGAGGTTTTAAATGATTACCGAACAAAAACAGATGATTGAAATTTTATTATTGGAAGATGAACCGGCTGATGCGTATTTGGTAAAAATGGCATTAACCGAAAGTAAAATCACCGCAAATTTGAATCATGTTATCGATGGTCGTGAGGGCTTGGATTTTTTACAAAAAATTGAACCATACGCCGATTCCCCGCGCCCAGATTTAATTTTTTTGGATTTGAATATGCCACGAATGAATGGCTACGAATTTCTAACAGCCATTAAAGCAAATCCTAAGTTAGACGATATTCCCGTAATTGTTTTAACAACGTCCGATGCCGAAAGTGATGTGACTCGTTCGTATAAATTAGGGGCAGCCAGTTATATTTCAAAGCCCGTAGATATGTCGAAATTTGTGGATGCAATTCGCCAATTGGGTGAATATTGGTTCACGCTTGTTCGTTTACCTTCAGGACGTAACTTATGACAGACTCAATTATAATCCGAGTTTTACTCGTTGAAGACGAGGAAGGCGACGCTTATTTGGTCAAGTCCGCATTAAAATTAGCGGACAAAATCAATTTTGAAATTACTTGGGTGGAATCGCTTGCCCTCGCTAAAAAAGCGTTAGCCTCTATTCACTTTGATGTTATTTTGTTGGATTTGTCACTGCCCGATTCAGATGGATTGCAGACGGTGGAAATTGCACAGCATGTTGCAATGGATATTCCCATTATTATTCTGACCGGACACGCCGATACCGATTTTGCACTGACGGCATTGAAAGCCGGAGTTTGCGATTACATGGTCAAAGGAGATTTTGGTTTTAACGGTTTGGTGCGGACAATTCGTTATTCTTTATTGCGGGTTGAAATGGAAACGCATAATAAGTTATTAGTTTCCGCTTTAAACGCGGCGGGTAACGCCATTATAATTACCGACAAAGACACTAATATCAAATGGGCCAATCCCGCTTTTAGTCGATTATCCGGTTATAGCTTAGAAGAAGCCATTGGACATAAACCCTGTGAATTAGTGAAATCCGGCGTACAAAATGTACAGTTTTATAGCGCAATGTGGAAAAGATTATTGGCAGGAAAACACTTTCGCGGTGAGCTTATCAATAAACGTAAAAATGGCGAGTTATATCACGAAGAATTAAACATCGCGCCGGTGAAAAATAGTCGGGGTGAAATTACGAATTTTATCGGAATTAAGGAAAATATCAGCAAACGCAAAGCCACTGAACAAATGTTGCACAAACTCGCCAGTACCGATTCCTTAACGGGCTTGTTTAATCGGCGGGTATTTTTAGAGCGATTGACGCAAGAATCTGAACGTATTTCACGCTTAGGCGGGGTCGCCGCATTGTTGATGTTAGATTTAGATTTTTTTAAGCGTATCAATGACACTTATGGGCATTCTGTTGGCGATGAAGTATTAAAGCGATTTGCTGACGTGCTGCAAAAAAATTCTCGCACTATCGATGTTCCCGCACGTTTGGGCGGTGAAGAATTTGCCGTTTTATTAACAAGTACCGGACGTGATGACGCAATGATTGTGGCGGAAAGATTGCGTAAACAAGTCTCAGAAATTGAAATTGACCATCCAAAAGGCGTGGTGCGGTTAACAGTAAGTATTGGCGCGGCGGCTTTATTTGTAGGTGATAGTAATGGTCAAATCATATTTAATCGCGCTGATAGTGCGATGTACGCAGCAAAAGAATCTGGGCGTAATAAAACGTGTTGGTTTGAAGAGTAAAATTTAAATTTCTAACTTTAACCTCAAAACGAGAATGTTATGTGTTTAGCTGTTCCAGCAAAAATTATAAGTTTAAAAATGAACGAGGATGCGTTGCTTCGCATGGGCAACGTGGATTTTTCAGGCGTGCAAAAAGAAATTAGTTTGGCGTACGTTCCCGAAGCCAAAATTGGCGATTATGTGATTGTCCACGCGGGTTTCGCGCTTTCTATTTTAGACGAATCCGAAGCGTTAGCCAGTTTGCAAGCCTTTCAAGAGTTAGCCGATTTTCAAGCCGCGTTATGAATTACACCCAAGTATTTCGGAATCCTGAACTCGCGCAACAATGGGTGAATGCTATTAAAGCGTTGGCGACGCAACGTTGGCGCATTATGGAAGTGTGCGGCGGACAAACGCACAGTATTATTAAATATGGCATCGATCAATTGCTCGCGGATGAAATCGAGTTAATTCACGGGCCGGGTTGTCCCGTTTGCGTCACACCGTTGGCGTATATCGACAAAGCCTTGGCGATTGCCGCGCAACCGAATGTGATTTTTTGTTCGTTCGGCGATATGTTGCGCGTGCCGAGTTCACACCAAGATTTATTGAGTTTGAAAGCGCAAGGCGCGGACATTCGAATTGTCTATTCGCCGTTGGACGCGCTGACGATTGCGGAACAATCGCCCAACAAAGAAGTGGTTTTTTTTGGTGTGGGTTTTGAAACGACAGCACCAACCACTGCGTTGACGGCGTATCAAGCGAAATCAAAACAACTCAAAAATTTTTCATTATTGATTTGCCACGTTCGCGTGCCGCCCGTAATGGAAATGTTATTAGCCAGCGAAAATCACCGCGTTCAAGGTTTTCTCGGTGCTGGTCACGTTTGTTCGATTATGGGATTTCACGAATACGCGCCAATCTGTGAACGCTATAAAATGCCGATTGTGATTACCGGTTTTGAGCCTGTTGATATTTTGCAGGGCATTTATTTTTGCGTGAAACAGTTGGAAGAAAAGCGTTTTGAGGTTGAAAATCAGTATTCGCGCATTGTAAAAGAAGCCGGAAATGTTCCCGCACAAGCCTTAATGCAAAAAGTATTTAACGTGGTGCATCGTAATTGGCGCGGTTTGGGCGTGGTGCAAAATAGTGGTCTGGCGTTAAATTCGGATTATGACGATTGGAATGCCGAAAATCGTTTTTCAGTGGGCAATATTAACACGTTAGAACCTGTCGAATGTCGCAGCGGCGAGGTATTACAAGGTTTAATCAAACCGGTGCAATGTGCTGAATTCGGCACAACTTGCACGCCCGAACATCCGTTTGGCGCGACAATGGTTTCATCCGAAGGGGCGTGCGCCGCCTATTATCGTTATCGACAAAATGCGTTAAGCTAATCAACGCCAAACTTTTTAATCACGTTTTATTTTTATTTAGGGGTCGCCATCATGCCCATTAACACTGGATTTCTACTGCAATTTATTCGATTAGCCACGCCGTTTTGGCAATCGGAAAATAAAACCACCATTCGACGTTTGACGCTCGCGTTGTTTGGTTTGACCGTGCTGCAAATTACTATCGCGGTGCTGATTACCGAATGGAGCGCGGATTTATTTAATGCGCTAGAACAGCGTTCCATGTCGGGCGTATTGACACAAGTGGGACTGATTGTTCTCATTTTTATTGCCAATATCGCAGTGACGGTGACGCATTTCAAAATCAAACGAACGCTACAACTCGATTGGCGAAACTGGCTTACTACAAAGTTAATAGCGCAATGGATGAATGACGGACGGCATTATTTGGTGACGCACATTCAAGGCAATGCGTCGTCTGATAATCCCGATGGACGGATTGCGGAAGACGTACGAATCGCCACGGAATCTGCGATTGATTTAGTGCATTCGTTGGTTTTTTGCTCGCTGCTGCTGATTAGTTTTACCAAGATTTTGTGGACATTATCGGGTGTCGTGACGCTCAATTTAGGATTTATCGAAATTCCAATTTATGGACATTTGGTTTGGTTGGCGACGATTTATGCCGCCGGTGCGTCTGTGTTGGGCTGGTGGATTGGTCGCCCGTTGACGCAAGCCACGAATGGACGACAAACAGTGGAAGCCAACTTTCGATTTGGTTTGGTGAATGCGCGGGAAAATTCATTGGCGATTTCACTCGTTCACGGTGAAAAAACCGAACAACATCGTTGCTATAGTTTATTCCAAGATATTATTGACGCTTGGAAACGACAAACTACCGCTCAATCGAATATTTTGATGTTCACGTCGGGGCATTCCATTTTGCTGATGGCATTTCCTATTTTAGTTTCTTCGCCACGATTTGTACTCGGGAGCATTTCACTCGGTGGGTTAATGCAATCCGCGCAAGCCTTTCAACAAATGGCTTCGGCACTTTCTTGGCCAGTCGATAACATGGCAAAAATTGCCGAATGGCGAGCGTCCGTTGAACGGGTGTTAAGTTTGGTTGATGCTTTGGATAAATTGGAAGAAGAAATTGCTCATCGCGATCCGAAACGAATTGAACGCATTCAAACGGATTTGCCCATTTTACGTCTACATGATTTGTGCATTGTGCGTTTAGATGGCGTGGTGTGTTTGAAAAAAATTGATTTAGAAATCAAAGCGGGTGAACGGATTTTAATCGCCGGAAATGCGTTTACGGGTTCAAAACTGTTTAAGGCAATCGTCGGTTTTTGGCCGTGGGGCGAAGGCAACATTGAATTGCCAAATGACGAAGTCGTGTTCGTGCCACCACGTCCGTATTTGCCAATTGGTACGTTACGCACCGCGATTTGTTATCCGTTAGCAGTCGAAGATGTGAATCAAAAAGAATTAGCAGAAAAATTGATTGCGGTGGGATTGTCTGATATGCGTAAACATTTAGATGACAACGTAGACAGTTGGGATGCGACCTTGTCACGCGAGCAACAACAGCGTTTGGGCGCGGTGCGTTTGTTATTGCAACGCCCAAAATGGATTTTATTGCAGCAAGCCTTTGATTCGCTCGATTCGGATGATGAGATTGCCATGTTGCGTTTGATTTGCCAAGAATTACCCACGTCGGCGATTTTAACCATTACCCATGAATCGCGTGCCGAAGCCTTTCATCAACGTAAAATTACGTTATAACCAAGGAATTTCACCATGACACAAAAAATCGAACAAGCACGCGGTAAAAAATTGCGCGGGGTTAATTTAGGCGGTTGGTTGGTGTTAGAAAAATGGATGACACCAAGTGTTTTTGAAGGGTTAGAAGCCACCGACGAAACCACGTTTTGTGCCGAATTGGGCGACAAAGCCGCCGCAATTTTAAAAGCGCATTGGAACCGTTTTATTACTCGCGACGATTTTCAATGGTTGGCAGAACGCGGCATTAACGCGGTGCGAATTCCCGTTGGACATTGGATTTTTGGCGCGGATTATCCGTATCACCGCAGTTACGGCGAACATCAATATCCGTTTGTCATCGGTGGCATTGAGATTTTAGACAAAGCCTTTGAATGGGCGGAAGAATTCGGTTTAAATATCGTGGTTGATTTGCACGCCGCGCCCGGTTGTCAAAATGGGTTTGATAATGGTGGAATTAAAGATGTGTGCGAATGGCACACGCAAGAAGCGTATTTAGAACATTCGTTGAGTGTGTTGGAACGCCTTTCCGAACGTTATTCCGACCACCTTGCATTGCACGCGATTGAAGTTTTGAATGAACCGCGTTGGGATGTGCCGACCGATTATTTGAAAAATTACAACACGCTGGCTTATCAAAAAATTCGTCAACATTGCTCGCCTGATAAAGTCGCGGTAGTTTTTCACGATGGTTTTCGTTCGTTCCGCGAATACATTGGTTTTATGCCAGAGCCAGAATTTCAAAACGTGGTGTTTGATATGCACCGTTATCAATGTTTTGACCGCGCTGATATTGATTCGGATATTTACACGCATATTCACAAAGCGAGTGGTGAATGGAAAACTGAAGCCGACGACATTATTCACGAGTTAAAACAACAAACGTATTTGGGCGAATGGAGTTTGGGCTTGGATTTGAAAGTGGTGTCACTTTGGGCGGAAGGGCCGTTCAATCATGCGTTAGAAACGATGGATGATTTTCAAATGAATGTTGCTTATCGCGGCTACGCGGCGGCACAGTTGGCGACGTTTGAAAAATATCTCGGTTGGTTTTTCTGGAGTTACAAAACCGAAACTACGCCCGCGTGGTGTTTTCGCGATTGCGTGAATAACGGTTGGTTGCCGAACAAATTCGACTAAAATTTTTTACACCAAACCTAAACTTTAAGGAAATTTAAATTGAAACTTTTTGAACCGCTTGAAATTGGCTCGCTCACATTGCCAAATCGTATTTTAATGGCTCCGCTGACTCGATGCCGCACCGCTGAAAATCATATTCCCAGCGATTTAATGGTGACGCATTATGCTCAACGCGCCAGTGCGGGCTTGATTATCGCCGAAGCGACCATGGCGATAGAAGGCAATTCTGCATTTTGGAAAGAACCGGCTATTTATTCCGAAGCACAAATTGCTGGCTGGAAAAAAGTCACCGATGCCGTACATGAAAAAGGCGGTTTAATTTTTTTGCAAATTTGGCATGGCGGACGCGCGTGTCATCCGTTATTAAATGACGGCGCACAACCCGTTGCACCCAGCGCAATCGCTATTACCAATAATCAAGTTCGCACAGCGGAAGGCATGCAACCGTGCGTAGTGCCGCATGAATTACGTCTTGATGAATTGCCCGACATTATCAACGGTTTCAAAAAAGCCGCTGAAAATGCAAAAAAAGCCGGTTTTGACGGCGTTGAAGTACACGGCGCGAATGGCTATTTGCTCGATGAATTTTTGCGTGATGGTGCAAATCAACGCACCGATGAGTACGGCGGCTCAATTGAAAACCGAGCGCGTTTGATGCTTGAAGTGTTACAAGCCGCTTGTGACGTGTGGGGCAGTCATCGTGTTGGCTTGCGAATTTCGCCGTTGAACAGTTTCAATAGCATGATGGATAGCAATCCGATTGCTCTTTCAACCTGGTTGGCAACACGACTCAATGATTTCAATTTGGCGTATTTACACGTTATGCGTGGTGATTTTCTTCAACAACAAACGGGCGATGTTTTAACGCCGATTCGCGAAAATTATCACGGCGTGTTGATTGGCAACATGGGCTACGATGCCGAAGAAGCCGAAGAAGCAATTACCGCTGGCAAACTCGATGCGGTAGCATTTGGCGTGAGTTTTATTGCGAATCCTGATTTACCCGCTCGAATTCAAACGGGCGCGGATTTGAACAAGCCCAATCCAAACACGTTTTATTCGTTTAGTGAAGTGGGTTACACCGATTATCCCGCTTTGTCTGACTAATCTAAAACGCCGTCAACGTAAAACCAACGTTCGGCAACTTTTTTGAAACGGCTGATTTCATGTATCAGCCGCGTTTCATTATCCTGCTCATAAAACGCATTAAATTCCACTCGTCCTTTGTCATCTTTCGCACCACCTTTTTTGGTGTGTAAAATTTCTAACTTTTGCCACGTCGCATTATCTTCCGAAAAATCCAGCTGTTTCGGGCGCGTGGTTTTATGCCATGTCGCCAATAAATAATCAGCATTTTGCACCACATACGCGCTGTAACGCGAACGCATTAAGGCTTCGGCGGTGATGGGGAAATGTGTGCCATCGTGAAACGGTTGGCAACATTCCGCGTAATTTTGAGTTGCGCCACACGGGCAAAGATTTTCAATTGTCATATTTTTCACGTTAAAAAAGGCGCGGCAATTTCACTTTCAGTTAAATAACAACCGGAATCTTCTGCCCAATAATTCCCCGTCGTTTGCGCGGCACGAACGCGCGTATTGCCGTTGCAAATCGGTTGATAATGGCACGTTTTACAACGTCCTTCGAGTGGACGCGGTGAACTTTTCAAACCCGCCATCAACGGGTCGCGGGTATCTTGCCAAATTTCAGAAAACGGACGTTCTTTCACATTGCCCAAATTGTAATGCCACCAAAATGTGTCAGGATGCACATTGCCCGTATTATCGATATTCGCCACATTTACGCCCGACGCATTGCCGCCCCATTGTTCTAATTTCGCCTGAATATGCGCGGCTTTTTCAGGAAAACGAGCGCGTACCCAATGCAGAAAATACACCGCATCGGCATCATTATTTCCCGTGACGAATTCACGTTCTTTGCCTTCCAACAGCCAGTGATAACTGGTTTCAAATAACAAATCCATTGCGTCGCGCGTCATGGAAAAATGCGCGTCATCGCCTCGATTTTTATTGCCGCGTCCACCATAATTCAAATGCGACAAATAAAATTTATCGATGTTGTAATCGTCCATCAATTGCAACATTGCCGGAAAATCCTGCACGTTCGATTGCGTTAACGTGAACCGAATGCCGACTTTTATGCCTTTTTCTAAACACAATTCAATGCCGCGCAACGCTTGATTAAACGACCCTTTTGAACGCCTAAAATTATCGTGCGTGTCTTGAATTCCGTCCAAACTCACGCCGATGTACGAATAATTCATCGCGGCGATTCGGTCGATATTTTCAGGCGAAATTTTCGTGCCGTTACTCGACAACGCCACATAAAAACCCATGTCTTTGGCGCGTTGTGAAATGGCGAAAATATCGGGATGTAACAACGGTTCGCCGCCCGATAAAATCAACACCGGAACCTTGAACGCTTTTAAATCCTCCATCACTGTGTAAATTTCAGGCGTGGTGAGTTCGCCCGGAAAATCACGGTCGGCAGAAGTCGTGTAACAATGTTGGCAGGTCAAATTACAACGCCGAATTAAATTCCAAATCACCACCGGCGCAACGGGTTTGCGCGTCGGTTTGATGGGCGTTGGTGCCATCACTTCGCGCATATATTGGCTGAGTCTAAACATACGATTCACATTCCAGTTCGAGTTTTATCACTTTATTTTTTCATTGCGCGTTGTCGCCGCGCATCTTTAGGATCGTTTTGTAGCGGACGATAAATTTCAATTCTGTCGCCTGATTTAACTTCTCGTTCTAACGGACAAAGCGTTGAAAAAATTCCCACTTTCAACGTGTCCAAATTCAATTTCGGAAACTGCGCTAACATTCCTGATTCCAAAATCGCGTGCGCTACGGTACTTTTTTTGGCTACGCGAACGGTTAATAACGTTTGTTTTTCGGGCGTGGCGTAAACCACTTCGACCTCAATCATGCCGCGTAAACCTCTTTGGCGCGTTGCGTAAAGGAGCTGACCATCGTGTTACAAATCTGATTGAACACCGCGCCAAATGCCAAACCCGCTAATTTTCCCGACAATTCAAATTGTAAATCGAGCGTAATTTTGCTGGCATCGTCGCGCAACGGTAAAAAATTCCATTCGCCAGTTAAATGTAAAAACGGGCCATCGAGTAATTCCACCGTCATTTTTTGACCAAATTCGAGCGTGTTGCGCGTGGAAAAATTTTTGTGAAACCCGCCTTTTGCAATCGACAATTCCGCTTCAATTACATTTTCGTCACGTTTAATAATGCGGCTTCCGCTGCACCACGGTAAAAATTTCGGATAACTTTCGATGTCGTTGACCAAGTCAAACATTTGTTGTGCGGAGAATTTCACCAACGCACTTTTTTCGATGCGCGTCATTTATAACACTCCGACGACGTGCAAAAATACGAAGAAAATCGACGCGGGTGCAACGTAACGAATCAAGACGCGCCACAGGTTGTAGCTGGGTTTGCACGGCATTTGTAATTCGCTTTCGGTGTGTTCACGTTTCATAATCCAACCGGCGAAAACGGCAATGCAAAATCCGCCAATCGGCAACATTAAATTCGCGGTGACATAATCGAGTAATTGAAAAATCGTGCGTTCAAAGAAATGCACGTCTTTCCAAATGTTGAACGAAAACACCGTTCCCAATCCTAAAAACCACGTTCCTAAACCTGTCCAAATGCAGGCTTTTTCACGGCTGAAATTTTTGTTTTCAATTAGCCACGCCACCGCCGGTTCAATTAACGAAATCGACGACGACAACGCCGCGAAAACTAATAAGACGAAAAACAAAATACCCATCAACCAGCCGCCCGTCATATTGCCAAAAGCAATTGGCAACGTTTGAAAAATCAATCCGGGCCCCGACGCGGGATGCAAACCGTGTTCAAAAACAAGGGGGAAAATTGCAATGCCCGCCAATAATGCGACTACGGTATCTGCCGCAGCAACCAAATACGCGGTTTTCGCAATCGACACATTTTTCGGCAAATACGCGCCATAAACCATAATCGCGCCCATGCCCAAACTCAGCGTGAAAAAAGCGTGACCCATCGCCGTCAAAACCGAATTGCGCGTCAATGTACTAAAATCAACGTTAAACATAAAATCCAAACCACGTTGATAACTGTTCGTCGTCATCGCGTAACCGACCAACAAAATCAGCAACACAAACAAACTTGGCATTAAAAAACGGGTCGCTTTTTCTAACCCGTTATTCACGCCACGCGCCACAATCCACATGGTCGCGCCCATAAATAAACTGTGCCAAAAAATCAATTGCGTCGGGCTGGCGATAAAATGATCGAATAACGTTTGAATTTCCGCCGCATCTGCATCGAAAAAACTGCCAGTAAATGCTTTGAACACATACGCCGAAGCCCAACCGGCAATCACGCTGTAATACGACAAAATCAACACGCCTGCAATAACACCCATCCAACCGAGATAATGCCAATTTTTATCAGCGTTTGCTTCCGTCGTGAGCATTTCCATCGTTTCAATCGGATTGCGTTGGCTTCGTCGTCCGAGCATGGTTTCGGCAATCATAATCGGAATGCCGATTAGCAACACGCACGCTAAATACACCATCACAAACGCGCCGCCGCCATTTTCGCCGGTGATGTACGGGAATTTCCAAATGTTGCCCAAGCCAACGGCTGAACCGGTTGCCGCTAAAATAAATGCAAACCGCGATGACCAATGGGCGTGCGTTGCTGTTGTGTTTGTTTTCATCAAAATTTCTCTTGTTATGTGTGCAAGGAATGTAGCCGCGCATTTTAAAACGAATCGCCGCAACTTGTACGCACTAAAATAAATCAGCGGCTTTGAATGGAGCTTTTTTTTGAGAAATTGCCGGGGAAATGCCACTTTGCGCGACATTAACATAGAGGCGTGGAAATTATGTTGAGGTGTTGATTAAATGAAGTTTTAAAAACGCCAAATGCAAAAAAGGCTTGTGAACGTTTACATTCACAAGCCCGTTTTTGAATCAGTTAAAAATTAACCGATGGTGCTGCTGTAACCGAAATCAAACGTTGGAATATGGCTGTCTAACCAACCTTTCACTAATTGACCGACTTCTTCCGTCACATCGGCTTCGCCAGCGTGGAATTTCTTTTGTAAATCGGCACAGATACCAATTAATGCAGTGTGTTCAGCTTTGTGAGCATCGAAAGCGGCATAATTTTTCGCTAACATTTCACGTTCTTCATGAGCAAAATGCTCCACAACGTATGCGATTAAATCGTCCAACTGTGCGCCAATCGCTGCGCGTTCTGCACCGCTTGTAGCCAAGTCATACAACTTATTTAACTTATCAAACAAAATTTTGTGTTCGTCATCAGCAAAACCAACATTCGTACCGTACTGTTCTGCTGTCCAAGTGATTAACGCCATAATTTAACTCCTCAAAAATAATTATTATTAAATACCGCAAAAAAATTATGGATTAAATATCGATGTAAGTCAATTTGTAAAAGATAGATTTTTTCTTCTGCTCGAGAACGCTATGTTAAAACTAAAAATACTTGTCGGTTGTGCTAGCGACAAAGGCATCAAACCGCGTAACGAAGATTTCGTCGGCGTACATTTTCCCAACGGTTCGGAATTAACGTTAAAAGGCGCAGTCGCGGCGATTGCGGACGGAATGAGTAGCAGCGAAGCCCGTCAACAAGCCAGTCAATGTTGTGTGGTCAGTTTTTTAGCAGATTATTACAGCACGCCCGATTCGTGGTCAGTGAAACACGCCACGCAGAAAATTTTATCCGCCACTAATTCGTGGCGTTACAGTCAAGGTCAGGCACGGTATCAATCCACAAAAGGCATGGTCAGCACCTTGAGTTTGATTGTTTTTAAAGCGACCACCGCGCATTTATTTCACATTGGCGATTCTCGAATTTACCGTTTACGCGCGGGGAATTGAGAACAATTAACCCGCGATCATCGAATTTGGGTGTCGAGCGATAAAAGTTATTTGAATCGCGCAATGGGCATCGACCGGCGTTTGGAAGTCGATTATCAAGCGATTTCGTTGGAATTAGGTGACGTATTTTTGATGACCACGGACGGCGTGCATGATTTTCTCGATGAAAAATCCATTAAAAAATTGCTGCAAAGCGAATGGAAATGTTACACCAAGATTTAAAACCCGAAAATGTGTTAATTGACACAAATGGCGTGGTGAAATTATCGATTTTGGGTCGGTGAAAATTGCGGGGATTGCCGAAATCAGTCCGTTGCATTCCGACGAAGAAGAAAATGTGTTGGGAACGTTGAATTACACCGCGCCAGAATATCACGCGGTACAACGCGGTACGGTGAAATCGGATCTATTTTCGTTGGGCGTGATTGCGTACGAATTGTTAAATGGCGCGTTGCCGTTTGGTGATACGTTGCCCGATAAACCGACGGCAGCACATTTTGCGAAATTGATTTATGTGTCGAGTTCGCAGCATAACGAAATGATTCCAAACTGGATGGATGGCGCGTTGCGTAAAGCGACGGCGATCAATCCCGCGCAACGTTATGACACATTATCTGAATTTTTGTACGATTTAACTCACCCGAATTTGGCGTTTTTGAAAGCCGAAAAGTTTGTGCCGTTAATCGAACGCAACGCGACGTTGTTTTGGAAAACGCTGTCGCTTGCGTTGCTGATTAGTAATTTGGCGTTGTGGTATCTGTTGGTTTAGATAAGTCGCTCTGTTATGCTTTTTCTAGTTTCCAAACAACCCCACCGCAATCATGCTTTTATTCAACAAAAAAACCATCGAACAAGCCGTAACTCGAAAATTAGCAAGCGAAGATTCAGTGTGGATAATTTAACCGCTCCATATCGCCAGAAATGGCAAAACGATTTTCCTAAAGTCATATTAAATGCGGCATTAGGTGATGCCTCTAAACATTCATATTATGTGGCAGCAAAAAGTGGTGATTTAGATGCGGCGTTAATTTTGGCAATTGATTTAATCAATCAAGAAGCCATTGAAAAGTTGGCGATAATTATTCAAAATAAAAAACCGTTACTTGTTCCCGTTCACGCTGAGGAAGCCATAAGTATCAATCGAATTCCGTTAGCTTATGCAATTATTTTAGCTAGAAAATTAGAGTTGCCTGTTGAGTTAAACATTGTGCAATCTGCGAAAGTTAGCCGCACGGGTTCCGACGGTTTTTCGAGATTGGCTTTTCCCCCGCCATTTTCAGGTGAACCGAGTGTAAAAGCAGATTACGCGATTATTTTGGATGACACTTTAACGCAGGGCGGAACATTGGCTAATTTGCGTGGTTATCTTGGGCAATTTGAAATTCAAACACTTGCTGCCACAACATTAACGGGCAAAAATTACTCGTCTACGCTTGCAATCACAGACATGACTTTAAAAGTTTTACAGGAAAATTATCATGAACTCGAACATTGGTGGACTAGTTATTTCGGATACGGATTTGAGTGCCTCACAGAATCCGAAGCAAGATATATCATCAACTCAAAGAAGGATGTTGACGCAATCCGAAATCGAATCATTGCAGAAAGACAAACGGGATTCGTTTGAAAAAATGACGGCGATATTCAATGAAAAATTCGCCTATAATCAACGCACATCTTAAAACACGAGACCCTCTCCAATTCTACGAGTGGCAGAAGTGTGAAAACTTATGGTGGAGCTGGAGTGGAAGTCCCAGCCGTGTTTTAAGGTGTTTTCAAAAATTTCCCCGTCCAACGGAAACCTGCCGTTAACCTTCCAAGCAATTGGTTGATGAGTTTTAGTGAAGTTGGTTACTTCATGACGGGGATTCTAAAAAAATCTGGTCAAAAATCCCATGTCTCTATTCAATAAAAAAACCATCGAACAAACCGTAATCATTCAAGAAATTCCCGCCGCGCATTTGGCGATTTTAGAAAGTTGGCAAGAAATGATTGCCAATAAAAATTTAGCAAAACACAAAGAAACGGCGGTTGATAGCACGTTTATTCACAAAATTTTAGTCGCCATTTTAGGATTCGCGCCACTCGGACACGAAAAAAATTATTCCATTGCCACGCAATATCCCATTGAAACTGGGCGCGTCGATTTGGCATTGGGCGAATTTAACGCTGATAAAAAAGACGATAATTTACACGCCGTTTTTGAACTCAAAGGCGCGAAAACAAAACTCGATGATTTGATGTCGGGACGCGCCAAAACGCCTGTTCAACAAGCGTGGGAATATGCGCGAGATTCCAAAAGTTGTCAGTGGATTTTGGTTTCAAATTATTTAGAAATTCGGCTTTATGCGAAATGCGAAACGCCCAGCGTTTATGAACAATTCGATTTGGCGACCCTGACCGACCCGACCGAATACGCGCGTTTTATCTTGTGTTTGCACGCCGATAATTTACTTACCGGCAAAACAAAACAGCTTCTTTTGCAAAGTCAGCAAGCCGATAAAGAGATTACCGAGCGTTTTTACGGTGATTATAAAAATCTGCGGGAACAATTGATTACCCATTTAATTGACGATAATGCCGACGTTGCGCCGCTCGATTTAATTTCACCCGCGCAAAAATTACTCGACCGCATTTTGTTCGTCGCGTTTTGTGAAGACCGTTTTTTGTTGCCGCACAAAAGCATCGAGCAAGCCTATCAACACGTCGAAATTTACAATCCACAACCCATTTTTCAAAACTTCAAAGGCTTATTTCACGCCATTAACAAAGGCAACGTTTTACTCAAAGTTCCCGCTTACAACGGTGGATTATTCGCGGCAGATAAATTACTCGACAAACTTATTGTTGCCGACGATTGCTGCAAAGGCTTTTTAGAATTAGCGAAATACGACTTTAATTCTGAAATTTCCGTCACCGTTTTAGGTCATATTTTTGAACAATCGATTGCCGATTTAGAAGAAATCGCCGTCCAAATTCAAAGCGGCGCACGTTTTCAAAAATCCGTTAAAACCACCTCCGTTTCGGGCAAACGCAAACAACACGGCGTGGTTTATACGCCCGACCACATCACCGCTTTCATCGTTGAACACACGCTCGGCGACCATTTGCGCCAACGTTTCACGGCGTGTTTAGACGACTTCGGCAGCGTCGATGCCGACGGACATTTTGAATGGCTCGACGAAAAACGCACGCCTAAAAAAGGAAAGAAAAAACTGACCGATTCCGACATTGAATTGCAGTTTTGGGATGCGTGGCAAAGCGTTTTAAAAACCATCAAAATCGTTGATCCCGCGTGCGGTTCTGGCGCGTTTTTAGTCGCTTCATTTGATTTTTTGCACCACGAATACCAACGCATCAATAACAAAATCGCGGAATTGACCGAAAATCCCAGCGTGTTCGATTTGAACAAAGAAATTTTAAACAACAATTTGAGCGGCGTGGATTTGAACGCCGAAGCGATTGAAATTACCAAATTATCGTTGTGGCTGAAAACCGCTGAACGTGGCAAAAAACTCGCGACGATTGACCAACATTTACAAATCGGTAACAGTTTAGGTTTTGACTCGCCCACGATTGAAGGCGGTTTTTGTTGGCAAAATAACTTCTCGAAAATCATGCAAAATGGCGGTTTCGATGTGGTTTTGGGCAATCCGCCGTATGTTAGACAAGAATTATTGAGCGACGTTAAACCGTTTTTACAGAAAAATTACGCGGTTTATCACGGTGTCGCCGATTTGTATGCGTACTTTTTCGAGTTGGGTTTGAAACTCTTGAAACCTAACGGGTTACTCGGTTTTATCAGTTCCGCGACGTTTTTTAAAACAGGTTCGGGCGAACCGTTGCGCCGTTATTTGAAAGACAATGCAACCTTGAAAAAAGTGGTCGATTTTGGTGATTTACAGGTTTTTGAAGGCGTGACGACGTATCCCGCGATTTTGATTTTTCAAAACGCAAAACTCGTTGACGATTCACAAATTCAAATGCTGGCTTTAACAACCGAATTGCCCGAAAAACTAAGTGAATACTTCGCGCTAAATCACGGCATCATGGCGCATTCGCAATTGAAAAATGACAGTTGGCAATTTGAAGATGCGCGGCTTTCACAGTTGCGCGACAAATTAACCCAAGGTTTTCCCACGTTGAAAACCGTTTATGGTTCGCCTTATCGCGGCGTTTTGACGGGTTTGAATGAAGCGTTTGTGATTGATGGCGAAACGAAAAAACGGTTGATTTCGCAAGACCCGAATTCTGCCGAATTGCTCAAACCGTTTTTGGAAGGCAAAGATTTGAAAAAATGGCATTCTCAACCGCGTGATTTGTGGCTGATTTTGATGCCGAAAGGTTGGACGCAAAAAAAAATGAGCGGTTTATTTGATGAATCGAAAAGTTGGGAATGGTTGAAATCAAATTATTCTGCCATTGCAAAACAGCTTGAACCGTTTGAAATAGCGGCGCAAAAACGTGGCGACAAAGGTGATTTTTGGTGGGAATTGCGAGCTTGTGCGTATTACGGCGAATTTGAAAAAGCGAAAATTGTTTGGGCTGATATTTCCTCTGAAAATAAATTTTTTCTAACTCCAGATAATTATTATTTAGCGAATACCGCTTATATGTTGCCATGCAATGATTATTTTTTACTGGGTTGGTTGAATTCAAAAGCGTGTAATTTAATTTTTTCTGGATTAAGTACAATGATTCGTGGCGGATTTTTTCGTTATATTCGTCAATACATCGATGAATTACCAATTCCAATCAAAGATAATCAGCACCCAATTACATTTGAAACTTATCAAGCAAAAACGAAAATCGGTGAGTTGGCGCAACGTTGTCAAACGTTGACCGA
>SESB01000117.1_pt1 | contig 57594 bp, 49 predicted proteins | sample 3171441 | NCBI WGS metagenome assembly SESB01 (sample SAMN06051867, study PRJNA518727) | freshwater metagenome | biome: subpolar coniferous forest; feature: holomictic lake; material: water; isolation source: holomictic Lake 227, 6 m depth | place: Canada: near Kenora, Ontario | collected...
GTTTTTTAATTTCCTGAACAGAGGCTCCTTTATATTGACTGGCGATTCTCCAGAGGGTATCACCCTGGCGAACGGTGTGATAGATTACCTTTTCAGTATCAAGAACCGGGGATGAATCACTCACGACGCTTCCATTATTTTTTGCGATAATGCTGCTGTAATACGCCCTGTAATTAAAAGTATCCTGAGGAACGCTAATGACATAAGCCGGATTAACGTTAAGTTTAGGGCTCGTCTTTACCTTGTCACTGTCACTTTTGGCAATAAGTTTGTCGGGGACGGCAACGGGTTTGAGTTCTTTCACAAAAACATAAAGTTCCTGCCGGGGCTTCACAGAATTCGATTTCAACTTATTCCACTGCTTGATATCGCTGGAACTCACATGATATTTCTTCGCGATGCTCGCCATGGTTTCTCCCTTTCTAACCACATGCAGGGTGCTCCTTTCCTGGTACTCCCTAACCTGAACCATAAACTTCTCCCGATCCTGCATCTTGGACGTTCTGTAGCAATAGAGTGCTGTCTCATTGTTGATGAAATCTGCAACATTGGCCCTGGGCAGACGCAAATAGAATACATTGTCGCCGCCTGAAGGAATGATATCTTTGGTATAAGCCGGATTGAGGAATCGAATATTTTCAATCGGAATCCCGAACATTTCAGAGATCTGGTCAAAAGTCAGCATTTGTTTTACACATACCGAATCAATTTCTGTAGCTGTGATCCCAGGATAAACCGGGTAAAGGTTATGCTCTGTGGCATAGGTTATCACATAGCTTGCAGCGATGAAAGCCGGCACATAATCCCGGGTCTCCCTGGGTAAATATCTTTGGACAACCCAATAATCCATCACACCGCCAGCCCTGCGGATGGCTTTGTTCACATTTCCTGCACCAGCATTGTAGGCAGCCAAAACCAATGCCCAGTCATGATAAATGCAATACAAGTCCTGCATGTGACGACAGGCAGCGATTGTCGCTTTATAAGGATCGTTACGATCATCCACCAGGGTGCTTACTTTCAGGTCATACATTTTCCCGGTACCGTACATAAACTGCCACAAACCTTTGGCGCCAACAGGTGATTTGGCAACAGGGTTCAAGGCAGATTCAATAACAGCCAGGTATTTCAATTCCAAAGGCATGCCAAAACGATCCAGCTGCTCCTCAAATAAGGGAAAGTAAATTTTTGCCATTCCCAGAATCTTGGATGTTAGCGCACGCTTTCTGTTGGCATATAACTCTATAAATTGCTTAACCTGAGGATTGTAAATATAACCGAATGTTGATCCTTTGTCCATTTTATGGATACGGGCTTCATACACTGAATCAGAAAAATAAGGAACATATCCATCAGGATAATGATAGACATTCAGCGGGCCACGATCGGCAGCATAATCAGGAAAACCAGTAAACGTGTAATGCGCCAGACTATCCAACATAGCAACAATCTGTCCATCCTTTATAATTTCTAAAGGAATCGCTTTGTTCGTAGTATCAGTTGTGTATTTGTTCGAACTCGCAAAAGAACTGCAGGCAATAAGCAGTCCTGTAAGGCTTAATCCGAGTCTTACCCATAAAGGTTTGTGGATTCGCATTCTGTTTGTCTTTTGTTTGGCGATGATAAATGGATTTGTTTGAGAACTCAAGTTTACAAAAATATAGCTTAAAACTAACGATTTTTTAACAATTTTTATTGTTTTCAACAATCGCTTGTTAAATAAGCTGTAAGCAACGTACATTGCAAAAATAATGCCAGCTATTGCGCAAATAGCTGAATTACAATATCAATAATCTTTCTAATCTAGAAAATTCCCGGCGAAAATTGCCTTATTCCGGAACCAAAAGGATGCTTATTTCTTCTCTTCAGCTTGATCTGGTTTCTTATCTTTCTCTGAATCCTGAGGGGTGTTCATCGCATCTTTGAACTCACGAATTCCAGTTCCCAGCCCTTTCATTAACTCAGGAATCTTCTTTCCACCGAAAAGCAACAATACAACGGCAATGATTAGGACACCCTGCCAGATATTAAGACCCATTAATAACATACTTGTCATTTTACTTAGGATTAATATTGCAAAGATACGAAAATATAACTCACAACACGGATTTATGTCCTAATCTTCCTGGAGTTCAGGAAGTATTTTCACGCCATCATAACGGGTCTCCATTCCGTTTTTATAGGTAACTACCAGGAAAATGCTCCCATCTTCATTAAAACTGATCCAATCTCCCTGCTTTTGTCCCATCACATAGCTACCCTCGTCTTTTCTGTTGCCATTGTACCAGTAATAGACATGATGTCCATCAGGTTGATCCTCAACAAAATGGCCTGAAAATTCGAGTTTGTCATTGTCATAATAATATTTCCACTCTCCATCCCGCATTCCGTTAACATAATTCCCTTGCTCTTTATGGTCCCGGTAATCAAAAATCCAAGGCCCTTGCTCCAGGCCATCAATATAAGAGCCTTTTACTATAACCTTTGCATCTTCGCCATATTCGACCATCAGGCCATCCTCGTTTCCATTGGAATAACTCATTTCCTTACGCAGGTCCCCCTCCTCATAATACCATTTCCAATCACCATCAGGTCTGCCTTTGTTGTCGAACATGCCGATTTCTTCCAACTTGCTATTGGGATGATAAAATTTCCATTCTCCTATACGCTTCCCATCCTTGTACTTACCTTCAGCTTTAAGCTTTCCGCTTTCAAAATATTCCTTCCAGGCGCCTTGCCTGAAACCTTCCAAATCAGTGATGCCATCGCCGATTTTTATACCGCGATAATATACAAAGCCTTTCTCTAATTTACCGTCTTCTGAAAATTCACGCCTGATCCCATCAGGAACGTTATTCTTATACTGAGCCATGATTTTTACTTTGCCACTTTTATAGTAATCAGCCCGCACATCAATCTTGGCAACTTCTTCTGCATCAGGAATTAAACTGTCATTCTCAAATTTAAACATCTTAAAGAGCTTACCATCACTCATATAATCTTTAAATACCCCATTCCGTTTGTCGTTTCGGTATGTTCCTTCTGACCTGATATTCCCGTTCTCCCAAAAATTCTTCCAGGTTCCCTGTTTTTTTCCTTCTTTGTCGAGCCGGTTAACATTTTCACGCGATACGATAAAGCCTTTTCGGTATTCCAAAAGCAAAATAATTCTGCCCGTAGGATCAAACTCTTTAGCCATACCCTGTTCAAGTCCGCTCACAAAAGGAATACTCCGGCGTAGTTTCCCGTCAGGATAATAATACAGCGAAAGGCCCTGCTTCACATCGGCGATAAAGTTCTCAGTATACATTTCACCTTCTCGATAGGTCTTCCTGATTCCGTTCTTTTTACCCATTTTGTAAGAAATCTCCAGGCTTGTTTTCCCATCTTCACCATAGAATCTCCATACACTATCCAGTTCGAAATTCTTACGATTGCCTTCCGACTTTAGTTTTCCGTCTTCATAAAAAGTCTTCCAATATCCATCTGGCTTGCCCTCCCTTATTTTTCCCTCACTGGAAACTTTTCCATTGCTGTAAAAATAACGTTGTATACCAGTCGTATCAGTATTTGATTGAGCCACGAGATATTGACTCAAGATGAAAAAGAAAAAAAGAAAAATATACTTTTTAGTCATATTACCGGACTAATTTACCCTGTTTTGAAATATCCAGCATTCTTTCTATCGGAAGAATAGCCTGGTCAATTACTTCCCTGGAGACGATTATCTCTGGCGTTTCATTGATTAAACAACGATACAACTTTTGAATTGTATTTAGCTTCATGTATGGACAATCATTACAAGAACATGTTTCATCCGCCGGTACAATTAGAAACTCTTTGCCAGGACTTAATTTTTTCATCTGGTGGAGTATCCCTGTCTCCGTGGCAACAATGAATTTTGTCTTATCAGAAGAAACTGTATAATCAAGTAAAGCTGTTGTAGAACCTACGAAATCAGCCAAAGCTAAGATTGGTGCCTTACACTCAGGATGGGCTATAAGTGCAGCATCAGGATGAGCTATCTTTAAGTTAATTACACTTTCAGTTGTTAATATATCATGTACCTCACAACTTCCATCCCACAAAACCATGTTTCTCCCTGTTGCACCGCTCACAAAAGCACCCAGGTTTTTGTCTGGCGCAAAAATGAGTTTCTGATCCTTTGGAAATGACTCCACAATAGCAACAGCATTACTGGATGTACATATCACATCCGACATCGTTTTAATGGCAGCTGAACAATTGATATAAGAAACAACCTTGTGATCCGGATACTGCTCAATAAACTTTTTAAAATCATCAGCAGGACAGGAATCTGCCAAAGAACATCCTGCATTTAAGTCCGGCAAAATTACCTTTTTTGTTGGATTTAAAATTTTTGCCGTCTCTGCCATAAAATGAACCCCGGCAAAAATAATCAGGTCAGCCTGTGTATCCCTGGCTTGCTGAGAAAGGCCCAAACTATCACCTACATAATCAGCAATATCCTGAATTTCAGGTAACTGATAATAATGCGCCAGTAAAATTGCATTTTTTTCTTTCTTTAAGATGAGAAACTTTTTAATGATTTCCGCATCGGAAAGTACTTCACCCGTTTTATCAACTATACTATACATTAATAATATTTATTAAAGTATTCTTAAAAAGAATATGGTAGTTATTTAGTGTTGTTCATAGTGAGGATAACTTTTTCAAAAAAAAATATCCTCCGTGTTTGACGGCTTGTTAACGAACTTATGATCGCTTTAGTTTTTGAAGCTGAGCTTTTTAAAATCATTTCAACATCCGGTTAATTACGCCCTGTTAATGAATCAGGCTTATCAACAGGTTCATAAACATGGGTACAAAATGAGCATAAAAAGAGGCTTATTAACTAAAATGAGCAAATCATAATTTTATCACCAATCCCTTGAGCAAAGGTACTGACTTATTAACAAATTCATTGTTATAACTATAAAAGTGTGTTTATCAGGGAATTAATTTTATTTATGAAAACTTAGTTTTTATAAACGCCTAAAAATGACCTATTTTCCAGGCGGGTAAAAAAAAGCTTTATCTTTGTTTAAAATGAATTATTAACAAGCATGGAAAGAGGTATTGTAATTGCCATTGGAAGTGATCATGCAGGTTATCTGCTCAAGGAAACCTTAAAAAATATAATTAAGTCTTATGGATTTGATTATCACGATTTTGGAACGTTTTCTGACCAGAGTGTTGATTATCCTGATTATGCCATTCCCTTATGTCAATCAATAGTAAAGGTAGACTATAAATATGGAATACTGATCTGTGGTACGGGTAATGGGATGAGTATGACGGCCAACAAATTTCCGGAAATAAGGGCAGCACTTTGCTGGAAACCTGAGATTGCAGTGATGGCCCGGCAACATAACGATGCCAATGTTCTGGTGCTTCCTTCGCGTCATTTAACAGATGAGGAAGCACGGCTTATTTTTCTTTCCTTTGTTGACACTGACTTCGAAGGAGGCCGGCATATAGAAAGGTTGTTGAAAATGAGTAATTCATACCAGGTTGAAGAATAAAACTTAAAATCATACAGGGATGTCGGAGTTGATGCATAAGTTTTTACAGGATGCTGAAGAAAAGGCTTTTGATCGTGACCATAGGAGGAAGATTAAATTCAACATTGGCAAGTATGATCAGGCTGTGGAGGATGGAATGGAGAGGCAATTCCAGGATCTGGAGCTTGCAAGGGAGAGAGCAGCATATATTAAACACAAGTCAATCAATGAGTTAGATAAATATCTTATTGAGTTTGAAGCCAATTTTTCCAGTCGTGGCGGCAAAGTACTTTGGGCCCAGGATGACAAAGAAGCAGTAAAGGAGATCTATAAAATTCTGAGGAAGCACGATGCAAAATTGGTGGTTAAGATGAAATCTATGACCAGCGAGGAACTCGAGCTGAATGCCTTTCTCAAAAAACACAAAATTGAAGGTGTTGAAACAGATCTTGGTGAATATATAGTTCAGCTTGCCGGCGAGAAGCCATACCATATTCTCACGCCCGCCATGCATAAGTCGAAGGAAGACGTTGCCGAACTTTTCAATCAGAAATTTGAGACTCCGATCGATTCAACACCGCAACAGATTACCTTATTCGTAAGGCAGCTGTTACGGGAGAAGTTTATCACTGCAGAAGCAGGAATCACCGGGGCAAATTTTCTCATTGCCGATACAGGAGCCGTTGCACTCACCGAAAATGAAGGCAATGGCATGATGTCATTTACCTTTCCAAAGGTTCATATTGTCATTGCTGGTATTGAAAAGGTGATCCCATCTCTGAAAGACCTTGACTTGTTTTGGCCTTTGGTTGCCACCATGGGAACAGGACAAAAGATCACAGCTTATAATTCTATCGTTTCAGGACCCAGGCAGGAAGGTGAAATTGATGGTCCGGAGGAGATGTATGTAATCCTGATCGACAATGGAAGAACGAATTTGCTGGAACAAACTGAACAGCGAAGGTCATTATCCTGTATTCATTGCGGAGCCTGCCTGAATGCATGCCCTGTTTACCGTAATATTGGAGGACATACCTATAATACGCCCTACAGTGGCCCGATCGGTTCTGTTATTACGCCCTGGATGTTCGGAATGAAAGAATACAAGCATCTTAGTTTCGCCTCTACTTTATGCGGAAAGTGCTCAGATGTTTGCCCGGTTAAAATCAATCTTCATGAACAACTCCTTGCCAACCGAAGGGATGCAGTGAAGCTCGGCTATACCACTGGTAGTGAAAAACTCCTGATGTTTAGCTGGCGACGCGTGATGACCAAACGCTGGATGCTCGATTACGGTAAAGCAGGGATGAGAAATTATGCCCTGCGAAAGTTCTTTGCGAAAAACTGGGGCAGCCGTCGGGAATTACCTGTTATTCCTGAAAAGAACTTTAAACAACTTTGGCTGGAAAGACGCGGTATCGGCAACAAACGCTGAGGATAGAATCATTTTTTTCCAATAATATTGCAATTCAGCAAAAATAACTACATTTGCGCCCTCTAAGAATGGGGTGTTAGCTCAGTTGGCTAGAGCGTTAGACTGGCAGTCTAAAGGTCAGGGGTTCGACTCCCCTACGCTCCACCTGAAATTTGTCTGAAGGGCTCATTTATGTAAGTAAGTGGGCCTTTTCCTTTGGGGTTTACTGAAACATTACTGAAACATTTTGGTTTTTGTGATCCCCAGTCTTTCATCATTCTGACCTTTAGAATGCCTAACGTATAATGTGATTTTCGGTCTATTGGGGTAAGTACTGAAAAATTCATCCTTTCATTCTTTCTCCCTGTATTGGATATTTATGATAGGCATCTTAACATCTTTCACATCCAATTGAATATTTTGATTTATCTTTCCATAAGCCCGTGCAAGCAAAATTTCTGCACTCTTGGTATCTCCTGCAAGGGCCTTTTTCTTCAATTTGCGCAAAATTTCTTCCATTGCATTCATATTTCCCTTATCCTCCCCTAATACTTTTGCAAGTAATATGTCAAGATTGGGTAGTTTATGAGGCTGACCTTTTTTGTTGATCCGGGGATCATTTTTCACAAATGGCTTCCTTTTATTAAGGTTCTCAGGATTTGGCATTTTCAACTGTTTTTCAACTGTAAATATTATTATGGAAGTTTGACTTGCATACAATCATTTGACTTCACAATTATGGTTTTGGGGTTGCCCCAAGCTTGGCCATTTAGATTCCGTGCATCAACTGTGTGATTTCCTGGGCTTAAACTTAAATTTTGAAAGGCCGGGTCCCCGCAAACTGGCATTTGGGTTGCATGTTTAAGTGAGCCATGTTCTTTTCCATCAACAATCAGGGCCCAATTAGATTGGTCAGTTGTGTAGAAGGTCACTTTCCCATTTCCGCTGTCTTTTTTGCAAGCCTGGGATAATATCAGCATTGCAATTAATGTACAAGTTGATAAAAATTTCATGAGTTTTACTATTTATGGAAGATTGATTGTCATACAGGTATCCAATTTCACATAGATTGACTTACCACCACCCCATGTCTGAGTGTCAAGGGCAATTGCTCCTACTACATGTGAACCAATGCTAAGGCTAAGTTTTTGGAAGGCCGGATCACCACAATTTGGGGCTTGTGTAGAATGTTTAATCTTGCCATATTCTTTCCCATCTACCAACAGGCCCCATCTTTCTGTACTTGTAGTGTAAAAAGTCACATCACCGGTACTTTTTTCTTTGTTACAACCTAATGTAAATGCAAGAAGTAAAAATAATGTTGCCAATTTCATGATTTCCATTATTTACCCAAAGATAATGCTGTTTTGTATTTTTCGCACTTTATTTTGGGATAAGATTTCTTATCCTTTTCCCACTTAATAAAAAGGGTCTTTAGTTTTCCAGCATCAATTTTGCTTCAATTAGTGCAGTCAAATCATATTCCCCCCGGGCCTGACTGCCTCCACCGGATATTCTTTTCATCATTTCTTTGATCTGTCTTTTTCGGGCCTTTTTGTCATTCTGATTCAGTATTTCAGAAGGTATTTCCTTCAGTTTGAAATTGATTAATTCTTCAGCACTAATATTGAAATGCTTCCCTGCTTCTTCAAATGCCAATAGTATAATTCCACCGGCTGACAGTGCTTTTTTGTCTGTTGGTATTGGATTAGGTTGAGTTTTCATGATGCTTTCGTATTGTGTGATAAGATCAGATTTGCAATGCTGGTAAAAATCAGGATTTAGAAGATCATTGACCAGGATTTGAATCCCATTATTCAGGACCTTATATGGTTTGATATAATGGTTTTCCACCTTTAAATAATGCCTTTCCTTGTCATATCCATATTCATTAGTTAGAAAGCCCCGTATGCTATTATTAAGCTTGTTTTTTATGTTTCTTCCAGCATCATAAAGCTTAAGGATTTGCAAGTTACCTGCAAAGATTTTAAAGTCAGGACTGATAGGCTTGGTTTTCTTTCCAGGGATTTCTAAATGGTGCCGGATCAATTCACCAGGCTTCACAAGGGCTTCTATAATGGTGCCAAATTCAAACTTTGCCATTTCAGCTTCCCAAAGATTTATTTTCAACCTTCCTGTAATATCCTGTATGGAATGAATAAGGTCTTCCCGGGCAAATGCGAAGTTGTGACCCTGCCAGTAATAGGGAAGACTTCCCTTCACCTTCAGTATATTGTTTGGTACATTATGCCAAACCTCCATGTCATTGACCCCTTTCAGATAGTATTTTTCCCAGCCTGAAGAATAGCTTGCAGACAATTGTAATTCATCAAAGCAAAGCTTATCTTTGTATAGGTGTTTGGTTATTTCAGCGTAATCAATCATTCAATATCCAAAATAAAGCCCGGCATAAGCTGGGCTTTGTTATTTCAGTAGATTTTTTAGGTAGGGTATAACCTGATCCTTATGAAATAGCAGCCCCATGAAAATATGAATTGTCAAGGTCTGGAATTGATCAGAAGAATGAATGATCAAAAGATCCCCAGTGCCTTCTGTTTTACCATTGCCTGAAGTGAATCCGATATCACCATAACCTAAAAAGACAGGGAAATCGGGTATTTCATATAGTGAAGAATGAATCCAGAATGGTTTACACTTCTTATAAATTGAAGTTTCTTCTTTTTTGAAGGTGCTTTTTACTTGGCCTGTAAGCTTTTCCAGGTGTCCCCGGCCTGTTTGCCTAATAATTGCAAATGTATTCCGGGTGATCCCAATGCGGGAAGGAAGTATTCCCCGGGTTCCACCTATCTGATAGTAAGAAGTGGAGGTGCCGGACTTCAATTCATATTCAAAATGAAGGTGTTTAGATTTCAGAAATTCAGCATTCATTCAAATATCCATTTATTGTTTGATATAATTCTTTTCCATAAAGGCCTCTAAATCTGAACTTTTTACATAGATCTTACGGCCAAACTGTGAAAAGGGAATGATTTTCTTATCCCGGTAATCCTGCCAGGTCTTCCGGCAAACTCCCAGGGTTTTCCGGGCTGTTTCTGATTGAATCCATTGATTCACCAGGGCTTCTTCCTTGTTTACTGTGATTGCTTCTTTTATGGAAGCCAAATCAGAAAAAAGCTGATTAAGTTTATCTTCCTCAATTACAATGAAATTCATTTTTGTATGGTTTTGGTTTACCGTACAAAGTTAATTCCGGTGTTATGGGATAAGGGAACAACCTGAATAGCTCACTTTTGAGGTATTCAGGTTCCCCCTGAAAATGAAGTGTTTAGAAAAATTCTTTAATCTTATGGTGATATGAAAGCCTGGGATTGTCTACCTATATTTATTTAACATCTTAACCAAGTAATCATTTTCACTTTTATATTGCAAATCTTCATTAAAGGGTTCAATTACCCCGGCAATCACAAAAAGTTTTCCTGCAAAGGTGTTTTCTTGCCTGTCAGATAGATCATTTAATGTATTGAATGGTGAATCATTAAGAAATTTCCTCAACCTTTCAAAGGTGTCTCTTATAAGATTTCCATGAATTGAATCTTCAGCTCCCCTCATTCTTTTTGAAAATATCTTTAATTCCTGTGTTCTTTTTGTTCTATTAATCAAGTCTGAAAGGCTTTCCATTACTTTTTCAATGGATTTATAATTTTGTAGTTTTGTTGACTTTGCAAATTTGGTTCCTGTCTTTGGATTACCTGAAAATTGAATGGATGTGACATTATTATCTTTGAAAAATTCAACAAGTTTATATAGCTCAAATAATTGGTTCTTAAATACTTTTTGACTATTTATAAAATCTTGCTCCCTTGCCTTAGCCTCAATGCTTTGTTCCCTCCAAACTTTCACCAGATAACTAAAGTTGTCAATTGCTTCCTGATCATAAATGTTGAATTCTGTAAGAAGATCTTTCACCTGATCATGGTGCTTTTTGTAAATTGTTTGCTTTTCCCATGTATATTCAGGTAGAGTATTTGAGTCAAAATAAAAATAATTTGTAAGTAACTCAAAATGAACATTGATAGCAATAGTTTCTTCCTGGTTCATTTTTTAATTCTTTTAGTAGTGCCTTTACTTTGAGCTGATTCCAGGGCCTTATCCATATCGGAATTTTCAAAGCCCCTCAGATATTGCTTAGTGATTGATACAGAAGAATGGTTCAATAATTCTGAAATCTGGTCTGTACTAAGACCCTTTTCATTTTTTGCCAATGAAGCAAAGGTATGCCGGGCAATGTGAAAACTCAGGTGCTTTTCTATCTTTGCCAGGGGGGCAATTTTCCTAAGATTCTCATTGATTTGCGCATTTTTACTGGATATCTGATTGAAAAGGTGTATCCGGTCTGAATAATCCTTCCCATTATCCAGTAATGGGAAAATGAAGTCTTCAGCTTTGGAATCTTTTTTCTTATATAGCTTTAGAATTGCCAGTGCTTTTGGCATTAATTTAAGGTTTACGGGCTTATCATTCTTGTCCATGTAATAAATAAGCCTTCCCTCAATAACATTCCTCCACCTTAATTTAATGCAATCTGAAGCCCGGATTCCGGCCTGATAGAAGCTAAAAAGAAACATATTCCGTGAATGCCAGATCAGGGAATTTTCCGGAAGGATCAATTCTTCCATTTTCTGGATTTCTTCCCGGGTAAGCTTGTCTTTGTTTACAGTGGTTTTCTTAATCCTGTAACTCAAAAAGGGTGAATCCTGGGGTTTGATCTTTTTTTCTTCAATTGCATCATTGAAAAGGGCCTTAATGAATCCCATATTCTTGTGAATGGTGTTTGCCTTGTTTCCTAACTGGCTTAAATGAGACTCAAAATCCTTAAGGAATGCAAGGTCAATATCAGAAAAATGCAAATCATTGAAGCCCTTTTCATTTGTGAAAGTCTTCAATTTGTTGAAAATGATAGAATTGAAATGCTTTATAAAACTGTAACTGTACTTTGTGGAGGTGCTGAAATACTGGTGCTGTCTTTTGGCAAAGGCATAGAAATCCTGTGAATCAGGGCTTACTATGGATTGTTTGACATTGTTAAGGGTGAAGGCTTGTCTTTTATTTTGAAGCTCCCTGAGGGCTTCCTTTGCCACCACTATATTATCTTCCAGTGATTTATTGAGTTTGGAATATTCCGGATTTGAAGACCTTATCCAGGCTCCATACCGAGCCTTTTTATTAAAATCAGCTTCCCGGACTGATACCCCCAGTTTCATCCTTTTGTGCTTCCTGTTTTGGGTCATGCGAAGGAAGACTTCTTGAAGCCCTTCACTGTCTGGCTTGTTATTCAATTCCAGATTGAAGGTTGTGTTTCTTGTTTTCATAACCATTCATTCAATATCCGCTTCAAAGATATGGTAGAATGGTTTACTGAAACATTTTACTGAAACATTTTCTACTTTTTATTAGCTTTTTTTACACTTCAGTACTTTTTCAGTTTACATTTGCCCCTGTTTATAGGCTGTTTAGCTAACACTGAAAATATTGAAATATAGAAGTTGTATTCCCCTACGCTCCACAGATTTGAATGCAAGAATGTGGGAGGGCGGGAATGTTTAACAGCATTCTCGCCCTCTTGCATTCTGGCCTTTTTGGATTAATCAATACAAAGCAAATTTTACCGGCATTGAAAACTGAACCTTCACGGCAATTCCACCTTGCTTACCGGGTATCCACTGAGGCATCATTTTAACAACGCGAATAGCTTCTTCGTCGCAACTGCCCCCAATACCTCGGAGTAGCGTAACATCAACAACTTTTCCCTGGGTGTCGATAATGAAGTGGATATAAACCGTCCCCTGAATGCTGGCTCCTTTGGCAATTTCCGGATAATTAAGATTGTCATGCAGAAAACGAAGGCGTGCCTCTTCACCACCAATAAACTGTGGCATTTCCTCAACAATAAACGGGATGCTGGCCGGCTCTGGCGGAGATTCAATCTCTTTGGGAATCTCAATCGGATGCTCGTTGATCGGGAAATCGTCAAGGCCTGGATTGATCGTATTCTTATTAATTTCTGACATATCAATGTCATCGCCAGCATTGACCGGATCATCAGTAATGAGCGGTGTGAAAAATTTGGCCCGGGCATTCATCAACTCAACAGGCGGGGGTGGCGGGGGCGGAAGTTCCAATGGAGGCTCATTCAGCGGGCTTAACTCTACCGAGATGATTGTCTTATCTTTGATAAGCTTCCTTTGATGGTAATAACTGGCGATCAGCGGATAGGCCAAACTCATTAACAGGATGGCAATCGAGATTGCTGTGGCCCGGTTCAGCCTTGAGGCATAATGCCTGCGGATCTCATAGGCTCCGTATTCCTTGTTCCTGTCCTTAAATACGAGATCAACCAGGGTTTCGGTTTGTTCTTTTGAGGTTTTCATGGCGGTCTTTATCTATATGATGCTCATGACATTGGTTTTCCATAAATTGAATCTGTTTTTTTTATGGAAAAGCAGAAAGATGACAAATCCATTATCTTTGATCGTTAGACTTTGTCCTCTTCACGCGCCTGATCACTATGAGTTGGTTTCTTCGTCCAAAATCTGAAAGTCAATACAGCAGCCTCAGCGATGAGCAGCTTCTGAAGAGTTTTCAGGGCGAGGGCGATGCTGAATGCATAGGGGAGCTGTTTAAGCGCTACACCCACCTGGTGTTGGGCGTATGTATGAAATTTCTCAAAGACGAAGAAGTTGCCCGCGATGCCGTGATGCAGATTTTTGGGGATTTGCTCGCAAAGCCTCCTGACAAAGAGGTATTAAACATAAAGGCCTGGCTTTTCGCTGTGAGCCGGAATTATTGCCTGATGCAATTAAGGCATTTCCAAACAGAAGCCCGGATGAGGGATCAAAAGTTACAGGAGCTTCAGGCTGAGCTTATGGAATCACCCTCGGTGATGCATCTTTATGAGGAAGAAGAGGCACTGATGGCAAGGGAAAAGATTTTAAAAGCGGTGATGAAGCTGAATTATGAGCAACGACGATGTGTTCAGCTTTTTTTCCTTGAAGAGAAAACTTACCAGGAGATCACAGATCTGACCGGTTACAACTTCAGGCAGGTCAAATCTTATATACAAAATGGGAAAAGGAATTTAAAAATGATGTTGGATCATGGATCATCAGGCTGAAACAAAAGGTATTTTTGATACCGCTGGCTGTCTCTCCCGGCAAGGCATCATGATGCTTTGTGAAGGGAAACTGGAAATATCGCAGCAGGAATCAGTGCAGCAACACTTAGCCGCATGCGAGTTCTGCAGCATTGCTGTTGAAGGATGGAAGCTATTGTTGGAAAAGCAGGATGTCGCTTCTTTGGAATCCTTGACATTCAGCTTGCATACGAGTATTGATGAAAAAGTCAGGACCGAAACCAAAAGAAGGCATCGCCGGAAACTTTGGTTAAGGGGCAGCCTGATTGCCGCAGCAGCAAGCATTTCCCTGCTGGTCAGCTTTTATTTCATCCTGAGAAATGACAACCGGTTGGTTCAGGAAGATCTTGCTATGGATAAAACCGTTGGAGCAGGTTATACTGAAATGAACAGACCACCACTTGCGCCTATGGAGCAGGCCTCAAAAGTACAATTTACGGCACCTCAGGTTGTCGGGGATTCTGTTGTCGAAAGTAATTCTTTAAACCAGGAAGAACTTGCGGTAACAATTAATAATTCTACTGAAGAAAACCTCAGCGTTGAGGCAAAAGTCGAAGAAAAAGTCATTGAGGAAGAGGACAAGTCACCTCCATTTACTGTTGTTGAGGAAATGCCTTCATATCCCGGGGGTGAAGAAGTCCGTCTTAAATTTCTCCAGGAGAATATCCAGTATCCGCAGACAGCAAAAGAAAGTGGTATCCAGGGAACTGTTTATGTTTCTTTCGTGATCGATACGAAGGGTAAGATCAGTGAGGTAAAAGTCCTGAGGGGTATTGGTGGCGGATGCGACCAGGAAGCAATACGCGTTATTAAACTGATGCCATCCTGGCTAGCAGGCAAACAAGCCGGTAAACCGGTAAGAGTTCAGTTTACGATGCCGATCAAATTCACGCTTAACTGATCAATAATGATATCTGCAGCTATAAATCAAAAGATCATTTCCTAGGATTTGGTAAACCAGCCGGTGTTCTCTATCGATGCGCCGTGACCATAATCCAGCCAGATCATATTTTAGTGGTTCCGGCTTGCCCCGACCTTCATAAGGTGTTCGCTGAATTTCCTTGATCAGTGTATTGATTTTTAAAAGTATTTTCTTGTCTTCAGCCAGCCATGAGAGATAGTCTTCCCAGGAATTCTGTGAAAAAATAATTCTCATCACTCCCCAATTAAATCCTTCTCCACAGTATTCCCTGTCTTCATCTGTCGTATTGATTCATATAGCCTGTCGGCATTTGCCTTTGAGCTGAGCAGATGAACTGTCTCCTGGATAGAGTTAAATTCATCTAGGGAAATCAGGACAGTTCCATGGCCTGAACCTCTTTTAATGATGAGGGTTTCATTGTTATTCTCCACATCATCAAGATATTGCTTCAGCTTCGTCCTGAACTCAGTAAAATTAGCGGCTTTCATGTTTTAAGTAATTAATTGAGTACAAATGTACGTACTTAATTAATTACTTAAAACAATATTGAAAAATTTCAATAAGATCCACAGCAAGGATGATGATTCTTGAAAAAGACATCAAAAGCAAGGCCGGCAGTGAAACCTGAAGAAGATTCTTTGCGGTTGGGAACGCTGGAGTCTTTATTGGTTCTCATGCCCCAGTCCAGTCCTGCATAGAAATTCAAGGCGGCGCAATGGCAGCATAAGGGAAGATCCGCACCAAGCACAGCAGACATTTGATGTTGCTTGTATTTGTCCTCATAGGAAGTCGTACCATATTCACTTTTATTTAAAGAAGAACCCATGCTATAATCCACGCTTACATATGGTTGAAATGGGGCAACGATACTATTCCCTTTCCCGATTTCAGGGTAATACCTTGCCCAAAGCCCATATTGCAATGATTTTTCCTGTGACGCTGAATAGGTCGAGCCGGAGCCTGAATGAGACTTGCTGTGAGTATAATTAATTTCCGGACCCACAGCAAGTCGGTTAATTGGAAAATAGCCAGTACAAATATCGAAACTAAAGTTATTGTTTTTTTGGCCATTCTCTTTCACTTTCCAGCTGTCAAATGTCAGCGTGGGTTCGGCCATTACCATAAAATTTCCCTGCTTAAGATATTTATCCGACCAGGGCAGGCTATCACGCCGGTGTTCGGGTTTATTTGACGTTAATCCCATATTATTTTGTGCATTGACTCCAAAAGCGATGCACAAAAGGCACATTAATAAAATTAGCTTTTTCATGGCTTTTCGTTTTTAATGAAACACTTTATTTCAGATATATAGGTAACAAAGTATGATCATTATTGTTTGAAAACTATTCAGTCGTGAAGTAGACAACCATGAACACTTTGTTATCCTTGTTTTTCTTCAGGAAGTTAAAGACTTCAGGGCTGCCTGTTTTGTCGATATGCAGTTGCCATCCGTTGTCAATATCTCCACTGATGTTCTTGAGCTTAGGCGCCAGTGTCAGCTTTTTCTTTTTCCAGTCGAGACAGCAAAAAGCCACATCCAGATTCGAGGCCATGCCAAGGCTATTCACCCAATAGGGGAACTTTTCCGGGGTCACAGTTAGATCCAGAATTTTCAATGGGTCAGTCGGGGCTGTTTTAAAGGAGTTCCAGGCTGAGGAAAAGTCTGTATTCAAAGTATAGATTTGCATAAGTGGATCTGTACGCTTGTCGGGTGTGTCTGTCGACTGCATCACGTTGTCCAGTATATTTTGTATTGCATCGGGCTTAAGGTTGCCGGCCTCACGTGCCGTGTAACGTATGTGGAGAACCACATCGCTGATGCTATCGAAGTCGAACTGTGGGATGTCATTGGGTAATTCCAGTCGCCAATTGCTGATAGCCCCGGCCCCTTCGAAGGGGAGAAAACGAGGGTCAGCAAAGCTTAGCTCAAACAAGCCATTGTCATTGACGCCATGGCTTGTCACCACCGATTGAATCGCACCGCTGAAATCCCTGAAACGGGGATCATCACCGGTTTTCATACGTCCATACTCACCATCACCTACGATTGAAGAGGTCCGGATACTGCTGTTCAGTAATGAAAGTTTACAGTGAATACCGGTATATGGCCCGGAACCGCTTGGAATCGAAAGTGCGACAGTCTTGATGCGGCGCATATATTGACCCGGACTGTCAATGTCAAACAACCATTCAGGAATGCTAAGCTGACAGGAGCCGGTCACTTTTAATTTCAGCAGGGCCATTGGGTCTAGACGACTCAACTCCACATGCTTCGTCATCTCGTATTCGCGGAGGTTTTGATCGTGGTATGCAAGCTCAAGCCGTTTCAGATCCAGATAGAGTGATTCACCGGATAAAAGTCCCTGGCGGGCACTGTCCCAGTAGCCGTATTTGATGAAATTCATTTCGTCAAAGTCGCTGCGCATCAGCTCGTGTTTCAGGGTCTGCTCGGCACGTTTGGCAAGGTCGAAGGCAAACTTGTAGGTGTCGAAATAGGTCTTCGAAAGTTCACCTTTCATCCAGTTGTAAAGATCTTCACTGGTAAATTTACTGGTGAGAAAGTCTTCAGTTTCCTGTGACTGTTCTATCTGTTTCATCATGCTTTCATATTCTTTTTTCAGGTATTGCTCCCGAATCAGTGAAGACATGATCTGACGGCCATAGTCCTGGAGTTCACTGGTGGCAATATTTGCCTGAACTACATAGTCTTCAGCCCTGCGGTAGAAGTTGGCCATAAGAGAAGCCCTGTCGGCACTACCCTGAAAGGCAGCAGAGACATCCTTCAGGATCTCTGAGCCATTTTTGGCGAATTTCTCCAGCTGGACCCCGCCAAAGCCAGTCTTGACGCCGACTCCCCAAGGGGTTACAGTCCCACCTATCTGAGGAATCATCGAGAGTATAGGTGCGGCAATCTTAAGGGCGGTGGAGAGCATACTAAAGGTATCCGAAGCCGGCAAAAAGATATTGAGCTGGGCATTCTCGTTTTTGTTGAGGGGCAGGGTTCCTCCAAGTTGCCCGCCAAAAATCTCGGTAATGACACTACCTGCAAAGGCCATGATACCACCTACTTCAGTTTCTTCGCGATAGCCTTCCCTTGCAAGTTCTCTTCCATAAATTCCGATAAGCTCATTGTGCATACTATCGAAGTTCTCTTCACTTAGGCTGACCCGGTGGAGTTCGATATTGTTGAACTGGTCGATATCTGCCTGGCTGGTCCCGAGTATTTTTTTATAATGCCGGTAACGCTCAAAGACATTTTTCCGTCCGGCACGCAAGGCCTCAGTATCGGCTTCTGCTACTTTCCAGGTCAGGAATTTGATATCACGCATCATGGTATGCACAGCAGTCTCGTGCTTTTGTTTCATGAGGGTGATGTGCTCGTTGTCCTCTTTCTCCATTGCGGTGAGGAGGTCACGTCCCATAGCCCTGAGCTCTGACACGGTTTCCAAAGCTTTCTGTACCAGCACCAGCCCGCGTATGTTCGATACTGGTTGGTTGATGTTGTTGATGATGCTGCCGATATCCATCCCGGCAGCAACGGCTTTCACAAGCATTCCCGGATCAATAGGTGGATCAAAAAGAGGTAACTGACGGACGATACCATCAAAATTCATACAATGACGTATCTTGAACAGCCTGTCAGCAACAGTATCCCAGTATGTCAGCAACTTGTCGTTTTGAGGGATACAGAAATACAAGGAACGCCCGATTCCAAAGATGGCAGCAGTGGCTTGTTCATCCACAGCCTGACCTGATGTCGGCATGGTGTTGAAAGGAAATTCATTTTCCATTGCTACCATGGCATTCCCGAATTTGTCGATACCGGCAACTTTAAGTTGTGCGTAAGTCAGCGGTTTCCTTTTGCCACGCGGTGGGATGGGTTGCGGCTTGGAACCCAGGATATTGGCTGCAAGCACATAGATTTGTGTCGCTTCATTCAGCGTTTCCATTGTATCCTGGCGAAAGAGGTTGTCGCCCCAGGCAATGAGATTGTCAAGGTATTTCATCACGACCCAGGTCTGGTAGGCCAGGTAGCGGCCACGGGCAATGACGTGTGGCTGGAAAGGCTTGTTACGCCAGGCTTGTATGCTTAGTTCAATTCGCTTTTTTAAGTCCGGATCTGAACCATCATCCAGGGCTTTCATCATTTCCTGGATGAATTCCGTCTTCGTCTCCTCCCGAAACCTCAGGAACTTCCAGAAACGCTGTGGCGGATCCACGTCCATGTCAGTACATGTCGGATCAAAGATGTAATGAAACCACTTCTGAGCCTGGGAAAAACGCTGGTTTTTACTGAGATGAACAGCAATGGACACAGGAGCGTGAAAGAACAACTCCCAATTGTAGATGGAATAGGTTCCGTCATCACTTACGTCAATGCTTTCTCCGGGAAATTTCTTTACAAACTTTGGGTCCGGGATATAAGGTGAATTGCTTAAAGGCTCTTTGAGTTTATTCAGGAATTCCACATCAAAAAGGCCTGGCATGCCGTCATTGTTCAAGGTTTCTATAAGTTCATCCACATAAGGGTGATAATTTACTGCAAAATCATAAAAAACTTCGCGTTTTGGTTTGCGTGTTATCACCCAATGACCAGCATGGTAAAGGTTTGTGCCAGAATAGATACCCTGGTTGTGGAAATTCTCGGTCTGATTTATATTTTTCGTTTTCATGATGATACTTTTTTAAAGGTTATTGATGCTGAATATTCATGTTTGTCTTACCCCCGACTTTTCCGCCGGCATCAAACACAGCCTCGTCAAAGCCAAAGGTCATAACCGATGTCAGTACTTTGTCGATATTTGGATTCATGACATTCACAAATTCATCGACTGGGTTAATGACAGGCCCTTTTAGATCAGGAATGATAACCTCTTCCTGTAAGGGTGGAACATAAATAGGGTATTCAGTATAATCATGGATTCCGATGTCGTAATAGTCTTCATATTCCCATATCGCCAGGGTGTCCAGCTCTTTGGGTTTGATATAAAATGAACTGCGTTCATCTTCATAATATAACGGCGCCTCCCACTGGTTCCTGACGGGATGTTTGGTCGGGAAAAGCCTGAATCCACCGAACTGATTCCCGTTTTGAGTGATCAGGTTCTCCAGGATGACAGGAGATTCGGCAAGAGAAGGCTGGGTGATCTCCAGATCCAGGTGATTCGATTCAATCCTAAAGGCGTTGTAGTTGTGATAAGCCTCTACGCTGTCATTAAAATAACTTTCGAGTATCTCATCACGAAGGAAATGCTGGACATTTTCAGCAAGAAAGGTATCCTGAGCCAATGTATATACCTTGGGCGGACTGTTTTTGCTGGTGTAAACGATTTTGAACATCGCACCAACTGCAAACAAATAGTTCAGGTTGAAAATCAGCCTTTCACGTTTGTTCACGATTTCTTTGCGTGCAGTAAGAATTACTTTTTCGCGGTTGAAAAAATCAAGGCCGTCAATACGGATCGGGTCCGACAATTCAGAGGACTTGGGCGATGCCCATTTGCCTTTGTAATATTCAGCCCAACACATATTTATTTCGACATTTTTCCTGGCACTTCCGCTCCAGTCCTTGCCTTCAAGGTTGGTGAGACTACCTGGTTCAGGGCCAGCGGGTTTGACCATCACATTGAGCCAGAACAGGAACAGCCTGCTTTTCCAGATCACAGGGAAGACATGATCACCTTCGATGCTCGCTGTTACCTTCTCCCATGCAGTCCAATAGCCGAATTCATAGCGACGGTAATAGTATTGACGCGTCATGCCATTGGTACGACCAATGACATGCAGAATATCATCCTGTTGGTTCCCTTTCGGATCCTCCTGCAGGTAGGTCCCGATGATCTCAAGTTTGGCAACATCGTCGAGTTTCTTGAGGTAGTTCAGAAAAGCCGTTTCTGCCAGTTCATCATCAATGTCGGCACTGAGGAGTTCTCCTTCCAGTTCCTTGAAGAATGATGATTTCCCGTCCCTCAGTTCCGGCTCCAGCCAGTTCTCAGGATACAGGAAGACTTTACGATTTGCCTCCCAGACCCGGTAACGCTTCATCCAATCCCACTGTTGCGGGTTGATGGAGTCGGCTGAAACTTCAGGCTCAAGGTTCATCAGGCAACGCTGAATGAAAAGCTGGAGGGTAGACATTGCAGCACGGATTCGCGAGGTCATCATACAAGCATCCATCTGAACATCGATCAGGTAATATTCATAAAGCTTATCCGCGGTGTTGATCTCGTCTGAAGGACGCTTGTAATAAAGTATATAACTTACCAATGCATCTCTCCTCATATTTCTGAGAGGATCATTAATGCTCTGCATAGTTTCGAGCCAGGCCGCACCTTCTGTCCGTTCCTTAATCAGCTTCTTGCATTCATTGAACAGGTGGTAGTCGGGTGTTTCAGTGGACCAGCTAATTACAGAAGCTACGGGGTAATTGACTTTGTAAACAAAATCCATAGCCGGAATCAGACTTTTCAGGAACTCAAGCTTTGAAACATCATTCAGTACATGACCAAGTTTGTTGATCACTACCATAATATCCGCCTCATCCCAGTCAGCGATACCTGCCAGCAATAGCTTACCATCCGGAGCTTTAATGTCAGGCTTTTTAAGGACCTGCAGCCATGAATTTTCTTCCGCTTCGTTATGATTTTTCAACTGGGTGAAAAATACAAGATGGTAAATTTTCTGCCAGAGTGCATGAAGATTGGGACCAGTGATTGAACCGTTGGTATCCAGTTCATTAAGAAAATGAATTGTTTCTGAATGGTCTCCGGCAAACCAGCTGTATTCATCGGGGGTGAATTTAAAGACCTTCTGGAGAAGGGCAGCTTTTTGTAATTTGATTGTTGATATTTCTGCAATATTGGCAGCACTTAGGTCAAAAATTCGGCTTGGTGAGATTGCCGTTTTTGCCATGCCATTGGTACGCCAAAGGATCTCTGCCTTTTGGCCTGCAGCCATCAATGATAACTCAAGACGAACCTTTATTGGAACACCTGCCTTCAGCGAAATGGTGCTGACGTTCTGGACCTCACCACTGACTCCAATGACCGCTGCTGAAATGACGTCAGCGCCACTAATGATTAGCTTATCAACTTTTGTCCCACTGGGAGCGCTGACATAAATATTATAATTATCTGTTGCAGGAGGGTCTATATAAAAGTCATAAGCTGTATTCGCATTAAATATCGGGGTAGTCTGAAGTTCCAGAAAGTCATACAGGATATTTTTTGCCGGATTTGACCCGGCAGCCAAAACCTCCGAGCGTTCAGTCAAAGCTTGTGTAATTAAAGGCTCACATTTCATCTGACTGCTTAAAATTTGTCTCAATGCGTTGATTTTAAGCCTTAACGCAAGATCTGGCATGATTGCTTTGATCAAGGATTCGCTCTGCCCTGCAGGGTCACTGATGGGTTTCACAGTGTCATAAACTGTCTTAAGAACAGGATAAGCTGCAGCAAAATCATCCAGGTCCTTAATTCCCGAAAGTTGTACAGCTTCAAGTGCATTTTTAATGGCTGTTTTAAGTGCATTAAGGTCTGACAGACTGTTGATTGTGCTCATGTCAGCCAGAACCAAGGCATCCGTCAGGGTTTTCAGATCAGTTTTCCCGGTATCGCTGAGATTACCGGAATAGGTTAATAATTTCCTCAAAGGGTCATAACCAAGGTTTGGATCTTTCTCGCCAAGCTTATTTGGGAGAAACTCTTCCAGCATGACGAGCGATGCGGAATAGATCTTACTGTTATTCAGCAAGCTGAAAAAATTGTCAACCACAGTGCTATCATAAACCATGGAGAGTTTCATCCTCGCATAGACCAGACCGGTATCTGCTGAAGCGGTTCCAAGGTCTGCATCAACGGCATTGATTGCATCTCTGATCGCTTTTATATTTTGTAAAAGCATGTCATCAGAAAGGCTAAGTTTTCCTGTCTCATCTTTGCTCCGTAGAAGATAATTCAGGTCCGCCACTTTAACAGGAATAGACTTCAGGTCATTGAAAACTTTCAGGAAACGCATTAAAGAGGGGTCTTCAGCATCCATGTCATCGGCCAATGGTTCAATGCCAGTGATTTGTGAAATATCCAGTAAATCCTGAGTCCTGATTTTTAAAATCCTGGCGAGCGCTTCAGTGCGTAGGTCCGCCGTTTTGGATTTATCCCAAATTGCAAGCCACAAAGTCATTTTCTTTTCAGAGATAGAAAGCTCTTTTATCAGACGTTTGAGATTTGCAATTCGTGCCAGTAAGACAACAAAAGCACCGTCGATATTCGCTTCAGTAAGTTTATCAGGTGAAATGGGAAGGAAAATCTCCAGGATGGTGTTTATCGTATCAAATTTCCAGCCCAGCTTTTTCGATAAGCGAATATAGCGATGAAAGCGGTGATAGTCAATAGCGTCCAGGCCATTCTGGCAGGGTACTATCTTTGCTGTATCCGGGAGAAAATGCCGGAGCTGAACATCAGCAAAATTACATTCCACAGTCCCATTGCTAATATCGGTTAGGGTGATCAGCCGGCTGATCAGCTCTTTGTTTGAGTCTAACCAAATCAAAACATCGCCCCCATATTCACTTTCCTTGAATCCTGCGGGAAGTTTGGCTTTGAGCACTAAACCCGTAATTGTCCCTGAATAATATGCGATAAGATCTTCAGCATCAAAACTTAGCTTCTCCAATAAGGGAACGAGAATGCTACCCGGATTGACGAAAGATGATTTCAGTATCTGTACAAGACCGGTATTGGTGATGTCGAGTCTCCTGCAGAAAATCTTGGCATTTGCCACCGAACAATTCAGGTCATCCAGCGTCGCAGCGCCAGGCTCACCAAAGTATTCAGGTAACTTATGAATAGAGGAGTCAGTAAAAATCTGGTATTCAATTGGATTGAGTCCCAGCCATGCATTTCTGGCGGACAATGGATTTCCAAAGACTCCCAATGCTTCTTCCAGGGATGAATCAAATGCCTTAAAAATAAGCCGCATTGCTTCGAGTGGCATATCAAAGGGAAGTGTATAGGGATAGACTTTCGTTTTTGTCAGTGTATATGCACTTTCTTCAACAAAGGCAGGATCTGCCAGCAAGTCGGCAGGGTCTGTATTTTCACTGATATCATGACCCAGAAGATTGTCAAGATTCCCATTGAGCACATATTGTTCCAGGATCTCGTTTACAAGGTCGATGTAGGGCAGCGGTGTGTTTGTATTTTCACAGCTTAACTGGATATTTTGAAGGTCGGGACGTCGGCCCAAAAGCACCTCGACAGGGTTTTTGCCTTCATACGATAATCCACTCAGATCGATGAATTGTAACAGGTCAACGAGATAGGCTGCCGGGCTGAGAACCGATTTGCAGTGGTCACAACTGCAATAATCCATATTTCCAAAAAGTTCTTCCAGGGTAGGAGCCGCAACGATTTCAGAATTCGGTTTTTCTGATTTTCCACTGATACCATACACATTAGGAGAAGCACGATGCGTAAGGTAGCTGGTGACAAGGCTAAGAGCCGCACTATAAACTTCGTGTGATTTGGTATAGATTTTTTCAGCATCTTCTGAATTACCTGATAAACTCGTGTAATGTTTTGCAAAGGCTGAACGCTTTGTTTTTACAATTTCAAAAGCAGAGTTGCAGGAAGACCCCGACAAAACTGCCATCGCTTCATTGGAAGGGCTTAGCTGAAAAAGCCTTTCCACACGATTGAGCTCAGATTTTACTTCTGTATTAAGCGCTGCATAGCCTTTCCATTGCTTTATGGGTGAGATTCCCAGTGTATTGTTGCCGGCAGATTTGGTGAGGAATTGATGAATCTCTTTTTTCAATTTCTGAGGGACATTCTGTACTTCATCTTTCAAAACCATTTGCGCTGTAACTTCAGTCGGGTAGCTTAGCTGAATCATAGTCGCAAGGCCGGCAGCGTAATCCCCTGCCGACATATCCTGATGAACATCATTCCCAATGAATTCTTTCCAGGTGGAAGCCTTATAAAAACCATTGGCAACAAGTTGCGCCGGGTCTGAGATCTTGTATTCTCCATAAAGCTTCCTGATTAGTGGAGCATTATGCTGGGTGAGATAGCCCATTTGACCATCTACCTTGAGGTGGGCCACAACTTCGGGCTTTATCCCTTTTTCAGGCAGGAGTGACCAGAATTTTGCCATATCACCTCCTGCCTCTGTAAAACAATCAGTAAAAGTAATCTTGTCTTTTGCCTTCAGGTGCAGATCGAGCATATTGTCTAAAGTTGAGACAGCACCCGGAAATGGGTTCTTTAAGAGTGTAGTTGCGTGTATGGCTGCCTGCTTTTTCAGTGTACCAGCAATGTCGCTATCCTCCGGGATAATTTTTTCTTTAACAGCTTTCAACAATATTTTTTCAAGGCTTGCTGGTGAGATTTTCCCAAGTGAGCTTGCATTGGCCTGTATTCCGGAACGAAACATTGCATAATATTGACAGGCATCAATTCCGGTTTCTTTACTCAGTTTTTCCGCCTGGGCTGCCATAGCCACCATGCGAGCGTCCCAGCCTGTTTTGTTTGACAACAGTGTGATGTTCTCTTTTTGTGCATTCTCTCGCAAGCCATGCAAGCCAACTTTTCCTGTCAAAGGTTTAATGTCTGCCAGCAAACGATCATATTCTACCGCCCGTGGAACATCTGCCGCCCGGATTGTGACATCAATTGTCGCTTTAAGTCCGGCATTATAGCTTACAGCAGATCTGAAGATTTCAATTTTTTCATCATTGCTTTTATAAACGATGATTTGGATGTCAGGATTCAGGTTTCCTGACAGATCTCGCGGGGAATAATGAAGAAGATAATTTCCGGATTTATCACTAGAGGTAGCTCCCAGACGAAGGTCTTTTGTGATGCCTTTTACAAATACAACAAGCCTGATATTGCTGACAGCCAAGCCTTTATCGCTAACAATTCTTCCTTTAATACTGCCTTTTGCAGATACTGCTTTAGGTAATTGGGATGTGTCAATGGTAATTAAAATTTCGACATTGCTGTTTGATACATTCCAAAGAATCTGGTCGCATGTATCAGCAATAAGTGAGTCACCATTGAAAACCTTAAAAAAGATATCCGGTCTTCGGTCGGTGAAAAGTTCCTGATAATAATTCGATTTGAAATCGATGACAAAGCGTCCATGGTCATCACTGACTGCGCTTCCAAGAAAATCATCAATAATCAGATCCTTATCCCAGGCCTCAACCCGGAGGCCCTGGATGATGGTCCCGGATATACTTCCGGCGACCCTTCCTGTGATTTGGTGGGGGGAATTCATAATGGGGGGATTTGGTGAGATTTTGCATATATACAAAGAACCATATAATTTCTTAATGGTTGTATCACATATGTTAAAAAATGAATAAATTCATTTTTTAGGAATAATGAAGCCTTTTAGCAGTGCAGCTTAGTCGAAGCTTGGAGGTCCTCCCCGATGTGGGGAGGATTTAGGTGGGGTGGAAAGTAGGTTAGATCTCTATCGGGTAACAGTAATCTTTTGCATACCCGATTTCTCATTTAATAAGTATGAGAAGAGGTATATCCCAGGCTTGAGTGCCAAATCACTTAAAGAAAGTTTAAAATCTCCATCAATTCGTGTTGCTGGGCATTCATACAAAGTTTGTCCCGTGAGATTAAGTATCCTGAAGCTAAAGTCAAGCGGCTCATTCAATCTGATCGTCAGGTTTTCACCCACATGGCTGGGGTTGGGAAAGATCTGGAACTTAGCCGGATCTTGTAGCGGAGCGATTCCGATAGCCGTGATTGTGACTGTTGTGCAGAGGGTATCAGAGCCACAAGCGTTGATTACATTTTGGCAAACCTGGAACACTCCTGTGGAAGGGAATGTATGGGATACGATGGCTCCGCTTGCGGTGGTTCCGTCACTGAAAGTCCAGTGAACAGTGTCAGCATTCAGGGCTGTTGTTGTAAAATTGACGGTGAGTCCGCTTGTTGTGTGGGTAAATCCTCCGACAGGCGCTTCGCAGCTGGTGCCAAGGATATTCTGAGCAAAAGCACGGCTTTGCCCTATGTTTGGCCTCGTCTCTACCCATACACAGACACTCTGGTTTTGGACTGGTTTTGTGAAAGAGTAACGGAATTTGTTATCAGGAAAGGTAGCAACATTATGGGAAGTATCAGACCAGGCAAAATTCCCGTTGGCATCAAGTAAAGTCGCGACAAGGCTGATAGGGGAGACACTGTTGTTATAGCCAAAAGAGGTAATAAAGAAAGGTTTGTCACCAATTAACTGTAAATCACCTTTATGTGATTGCATGTCCAGGCTAATTGGAAATACCATTTTTGCATTGTTGCTAAACTGTCTGGCACCGCTTATTTTGTCAAATTTCTGTACATATTCACCTGTCTCGGATTGCCCGGTATTTGTATATTGACAAATCGCCCATACATAGGGTGATCCCGGGCTGTAGGCTGCTTTGGTATCCATTTCAAAAAAGCCGGGTTGTGTGGAGAAATCGCTGCCGTTGATCCCCCAGGGAATTGTGCCATCAGGGTTAATTCTTTGCAAAAATGACTGGAAATCGGTGCCGATAGAGCCAGTGAAGCCCAGGTAAAGGGTGTCGAGATCCTGTGTCATGGTATATCTTTTGTTAAAAACGCCATATTGACTCGCCAGCTGGATGGGAGCAGTCCATACCGGAACTCCAAGTGTGGTATAACGCTGGGCATAAAATTGAGAACTGGGCGAAGGACCGTTACGGTCATGAATCGCAACAACAAAATCACCGCTGCTCAATTCTGCCATTTCACCTGCACTCGTTTTATGCCCAGTAATGGCTGGATTTATCGTCACGGGCGCAGTCCACAAGGCTGTCCCGGTAGCATTATATTTTTGCATCAGGCCCAGGTTGCCGGGAGACCAGAAAACGACGGCTTCTCCATTGCTTAGCGGCAATACTTTGACATCATATCCGCTGCCAACAATAACGCCATTGCTTCCCCAAAGCTGTGTGCCGGCTAAAGAAATTTTATGAACATAGGCTGGTGCCCCAGCGCCGGTCCCATTAAAACCAATATAAATCTCATCTTCTTTTCCAAGTGCAATTGACCACAAAGTAGTATATGAACTCATAGGCATTGAATTGTCGACGATCATACCCCCGGGGCCAAATTGAGGGTAGCCATTTGCATCAAGGAGTTGCGCCCTAACTTCATAATATTGCGGGGCTGGCACATCGCACCAGAAAACAACCCAGGTCATACCACCGGCAGTCCCAACAGACAGAACATCAGCTGTAGTGGAAATAGATACCATCGTGTTGGTATCAGTCTGGGTAGTCCATTGTGCAAAAGAAACCTGCGACATGACGAGTGAAATCAAGAGTACGCTGAGATTTCGTAAAAAAGGTATTTTCATGGCTGGAATTTTAAAAGATCGTTAACAACAAAATTAAGGAATTAATGAATTGTATAAACCTTTGAGCCCTAAGAGGCGGCATAGTTTAATCAAGATGCTATTTTTGCTACATTTGGAATATCTAAACAGGATTTTATGAAAAAGCATTTCTTTTTATTTGCGTTTATTCTTGTCTCAATGGGCCTCTCGCTTCCAGCAAAGGCTCAATGCAACTGGCAAACCGTACTCAGTGACGGGTTCGAATACGCTACTGCCTGTCCTGATCTCATTCCTGGTACCACAATTCATACCATCCCTCAGGCCTACGCTGTTCATAGTGGCGCTAAGTCATTGTATCTGAATTTTGTTAATTGCGTGGGTGGTGTAGGTTGTTGTGCCGGTGATACCGTTTATATGAGAACTGTGGAGGTATGTAAAAATATGCCGATTCGTTTTACAGCCTACCTTACTACAAGTTTCAGCGGTCTTCAGTGTAATATGAAAATTGTCATTGTTGATGGGAATAATATGGTCCTTGACGATCAGCCTGCGATACAGGCTCCTTATGCTCCAAGCTGGACAGCATACACTTCTGCCAGTGTTACTCCGGGCACGACAACGGTTAAATTTATCATGATCACCAATGTTGGCGGTGGGAATGGCAATGACCTTTCAATGGACGATTTCCTGGTCGAAAAGTGTTACCCGAACAGCACTTCCAACTATACTCAGGCAAACCTGTGTACCAATATTCCTCAATACAATCTCTTTAGCCTTATTTCAGGGAGCCCTGACACCAACGGGGCCTGGACCGGTCCTTATCCTCTGGGCGGTGGTTATCTGGGTTCATTTAGTACCAATACAACGCCACTGGGAACGTATACCTATACCAGTCATTATTACGGAACCGGCAGCGGTTGCCCTGTCGTGACAGAAATGTTTGCGCTGAGTGCTTCGGCAGCACCTTTTTTTACCCTGGGTTCTGATACAATGATTTGTACCACACAAACAGTGATCCTTAACCCTGGTTTTGGTGCCGGATGGACCTATCTATGGAATACAGGTGCAAGTTCTCAGACTCTTGTGGCTAGCACAAATAATATCGGTGGTGATACAACGGCATATATCGTCACGGTTACTGATATCAACGGATGCAAGTCCACAGATGACAAAAAAGTCACTTTCGTCTTGTGTACCGGCATTGATAAGCCTGGAATGGATGATCTCCCCAAAATATTCCCAAATCCGGCTTCAGATCGCTTAATCATTGTTCTGGCTCAGCCACAATTTGCAGAAATTGTGATTCATGATTTAAGCTCCCGGATCCTCCTCAGGAGTCAATTTGATTACAAAACAGAAATCAATATTCAATCACTGGCGAAAGGGATTTATTTTTATAATATTATAGGGTCCAAGGGCTTATTATACACGGGAAAGCTGATAAAGGACTAATTTCATACTGTTCCAAAAACACTTAGGCACGAAAAGCGTTTACAAAATTATTATCTTAGGTGTCATGTGAGTGGCCTAAGTGTGCAAGCTCTCTGCATTGATTGCCCGTTCTGCTGATTTCTATGGTCCACAGGCGATTAACACCTTCATCGAACCTATGGTGGTCAGTAAATTGAAAGAAGGTAAAAAAGCAAATTACAATGTACTCGGGAAAGGGATGATGCGCATAGCTGCTCCATTTAATGCAATAGCGAGAGAAAGTATTGAGATGATTTACCAATATTATAGTCCCTATCTTTTCGATTCATCAAAATTTGAAGACCGGTTTTTCAAAGCCACTAGCTATGACGAAGGACTGAAGTTGATTGCAGAAGACAAACGATAGCAATCGGTCCCGCTCATCCTTCATATCTCATCCTTCACCCTTCATTACTCATCCCTCTGATAAAGTGTTCCATCTCAAAAGGGATTTCCATTGAGAATTCAGCGATTCCCTTCATCACGCCTTCTTCGAACCAGGGAGTTTGGTAGATGATTTTCTTTTTACCTTTTTTCTCGATCGTGTAGATGTTTTTCTCTCCTGTAGCCAGGATGTGACGGATTTTGGCACGGCTGTCCTCATTATGGCAATCCATCAGATTCTGACCAATAAGAGATGCGCCTCCTTCACTGGCGTAGTGTTCGATGGCATGGTGGTTCATGTAAGTGACAATGCAATTTGTGTCGCATACGATGATGTTGGAGTCGAGAAAATCTACAAAGGATGTCATAAGAATGATGAGTATTGAAATATAAAGAGACGTTTTGAAGGATTGATTGGGGTAATCTTGATGTGTTTGGACAAAATTAGGGAATTTACAGAAACTAAAAATCCGTGCTTCGCACATATTGGCAATGTGAAGTTTATCCCCTAAACAGGTGATACTGACAAAAAGAATTGACAAATTATCACCTGTATACGTGATAGATATGAATCATACTTTTAATTACTTTGGTAGCGTTAATCTATGAAGATGAAAAATCGAATACTTATTTTGCTAATCATTTTGCGAAACGGGCAGAATCACTTGCAAAAAAAATGAATTTTAAAATGGGGATAGCCGATGCCTATTTGAACTTGGGTAGTTCTTTAATAGATCTTTCCGACAATGAAAAAGCTATTGTTACTTTCAATCAGGCAATAAAGAGCTGACTTCAAGGAAAAGAAGCCGGAAGTTAAAATGGTAAAAACATCTCTTAACTATCATGCACGGATGTCTTGAAAACTACTATTTTCGTTGTAAATCTTTGCAATGAGAATCAAGTCAGGAGTCAAGCTATTATTTTTTTTACTTTTTCCATCACTTTCGTTCGGAATTCAAAATGAACCTTCAATTTTTGAAAAACATCAATTTATCCGGGGGAAAGATAGCTTACCCTACAGGCTTTTACAGCCAAAAAATCCTAAGGCAGGGAAGACATATCCCCTGGTGATTTTTCTACATGGCTCAGGAGAGCGGGGGAGCGACAATGAAAAGCAGCTTGCCAATGGTGTATTTCTATTCGCTGACAGCCTTGAGAAATACCCGGCTTATGTGATTGTACCTCAGTGCCCGGCTGGTCGTCGCTGGGTTGAAGCTGATTGGACCTTACCATTTCCTGTTCAACCAGAACAAATTTCGATTTCCCTTTCTTTGGTCATTCAATTGACTGACAGTTTGATGAATAGTCTTCCCATTGATTCCAAAAGAATTTATTTAACTGGCCTATCCATGGGAGGTAAAGGAAGCCTGGACCTTGCTTATCGATACCCGGATAAATTTGCAGCTGTGGTTGCGGTTTGTGGTAGTGCTGATGTTAAAATTGCCAGGATAATCAAAGATATTCCTTTATGGGCGTTTCACGGAGATCAGGATCCCGTCGTTCCATTTGCTGCTGACGATAGACTCATTGCCGCCCTGCAGGCCTCCGGCGGAAAACCTAAATTTACCGTTCTCAGGGGAGTTGGGCACAATGCCTGGGACTATGCGTATAAGGATCCGGAGGTATTGAGGTGGATGTTTTCGCATTAGAGTAAATTGGAAGGTACATTTAGTGTAGACCTTCAAAGGCTGATGACCTTCCTGGATGGCAGGAAAGTCTCAAGGTTCTTTAAACGCATCAATGACATCAATGTATTGCCATCGATCATTACATTTCTGAACTTTTTTTAGATTTCTTTTCATGGGGGCTGATTTTTAAATAATTGGTTCATCCTGATCAATAGAATTTACTAATTTTAGTCATTCAAAAACAAACATCATGAAAAGGAAATGGCCTAAGAATCTGTCAATGTATGCATTGACATGCCTGTTTTTTCTAAGTTCAGGATTTGTATCCTGCCAACAAGTCCAGAAAGCGAATCAAAATCCCCAGCCAAAATCTCAAGCAACAAGTGCTGAACAAACGCAGCGGATAAAAAAGATCTTATCTGCCTATAGTGCTTCAAAACTCACAGCCGCTGATGCGAAGGCGATTATGGAGAAATTCAGGGAAGCAGGAATTCACGTTGGACCCGAGAATAACAGCGCGATCATTGCCGCTGGTTTCGACCCTGAAAAACTCAGAACATTGGCACCACCACCGGATCAAACAGGCAAACCACAGGATGGCCCTCCTTCAATCGATGAAAGTCTTAAAATTGTTGAAGAGAAAATCTGCAAACCGCTATCGCTTACAACAGTGCAGAAAGTAAGCGTAAGCAATGCCTTTAAAGAATTTTATGCTGAGATGGGGAAAATTGTTAAAAATCCGGCAGCGTCCTCTGGTCCTCCGGATAGAGCAAAAGTTGAGCCTCTGGAAAAGACCAGGGATGCGAAAATAAAAACTGCCCTATCAGCTGAACAGTATATCAAATACCTGGAATTAGAAAAAGCAGCCCGGCCTGCCCGGCCCGGTGAAAAAACAAAAAAATAAAACCCACAAGAATTGACGTTCATTGATAACGTCTTCCTTTGACTTTATGGCAACACCTGAGAAACCTGGCTTCATCCAACTTTTCCTGGCACTTCTTGTGTTTGTTGTTTCATTTCCACACACACTCATGGCTCAGGACGCTCAGGGGAAAAGTGTCCTAGAGCTAATAGACATGGTCCGGGTAAAAGGATGTGAGTTCAATATGGGTACCAGAGGTAGGGCGCCGGATGAAAGTCCTATACATAAAGTATTACTGGATGATTATTATATCGGCAAATATGAAGTGAGCCAGCAAATCTGGGCCAAGGTGATGGGCAACGATCCGGAGGCGAACTATTTCTCGGGTTGCGATTCTTGTCCTGTCGAGAAAGTGAGCTGGCAAAACATCATGACATTCCTTAAAAAACTGAACGCCATGACAGCCATGCAATTCCGTTTGCCATCAGAGGCCGAATGGGAATTTGCGGCACGTGGTGGTTGTCTTTCAAAAGGATATCAGTATAGCGGGAGTAACTCACTCAGCCAAATTGCCTGGTACGAAAGCAATTCAGCATCAAGAACACATAAAGTCGGCAGCAAACGGCCCAATGAGCTGGATCTTTACGACATGAGCGGCAATGTATGGGAATGGTGTAATGACTGGTATGCAAGGGACTATTATGAACATAGCCCGAACGAAAACCCTCCTGGTCCTGAAACCGGGACAGAACGTGTCATGCGCGGTGGAAGCTGGTATTTCGATAATTCGGGCCTTCGCGTCAGCGACAGGGACAAGGGTGACCCTGAGCTACGATATGGCTATGTGGGATTTCGTTTGTGCAGATCAACTAATGGCGAATAACTGGCCAGACTTTTTGCTTTGAAAATCTCAAGCCCATTTAAATACGCCCAATAAAATATACAAGAATACACCCGAAAGGGTATAGCTTGGTTGATTTTGAATAAATAATACCCGAAGAGGTATAATTGTGTATAATAATATTATATTTGCACCCTAAAGGGTATAATAATGGAACTAGCGAGTTTTGTAAAAGAGAAACGAAAATCAGTGAATCTGACACAGCCAGAGCTAGCAGAAAAAGCAGGTGTGGGATTGCGTTTCGTCAGAGAACTGGAACAAGGCAAACAAAGTTTGCGAATGGATAAAGTAAACCAGGTACTTCAGTTGTTCGGGTATGAAGTAGGTGCTGTATTAAAGAAACCAACAACAGATTCCTAAGTAAACTGTAAAATGCGAAGAGCAGCTATAAAAATAGACGGTACATTAGGCGGGTGGCTTACACAGGATGAACATGGGTATCATTTTGTGTATGATATAGTATATGCATCCCAACAGGATGTCCGGCCAGTTAGTTTAACACTACCCGTGCAGGAAGCACCCTTTAAATCAAAGGTGTTGTTCCCTTTTTTTGATGGATTGATCCCCGAGGGTTGGCTCCTGGACATAGCAGAAAAGAACTGGAAAATAAATCCCAGAGACCGTATGGGATTACTGCTGGCTTGTTGCAAAGATTGCATCGGTGCAGTGAGTGTGGAAGAAATAAAAGAGGATACCCAATGAGAAGATGTTTGTATTGTTATCAATCTTTAGAAAACAAAGAGGAGGATTTTCACGCATCCTGCTCTAAGAAAATATTTGGCCAGCCCAGTCCTCCTTCATTGCCTTATTCAGAGGAAGAACTGGAACCCCTTGCCAAAGAAGTAATCCAAAGCCAGACTGCTGTCACCGGCGTACAAGCAAAATTGTCATTGCACATCACTGGATCCCATAATGATAAGGAGGGAAGAAGATTTACTATAGTGGGCTTATGGGGTGGTTATATTTTAAAGCCACCTACTGCTTTATATCCTCAATTGCCTGAGGTAGAAGATTTGACCATGCATTTGGCCCAATTGTCCAGGATTAGAACAACTCCGCATAGTTTAGTTAGATTGGCATCCGGCAATTTGGCGTATATAACCAGACGGGTAGATCGCACCAAAAATGGTAAGTTGGCTATGGAAGATATGTGTCAGTTAACAGAACGGCTTACGGAAGAGAAATACCATGGCAGTTACGAGCAAATTGCGAAGACCATTCAGAAGTACTCTACTGTACCGGGTTTAGATGTGGTGAATTTTTTTGAGTTAGTACTGTTTTCATTCTTAACCGGTAATGCCGATATGCATTTGAAGAATTTCTCTTTACTGGAGCAGCCAGGTTTGGGGATGACCTTATCACCAGCCTATGACTTGGTAAACACGGCATTGGTAAATCCTGCCGATGAAGAAGAATTGGCGTTGAATCTGAACGGTAAAAAGAAAAAAATAAAGAAGCAGGATTTTATTACAGGAATGAACTTACTTAAAGTTGGAGAAAAACAGCAACAGAACATTTTCAATAAAATGCTAAAATCAATGCCCAAATGGATAGAGCATATTGACAATAGTTTTTTAAACAACGATTTTAAAGAAGGTTACAAACAGATTGTTTCAGAACGATTTAGAGCCGTAGTCTAAGAATGCAAGAATGCCAGATCGCCAGAATGACAAAGTCGAGTGCAGCCAACATTCTTGCATTTTTGCAATCTTGCATTCTTGCACTCGACTTTGAGCCTCTCATCGGACTTGAACCGACGACCTACTAATTACGAATCAGTTGCTCTACCAACTGAGCTAAAGAGGCTTGTTTTGATTCCCGTTTACCCACTCCCTCCCCAATTTGGGGAGGGAGTGGGTGGGGTCCGTCGGGATGACTGGATTCGAACCAGCGGCCTCTTCGTCCCGAACGAAGCACGCTACCAGGCTGCGCTACATCCCGAAAAATATCCTAAGACAAGCTGTCTCCCCGGATGGACTCGAACCATCGACCCAATGATTAAGAGTCATTTGCTCTACCAACTGAGCTACGGAGAGATTAAGGGCGCAAAAGTAAGAAAAGTTTCGATTTGTAGGTCGATTTTTATGGGGAATATTATAATTGGTGTACCGGTGTGGCGGTGTATCGGTGTGGCGGTGTACCGGTGTATCGGTGTACCAGTCTGATTTGTTTTATCTTTACCGCGTGAAATCACATCCTCCCAAACAAAAATCAGCCCTGGAAGTCATGAAAGGAATTGAACAACCTTCTCAGGTTAATGAACAGGCTGTGAATATCTTACAAAATAGTAGCAGAAAGCTTCTGACAAAAGAGGATTATCTTCTTGGAATAAGGTCAGGGAATAGGGCAATACTCGGCCAGGCGATTACACTTATCGAAAGTACTTTACACAAGCACCAACTCATGGCGCAGGATCTTGTGGCTGCCTGCCTGCCGCTTTCAGGAAAATCCCTGCGGATTGGCATCACGGGCGTCCCGGGCGTTGGGAAGAGTACTTTTATCGAGGTCTTTGGGAAATATCTGACGTCGAAAGCTCATAAGGTAGCTGTCCTGGCCATCGACCCAAGCAGCCAGCGCTCAAAAGGTAGCATCCTGGGAGACAAAACCCGTATGGAAACCTTATCAGTTGATGCCAATGCCTTTATCCGCCCGTCACCTTCGGCTGGATCACTGGGTGGTGTGGCTCGAAAGACGCAGGAGACGCTTATCCTTTGCGAAGCCGCAGGCTTTGATATCGTGATTATTGAAACGGTCGGGGTCGGACAAAGCGAGACTGCGGTTCACAATATGGTCGACTTCTTTTTACTGCTGATGCTTCCGGGTGCAGGCGATGAGTTGCAAGGGATCAAACGAGGGATCATGGAAATGGCAGATGCGCTGATTATCAACAAGGCCGACGGTGACCAGAAAGTCCTTGCAAGCCTTGCCCAGTCTCAATATCAACACGCACTTCACCTTTTTCCGCCACCTCCTTCGGGATGGTTGCCGGTCGTGATGACTTGTTCAGCACAGTATGGCATTGGAATTTCTGAAGTTTGGGATCTTCTGAGTCAATACAGGGATCACGTCGGACAAAATGATTTTTTCAAGAAAAACAGGCTGGAGCAGACAAAAGAGCGGATGCATGGCGCATTGGAGGAGAGTCTCCGGCAACACTTGTTTGGGAATGAGCTTGTTTCAGCTTTAATACCCTTGCTTGAGAAACAACTTGAGGAAAACAAATTGTCACCCTACGTGGCGGCACAACAAATTATAGAAGCCTACCAGGCTGCAAAAAAATCATAACATTGGCTGAATCCCTCGATATTGAATCGTTCCTCGAAAAATCAAAAGACTATCTTGTCATTGACGTAAGGTCTCCTATTGAATACCAGCATGGTCACATTCCACATGCGCAAAACCTTCCTTTGTTTACTGATGAGGAAAGAGCTGCCGTAGGAAAGCTATACAGGATGCGGGGCCGTGAAGAGGCTGTGAAAGAAGGGCTTCGGCTGATTGGGCCCAAGTTGGAACAAATGGTTCATTCTGCGGAGATTCTGTCGCCATCAAAGACAGTCCTCATCTATTGCTGGAGAGGAGGGATGCGAAGTGCGTCTATTGCCTTCCTGCTTGAGACGGCCGGCTTTAAAGTCTTTCTGCTTCACAAAGGGTATAAGTCTTTCCGTCAGCATGTGATTAAGTCATTTCATGAAGCGGTGAACCTGCGTGTTTTGGGCGGAATGACGGGTAGTGGCAAGACTGAGATCTTGTCAGAGATGAAAAAGATGGGCTGTCAGACTATCGACCTGGAAGGCCTGGCGAATCATAAAGGTTCTGCTTTCGGGCATATCGGGCAGGCGGAACAGCCCACTACAGAAGCATTTGAAAATGCACTTTTCTATGAGATCCGGAAATTGGATCCACAAAAGCCTGCCTGGATAGAAGATGAAGGGATAGAGATCGGAAGGGTCCATCTTCCAAAGACGTTTTATGTCCAAAAGATGAATGCCCCGATACTTTTGATTGAGATGGCCCGGGAACTCAGGGCAGAACGGCTTGTTGTGGAATACAGTCAAATCAATGATTTACAGCTAAAGGAGTCAATTCAGCAAATTGAAAAAAAACTCGGAAATCTCGCGATGAAGCAAGCCCTGGAAGCCCTCGGGGATAAAGATTATCACAGTGTTGCCATGATACTTCTGGTATATTATGATGAAGCCTACCAGCATATGCTGAACAAACGCGGGAAAGAGAGCATTTCGCAGATCGCTTTGCATGGGATCGATGCAAAAATCAATGCAAGGATATGCCTTGAAATGATGTTACCCTGGAATTCATGAAAAAAATAAAACTAACACAATTTAGCCCGGGAGCCGGCTGTGGTTGCAAAATCTCACCGATGCAACTGGAAGTGATCCTCGCATCTTCGATGTCCATGCGAAATTATTCGAATCTGCTGGTTGGCAATGAAAGTCGCGATGATGCTGCTGTATATGACCTGGGGAATGGCACGGCTGTGATCAGCACAACTGACTTTTTTATGCCGATCAGTGATGATGCCTTTGACTTCGGTCGCATTGCTTCAGCCAACGCTATCAGCGATGTTTATGCCATGGGTGGCAAGCCTTTGATGGCGATTTCCATCTTAGGCTGGCCCTTGGAGAAACTCCCGGCTGAGTTGGCTCAAAGTGTTTTGGAAGGAAGCCGCAATATTTGCCGGGAAGCAGGCATTCCCCTGGCAGGCGGACATAGTATCGATAGTCTTGAGCCTATATTTGGCCTGGCCGTGACAGGATTGGTTGACATCAATAATATCAAACGAAACGATACGGCAAAGGCAGGAAGCAGTCTATATCTTACAAAACCTTTGGGTGTCGGAATTTTGTCGACTGCCCAGAAAAACGGCATTCTCAGAGAAGCGCATGCGATGATCGCCAGGGATTCCATGGTGAAGCTCAATGTGATTGGTGCTAAGTTGGCTGAATTGGAATCAGTTTGTGCCATGACCGATGTAACCGGCTTTGGCCTGATGGGTCACCTTGCCGAGATGTGCGAAGGCAGCGGATTGAATGCCGAGATTGAATTTAATTCAGTCCCGGTTTTTCCTGAAATAGAGGAATATTTATTACAAAATGCCATCCCTGGAGGGACGAAACGGAACTGGAAGAGTTATGGGCATAAAATTAACTTAAAGGATGATTATCAGCGAAATATCCTGTGCGACCCGCAAACGAGCGGCGGATTACTTGTTGCCGTGGTACAGGGGCATGAAGCGGAAGCAGAGGCGCTTTTTTCAGCAGAGAATCAATTCTTTCGTAAGATAGGCAGGCTGAAAACCAGGGAAGAAGGCGAAATCAGGATTAAGGTTTATTCGTATCCTTTGGGAACAGAAGCGATAGCAAAATACTGATACCAAGTATTGCAAGAACCACCAATAAAGAATGATTCGTTGTGAATCCAAGGTTAGCAAACTGGGTATGCATTAACATCTTCAAGCCAATGAACATGAGAAGCACTGCGAGGCCTTCTTTTAAATAATGGAAATACTTCATCATCCCCGACACCAGGAAAAAGAGCGACCTTAGCCCCAAAATGGCAAAAATGTTGGAATAAAAGACGATAAAAGGATCTTTGGTGACAGAGAAAATAGCGGGTACGGAATCAACGGCGAAGATAACATCGGTGAATTCAATAATGATCAGAACGACAAAAAGGGGTGTGATGAACCATTTCCCGTCTTCTTTCAAGGCAAAATGTTGTTCACGGTAGTCTGGTAATACTCTGAAGTGCTTTGACATAAATTGCACGACAGGATGTTTGGCAGGATCGATTTTCTTTACCGTGTTTCGCTCTCGATACATCTGCATCCCGGTAACCAGCAAAAACCCTCCGAATAGATACATCACCCATTCGAAACGGTTAATCAGTCCGGCGCTGATAAAAATGAAGAGGAATCGCATGATGATGGCGCCGAAGATGCCCCAGAATAAGACGCGTTTGTAATATTTTGTACTTACATTGAAAGAGCTGAAAATCAATAGGATGACAAATACATTATCTACCGAGAGTGAATATTCGATCAGGTAGCCAGTGAGAAATTCGAGCGAGAGGTTTTTCCGGTAAATAGCCAAAGCGTCTTCCAGGGATTTTCCACTGATGTTGATAGGGTGTTTGTAGGTGGCGATCCGGTCTTTCAGGGCATCCATGGTGGTAATCCCATGAATGATGTCACCTTTCCATTGAAGAATAAAGAAAAAGACAATTGCTATGCTGACCCAAACTGCTGACCAGATGCCGGCTTCTTTAAAAGAGATGACATGACTGTGCCGGCCGACAAATTTCAGGTCGAAAATAAGGATCCCAATGATTGCACATAGGAATACAGAGAAAAACAATATTTCGTTTGGATTCATAATTCTACACGAAAGTACATCATTTCATTGGAACTTAATGCTGGCAGGTCCGTATATTATAAAGAAGCCTGGCAGCCTTGAAAGCTGATTAGATTCAATAATTGTATAACTTTGACGCACTATTCAGATACTCAATCTACTAATTGATTTTTTCTATGGACAGCTTTATTGAAATGAACCCGAACCCCTTGGTTCAATATTTAAACAAACATCCCAAAGATTTTACGAAGGCGGATCTTGTTAAATACATTCAGGATCATAATATTGAGATGCTCAACTTCAGGTTCAGCGCGGGTGATGGCCGTTTAAAGACATTGAATTTCGTGATTCAAAACAGGAATCACCTGGAGAACATCCTTACCACCGGCGAGCGGGTTGATGGCAGTAGTCTTTTTTCTCATATTGAAGCCGGCTCGAGCGATTTATACGTGGTTCCGCGTTATAAGACTGCTTTTGTCAATCCTTTTACAGAGATTCCCACCATGGAAATACTCTGTTCGTTTTACAACAAAGACGGGGAGCCCCTGGCTTCTTCACCTGAATATGTGCTTCGCAAAGCTCATGAGTCGTTAAAGGCGCAGACAGGCTATTCTTTCGAGGTGATGGGGGAACTCGAATATTACCTCATCAGCAAAAAGAGTACATTGTTTAATTGTACTGATCAAAAAGGTTACCAGGAAAGTGGTCCATTTACCAAATGGGAAAAATTGCGGTCGGAGGCGATGCAAGCCATTGCCCAGGCTGGCGGTAATATAAAATATGGACATTCCGAGGTCGGAAATTTCAGTTTGAATGACCTGGAATATGAGCAAAACGAAATTGAATTCAACCCAAGTCCATTGGAAGATGCTGCGGATCAGTTAGTGATTGCCAAATGGATATTGAGACAACTTGCTTTCAGGCATGGCGTGACGATAACCTTTGCGCCAAAGATTACGGTCGGTAAGGCGGGAAGCGGGCTCCATATTCACACACGCCTGATGAAAGACGGTGAAAATGCCATGGTAGAAAATGGTATGTTGAGTGATGTCGCTAAAAAAGCCATTGCAGGCTATCTTTTCCTGGCTCCCTCATTGACAGCATTTGGCAACACAAATCCCACCTCTTATTTCCGCCTTGTTCCTCACCAGGAAGCACCGACAAATATTTGCTGGGGCGATCGTAACCGATCAGTTCTGGTGAGAGTGCCATTAGGCTGGTCAATGAAAAAAAGCATGGTTCATGATGCCAATCCTAATGAGCCAAAGCATGAATTAAACAGTATCAACAAACAAACGGCAGAATTCCGCTGCCCTGATGGTTCCGCGGATATCTACCTCTTGCTGGCTGGCCTTACTGTTGCGGCAAAAATTGGGCTTACGATGAAGAATGCCCTTTCATACTCGGAAAAGCGTTATGTTGATGTCAATATCTTTGATCACAAACACAAGGATAAATGTGCTTCCCTGAGTCAGCTTCCCTGTTCCTGTGTTGAATCGGCAGAATGCCTGGAGAACCAACGGAAGTTCTATGAGGAAGAAGGCATATTTCCTTCGTCGATGATCGAGGATGTCGTTCGAAAGCTAAAGGCTTTTGATGATAAGGAGTTACGTAGCAGGATTGGTAAAAGCAGGGATGAGATATTGAAGCTTGTGGAGACTTATTTTCACTGCGGGTAGCGGACTTAATGTGCTGATATGCAGGTGTGCACATGTGCAAATTAAGTGGGGTCAGTGTTGGTAGAAGTGCATTTCCTGGATGTACCGGTACACAGGCTCCGGGAGCCAATAACGCACATCCTTTTTGTCTTTTATTGCATTCCTGATAAAGCTGCTTGAAATCTCCAGAAGCGGGCCTTCCACCATGGTAATCCTGGGATGATCTTTAAATTCTCCAAGCGTAGCTCCGGGACGGGGATATAAATATATTTGAAAATATTCAAGAATCTGTTCATAGTTCTTCCATCGGCTGAATCCACTCATCTGGTCAGCACCCATCAGAAGCACAAATTCATGAGCCGGATACTTTTCCTGTAAGTAAGTCAAAGTGTCAATCGTATAAGAAGGCTGTGGCATTTTAAATTCGATGTCGCTAACCCGCAATCTGGCATTATCCTCAACTGCGAGGTTTGCCATATAGTAACGATGATGGTCGGCAAGCAGGCTTTCTTTTGTTTTGAAAGGATTCTGAGGGGAAATTACAAACCAGGCTTCCTTAAGGTCAGTAAATTCAACAAAATAATTTGCCAGAATCAGGTGACCGATATGAATCGGGTTGAAGGACCCGAAAAACAAACCTATTTTTTGTGAGCCACTTTTCATTATGAATTGAGAAAGGTGTTGACGACCTGAAAAGAAGCTGAAAGTGCATCTTCCAGCTTGTCATTGATAACGATTTTGTCAAAGAGGTGGCTGTGGTCCATTTCTTCTTTTGCCTTGGCGATACGTTTTTTCATGCTTTCTTCAGAGTCGGTAGAGCGCTTGCGGAGGCGTTCTTCCAGTGCATTTATAGAAGGAGGCATGATAAACAAGCTTAGCGCATGGTCTCCGAAGACTTTTTTAAGTTTCAATCCCCCGAAAACATCAACTTCGAAAAGGACAAAATGCCCGTTATTCCATATGCGATCAAGTTCTGAGCGCAAAGTCCCGTAGTAACTCCCGGGATATACTTCCTCCCATTCCATGAATTCTCCGGCATTGATTTTCTCCCGAAAGTCTTCTGCCGACAAAAAATAATAATCAAAACCGTCGGCTTCTCCATCCCTTAACTTACGGCTTGTAGCAGAGATAGAGAACTCGAGCTTCAATCCTGATTTCAGGAGATGATGGACAATCGTCGTCTTACCTGCCCCGGAAGGAGCAGAGATGATAACACAACGTTTTTGCACTGAGATACCTGTCATTTTAGTGGATACTTTTCGAAATAGTTTAAAGTTAGTAGTTAGTATTAGGGATAACGACCTTCTGAAACTAACTATCTAACTACTAACTCTATAAAACATTCGCCAATTGTTCTTTGATTTTCTCCAGTTCATCTTTCATCTGCACCACAATCTTTTGAATGTCAGCATCATTTGCCTTTGCACCTAAAGTATTGATTTCTCTACCCATTTCCTGTGCGATAAACCCAAGTTTCCGCCCGTTGCCTTCAGCTTCATTCAATGTTTCAATGAAGAAATCGCAGTGTTGTGTGAGGCGCACTTTCTCTTCAGTAAAATCCATCTTTTCGAGGTAGTAGATCATTTCCTGTTCAAAGCGGTTCTGGTCAAAGTTGGTTTTGTTGGTGAATTCGCTAATCCATTTCAACAATTTCTCCTTTTTTGCTACCATCCTATTTTCTTCATAGGGCAAAACTGCCGCAAGCAGCTTGGTGATAATACTCACTCTCCTGGCAAGTTCCTGGCTTAAAAGATTGCCTTCGTTTTGCCTAAACTGGTCTAAGTCGGCAACCGCAGCGTTGATGGTATTCACCAGCGAATTCCATTCTTCCTCATCAGGTTTCACAGAATCTGAACTCATAATGTCGGGGAGGCGCATCACCATCGACAAAAAATCCGGCTCGGTTTTCTGGCCCATTTTTATAGCAAGTTGCCGAAGCATGGTCGTATACTCCAGGGCAAGGTTTTCGTTTAAACTATGGATACTCCCGGCTTTATCTTCAATATTAATAAAGAAATCGATTTTTCCACGCTCCAATTGCCCTGACAACACATTGCGAATATCAGATTCCTTTTCACGATAGAGTGAAGGAATTTTCACGTTAAGGTCCATCTGTTTGCTGTTAAGGGCGCGGATTTCAACACTTACCTTACGTGAAGGGAGCTCCAGCACTGCTCTGCCAAAGCCGGTCATCGAACGGATCATAGTTTTTTTTTACAAATGTAAAATGAAATTTCATTTTATATTTGTAAAAAAACACCCATTGCCCTATAGAGACAATACTGAGCTGACCTATCATCTGTATGATGATCCTATGGAATTTTATGCTGCACAATTAAAGGACATTGATTCAGCGAAGAAATATATCTATATTGAGACCTATCGGTTTGGAAATGACGCAATTGGCAAAAAATTCAGGTTAGCGCTAAATCGGAAAGCCCGTGAAGGCGTAGAGATCAGATTGTTGATAGACTCCTACGGGTCACAGGTAAATCTTGCATTTTTTGAAGAGCTGGAACAATTGGGCGGCCAGATTCGTTTTTTCAGAAAGATCGTCTATACCATTGATTTCTTCACAAAGAACCACCGTAGAAATCACCGCAAGCTCATCATCATTGATGATCATATATCATATATAGGATCAGCCAACATTACCGGCTATTCGCTTAACTGGCGTGAAATGGTCATAAGACTCACCGGAGGAATTGCCTTGCCGTTTAAAAAAACATATCTCGACAGTTGGGATATGTTCAACAAATATACCTACAACAAATTTTCCTTTAAAAAGACGATACATTACAGGGATTATGAGATTGTGCAGGATATTCCTTCCATCTATCGTCAGCAAATCAAGAAGAAATTTGAACGTCTGGTGAAAATGGCACAGAAAGAGGTCATCATTGAAACGCCTTATTTTTTGCCGGGTTTTATGTTGAGAAAGGAATTGATGGAAGCCTCCCGCAGAGGTGTTGACGTGAAAATCATCATTCCCCAGCATAGTGATGTAACTTCGGTCGACCTGATCCGTGGCCGCTACCTGGGAATGTTTCACAAGAGTGGCATCAAGATTTTCTTTTATACATCTGACAATCTTCATGCAAAATGTATCACCGTGGATCAAGAGATTTTTGGAATCATGTCAGCCAATGTAGATTATCGCAGCTTCCGTTATCAGCACGAAATAGGGCTTTTCGGGAGTGAGCCTGGCATCATTCATGACCTCAACGTTCATTTGGTCAATACAATTGACACCTGTATTGATTTCGATTATGTTAAATGGATGAAACGACCTCGTTTTGAGCGATTCCTGTCGTGGTTGTTAGTACCGTTCCGACATCTCTATTGAGCTCCTGGGTGGATTTTTACTGACCAGATAAACTCCTGCAAATATCATCAGGGCTGCAAAAACTTTGACAAGGGTTATGGTACTGTTGTAAAACAGTATACCTGTGACAGTTGCGATAAAAGGTTGAAGATAAATGTAAAATCCAACGACAGAAGGTGTGAGGTATTTCAGAGAAAATGTAATCATCAGGTACGCAATAAATGTTGAACCAATAATTACATAAGAAAGAGAAAACCAGATAAAAGGGGTGATAATTTCCCAGTTTATTTTTGAGATAGAAGGACCTGCGATAGGGATCACGGCAATAAATCCAAAAAGGAAAACCCATTTCATGACTGTCATGGGATGATATTTACTCATCATGGGTTTCACCAAAACAAGGTAAAGACTATAACTGATGATATTAATGATGATGAATAGATTCCCCAGCATATTGGTATCAGCCAGGCTTATGACCTGCCCGTTCATGACGATTGAGATTGCACCGATAAACCCAAAGGCAATTCCCCAGGACTTGGTTGTTGTGATCCTTTCTTTGATCAGCCAATGCGACATAATCAAAACAAGGATAGGGCTGGTTGTAAAGAGAATGGCAGTTTCAACAGGTTTCGTTCGTTGTAATCCTTCGAAAAACAAGATTTGATTGATCACGACACCCAGCATAGCGCAGATCGCGATGAGGATGAGATCTTTTCGCAGGACTTTTTCTTTGGGGAAGAAAAGAGAAACGGCCCAAAACATTATTGCAGCAGTGCTCAGTCTCAAGAAAATGATCTGAAAAGGATCGAAAAATACAGGCATCATGCCCTTGGCGATCCAGTAATTAACGCCAAAGATCAAACTGCTTCCAAAGAGGGAAAGATGGGCCTGGAGGTTGCGGGTTAGCGGCATAGCTTTGAGTATATTTCAAAAGACCCGTTTTACACGTGAGCTGTCGAAGTATACAAAGGTATGGAATCTATGACTTATACCTGTCAGATATATTTACTGTGCTTTCGCCTGTAGGCCCATTTAAAGATAAGCGGGAAGATAAATAATGTCAGGATGGTTGCGGTGATCAGACCTCCGATCACAACAATCGCTAGTGGCTTCTGCGATTCAGACCCAATCCCTGAGGAAAGTGCAGCTGGGATCAGCCCGATGGCTGCCATTAATGCAGTCATAACCACAGGGCGTATTCTTGATTCAACACCTTGGTAGATCGCTTCATCAATATGGATCTTCTTGTCCAGGTTTTTCTTGAAAACCGAGATTAGGATGACTCCATTCTGGATACAAACGCCAAATAAGGCGATAAAACCGACACCGGCAGAGATGCCGAAAAATACATGGGTAAGGTGTAATGCCATGATCCCTCCGATTAAGGCAAACGGCACATTCAGCAATACGAGTCCTGCATCTTTAACATTACCAAAGGTGATAAAAAGTAGTACAAAGATCAAAACAAGGCATATCGGGACAACCTGGGTTAACCTATTGGTAGCCCGCACCTGGCTTTCAAATTCACCAGTCCAGATAATGGAATATCCCTTTGGAAATTTAACTGTCTTTTCAATTTTTTGCTGTGCTTCCTTGATCGTACTCCCAAGGTCTCTTCCGCGAACGGTGAATTTTACGGCAATTAACCTCTGATTCAGATCTCTGTAAATGAAAGCGGAGCCTGTTTGTTTCTTTATTTCTGCGATTTCTTTTAAAGGAACTTTGGTGCCCCGAATCGTGGGAATCATCAAATTCTGAATATCATCTTCATCTTTGCGGTAATCCTTGGGATAACGGATTCTGATATCAAATTTCTTATCGTCTTCATATAGCTGTGTAGCAGCCTTCCCGCCAATTGCCATTTCAATAATAGACTGACATTCTTCCTTGACGACTCCATAAGCAGTCATCTTACTCTCGTTGAGGTCGATGCTTACTTCAGGTTGCCCGATATTTTTCAGGATTCCGAGATCTTTTATGCCTTTCACATCTTTGATGGAATTGATACATTGTCGGGCCAGGGTATCCAATATGTTTAAATTCGATCCGTAAATTTTTATTGCGTTGTTGCAGTTAAGTCCGGCAACAGCCTCCTCAACATTGTCACGAATCGGTTGTGAATAGTTATAATTGATTCCCTGGATCTGTTTTAATTTGGCATCGATCTCGTCAATCAATTGATCTTCAGTTATTTTGCGCTTCCACAATTTCTTTGGGTAGAGGTTCACACAGGCCTGGTTCAGATAAAATCCACTTGGGTCTGTCCCGTCATTGGATCTGCCAGTTTGTGACAAGACACTTTGAACTTCAGGAAAACTTAAAATGATTTCGCGAATCTTATGCTCAAGTCTAACGGATTCCTGTAGTGAAATTGACATCGGCATCTGGGCTTCGATCCATAAAGCCCCTTCATTAAGTGGAGGAAGAAATTCACTCCCAAGGTAACGAAAAGAGACCAAACTGGCAATCATGATGACAAAGGCGACCAGCAGGCTTTTTCGCTTATGGCTGTATGTAAACCGGAAGATCCGCATGGTAGACCTGTGAATGAAAGACACAAAAGGATTGTTTTTTTCCCTGACGTCCTTGTTAAACAGATAACTTGAAAGGACAGGAACCAGGGTGAGGGTGAAAATCAAAGCTCCTAAGAGCGCGAATCCAAGCGTATATGCCAAAGGAGAAAATATTTTTCCTTCCACTTTTTGAAATGCAAAAATGGGAATAAGCGCTGTTATGATGATGAGTTTAGAGAAAAAAATAGCTTTTCCCATTTCGCCTCCCGTATTCTTTATGATTCCCAGCTTCGACAGCAAATTGTATTTTGGAATACCCACACTACTAGCCTTATGATCCAATGCAACAAAAATGCCTTCCACCATCACCACCGCCCCGTCTATGATAATTCCAAAGTCAATGGCCCCCATGGAAATGAGATTTGCTGACATTCCAAGGGCCTTCAGGCAAATAAATGCAAACAAAAGTGCAAGTGGAATAATCATGGAGACCACCAGGGTTGCCCGGATGTCAGCCATGAAGAGAAATACGATCAGGGTTACCAGGATGATCCCTTCCACCAGATTTCCAATGACAGTATGTGTACAGAAATCGATCAGATTGTCCCTGTCGTAAAAGGGAACCAGTTTAATATCCGTTGGTAGCACTTTTGAATTCAGTTCATCTACCTTTGCTTTAATTCCTTTAAGAATCTCATGCGGATCAAGCCCTTTTCGCATGATTACGATTCCTTCTATCATGTCATCATTGGCATTCATCCCGACCTGGCCAACCCGCGGAGATGATGTTTCAACGATTTCCGCAACATTTTTTACAGAAATGGGTGTTCCTTCAATATTCTGAATCACAATATCTCCTATTTCCTCCTTCGAATTGATCAAACCAACACCCCTGACTACATAAGCCTGATTATTTTTTTCAATAATATCTCCCCCGACATTTACATTACTTTTTGAAACGGCATTATAGACGTCAAGTGGTGAAATGTTATATTTATCAAGCAAGCCAGGATTGACATCAATTTCGAAAATCTTTTGCTGACCTCCGAAGGTATTCACGTCAGCTACCCCCGGAACACTGAGTAACTGTCGTCGTACCGTCCAATCCTGGTATGTCAGCAACTCCCTGGTATTCCTGTTTTTACTTTGTAAGGTGTAGCGATATATTTCACCAGTTGGACCATAAGGTGGCTGAACATCAGCCTCGACACCCTCCGGTAAAGTGACCGCTGAGATGGCATTGTTCACCTGCTGCCGGGCATAGAAATCATCGACATCATCTTCAAACAGAATTTTAATGACAGAAAGACCGAACATGGAAATCGAACGTACATTCGTTTTCCTGGGTACCGAATTCATGGCAATTTCAAGAGGTACCGATACAAATCGTTCAACCTCTTCTGCACTGCGACCGCGCCATTGGGTAATGATAACGATCTGCGTATTTGTAAAATCAGGGAAAGCCTCTACAGTAGTATTGACATAACTGTAAATGCCGGTTATGATTAATACCAGGGTCAGAAAATAAATAAAGAATTTATTTTTCAGCGAAAAGGCTACAATTTTTTTAACAAATGTATTCATGAAATCCCGCGGATATTAAATGAAGCGAAAATCAACCGTTTAATTCATTATATATCAGTAATTGGTTCGTGGAGATGACTTTTTCTCCTTCTTTCAAACCAACATTGATGTATGTTTTATCTTTCACTGATTTATAAATCTCAATGACCCTGGTCTCAATTTCATGATTGCTTTTATAAACCATTACATAGCTTTTACTGTTATCAAAAATCACAGCTTTTGATGGAATGCATATTTTATTGCAATTTTCAGAGTAGTGAACGATAACATTAGCAAACATCTCAGGTTTCAAAAGGAAATCAGCGTTATCAAGTTTTATCTGAGCTTTCATTACCCTTGTCACAGGATCCAATACACTGTATATTTTGTCAACTTTTCCTTTAATAATTTTATCAGGATAACTAAGGGTAACAATATCTGCGTCATATCCCTGCTGGATTTTTGAAATATCTGTTTCAAAGACATTGGCAATAACCCACACGTTTTTTAAGTCAGAAATTGTGAAAAGGTTGTTGCTATAATCTGTTCGTATTTGCATACCCGGTGTAATTGTTTTTTCAACGATTACCCCGGAAATTGGGGAAATAATATTCATTTCCGCACTGGGTTTCCCGCCATATACGGAGTTGATATTGTTTGTTTTACGAAATTCAGATTGCGCTTTCTCCAGTTCCTTTTTTGAGGTAATGTATTCTTTTTCTGAAGTAATCCCTGATTTATACATTTCTTCAGCGACCTTAAAATTGGCCTGGGCAATTTCAACATTTGACTTAGAATTGCTCAGGTCGTTCTCAAGACCTGCCATTTCCACGCTTTTTACAACAGCAAGCACCTGTCCTTTCTTTACACGATCTCCCAGGCTGACTTTTACTTCAGTTACATTTCCACTGATTATGGGATAGACTTTGACAACTTTTTCTTCATCATATGTCACTTTCCCGCTTAGTTTTAATTCGCTTTCAACACAAGATAGCTTCGAGATATCCAGTGTGATTGACTTTTTCATGGATTCACTCAGGGAGAATTTCTTATCCTGATTATCTTCTGGATCTTTACTGCCACAGGCGGAAAGGAGCCCTGTGAGTATGATCAGAAGGAAACTTAATCTTTCAATATTCATTATCCTTTTCATTATTAATGATTTACTAATGTTTTTCCAAGGCAATAATTCAATTCCTCGTATGTATCTATTCTATTATTATCCAGGTTGTTATGTTGAATGATGAAATTCTTATATGAATCATAAAAATCAATAAACTCAAGCAGGCTGATGTTTCGTTTTTCGTAGTTATGCTGTACTTCCTGGGTCAGTTTTTCATAACTGTCCACAAAGCCGGATTGTTGCGATGGCTGCAATTTTTCAGTTTCCAATGCTTTTGACCAGGCTTTCATGACATCATTCTTCACGACTTCTTTATAATTTTCCAATACATATTTTGAATTGTCCACCTGGCTTTGTGCTATTTTAATATTCCCCTGGTTCCGGTTTAAAATTGGAATATCAACGCCAACGGTAATGGAATTATAATCGCGCACATAACCACCGGCCCTATTCCAGGCTTGCAGGTTGAGGTTCAAATCAGGGTATGCCATCGCCTGTTGTAGTTTGTGGTTGGATACTGCCCAATCCAGGTTTGATTCCTGTATTTTTAAATCATAACGGTTGTTCATTGCAGTATCAATCAAGGATTGTAATTTCAAATTCTTCACATCCGGATAGAGCTGATTATCATTTTTGAGCAGAGGTAGAATAAATGGTCCTTCAATCGATAACAGGACTTTTAAGTCTGATTGTTTATCAAAAAGCTTATTCCTTAGTTCATTTTGTTCCATCTGGAGGCTGGTATTGAAAGCCTGTAAACGTGTCAACTCCATTTGTAAGACATTCCCCTTTTCCCTTTGTTGTTGATAAACGTCGATGGTTTTCGACAATGATTGTATTTCATTATCATAAACTTTGAGCGTTTGAACCAGGTAATATGAATCGTAGAACGTGGTCCTGAGTTGAAATTTTAAAGACCTTAGCAAATCATAAAAAATATATTCTGACTTTTTTAAGTTGATTTTTTGGAGATCAACCTGTTTATTTCGCTTTCCGGCCATCAGGAAGAGTTGGCTGGCTGTTATTGCGGTATTCCCTGTTTTTGTAAAATCAAATGCCTTGTGCGTTTCGAAGTTGTATATGTTTTGTTCGACCTGCAGGTTAGGGTTGGGCCAGAGTCTGGCCTGGATAATTCCAGCCTCTGCTGCATCAACATTGCATTTCTCTGCAAGGAGTAAAAGGTTCTTTGTGAGGAATTGCTTTTCCGCCCCCTCAATGCTAAGTTTAATTGTATCATGAGGCATCTCCTGGGCTTCCAGGTGATGCACATGACCAAAAACCAAAACAAAAAACAAACAGACGAAAGGTATTCTTATGAAGCTAGGCATAATCCGGTTCTTTTTTGCTGCAAAGGTGCACCCAGAAAAAGGAGCCTGAATTAAAACCAAATTAGAAAGTCAGCAGGAGATTAAAACCAGATTAGAATTATACTGAAACAGGGAAAATCAAACAAACAGTAGTTCCTTCATTTAATACGGAATTGATGTTCATTTTGCCTCCATGGATTGCAACGATCTTATCAGCAAGTGCCAATCCAATGCCATAACCTGAATACTTAATGGCATTATTCCCACGACAGAAGGGTTGTAGAATGTTTTTAAGATCTGAGGACGCAATCCCGATTCCTTTGTCAATGACATTGACAATCAACGCATCATCAGTATAAACGAGTTCACAAACAACGTTTTGATTTTCGGAGAACTTACAGGCGTTTTGGATTAAATTCGATATGGCAATCCCAAGCGTTTGTGGATTTCCCTTGATGACTAAAGACATTTCATCAGCCGGAAGGTTTTTGTATTCAATTGAAATATCAGCAGACTCGTTTTTCCTTAAAACATCATTTTTAATGTCCCATAATAATTCATCGAGCCGGATCTCTTTAATTTCAAAATCAGGACTTTCCTGGTTTGCCTGTGCCAGGTTTAGTAAGTTATTGAGGAGATCGGCTAATTTTTCAAACTCAAAAATTGCTGAAGTGAGGGCTGTCTTATACTCTTCGACGCTTCTATTCTTTGAAAGCAGGATTTCCATTTCACTTAAGGCAACTGTCAATGGTGTCCGCAATTCATGAGAGGCATTACTGATAAAAGTTCGTTGCATCACAAAGGCGGATTCCAGTCGGGAAAGCATGCTATTAAAGGTATTTGAGAGCTCATGAATCTCATCTTTGGCTTTTCCTTCTTCAATTCGTAAATGCAGGTTTGAGGCGGTAATTGTTTTCGCCTGCATGACCACTTTTCGTATGGGTTCTAATGCTTTTTTTGAAAAAAATTGTCCCAGGAAATAACTGGCTACCAAACTGACAATAAAGCTTATAAGAATGATAATCAATAGGTTGTCAAGTCTGTCTTTTTCATAGTGATTGCTTGCAGATACCAAAATCACAAAATCCCCCTGGTTGTCATGGTAAGAGATGCCAACAATTTTATAAGCTCCCTGTGTAAAATTGATTTCCCCTTCTCTTCTGATTTTACTCAGGGTGCTTTTTGAATAATGGATTTTATCATTCCTCGGCAGAAAGACACAATCATCAAATTGATCAAATACCTGGATAATTTCATCTGGCAGACTTTGAAGATACCTGGCCTTATAGGGTTCATAAGCCGTTTCACTGAGCTCATCTTTTTCAAAAAAGTACTGAGAAATAATAAAACTTCTTTCTTTCAGTCTTAAAAATGATTCAGTATTGGCATAGTCTTTCGCCATAAAATAAGTGAATCCCAATACAATGATGAGGATCACAGCGAAAATCCCGGTAAATTTTAAAGAAAGGGAATTTCTTATTTTCATTCCTGTTCGCGCATGATATAGCCCATCCCAACCTGGGTGTGAATAAGCTTTATTTTAAAATCTTTGTCGATTTTATTTCTCAGATAGTTTACATAGACATCAATGACATTTGTGCCGGTGTCAAAGGAAACATCCCAGACTTTTGCTGCAATGTCTTTACGCTCCAGGACTTTCCCCTGGTTTCTCATAAAAAGCTCGAGTAGGTTATATTCTCTTGCTGTCAATTTAATTTCTTTTCCATTCCGGGTGACAAGTTTCGTTTGTAAGTCCATCATCAGGTCAACAATTGCCAATGTCTCCGAATTGATAATTTCCTTATTTCTTCTGGTCAGCGCCTTAATTCGCGCCAAAAGTTCTTTAAAATGAAATGGTTTCACAAGATAGTCATCAGCACCCATATCCAATCCTGAGACTTTATCGTCAGTAGTGCCCAACGCTGTGAGCATGATTATCGGGGTATTTATTTTATTTTTTCTAATCTCATGGCATAGGTCGAGCCCGTTAATCCCCGGAATTATAATATCGAGGATAATCAGATCAAATTTGTTTTCCAGCGCCAGTCTTTTGCCGAATGTCCCATCGTAAGCAAGTTCAACTTCAAAGTTATTTTCCTCCAGGCCTTTCTTGATTTGCCGGGCAATTTTCTCTTCATCCTCAACAACTAAAATCTTCATTCCTAAAATTTTCTGTATCAAAAATAGGCATTATGGCAAGGAAAACCCAATGAAATTGAATTTTATTGGGTACAGGGCTTGTCCTGGAGTTAATAACGATGATCGTATTCTATATAAAATCTTTATATCCTGCATTGTAATCTTCACAGCGGCTTTATAAGGATACAACTTCCTTTGTATACGAAAATCAATAGTATAAAAGTGATGATGAAAGCGCATAAAGACCGGTCTACAATAAAGGGATTCAAACTCTTTTTCATAGGGAAGGCAAGAGATCTATATGATGAGCAAATCTTTCACAGAGTGACACTGATTGCCTTTTTTGCATGGATTGGTTTAGGATCCGACGGGCTTTCTTCTTCTTGTTATGGACCTGAGGAGTCATTCAGGGTATTGGGACATTATCCCTTCCTGGCTATAATCGTGGCACTGTTGATTGCCTTAACTATTTTCATCATTGGCTCAAGTTATTCACAAATCATCAAGCTATTCCCTTCAGGGGGAGGCGGGTATAAAGTTGCAACAAAATTACTCTCTTCGAAAGTTGGCATGGTGTCTGGTTCTGCTTTACTGGTGGATTACATTCTAACGATTGCCATGTCCATTTCTGCCTCGACAGATGCACTTTTCAGCATGATACCTTCTGCCTTTCAGCCCTATAAACTTGGCGTTTCTATTTTTGGCATTTTAATCCTGATTATCCTGAATTTCCGTGGGGTAAAAGAATCGGTGTTTTCTCTGATGCCAATTTTTATACTTTTTGTTGTCTCTCATCTTTTTGTCATAGGATATGCAATCTTCAGTCATCTTGGTCAAATACCTGCTGTTTATCATGATTCGGTCAGTAATTTTAAGGATGCCAGTCAGACACTTGGTACTTTCGGTGTTCTTGCCCTTATCCTGCGTTCCTACAGTATGGGAGCAGGGACTTATACAGGACTGGAAGCGGTAAGCAATTCAGTCCCTATCCTTCAGGAACCCAGAGTGAAGACTGGTTTGACAACCATGCGGTATATGATTTTTTCGCTGGCGATCACCGTGGTGGGCTTGATGTTTGCCTATGTGCTTTTCAATGTTCATCCAAGTGAATATAAGACCTTAAATGCTGTGTTGCTCGACAATTTCACAGCAAGCTGGGGTAAAGGCTGGTCGTGGGTATTTATATCGCTTACTTTATTTTCAGAGGCTATGTTGCTGTTTATTGCAGCACAGACGGGTTTTCTGGACGGACCCCGTGTGATTGCCTCCATGGCACAGGATAATTGGTTTCCAAGGCGGTTTACTGTACTGAGTGACAGGTTGGTTACACAAAATGGAATCTCATTTATGGGCATCATGGCTATTGTAATACTCATACTCACCAAGGGATCAATCAGAATATTGGTAATTTTATACAGTATCAACGTGTTTATCACCTTTGCGCTCTCACAGGCAGGCATGGTCAGGCATTGGTGGCTGGAACGAAAGACTGAAAATCACTGGAAAAGAAAACTTATCATCAACGGAATTGGCCTCTTTCTGACCGTCTTCATCCTTTTCACTGTTATTTCAATGAAATTTATGGAAGGGGGCTGGATTACGCTTGTGATCACCGGTTTATTGATCTTGGTTGTCACGCGGATAAAAAAACACTATAACTATTCTAATAAACTGATCACCCGGATGAACAACCGCGCTTTTCATTGCGTGGATGATATACTTTCAAAAGATAGTCCTAACAAACCTTTGGTTCCTGTCTTTGATGCGAATGGCAGGGTTGCGGTCATCTGTGTCAAAGGTTATAATGGTTTAGGCATCAATACCTTTTTTAAGGTAAGGAATCAATTCAGGGAATACACGAACTTTATTTTTATCGAAGTCGGGATTGTAGATGCAGGTAATTTCAAAGGACAAGCCGAGTTGCAGAACCTGGAGGATAATGTTAAAGAAAACCTTGCCAATTATGAAAACCTCGCCAGGCATTGTGGATTTTATGCAGAAAGTCATTATGCAATTGGCACCGATATCGCTGATGAGGTAAAGGATATGGCAAAGAACATTATCGCTGATTATCCGCATGCGATTTTCTTCATCGGTCAGTTTATCATTCCAAAAGCCACCGCCATGCAACGAATGTTGCACAACCAGGCTCAGGTGGCTATCCAAAACCGTTTGGCACACAAAGGATATATTATGGTAATGGTCCCGATTCGCAGTCACGCAAATGTCTGAAACTGAAACCACCGGACGTAATAGTAAGGAAAACAGCCGTCGAACTTTTTTGGCGGTACTTTCAAACACTTTTATTCGTTTAAAACCACGCAGGCAATTAGAAATTCCCGCATTATTTGTTTTCTGGGTCGCAACTTTAGGCATCACCTTTCTCTCCATTTATTTATGGATTTTTCATGGATTTAAAGCAGTTCCCATGCAGAGCCTGCTGACATTGTGGATCTTGGTATTCTTTGTGAATGTTTGTGAATCGTATGCGGAGACGGGAGAGGATAACAATATTGCTGATGATATTCCGACGATGAACAGGTCTGCGAAAAAATAGCGTCGGCATAAAACACGCTAAGCAGCGATTCGCATACATGCTTAGAATGAGTATATTTTCACTAGTAGGAAATATTAAACAGATCAGGTCAATTTATTGATATCTTTGATTTGGATACCAATGTCAAAACAAAAAACCTCAGCTGTTTCCCCAAGCAGGGAATATTTTGTCGCTGCCCTGGCAATTATGCTGGCTGGTTTGCTGTGCTTTCCTCTTACGTCAACGATTGGATATCAGACTGTTGGGCTTATCTTTCTGATCATGGTTGCCAGTCTTTCCCTATTCCTGGGTAGGGGCCCTGTCTTACTTGCGGCTATCCTGAATTTTGCCATTTGGAACTATTTCTTTATTCCGCCACTTTTTACTTTTCATGTTTATAGTCTTCATGACGCGATCACCCTTTTCGCCAATTTCCTTATCGCTATTGTCGGAGGCACGCTTATCCACAGGATCCGTAAAAACCAATTAGAATTAAAACGAAGCCGTGAAGATATTTCTGTATTATATTCCCTTCTCGAAGCACTGAATAATACGACTTCAATCAAGGATGTAGTCAAAAAAGCAAGGGAAGAAATTCAAAAACAATTTCAAATCGACATTATCATTTATTTGAAAGTGAAAGAAGGATCCGGGCTGGCTTCCAGGCCCTTTGGAAATACAGATTTTTCGAATGAAGAGGAATTTTCTATTGCAAGCCGGTGTTTCGAAGAGGGAATTCCTGCAGGAAATTATACAGATATGAAAGTCTCGGAAGGTTTGCAATACCTTCCCTTGATTGTTCCAAGAGGAATCATTGGTGTTGTCGGGTTTCAATTTGAAGAGGCAGAAAGCTCTGGAAAGGAACATTTTAATCTTTTAAATTCCTTCATCAACCAAATTGCTTTAAGCCTTGAAAGAGAAATGAATATTGACCTGGTAAAAGCCAATATGATTTTGCTTGAATCTGAGAAGCTTTTTCAGACGATACTCAATTCTGTTTCTCATGAATTAAGGACGCCCATCGCGATAATTACAACTGCAGTATCAAATCTTGATGATGAGAATACCTCCACGAACCCTGCAATCAGGAAGCAAATCTGTGAAGAACTAAACATCGCTTCCATGCGGTTAAACTTACTCGTAGAAAACATCCTTGATATGTCGAGGATTGAATCAGGACTCTTGAAGCTTAATTTACAATATACAGATGTTGGCGATCTTTTTGGGATTGCTTTGAATGAGCTGAAGACGGACTTGGCACGTCATGTAATCAAAGTCCATGTAGCAGAGGAATTGCCTTTGATTCTCCTTGATGTTAATCTCATGAAGCAATGTGTGATAAACATTTTGCATAATGCAGCCATTTATACCCCTGAAGGATCTGAGATAATCCTGAATGCATGGAGAAATGAGGAAAAGGAAGTTGTGGTTGAAATAAAGG
>SESB01000119.1_pt1 | contig 56486 bp, 57 predicted proteins | sample 3171441 | NCBI WGS metagenome assembly SESB01 (sample SAMN06051867, study PRJNA518727) | freshwater metagenome | biome: subpolar coniferous forest; feature: holomictic lake; material: water; isolation source: holomictic Lake 227, 6 m depth | place: Canada: near Kenora, Ontario | collected...
GGCAGATTTCAATACTTGGAAAAGATCCTGCTGATCGTGGTCCGGAAATCCGTGCTCATCTTGGAGTTGTACCTCAACAAGATAATTTAGATCAGGCTTTAACTGTTACAGACAATCTCTACATTTATGGGCGTTACTTTGGCCTTCCAAGAAAATTTGTAAAGAGCAAGATTGATGAGCTTCTTGAATTTGCGCAGCTAACTGACAAGCGAAATGCAAAAGTTGAGTCACTTTCTGGTGGCATGAAGCGCCGTCTAACAATTGCCCGGGCACTTATAAGTGAACCAGAAATTTTGATGTTAGATGAACCTACAACAGGCTTGGATCCACAAGCTCGGCACATTCTTTGGGATCGTCTATTTAGATTAAAAGAACAAGGCGTAACGCTGCTTATAACTACTCACTACATGGATGAAGCAGAGCAACTCTGTGACCGTCTTATGGTCATGGATAAAGGTTCCATCATGGCTGAGGATTCGCCCGCAGATCTAATTAAAAAGTTCTCAACAAAAGAAGTGCTTGAAGTGCGCTTTGGGTCAGATCGAAATTCGCAAGTTTCAGATCAGCTCAAAACTATGTGTGAGCGCATTGAAGTACTACCCGATCGCATTTTGATGTATGCCGACGATGCCGAACTCCTATTGGAATCGATTCATCGGGCTAGCTTGCATCCTTTGACCTCACTTGTCCGTCGAAGTTCGCTTGAAGATGTCTTCCTGCGACTAACTGGTAGATCGTTGATTGAATGACCGACTTAAGTAGGCGTGGTTCTCTAGTAATCATCGATACCGATCGAACTCTTAAGCGGGGCGTCTTTTATGTAATTGAAGCTCGCTTACGCACGATGATGCATTGGATTTTTTCCTTGCTGACCGGCTCTCTTTTAAATCCATTTTTCTACCTTGCATCGCTCGGTATCGGTGTTGGAACATTTATTAACCAACGCGCAGGTTCGGCTGGGATCGATGGAGTTAAGTACATAATTTTTCTTGCGCCAGCACTTCTTTCGGCAGTAGCGATTCAAGATTTTATGGGTGAGGTGGTTTTCCCCACGCTTCAGGGTTTTAAGTGGGAAAAAACATTCTTTGCTATGAATGCAACGCCGCTTACAGGCCGACAAATTGCTCTGGGAACATATTTTAGTTCGCTAATCAGAACAATTGGCTCTGTAGTCATTTACTTTGCAGTTCTCGTTGGATTTGGAGCAGTAGATCCAGCTCGCGCATGGCCATCGATGATTACTTCCCTTTATGCCGCGGCTTGTTTTGGTGCATTCATGCTCGGTGCAGCAGCACATGCTGAAAATGATGACCTTTTTCTTAATCTCATGGGGCGGCTACTCATCATGCCGCTATTTCTTTTCTCAGGAACTTTCTATCCAATTTCATCGATGCCACTTCCACTTCAATGGATTGGGTGGGTCTCTCCTTTGTGGCACGCGACAGAGCTAGGCCGTTGGGTTTCCTATGGTCACCATCTCTCCGGTTCTATGATTGCAATTCACTTTGGCTACCTTGCAATATTTCTTGTAACAGGCTTGTTATGGGCCTTCAATCGATTTGATTACCGGTTAAGCAAATGATCACCACTATGGCAGTTGCAATCGCCGAAAAGAGAATCGGCAGGCGAGGTGAATCCGTTTATTCCGGACGCGCCCAGGCAGTCCTGGAACGTTCCTATCTGGCATTTCGCTCATCAGCCTGGATTGTCGTGCTTACGGGTTTTCTTGAACCCGTCATGTACTTATTCTCTTTTGGCTACGGTGTTGGAAAATTAATTGGCAAGATTGAAGTTGCTCCGGGGCACTTTGTTTCCTATGCGGCATTTATCGCCCCTGCGCTTCTTGCCACAAGCGCAATGAACGGTGCAATTTACGATTCAACGTGGAACGTATTTTTCAAACTTAGATTTGATCGCGTTTATCAAGGAATGCTTGCTACTTCCATGGGACCACTCGATGTGGCTCTTGGTGAAATGGCATGGGCTCTTATTCGCGGTCTTGCATATGCAACTGCATTCATGATTATCGTCGGATTACTTGGGCTAATTACAACCCCAGTAGCCCTTCTTGCAATACCTGCAGCAGTCTTGATTGCTTTTGGATTTGCGGCAATTGGTATGGCTGTAACAACTTACATAAAATCTTTTGAACAGATGAATTTGATCAATATTGTAATGTTGCCAATGTTCCTATTTTCTGGATCTTTTTATCCGCTAAGCATCTACCCTGGATGGCTGCAACTATTTATTAAGTCACTTCCTCTATGGCACGGAGTAGTCCTAATCCGTTCAGTCTCACTTGGAATCGTAAACACTTCCTTGATTCCACATATAATTTATTTCTTAGTGATGATTCTTCTCGGACTCTTTTTTACTACAAAACGTTTGACTCAATTATTTATGAGATAGACAAATTAGTTAACTTATTTGTCAAAGTTTCTACGGTCCCAACGATCTTCCAATCGATCGCCCCAACCTTTTTTATTACTTTGTGTGCGCTGTGATGCGTTCTTCATTTTTCCTGATGAAAAATTTGAAATGATGAGAAAAGATCCAACTAACGCAATGATGAAGCCAGCGATACCTACGGCGGGAATTTTCGCAACTAGTCCTGCAAGAATTATTGCCATGCCTCCAAATAGGCAGACAAGTCCTGCGACAACTCGGTTCCCCTGAGGCGCGCGAATTTTTCCACTCAGCGTAGATACAAGGCGAGGGTCATCCTGCACGAGGGCAGCTTCCATCTCCGCGAGGAGCTTTCGTTCATGATCTGATAGTGGCACGGTCTAAGAATAGGACAGGTCTTCGGGGTCTACCAGCCGAGCGGGGCGCACGCTCCCCTTCCCGAACCGAGCCGTTGCTCGATCTATGGCCTCCGTAGCCTCCCGCCAACCCTTTTCGCGCTCACCGAGGATCAATTGCTGGGGCGCAGCTGATTGGTCAATGAGATTCTCTAAGGCAACTCCCACCAATCTCAGGCGAGCTCGATCGAGTTTAAGGCCCAGATATAGCTTCTTTACGACTTCATAACTTTCCTGAACCCCTATGACCGGTAGCTCCAAAGTTTTCGATCGAGTAATAGTTTTGAAATCTGAAAATCGAACTTTTATCGAGACAGTTTGCGCCGCAAGGTTTCGCTTTCGCATTCTTCCCGTTGCCTTCTCAATGAGTCGCAAGAACTCACGAAGAATCTCATCAGGATCCTCTAGATCTTCTGCAAAAGTTTCAGCGGCACTAATGCTTTTATCTGGTTCATCAGGAGTTACATCTCGGTAGTCGCGGCCCCATGCAAGTTCATAGAGAGAAGCCCCCGTACCTTCACCTAAAGCGCGAATGAGAGTTGAGCGTGGCGTCTGTGCAATATCTGCGACAGTGCGAAGACCGAGTCGTTGCAACTCCTCATTTGTCTTTGGTCCCACTCCCCAGATTGCATTTACTGGAAGAGGATGAAGAAATTCAAGTACTCGATCTGGCGCAATTTCTAATAGTCCATTTGGTTTGCAATGTTGCGACGCGAGCTTTGCTATGAATTTAGTGGATGCAATTCCTACTGAGCATGTAATTCCTTGACTAGCAGATATTTCTTCACGGATTTTCGCGCCAATCTCTCTTCCGCTTCCTTTAAGTCTCTTCGATCCTGTCACGTCAAGAAATGCTTCATCAAGTGACAAGGGTTCGACGAGTGGCGTATAGGAATGGAATATTTCCATTACATGTGAAGATACTTCGCTATATCGCGCGTGATCTGGATGCACAAAAATTGCATGAGGAGCCATTCGCTGTGCTCGGCCAACAGGCATTGCCGCACGAATTCCTAATTTTCGAGCAGCATAATTTGCTGAAAGTACGACGCCTCTTGCCCCAGCCCCGACAACCACCTCTTTGCCTCGCAAAGTTGGATCATCTCTCTCTGCGACCGATGCATAAAACGCATCCATATCAATATGAAGAATTGTGGAAAATATTTCATTAGCGGGCGTTTGGCTACTCATGACTTATCCCCCGCTTTCACTCCTGAAAGGCTACGCCACCGTGAATATGACTCGCCTAATTCCCACGCGGATTCTGCTCTTAAAGAGATTCCGCGAGCACCTGTCTTGCGAACAACTCCACGAATAAGAAATAACCATGAGTGGTAGAGCAAATTGGCATGCTCCCCTTGAACATCCTCAAAGAAAGTCACATCGTTACACCCATATCCATCATCTATGGTTAGGAACATAACCCGTCTTCCTGAACGCACTGGAGGGGTTTGTAAAGCGACTTTAACTCCCGCAACAAGAACAGTTGCACCAGAGCGTTGGTTAATTAAGTCAGATGAACGGACTGCGCCAATGCTGTTAAGAAAATCTCCATAGAACTCCATCATGTGATGAGAAATATCCATGCCAGTCAATTTAACTTCATGACGTATTCGTTCAGAAGCTGTTAGCTCCGGCAAGCCACTGGCTTCTAGCGCTGACGGAAGAAGCTGTAGCGCCATTTGTCCGTGAGTATTGCGAGATTTTCCTCGCGATAATTTATCAATGTCGTGTAGGTGAAGTAATAAATCCCTGCGATTAATCTTTTGTGTTTTATAGAGTGAATCAAATGCCCCCACAAGCAGGAGCGCCTCTGTTGTTGGCTTTGAAACTCCGGCTCGATGTACAAAATCAGGGATATCCACATAAGGTCGATTCTCGAGAATTGAACTCATCTCTTTATCGTTGATTCCCTGTATATCTGAAAAACCAATTCGAATTGCATATCCCCTGGCATCTGGAAGAGTGAGTGTCTCTCCCGTGCTTGAAGTATTTGGTGCTCGATATGGAAGCCTTCTCCCTTGCTTTTCTTGCTCAACCTTTTCTGCGCGATAACTTTTATCAGAAAGATTAATATCGATAGGGGCAATATCGATTCCCCATTGACGAGCTTCATCGAGAATAACCCTACGTGGATACATTCCAGGATCGTGCGTTAAAAGTCCTGCGATAAATGCAGCAGTGTGATGGGTTTTTAGCCATGCAGATTGATAAGTAGGTAGAGCAAAAGCGGCAGCATGCGCCTTGCAAAATCCAAAGGATGCAAAAGCTCGGAGAATCTCCCAGACTTGAGTTACTAAGGTGAGTTCATATCCTTGCGAAATTGCAGTTGGGTAGAACCAATCACAAACCTCTTGCTGACTTTCAAATGTGCCGAGATCTCGACGCTTCTCGTCTGCTTCTGCAAGTGAGACGCCTGTCATTACAGCAATTATTCGAATAACCTGCTCATGAAAAACAACAACGCCCTCAGTCTCCCGCAGAATCTCATCTAAATCTGGATGTATGACGGGTTTTGCTCTAAAGCCATGGCGCGTATTAATGAAAGGAGTAATCATGTCGCTTTTCACAGGACCTGGACGGAAGAGCGAAATATCAATAATCAAATCTGTAAAGGTTTGAGGAGCAAACTTTCCAACGAGCTCTCTTTGACCAGGGCTTTCAATCTGAAATAGTCCCAAGGTTCTCGTAGATTTAATAAGGTCAAAAGTTTTTGGATCATCAAGAGGCACTGCATCAATATCAATGAGCTTTCCTTCTAATCGCTTGATTTCTTGAAGTGAGTACGAGATAGCCGATTGCATTCTCACTCCAAGAACATCAAGTTTTAATAAGCCAATAGCCTCAACATCGTCTTTATCAAATTGCACCATTGGATATCCGCTGGCGTTAATTTCGGTAGGAGCAATATCGAAGAGGCGACTATCAGAGAGCAAGACTGCGCAAGGATGCATTGATAGGTGGCGTGGCAAACCATCGAGCCTTCCTGCCAAATGAATAGCAGCCTTCATGAGAGGTGTATTCAATTTCAGATTTTTCAATTCAGGCAAATTCTCAAGTGCTTTACCGATATTGCGCGCTCTAATATGTGGCAGAGATTTTGCAATTAGATCTATCTCCATTGGGGAAATTCCCAGAGCTGCACCTACATCGCGAATAGCGTGCCGGGCTCGATAGGTCTCCACCATTGCAACAGTGGCGGTTCGCTCTGGGCCAAAGCGTTGAAAAATTGCATCGTAAATTTCTAAACGACGAGCTGATTCCACATCAATATCAATATCGGGAAGTTCATTTCGAAGAGGAGAGCAGAAGCGTTCCATTAAAAGGCCTTGACTCAATGGTTCAACTCCAGAGATTCCCAAGAGATAACAAATTAAGGATCCTGCTCCGCTCCCTCGTGCTGCAACTCTGATCCCCTTTGCTCTAGCTATATCAGCAATATCAGCAACTGCTAGAAAATATGCCTCATACCCAAGTTTGCGAACAGTGGAGAGCTCTTCTTCCAGCCTCTGCGAGGCTTGAACAGAGAGAGCACCTGTATAGCGATGAAGCCCAGACTCACTTCTCTGGCGCAACTGATCAGCTAGTTCTTCATGCCGTTTTGCACCAAGAGTTGCTGGCTCAGGTAAATGAATAGAGCCGAGCCCTACATCTCGGCGAGGTGAAAGCGTGGCTCGCTCTGCCCACTCACTAGTTGTACGTAGCAGAGAGCGTCCATTTGACTCCCCTGCCGCTCGAGCAACCTCATCAGCTATAAGAGTCATCTCTACTTCACTTTTTAAGTAGGCCTCAGAATTACTGCGCTCAACATGTCGTTGATGTAGCGGGACGAGCAATCGCGCTGAATCAAGAACATCGGCAACAGGGCCATCTGCTCGATCCAACATTCGTACTGCGTTAGTAAGAACTGCGGGAATATCATTTTCCCGTCCGAACCTTAAGAGTTTGGCTGCATGGGATGTCGAGAATGGCCCATCTCCTTTTGCGCGATGTGAGATGACTTCAAGGGATTGGGATGAAAAAAGGTCGCGAGAAGAATTGAAAATTGAAAGTGCAGATTCGTTTCTCCGAGATGCGATTGTTGCGGCGAGATATGAATCAGGGCCATGAAGTGCGAGCAACTGAGAAGAATATTGTGAAAACTTCTCGAGAGTTTCAAAGGTAAGAATCTTTTCATTTGCACTGTCGCGATTTACCGCGCTAACTAATCGATATAGGGCAGACAAAGATCCTGCTTGAGCCAAGAGAGTGATTCGGTATTTCTTCTGAAGAAAACTGAGGTTGACGCCAACAATTGGAGCGATTCCATGGGCTTCACACTCTTGAACAAATCGAACTACTCCAGCCATTCCATCACGATCGGTAAGACCGAGGGCTTTCATTCCAAACTGGGCAGAACGCTCCACTAGTTGGGCGGCAGATGCGGTGCCGTACTTAAAGGAGTAGCCGCTTGCTACATGAAGATGGGTAAACATTTTAAGCAGGGCGAGATGTAGGCCGAATAATCCATCTGCCGGTTAACTCATCGAGTTCAATCTCGAAGGTAGCGAGCGCACCTACAGGAGCCGCCTCTACTCTCCAGATAGCTCTCCCGCCATCGTTAAAGATTGACTGCTCGAGATGTTTGGAGTCGTGGAGGTTGCCATCGCTAATCCGGTTCCACCATCCGCCTGACTCCTGCCAGCGCGAAAGAATATTGTGAACATGGAAGCGGTGACCTTTGTAGATAAATTCGATGGGCTCACCCTCGGGAGCTAGGACTTGTGGCAGCACGGGTGGCAGCACGGGTGGCAGCACGGGTGGCAGCACGGGCTTAGCCTCGGGGACGGATCCCGAGGCTACAACTGGGTCGGAGGCAGGTTGTTCGAACATATGTTCGAAAGATAACCGCCCCCACCGACAAGCACAAGCCGGCCAATACTCGCCTCCCGTGGAAAGATACCCACATGGTTCTAGCCCTTCTCTGTGGAGCATTCATTGGGGCGGTTCTGGGATTTGTTGGAGCTGGCGGGGCAATGCTCTCGGTTCCAATCCTGCTTTATCTCTTTCATTTCAGTGCAGCCCAAGCCACTACCGCCGCACTTGCAGTCGTCTTTCTTGCCGCACTTGCAGGCGTTGTTCCGAAATTTAAATCAGGGGATGTACTCCTCCGAGAAGGTTTCTCCGTATGGGCAATTGGATTTATCTCCAATGTAGGCGGAGCTTCTGTGGCAAAACACTTATCTGATACGACAATCCTGACTGGCTTTGCAACGGTCATGGTAGTTGCAGGAATATCCATGCTGCGTGGACCAGTGAAAGATCGCCCTGAGAAACGGATGCAGCCCATTGCCCTTGTTTCGATTTCTTTGATCATCGGAGCGCTCACCGGAATTTTCGGAATCGGCGGTGGCTTCCTTGCGATTCCTGTATTAGTGCTTTTTTATCATACGCCTCAGAAGAAAGCCGCCGGAACCTCGCTCCTTATTATTACTTTGAACTGTCTGACCTCTTTAATCGCCCATCACAGCGAATGGTCAAAGATCACTTGGCATACTCCAATTCTCATGGGAGCAACCGCAATTCTCGTGTCGGGATTTGCATCCCACCACAGCTCTCGACTCAACGAAAAAGCTCTTCGAATGAGCTTCGCATGCCTATTATTTGTCATTGCCATTTTCACACTTATTCACACATGGTTTTTTTCCTAACCTCTAGAGAAATAACGGGAGATCAATAATGAAGTCAAAAGCACTTGCAATGGAGTTCATCGGAACGGCCCTTCTATTGGCTGCCGTCCTGGGTTCTTCTTATATGGCTTCTGGAACAACACAGGATGCTGCAGTAGCACTTGTTGTTAATGCATTTTCCGCTTGCGCCATGTTGGCAATCATTATTCGACTAGGGGCTAAAGTGAGCGGCGCACATTACAATCCCGCAGTCACATTTGCGCTGATGCTTCAAAAGAAGATAGATGCAGTGACAGCAATCGCCTATGTGGCTGCTCAAATTGCCGGAGCAATCGCGGGGGCTTTTCTAGCCAATGCCATGTTTGGCGCCCACATCTATGCGATCTCAACCGGTGTCCGCGCAAATAACGTTTTTATTACAAGTGAAATTGTTGCAACAGCTGGGTTGGTCTGGATAATCCTTCGAAATTTGAAAAATCCAAATAAAGTAGCGCTATTTGTCCCATTATGGATTTTCAGCGCTTACTTCTTCACCTCTTCAACCTCCTTTGCCAATCCGGCAGCAACTATTGGGCGTGTATTCACTCAAGCCCCCTCTGGTATTGCTCCTGGGTCAATCTTGAGATTTATTGCCGCAGAATTTATTGGAGCAGGCATTGGATGGGGACTTCACATAGCAATTACGCAGGAAAAGGAAGTTGAGCCAGAAGAGGTAGCCGTAGACGATTTTGACGCCAATATCTGATGCCCTTCTCAGTGATTTTTACCTCGACTTCTTCCTCTCGGCGTTAGGTAAATGTAAGATTTCTAGGAGAGAATCAGCACCTCAACCTGATGATCGGAGAGTCTGATGGATATTCGAATTCTTACCCGGGACCTAACCCCCTTTGAACACCTCGTGGCAGAACATATGTGCGATGGGCTGTCTAATGCAGCAATTGCTCGAGAGACTGCGCACACTGAAAAAGTTATCGAAAATACAATTTCACGAATGGCTCGCGCGTTTGGGATCAAAGCTGATGGCGATACAAATTTCAGAGTATTGCTAGCTCTCGCGTACCGCACTCAATTCGGTGATAAATCCTTTGATAAGTTGGGCATCGACTGCGGCCATATGGAAATTGGTCCTGATGGGAAGAGTTACTGCAACCGTCACATCGAATAAATTTACAAAGTTTTATCAACTGAATTATTTTCTCAATTAGCCCTGTGACTTGGCTCTAAGGGCTAGCACCCCCAGTTGTAGCCTCGGGGCTAGCACTCACCGAATACGTAACCTGTATGACTGCTGTGCAGTTAACTACGTCTGAAGCGAAATATCTCCAAATTTTGCTTCTACATATTTCGGAGAGAATAGAGACTTAAAACCATGAGCAGAAAAACGTTCGACAAAATCACAAGTATCTTAGGTTTGATGCTGGCAGTATTTCTATTTGTAGCAGGCGGCCTTGTTCAATGGGGTTATTCCTTTGCAAACCAATCTGTATCAGCTCAACTTTCAGCACAGAAAATTGATTTCCCAACTGTCACACATAATGCGAAAGAGTCAGCTGACGTAACTTCATTCTTTGCCAAGCACGGTGGAAAAGTTCTTACAACTGGTAAAGAAGCTCAGATGTACGCCGATCATTACCTCGGATATCACCTTTCATTGATGCCAACATATGCAGTTGCCTCTGCTAACGATATGGCCGCTCAAGCAGCTCTACGAGCAACACCAAATGATCCAACTGCTCAAGCCGCTGCAACAGCAACGTCAAAGACACTCGATACCGTATTTAAGGGTACTTCCCTTCGCGGAATGCTTCTTAACGCCTATGCCTTCTGGCAATTAGGTCAGATTGCAATGTATTCAGCAGTAGCAGCATTTGCAGGCGGATTGCTATTCCTAATACTTGCTCTCTTGGGATTCGCCCATTTGCGTAAAGTAGACGCAGAGGAGGCGATTTAAGCCTCATCTCTCCGTGAGGGAAAGGCCCCCGATTTATCGGGGGCCTTTTAATTTCTCAATACTTCGCAAGAAATTTCTCAGCTCCATTCGTTAAAGTGAACCATTATGAATCGCAGATCGCTTATCGTATTTTCCATCGCGTTCACCCTTCTACTTTCGGGTTGTTCCTTCGGGAAAAGTAAGAGCTCGAGTGATCTTGTCTCGGTGACCCCTCCTTCAATAGTGGGGTGTTACGTGGCGAAATTGAAGGAAGATATCTTCACATTGAAAATTTCAAGCCAGGATGGTTTGAAGGTCTCCGCGAATTTAGCTTTCAAGAATGCTTATAAGGATTCATCGACCGGAAGCTTTGAGGGAACTTTTGATGGAACGATTCTCACTGGCATCTACACCTTCGCCTCCGAAGGTAGCGTTTCTAGGAGTGAGTTGTTTTTTAAGAAGATAAAGGAAGGATTTCAGCAAGGTTTTGGCCCTGCTGAAATGAAAGGTGATCTCTCAACTTTTGTTCGACCTCTTTCTATCACATGGAATGACTCGTATCTTTTTACAAAATCAACGGAATGCGGCGCATAGACTGGTAAATTCCTGACATGTCCCAAGAGAACCCAAATGTGCTTCGGGTAGTTGCCAAGCTCAAGGAACTTAAGATTGGTGGCGAGGTTACCCACCTTGCCTCGTCAGCTCGTAGTGCGCAGGAAGCTGCTGATGCGCTTGGAATTCTTGTCGGGCAAGTTGCATCATCTATTGTTTTTAAATTACCGGATGGTTCTCCCCTATTGGTAATCACAAGCGGAAGACATCGCGTTGACACCGAACTTGTAGCTAAATCCCTTGGAGTGGAAAAGCTCCACCGCGCAGATGCGGACTATGTAAAAGAGTCATCGGGTTTCAGCATCGGCGGGGTTTCACCTATTGGCTGGATCAATCCCGCAACAATTCTTATAGATGAAGCCTTGAACGATTACGAAGTTGTTTGGGCAGCTGCAGGACATCCTCATACGGTTTTTCCAACTACTTTTGCGCAGTTGTTAAGTGCGACAAATGCCCGAGCATTGCAAGTTGGTGCGTAATGGCCCGCCTTTGGACAAGAAGCTATGGATCTGGCGTCCCACTTGTACTTATTCACGGAATGGGTTCTGCCTCTACTGCATGGAAACTCATCACTCCTGAACTAGCTAAGCACTTTCGTGTAATTCACATAGATCTTCCAGGGCACGGCAATAGCGTTCTTGAGAAAAATACCGAGATGGACCCACACTCACTTGCAGAGCAGGTCTTACGCGAAATGACGGTGCAAGGTTTCGAGAAGTTCCACGTTGTAGGAAATTCATTAGGCGGATGGGTTGCCCTTGATTTAGCAGCTGAACATCCAGATCGAGTTCTATCCGTTGTTGGTATTGCTCCTGCAGGATTATGGCTTGCTCCAGTAAATCGTCGCCTTCCAATTGGTGCATACGCGCGAACTCTCGCGCGCACAACTCTTCCCCTAACACCACATTTTATGAAATTTGAATGGGCAAGAAAGATTGGCTTTCTGTCTGTCAGCCCTAAATGGAAAGAGTTGAGTTATGAAACTGTTCTCGATGCAGTTCGGGCTATGGGATCTTCTAACGGTTACTATCCAGCCTGGGACGCGCTTCTCTCTCTTCGTTTCGACAAGAAAATTGATTCAAGAGTTCCAGTAACAATTATCTTTGGTGATTCCGACAATACCTTGCCAGTAAAAACAAGCCAAGAACGTTCTCTAACACCCGGGCACACAAAATGGGTTTTAATATCTCAAAGCGGCCATGCACCGATGTGGGACCACCCCGAAGAAGTCATCCGGGAAATTATTATGACGGCAAATCAGGCATAAAAGTGACGACCATTTATTTATGGAAAATTAGATCGCGACATATTTTGCTAGCCACTTTGCACATGGCAGTGGACCGTTTCTTTCTTCGAAAAGTTCCTGGAGTCACCTTTTATAAATCTATTGGCACCGGAAGCGGCGAAAAATTTACGCCATCAGATGCAAATCCGCTCGTTTGGGGAGTTGTCGTTGTTGCAGACGATCTTTCAGTACTTGAAAAGTCGCGGCCGATTAAGTCCTGGCGAAAGATTTCGACATCTGAGCTTCGACTAATTCTTCAACCAATAAGTAGTCACGGTGCGTGGGGCGGCAAAAACCCATTTGTAGTCAGCGAGAAATCCACTGAAGGCGAGGTCGTCGCCTTAACACGAGCCCGAATTAAGTGGCGTAAGAATCCAATGTTTTGGAGAGCCGTGCCTCCAGTAACTGCCTCGCTTCATGGTCAGCCAGGCTTGTTAAAGGCGATAGGTATAGGTGAGGCCCCTATTGGACTTCAAGGCACACTTTCAATCTGGCAGAGCGCTGATGCTTTACGCACCTTTGCCTACAAAAGCGCACCTCACATAAATGCCATCGCGGCGACGCAAGCAAATAAATGGTATTCCGAGGAACTCTTTGCGCGCTTTGCCTTGATTGAAGAGCAGGGCAGTATTTAACGAACCCATAAGGCAGAATACGGGCATGTCGATTCGCCAATATAGACCACGCGATAGGAATCGGCGAGGCTTGTCCTCCAAGCAGTTCCTAATTTTAACTTCGCTAATCGTACTTTCGATATTTCTTCAAATTCTCTATCCGCTTGTTCATGGCGGTCTTCTTAGAGCTACAACAATTGCTTTCATCTACTCTGGCGCAGCAGCAATGCTCTTTCATGCTCTTTTCTCGTATGGTCCAAAGTATCTATTCTTGTATTTCGCGATAACTTTTCTCTTTTCACTTGGATTAGAGGAAATTGGAAGTCGCACTGGTTGGCCATTCGGAACTTATGAATATTCTTCATCTCTTGGCTTACAAATTCTCAAAGTGCCTTTGGTCGTTCCATTTGCTTGGTTGATGATGGCACATCCAATTTTAGTTATTTCTCGGAAAATTACTCAGCACTGGGTTTTCCTCGTGGGTGGGGCTGGATTGATGATTTGGGATTTATTTGTCGATCCGCTGATGGTTGCAAGCGGGCGATGGACCTGGAATTTTGATGGCGCTCACGTTCCACTCGAGCCTTCAATTCCACTCTCAAATTGCGCCGGTTGGTTACTAGGCGGCATGGCTCTCATAGCAATTTTGCATCAAGTTCTACCAAAAGAACGACGCAAGGTAGGGGCCTCTCGAACTGCTGTCGACTTATTCTTACTCTGGACAGTATTTTCTGGAAGTGTCGGGAATATTTTCTTCTTTGATACCCCCGGCGTTGCACTTATAGGCGGAATTCCATTCACGATTCTTCTTTTTGCTTACTTTTTCAAATCTCGCCTCGGCAGACCTGATCAATTTTAATTATGGTGCTTATTCTCGTAATCACATCTTGCGGAACACTTCTGACTCTTCTTAATTCGCTAACAATGAGAGTAGTGAAAAATCGGGATAGCGCATATGTTTCTCAATCGATTTCCATTCTTGTGCCAATGCGAAATGAGGAATCGAATGTCGACGGCGTTGTAACTTCGATTCAAGCGTCCAGGAATTTAGCTCTTTGGAGCCTAACCGCCCTTGATGATTCCAGCTCCGATGCGACACTTCAGAAGCTAGAAAAGAACGGAGTTAAGGCTTTGCATGGAACAGAGCTGCCCGAAGGCTGGCTTGGGAAGAACTGGGCATGCTGGCAGCTCGCGCAAGAAACTGACGGTGAATATCTTGTATTCCTAGACGCAGATGTTCGGATTGCACCTGATGCAATCGCTTCGAGCATTACCCTCATGAAAAAGTTGGAGTGGGACTTCATCTCACCATATCCAAGGCAGGTGGCGAGAACTTTCCTCGAAAGAATATTTCAACCTTTGCTGCAGTGGTCTTGGCTTGCCTCTGTTCCCCTTCGCCTTGCCGAGCGGCTTGGCATTTCCTCTATGACAATCGCCAACGGTCAATTCTTAATAATCAAGAGATCTGCTTACGAAGCAATCGGTGGGCATAAAACAATTCGCGGGCAAGTTCTAGATGACTTGCGGATCACTCGCGCACTTATTGACTCTGGTTTCCGAGGCGGAGTAGCGGATGCAAGTGAGGTCGCCTCGTGCCGAATGTATGACAGCGCTGTGGATTTGGTTAATGGTTACACAAAATCTCTCTGGACTGCATTTGGCGGAGTATTTGGAACCCTTTTTACAGTTGCCCTGCTCTTTGCGACTCAAATTCTGCCAATTTCTTTAGGTGTAAGTGGATATGCCATTGGATGGGTTTCCTTCTTCATCATGTCTTTCTCGCACGCGATTGCAGCCATTCGAACACGCGGTTCACTTGCAAATATCTTTTTACATCCCATATCGACGCTCTTGCTAATTGCTCTAATTATTGAGTCAATCCGAAGGAAGAACTCCGGGAAACTTCTTTGGCGCGAAAGGTATCTTCCTTAAATGAGTCATGTTGTAGTTATCGGAGCGGGAGTTGGCGGGTTGGCCGCAGCTGCTCGCCTGGCGAAAAATGGTCACACTGTTTCAATCTATGAAGCCTCAGATCAAGTTGGCGGAAAATGCCGCACCGAATGGATTGGAGATTACGCTTTTGACACCGGTCCTTCACTACTTACGCTCCCGGCAGTATTTCGAGATTTGTTCATCCGAACTGGGCAGAGATTTGAATTGGAAGTTGGGCTTCAACCAGTAGACCCCGCTTTTTCTTATCACTTTGTCGATGGCGTCCATCTTGAGTTTCCAAATCTCTCGCTTCCTGAAATTTGTAATTCAATTGAAGAAACTTTGGGCAAGAGCGCAGCAGATGAGTGGCACCTTTTGATGCAAAAAGCAGAGCGTATGTGGGATGCCTCTCGAGGTGCATTCATTGAATCAGAACTTCCCTCAATCTTCTCGCTCCTTAAAACAAAGGGCTTTCTTCGAGACCTTAGAACGATTGCTCCTTGGAAATCCTTGCGGTCATATACGGCAGATACAACTTCTAATCCGTATCTTCAAAAAATAGTTGACCGATATGCAACTTACTCGGGTTCCGATCCCCGCAAAGTTCCTGCCGTTCTACTTACTATCGCATTTGTTGAATCAACTTTTGGTGCTTGGCACTTGAAGGGTGGCCTTGGAACACTCTCAACCGCCTTGGAAAAACGCTGTGGAAAATTGGGTGTGACAATTCATGTCAACTCACCTGTTTCTAAAATCCTTGTCAAGAATGAAATTGCTGTCGGCATCAAATTGGAATCTGGCGAGGAAATATTTGCAGATAAAGTTGTTGCAAATGCCGATGCGCAGATTGTCTACAATCACCTATTAAAAAGAGAAGTGAAATCTGCGAAAAGTGAACGAAGGAAATTAAGGCGTTCGGAAAAATCTCTAGCTGGATTTTCGCTATTGCTGGGATTAGACAATTCAAGAATTACGGGCGAAATCCCCCGGCTACGCCACCACAATGTTTATTTTCCCGAGGACTACGATCAGGAGTTTGATTCAATATTTAAAGATCAACATCCGGTTGAAGATCCAACCATTTACATTTGTTCTCCATCCGATCCAACCATGGTGAAGAAGTCTCATCAGGAGTCTTGGTTCGTCTTGGTTAATGCTCCGCGCCATAACCCAGATGGCGGTTGGGATTGGAACAAGAACCCTCAGGAGTACGCGCAGAAAATAATCGCCAAGCTTGATGGCCTGGGATTGCGCGTGAGTGAAAGACTTGATGTGATGGAGTTTCGGACCCCCGCTGATTTGGAAAGAGCGGTCAGTGCTCCAGGGGGATCAATTTATGGGACTTCAAGTAACGGAGCGCGCTCTGCATTTACTCGCGCGAGCAATCGCTCCCCTGTTGGAAATCTTTACTGCGTTGGTGGTTCTGCCCACCCAGGTGGTGGATTGCCATTAGTAGGAATGAGTGCCGAATTGGTTGCAGAAGCGATAGGACGAGCCGACGGATCTACTTCAGGCGCACATACCCATCATTAAATACCAGCACGAAACTAACGAGCTGCATGATTGCCCACATCCACGCTGTTCTATTTGTAACATCAATATTGACTTGAACCCCGACCATAGCGATAAATAATAAAGTGGCCCGTACGGGGCGTTCTGCAATGGTAATAGCGCGTATTTCACGAGCACCTAGCCCGCCCATGCGTGCACGTACATACTCTTGAGTGCCGGCCGCAACCCAAGCTACTGCAATCACAATTACCGGGGCACCCAGAGCGTAGAAAGCCAGAGCCCAAAAAAACTCAGAAATACGATCAGCAACTGAATCCGTCACCGCTCCCCACGTGCTATCAACACCGCGAACCATCGCTAGTGAACCATCGATTCCATCGCACAATAGTGAAAACACCAAAAGCACAATTCCAATAACGGAGTGAGCAGTTCTCCATGTACCAACGGCTGCCAAAATTCCGGTAAGCGTGAGGACATGGGGAGAGATTCGAAGCGCAGCAAGTGGTTTTACTAATACAAATGAAATTGAAAGCCAAGCTTTTACAATTCCTTTAACCTCTGTGTCGCCATGTAAAGATGACCATTTTTCGAAAAATTCGTTACGCCCCACGTTTCATCTCCAAATTTTTTACAATTTGAAGCGTTGCAGTTGAGGTGTTCATCGTATAAAAATGTAGTCCCGGTACTCCAAAGTCGATAAGCCTTTTAGCTAAATTGGTAGCAATCTCGATCCCTATTTCTCTAACTGCTTCAGGGTTATCTTCCTTTCCCGAAAATAGGGAAAGAATAGAATTTGGGATTGGCGTTCCGTCGAGTTCAGCCATCCGATTTAATTGCTTAAGATTGGTGATGGGAAGAATTCCGGCAATGACTGGAAGATTCGATCCCTTTGATGCTAGTCCCTCAACAAGGGTTTCATATTTTTCAAACTCAAAAAAGAATTGTGTTGTGGCGAAACTTGCTCCAAGCTCTTCTTTCCGAACTAATACTTCGATATCTTTCTGCCAATTCCCACTCGAGGCCGGATGTCCATTCGGAAAAGCTGCAACGCCGATTTTGAATCCACCGTGCGACGCAGCAAGTTGTACGAGTTGATCGGCATGGTCAAAGCCACCCGGATGACTCATCCACGGTGCACGCGGTCCCCCGACCGGGTCTCCACGCAGAGCTAGGATGCTTGAAATTCCCGCCCTCTTGTAATGCTCCAATATAGAAATCAGTTCGTCTTTGGTGGATCCAACGCATGTTAGGTGCGCAACCGTTGAGATGCCGGTGCGAGAGGTAAATTCTTCGGCGATGCGTATTGTTCGATCGCGCGTGCTGCCTCCGGCACCGTAGGTCACAGATACAAAATCGGGATGGATTTCTCGCAACTTATCAATAGCTGCCCATAACTTCTCCTCACCGGCGGCATCCTTGGGAGGAAAGAGCTCGATGGAGAGTGTGGGGTTGCGTGATTTATCCATAGGAGGTTCAGGGTACCTTTACCGCATGGATTACACGCTTGAATCTGGTGTTGAGCCGCTCCGTGAGGCGATAAATCACTCGCTAACCCAATTCGTGGACCGAGAGAATGAATATTTGAGGCAAATAGGGAGCGAGCTCTACCCCGTTGCCGACGCCCTCAAGAATTTCCTTTTGGATTCAGGTAAGCGCTTTCGACCTCTCTTCGCAGCTGCCGGATTCGTAGGAAGTGGCGGAGTGCTCGACGCAGCTTCAATCAATGCAGTGGCGTCAATTGAACTCGTCCATGTGTGCGCGCTGATTCACGATGACGTTATGGATTGTTCGGATACTCGCCGTGGTGCGCCATCGATTCACAGACTCTTTGAAAGCCTGCATAAAACCGAAGGACTACAGGGATCTGCAGAACAATTTGGTGTTGCAAGTGCAATTCTTCTAGGCGACTTGGCGTTGGTGTGGGCGAGCAAAGCGCTACATGAATCTGGAGTCACTTCACAATCCCTAATTCGCGCTCTTCCACTTTATGACGAAATGCGCGTGGAACTCATGGCAGGTCAATATTTAGATATTTACGAACAGGCTCTTGCAAGTGAAAGTATCGAGCGTTCCATTAAAGTAGCTCGCTACAAGTCTGGAAAATACAGCATCGAACGTCCACTTCATTTTGGTGCATCTCTTGCAACGGGTGCAAACTTCTCGGCATATTCAGGATATGGAATTCCCCTTGGCGAAGCTTTCCAGCTGCGCGATGACTTGTTAGGTGTATTTGGTGATCCTGCACAAACTGGCAAGCCAGCCGGTGACGATTTGAGGGAAGGCAAGCGCACTGTTCTTATTGCTGCAACTCTGCAAAACTCAAATCCAGAGCAGAAAATTCGAGTGAATGCCTTGCTCGGAAAAGAAGATTTAAACCTGGCCGAGATTGAAGAATTGCGTTCGATAATTACTTCGACCGGAGCGGCGGATTACGTTGAAAATATGATCTCTGACTTAACAAAGCAATCGCTTGCGGCGCTAGAGACAGGCACAATAACTTCTGATGCAAAATCATTTCTCATTCATATGGCAGCTGTAGCAACAAAACGGAGTTACTAATGGCAAAACGAGTTTCTGGCCCCACTGACCATGTCGTCATAGTTGGAGCAGGATTGGCAGGTTTGAGCGCTGCACTTCGCCTAGCTGGAGCAGGGCGAAAAGTTACAGTCATCGAGCGTGAAGCAGTTCCGGGAGGCCGTAATGGCCTACTTAACAAAGAAGGATATTCCTTCGATACCGGACCAACTGTTTTAACAATGCCAGACTTGATTGCCGATGCTTTCGCATGTGTGGGCGAAGAGATGAAGGATTGGCTGGAACTAATACCCGTTTCACCCCTCTATCGCGGATTCTTTGATGATGGCTCGCAGATGGATGTGCATGCAGATACTCAAAGAATGCAAGAAGAAATTCGAACCGTTATCGGAGCAAAAGAAGCAGAAGGCTACGCAAAATACGTCGACTTTGTAACAAAGTTATACAAGTATGAGATGAAAGATTTCATTGACCGCAATATCGACTCTCCACTCAATCTGCTGACTCCCAATTTAGCGAAATTGATTGCCATAGGCGGATTTAGAAAATTGGCTCCGAAGGTCAATCAATTTATGAAAGACCCTCGCACTCAAAAGATTTATTCTTTCCAAGCAATGTATGCCGGAGTGAGTCCTCAGCAGGCTTTGGCAATTTATGCAGTCATTGCTTATATGGACTCAGTAAACGGCGTATTTTTCCCTCGTGGTGGCATGCATGCAGTTCCTCGAGCTATGGCGGCAGCAGCGCAAAAACATGGAGTCGAATTTAAATATAACTCAACTGTCACAAAGGTTGAGCATTCTGGCGGCCGCGCTAGGGCAGTGATCACATCGACTGGAGATCGCATCGAGTTCGATGCACTGATTCTCAATCCAGATCTTCCAGTGGCATGGCGGGAATTACTTGGCACAGTGCCCCGTAAAGTGGCAAAACTTAAGTATTCACCTTCATGCGTGACTATGTTGGTTGGCTCAAGCAAGAGCTACGACCACATCGCCCACCACAATATCCATTTTGGAAAATCTTGGGATGGCGTATTTGACGAACTTATTAATAAAAAAGTCTTAATGTCGGATCCAAGCGTGCTGGTTACTGTCCCAACCTTTGATGATCCAACTCTCGCACCTGCAGGAAAAAGCTCGTACTACGTTCTGTTTCCTACTCCTAACTTAACGGCAAATATAGATTGGAAAAAAGAAAAGTCTCGTTATCGGGATGAAATGGTTAAGACTCTAGAATCTAGAGGCTACACAGATTTCGGTAGCAATATCGAAGTAGAGCACTTGACCACCCCGTTGGATTGGAAAGAAATGGGACTCGAAGCAGGCGCTCCCTTTGCAAGTGCACACACCTTCTTTCAAACCGGACCTTTCCGTCCTGCAAATATGGCGGCCGGATTCGAAAACGTTGTATTCGCTGGCTCGGGTACTCAGCCTGGCGTAGGCGTGCCCATGGTTCTTATTTCAGGACGGCTTGCTGCCGAAAGAATTGTTGGAAAAATTAGCTAAGAATTACTGATATTTCTAGGTCGGCCTTTGCAAGTCGACTGCGCCCTTCTAGGCCCGAAATCTCAATCAATACAGCTAGAGAATCTACTATTCCCCCACAGCGAGTAATCAGCCTCGAGGCGGCTTCAAGAGTTCCACCAGTCGCTAGAACGTCATCAATTAACATAACTCGTTCACCGCTTTGCACTGCATCCTGATGGATTTGTAAAGAACTAACTCCGTATTCAAGCGAGTAATTTTCTGAATAACTTAACGAAGGAAGCTTCCCGCTTTTTCTTATCGGAACAAATCCCTTGCCTGTCAATTTCGCCACAGCAGCGGCAAATATAAAACCTCGGGCTTCTACTCCAGCCACCAAATCTACATTTGATCCTAATTTTGCAAATTCTTCTACGGCAATATGAAATGCACCAGCATCTCGAAGGAGCGGTGTTATGTCTTTAAATAGAATTCCATCTGTTGGAAAATTTGGTACATCTCGAATCAGGCTCCGAAGATATTCTCTCGGAGCCTGACCGTCTTGAGGTGAGGAGTTAATTACTTGCTTGTCCAGATATTAATTGGAGACTGCAAGAAGTAAATTGTGAATAGCGCAGCGACGACGTATAGAAGAGCATGTACTTCTTTTGCTCGCCCTTGCACGACTCGGACCAATACATACGACACAAATCCAGCACCGATACCTACTGAAATGCTGTATGTAAAAGGCATCAAAATAATGGTGAGGAAGGCTGGAATCGCAATTCCATAATCCTGCCAGTCAATATTCTTAATTTGAGTCATCATCAAGAATCCAACGATGATTAGTGCTGGTGTAGCTGCCTCGTAAGGAATTACAGCAACTAATGGCGCAAGGAAGGTGGTAAGCAAGAATAGAATTCCAGTTACTACAGAAGCCAATCCTGTGCGAGCGCCTTCACCGACACCTGACGCTGATTCAATATAGCTTGTGTTCGAGGAGACGTTTCCAACTCCGCCGCCAACTGCAGCTATTCCATCAATCAAAAGGATTCGATCAATATTTGGAATGTTTCCTTCGGCGTCAATCAATCCGCCTTCTGTGGCAATAGCAGTAACCGTACCTACATTGTCAAAGAAGTCTGAAAGAAGAAGTGAGAAAATCAGCAAGATGGCTGTGACAACAGTGACGCGGTTAAAAGCACCGGTTAGGTCAATATGCCCAAATAGGCTGAAATCTGGCTTTGCAAAAATCTTTGTAGGAATTGAAGGAACATTTAGTCCCCATCCCTTTGGATTTACATTCTTGCCATCGAAGTTTGGGCCAATCTTGAAAGCCTTTTCCACGATTACAGCTAGAACTGTTGTCGTGATAATCCCGATAAGAAGAGCGCCTTTAACTTTTCTAACGACGAGAGCAACCATCAAGAATAGTCCGAAAGCGAATACAACAATTGGCCATCCAACTAGATTGCCGTTATCCCCTAGCTGAACAGGAACTGGACCGCTTCCCGTTCTGCGAACAAAACCTGAATCTACAAGGCCGATAAGGGTGATGAACAGACCAATTCCAACTGCGATAGCAATTTTGAGTTGTGCTGGCACAGCACGAAACACTGCGGCTCGAACGCCCGTGAGCACGAGAATCACAATGATGATTCCTTCAATAATGACAAGGCCCATTGCATCAGCCCATGTCATTTTCGAGGCAATTCCAATTGCAACAAATGTGTTGAGCCCGAGGCCTGTAGCAAGAGCGAGAGGGAAGTTTGCAACTGTGCCCATAAGAATGGTGAGCAAGCCAGCCATGAGAGCGGTCATTGCTGCGACCATTGCTAGGTTTGGATGATCGCCACTTCCACCTAGATATTTTCCATCGCCATCTTTGGCGAGGCCAATGATGAGTGGGTTTAGAGCCACGATGTATGCCATCGTAAAGAACGTGACAAAGCCACCGCGAATTTCGCGGGCAACTGTTGATCCACGTTCACTTATTTTGAAGAAAGAATCGAGCATGCGGAACCCTTCTGATTTTGATATCGGGGGTGTTTGCGACCCCGTGCAGTTAAGAACTGGATGCAAGCCAGGAGGGAATGGAGGAAACTTACTGGGTGCGGGGCGCAATTGGGAGCCTCTTCAAAGGAAAGTCTCATAAAAACTCTCAACCAAAGATTGAGTTTTAAGCATGCGCAATTAAGTAGACTCCCGATATGAGCGAATTGAAAGAGGCTGGCATAAAAGATCCCGTGCTGGCTGCTTCCTATTTGCAATGTAAAAAACTTAACTCACAGCACGGCAAGACCTATTACCTCGCCACACTTCTACTGCCTCCAGCAAAACGTCCATTTGTTCATGCACTTTACGGATTTGCGAGATATGCCGATGAAATCGTTGATGACTTGGCATCAACACTCACCGACGAGGAGAAGGCGACCGCTCTCAAGGGGTGGGGATCGCAAGCAATCAAAGATATTAAAAGTGGGGAAAGTTCTGATCCTGTTGGGCGAGCACTTGTAGACACAGCGCGCAGATTTTCCATCCCTATCGAATATTTTGAGGCTTTTCTAAATTCCATGGAGATGGATCTGACGATCAATGAATATGCGACGTACAACGACTTGATGGAGTACGTCTACGGAAGCGCAGCAGTAATTGGACTTCAGATGGTTCCCGTTCTTGGCGCGCTTTCACCTGAAGCATACGAATCAGCAAAGACTCTTGGAATTGCCTTTCAACTTGCGAATTTTATTCGGGACATCGGTGAGGATTTGGAACGCGGGCGAATATACATTCCAATCGAAGACTTAAATCAATTCGGGGTATCCCGCGAAGATCTTCATCAGAAGATTCTCACTCCAAAAATTATTGAACTAATAAAATTTCAGATTGCACGGGTTAGAGAACTTCAGAAAAGTGCTGAACCTGGAATTCAAATGCTTGAGCCCTCCAGCCGTCCGTGTATTGAAGCGGCAAGTGAGCTTTATTGCGGCATCGTCGATGAGGTTGAGGCAATCGGATACGACGTATTTAATTTCAGGGCAAAAACTTCAACCTGGAGAAGAATAAAAGTGGCACTTCCTGCCTATATTCGTGCAATAAAAGCACGTTAGAGCTTTTTGCCCCAGTAACTCCAAAGCTGCAAAATTCCAAGAACGAGTGCGAATCCAAATATCAAATCTTCAACCGGCGCACTTGCAATTCTCCAACCCACTACAACGTCAGGGTTATACATAACAATATTGCGAGAAGTTAGCCACCAATTTGTTAATAATTGAAATGGCAAAATAATGGCATAAGAAGTCCAAAAACTGCGCCTCATCAACATTCTGCTCCGCGTCACGAATCCGTCAGTGATGACAGAAATTACGAGCGCCAGAAGGGCTATCTGCGTGTAGGTCATTTTTCATCACCCACAAGCCAGTGCGGTTTAACCCGACGAACCGCTTCGATAGTCATAATCGCTGCAAGCGGCACAATGATAAAAAATAGAATCTCTTCGAGGGGAACGCGGCCAGGAAAATAAATTCCTAGAATCTGACGTTGGTCAAAAAACCAATGGCCAGCGCGAATTGCGTAAAGATCCCAAGCAATGAATATAAAAGCCACAGGTGCGATGGTGAGGAAAACTCGCTTAACTCGCTTGAGGACTTTGACCCGTAATGCCACTTCCAGCCAAAACGATCCAACAATTGTGAAGAGAAGCATCGCTATGTAGCCAAATTTAAGCACGGCTAATACTCTCATCAGTTAACCAATCAAGTGGTAATCAAGTGGTAATGTTTGCATCGACGGGAGCCGAATTATTGGCTGAGAGGACCTGACCTACAGGTCGACCGTAGGACCAGTTCGGTAATGCGAATTGGAAAGGGGTTAAACGTGCATTCCATAAATTCATTCCTCATGACAACAGTCCTAACCGCGTGGAAATATGATCTTTCGCTTTTAGAACTTATAGCTTTCGTGACATCAGTTGTCGGTGTCGCACTTGGCATATTCGGCCCTAGGTCGACTTGGCCGTGGTGGAATATCTCTAGCCTCCTTTATGCCATCCTCTTTTTCGAGCAAAAATATTATGCAAGCGGAGCGCTTCAGTTTGTATTCGTAGCTGGAGGGTTCTGGGGTTGGTTTGGCTGGGGAAAAACTGGAGCGAGACCGGAACGACTCTCTGCGAAACATAAAATCCGTTGGGGCGTTGCCTTAGCCATCTCTTGGTTTGCTCTTTATCCCCTCCTTGTTCACATCGGAGCTGCTGCCTCACTAACAGATGCGTTTGGTTTTGCAGGAAGCTGTGTTGCCCAAGTCTTGATGGTCAAGGAAAAATACGAAGCTTGGCCACTCTGGTTTGTTGTCGACGGCGTCTATACCTACCAATTTTTCCATGGCAAGCTTTACCTCACCGCAATCCTCTATCTCATCTTTGTCGCACTCGCGATCGGCGGATGGGTCCGCTGGCTTCGAGAAGCAAAGAAGCATGAAGCACGAAATTCTTAAGGCAATTCTGGATGTAGGCCAGCACCCAACGATTCTCTCGATTGATGGGCCGGCAGGTTCCGGAAAAACTACGCTCGCCGACGAGCTCAAATTCGAATTAGAGAATCTCTCCAAAACAACTCACATTGTTCATATGGATGATTTGTATAACGGTTGGGAGGATGCACTTACATCGACGCTTTCAGAGAGGCTTCTGGAAATAATAAAACAATCGCAGACCTCATTCATTACTTATCCAGTTTTTGATTGGGTGGCCAATGCTCAAGGAGAATCAAGGACGATAAAAACCCCTGAGATTCTCATTCTTGAAGGTGTGGGAAGCGGTCAAGCTGCCATTAGAAACAAAGTTAGCCTGGCCATATGGATCGAGGTCGAACCGAGTCTTGGCTTGAAGCGAGTACTCAAGCGCGATGGAGAGGGCCTGCTGGGGTTCATGACTCTCTGGCAAGAGCAACAATCAGCGCATTTCCGCACCGAAGGAACTATGGGTGCTGCGGATTACTGTCTTGATGGCGCGCCCAGCACATGACTTTCAGCATTCATCTCTAAAATTGAAAGGTGTCTGAACTTACCGGAGAGCTGATTGACGGCCGCTATCAGTTGGAAAAACTGATTGCGACTGGCGGCATGGCTTCCATTTATGTTGCGATGGACCTTCGGCTAGATCGCTTGGTTGCCGTGAAAATCATGCATCCACATTTAGCGAACGACGAAGATTTTGTAAACCGCTTCATAAAAGAAGCAAAGGCGACCGCTGCCCTTAGTCACCCGAATGTAGTTGCTATACAGGATCAAGGTTGGAACGAAGGCGGGGCTCCTGCTGTTTTCATAGTGATGGAGTACATCGATGGAATCACTTTGCGAGATTGCTTATTTGAAAAAGGATCACTTACGTTAGAAGAAGCTTTGCAGTACATAATTCCAGTCGTTAGTGCGCTAGCCGATGCTCATGGCCTTGGCATTATTCATAGAGATATCAAGCCAGAAAATATTTTGATTTCAAAAGATGGTCGCGTCAAGATTGCAGATTTCGGTTTGGCACGTGGCGATCAACTAGGTTCCACAATGACGATTGAGTCAAGTGTAGTTTTGGGTAGCGTCTCCTATCTTTCTCCCGAGCAAGTTCTTCGTGGCATTTCCGATGCCCGAAGCGATGTTTACGCACTTGGAATCGTCCTCTTTGAACTTCTCACAGGTCGCAAACCTTTCGAAGGTGAAACACCAATTCAAATTGCCTATATGCACGTCAATAGCCAAGTACCAAGCGTGCGACTATTCAAACCCACCCTTCCGGAAAATATTGATTCGGTTATAACCAAGGCAACATCCTCAGATCCAGACAATCGTTATAAGGATGCACGCGAATTATTGAATGCCCTGAGGAGCGTGCAAGAAGGAATCGACCCTCAAAAGAAGCAACTAACTTTAGATCTTGATATTCCCGTACCCGCTTCTAAATCAAAACGAAAGAGCAAAGCTCCTCGCGGAGATGTGCGAATCGGAACCCAAGTTCTCGATAGAGTGAAGAGCTTGACCGTGCCGATAGCGCCAATTGAAGGTTCCGGAAAAAGTAAAAATAGGAAGCGAGCGTCAAAGCGAGTGAGTAGAAATCGATTTATTGTTTTGCTCTTAGTTGCAGCACTTGGTTTTGGTGGTTGGTATCAATTTGTAGGCCCAGGTGCCCAAATTGCAATTCCTTCTGTTGCCGGAGCAAGCGTTGTCGACGCAAAGTCCCAAATTACAGCTCTGGGTTTGCAAGTAGATATAGCTTCGCAGGACTTCAGTGAAGATGTCGACAAGGGCTTAGTACTTAGATCTATTCCAGGCGGCGGTGGCCATCTTCCCAAGACCGGCACCGTGCACCTCGTCCTTTCAAAAGGTAAGGAACGTATTGGTGTTCCTAATATTGCAGGATTAACACAAGATGCTGCGACTAAGGCGCTGATTGATTCAGGACTCAAAGTCGGAAATCTGAGCCAGGCATTTGATATGAAAATTCCGCAAGGAATGATTGTTAATGGAAATCCAGTTGCTGGATCACAAGTTCGACGCAATTCAGTTGTCGATCTTGTCGTGAGTAAAGGTGCAGAACAAGTTGCTCTTGCTTCATATGTCGGAAAGAGTTCAGATCAGGCTTCAAATGAATTGACCTCTGTTGGCTTTGTTGTTAAGAATTCGTACGCATACAGTGAAACCGTTCCTGTAGGAGCAGTTATTTCACAGACGCCTGATTCTGGAGCTACAGCAAATAAAGGCGCAATAATTGCTCTTGTTATTTCACAAGGGACTGAATTTGTATTCATCCCGAACTTGTTCTCATTGAGTCAAGCCGATGCCATGACTTCACTTGAGAGTTTGCAGTTAAAAGTGAGCATCAAGAAGTTAGGTTCTAAAAAAATTAAGAGGGTCACTGGAATATCCCCCAAGGTTGGTACGAAAGTTAAGCATGGAACCGTGGTCGTTTTAACACTAAGTTAAGAGAAGTTGAGGCTGGCTAAAGAGTTGATAGGCTCGCCCGATGGCTACCAAGGCAAAGAGTGTTCTTCCAAGAATTGGCGCACACACACCGACATCTGGCGGAATGGCAAAGCGCTCCATTGAATATGCACTGGCGACAGGTTCAGAAGCAATTCAAGTCTTCGCGAGTAATCCACGCGGATGGGCGATGCCTGATTCAAACCCTGAAGCTGATGCAGCCTTCAAGGCTAAAACATATGAACACGATATTGAAGCATACGTTCATGCGCCTTTCCTTATTAATCTAGGGTCTCCAACTCCTTCGACATATGAAAATTCACTTGCATCAACTGCGTATTCGCTAAAACGCGGGCGTGAAATTGGTGCACACGGTGTTGTCATTCACACTGGCTCGGCAGTCGATGAGAATCATGTAGAAAATGCATGGAAACAAATTAACAAAGGCATGATGCCCATCTTGAAAAAGCTCACCGATGAAGATCCTTGGTTGCTCCTCGAGCCAACAGCGGGTCAAGGGCAATCGCTGGTGAAGAAATTGAGCGACCTGACAAAATATTTCGAAGCCCTCGAATGGCACCCAAAAGTTGGCGTTTGTCTTGATACTTGCCACGTTTTTGCTGCGGGGCACGATATAAAAAGTAAAGGTGGAATGACGCAAACTCTTGATTTATTGGTTGAGCTAGTTGGCATCGAACGCATCCAGTTAATCCACGCAAACGACTCAATGGACGTATGCGGCGCACTCAAAGATCGCCATCAAAATATTGGCAAGGGTGAAATTGGTGCAAAGCCGTTTGAAGAATTGCTCGCTCACCCAGCAGTGCAAAATGCACCTCTTATTCTAGAAACGCCGGGTCAAGAGCCCGAGCATGGTCCGGAAGTGGCGCTGCTTAAAAAGATGCGAGCGAAAGTTAGTAAGTGAGAAATAAATACGCCCTAACAGGAATTCTTCTCTCCGTATCCGTTATTTGGGGAAGCGCCTTTGTAATAATGAAGGACACCTTGCACAGGCAAGATGTGAATTCATTTTTGGCTTGTCGATTTATCCTTGCAGCATTGGTCATGGCAATTGCGCGGCCACAGGCTTTTAAACACTTTGACAAGAAATTTCTCGTGCGCGGAGTCATCTTAGGAACTCTTTTAGGTTGCGGCTATATTTTCCAAACCTTCGGATTGACGCTAACAACCGTAGCCAAGACTGGGTTCATTACTGGTCTCTATGCCGTATTCACTCCCCTAATTGCAGCTGGAATTCTGAAAAAACACATCTCAAAAGTGCAGTGGCTCTCAGTTGGTTTAGCTGCCATCGGGCTTGCTTTTCTCTCACTAAACGGGCTTTCGATTGGGCTTGGCGAATTCTTGGTGGTCATAAGTGCGGCCTTCTACGCCGGGCACATTGTTGGTTTAAGTGAGTGGAGCGCTGGTGCAAATACTTACGCGCTAACGGTGCTTCAACTTGGGACTGTTGGCATTATCTGCTTTATAGCCTCACTCAAGAGTGGATTTCACATGCCCCCTGATAGTGGGGTCTGGCAAGCTGTCATCTATACGGCGGTCTTTGCAAGTGCCTTTGCCTTTATCGTCCAGACGTGGGTTCAATCATTCATGTCTGCAACCAGCGTTGGAATTATCCTGACAATGGAATACATATTTGCTGCGATGTTCGGAGTCTTGTTTGGGCACGAATCTCTAACCCTGAGGGTAGTCATAGGCGGCACTTTGGTAATCGCCGCCATGTACATAATCATTTCCGATGAAGGTCGTGAGAGAATTCCAGCATGATTGATCTTCGTTCAGATACCGTCACAAGACCTAATGATGAAATGCGTGCTGCAATTGCTAGTGCATCTGTAGGCGATGATGTTTACGGTGATGATCCAACGGTCAATGCACTCGAAGAGAAGGTTGCGCATCTTTTTGGCAAGGAAGCTGGAGTTTTCACTCCCACGGGATCGTTATCGAATCAACTTGGAATACGCACGCTGGTTAAGCCGGGAGAGGAACTTCTCACTGAAACATTTGCCCACATCGTTCGGGCAGAACTTGGCGCAGGAGCTGCATTCAGCGGAATAACGACTCGAACTTGGGAAGGCAATCACGGCTTACTTGTTGCTGAAGATGCGATGGCTATTGCTCGTCCTGATTCTGGTCCGTATTTAGTTTCCACAACTGCGATAGCGGTAGAAAATACGCACAACTTTGCTGGTGGCACCGTTCAATCTATTGATGAAATTCGCAAACTGCGTGCATTAACTTCGAAAGTCGGTATTGCAACCCACCTCGATGGTGCGCGTATTTGGAATGCTCACATTGCAACGGGAGTTTCATTTAAAGATTACGGCGAAAACTTTGACACTGTCAGCGTCTGCTTCTCTAAAGGACTTGGCGCTCCTATTGGATCTATGCTCCTTTCAACAAATGATCGCATAAAGGAAGCACGAGTTTGGCGCAAACGTTATGGGGCAGGTATGCGCCAGGTTGGCTTACTCGCTGCTGGAGCTGACTACGCTCTGGAGAATAACTTGCAGGCACTTGCAGAGGACCATCGCCGAGCTCGCGAGATTGCAGTTTCTTGCGCTGCCGTTGTGCCAAATAGTGTCGACCTCGACTTTGTTCATACAAATATTGTCGTGCTAAATCTTGCAGGGGCACGTCAATCTGCTCAGGAAATTAGCGCAGCACTAAAAACTGCAGGAATCCTTTCGAGCGCTTTAGGACCAACCACTCTTCGATTAGTGACTCATAGAGATTTATCGGACTCTGATATTTCTAAGACAAATTCAGTTTTGCCGGAGTTACTTGAGCGCGCCTTCAAATCGTAAGAGCCACTCTTTAGTATCTAAGCCGAACCCATAATTACCAAGCGCGCCACCACTTTTCACAACGCGGTGACATGGAACAATCGGTGCGACAAGATTTCTAGCGCAGGCACTTCCTGCAGCGCGAACTGCGTTTTCAGAACCTGCTCGTTTTGCTAGCTCCGCATAGGACATTGTCTTGCCAGCAGGAATTTTTCTCATGACTTTCCATACGGACTGGAAGAAATCGCCGCCAGGTTGTCGAACCGAAATTCCATTGATAGCAGTTAGATCTCCATCAAAATAATCCTTAACCAAATCGCTAATCACTGGAATATTTCGAACAGATTTAATTTCTCGCGAAGAGTCAGCCTTGTCCATGCGTTCTAGAAGGTCAGCGAAACTCCGAAATCCGGCAGCCAGAAGGATGTGTTCATCGCTTACAAGAAAGAGCGTTCCAACTGGGGTCTTATGCGAGGTCTGAGAAAGCACTTGCGAATGGTAGACCCGAATTAACGGTCGCGCAGCATCTCCGCTACTAGGAATGCCAGCTCTAGCGATTGGGTGTGATTGAGCCTTGGATCGCAGGCTGTCTCGTAACGCCCGGCTAGGTCAGCTTCGGAAATCTGCTCTCCGCCACCTACGCACTCGGTTACATCGTCACCCGTCAGTTCGATATGAATTCCACCTGGATGCGTACCCAGTTTCTTATGGACTTCAAAAAATCCACGCACTTCATCCATGACATCATCGAATTTGCGCGTTTTGTAGCCAGTCGAAGTTTCATAAGTGTTTCCATGCATAGGATCGCAAACCCAAAGTACTTTTGCCCCGGACTTTGTTACTGCCTCCACAAGTGCAGGCAACTTCTCGCGTATAAGTCCTGCTCCCATGCGCGTAATAAATGTTAGGCGACCAGGTTCATTTTCTGGATTGAGTTTGGCAATCATGGCGAGTGCATCTTCTGGCGTCGTCTTAGGCCCGAGTTTGATGCCGATTGGGTTTTCAATCTTGGCAGCGAAATCCATGTGCGCACCGTCGAGTTGTCTTGTGCGCTCCCCGACCCAAACAAAATGCCCGGAAACATCGTATGGAAGACCCGTGCGCGAATCAATACGAGTCAATGCCTTCTCGTACTCAAGAATCAAAGCTTCATGACTTGAATAGAAATCAACTGTCTTAAATGCCTCTGGATCTACTCCTGCTGACACCATGAATTCAAGCGCCCGACCGATTTCATTAGCGAGCTGCTCGTAGCGCGCGCCGAATCGAGGATCGCTGGCAAAGCCTTTGTTCCATTCGTGCACTTGTCGAAGATCTGCAAATCCGCCAGTAGTGAAAGCACGTACAAGATTAAGAGTTGCCGCAGATGTGTTGTAAACCTGGACCAATCGCTGTGGATCTGGCGTGCGCGACTCAAGTGTGAACGCTAAATCATTGACCGCATCTCCGCGGTAGGCAGGAAGAGTTACGCCATCACGCGTTTCATCATTATTGGAACGAGGCTTTGCAAACTGTCCGGCCATTCGTCCAACTTTGATAACAGGCATGCTTGCAAAATATTGAAGTACTGCTGCCATTTGGAGGATTGTCTTTATGCGATTTCGTATCGAATCCGCCGTTGCCGCTGCAAACGTTTCTGCGCAATCTCCCCCTTGAAGCCAGAATGCTCTGCCTTCAGCTGCTTCAGCGATGCGAGCCTTGAGATTGTCGCACTCGCCTGCAAAAACTAGCGGGGGAAGCTTCTTGAGGGTATCTACCGCTTTGCGGATTTGTTCGCCGTCGGCTCCACCAGGCCATTGCGGCTGCTGAGCAGCCACAAGACCAGGCGTGAAAATTGAATCGATGCGTGAGGAAGTCATTGGAGAATTCTAGGGTTTAAAAAGTTCGCAGGGCGACCAATTAACCGAAGAAGACCTCAGCTTCCGCGTAAAGCTCAGGAGATACGAGCTTCAACTCTGATGTGGCAGATGCGAGAGGCACTCTTTCAATCTTCGTACCATGAAGTGCAACCATCTTGCCGAAATCACCATCATGAATAGCAGTTATTGCATGAAGGCCAAATCGAGTCGCCAAAACGCGATCGAAGGCTGTTGGTGAGCCACCACGTTGAATGTGTCCAAGAACTGAAGTGCGCGCTTCTTTTCCGGTGCGCTTTTCAATTTCACCCGCAAGCCACTCGCCAATTCCAGAGAGCTTTACGTGGCCAAATGCATCGAGAGTCTGATCTTTTGTAATGAGGTCACCATCCTGAGGAATGGCGCCTTCTGCAATCACAATAATCGGCGCATATGAAGATTCGAAGCGAGAATTAACCCAATCACAGACTTGATCAACTGAAAACTTCTTTTCTGGAATCAGAATACAAGCTGCTCCGCCTGCGATACCTGCGTGAAGTGCAATCCAACCAGCGTGGCGACCCATCACTTCAACAATAAGCGCACGGTGGTGTGATTCTGCTGTTGTGTGAAGACGATCAATCGCATCGACAGCAATATTTACTGATGTATCAAAACCAAATGTGTAATCCGTGTTGTTTAGATCGTTATCGATTGTCTTTGGAACTCCAACAACCTTTACTCCCAAGGAATCGAGTTTTGTCGCGACGCCCAATGTGTCTTCTCCGCCGATTGCAACGAGTGCATCGATACCCATTGCTGCCAAATTCTCTTTGATCTTCTCAACGCCACCTTCAATCTTGAAAGGGTTTGTGCGGGATGAGCCGAGAATGGTTCCTCCACGAGGCAAGATTCCACGAGTGGTGGTTAAATCCAAAGGCATGGTCAAACCCTCTAGTGGGCCCTTCCAGCCGTCGCGGAAACCAACAAATTCATATCCGTATTCTTTGATTCCCTTACGGACAACTGCACGAATAACCGCATTTAGGCCTGGGCAATCTCCGCCGCCTGTTAGTACACCAATACGCATCTCTAAGAACTCCAAAATCGAATTAATTCGAACTCATGAATAAAGTGGCTAGTCAACGATGACTATGGAAGTCTACCCTTTCAGTAGCATCAGTTAATAAAAGGAGCACCATGACGCTAGTCGCTGGAGTCGATTCATCTACGCAGTCGGTGAAAATCGTGATTCGTGAGGCAGAAACTGGCCAGTTGATTCGTGAGGGAAGGGCCTCCCACCCCGATGGGACAGAGGTCGATCCCGCTCACTGGTGGAGCGCGATTCAAGAGGCAATTGCCCAAGCCGGCGGCCTTGATGATGTTTCAGCCCTTTCGATTGGTGGCCAGCAACATGGGATGGTGGCGCTGGATGCACAAGGAGCGGTCATCAGGCCTGCTCTCCTGTGGAATGACACTCGATCGGCCAAAGAGGCAGATGATCTAAATAGAGAAATACCTAATATTGCTGAACTAAGCGGCTCCGCCCTTGTTGCCTCATTTACTGCAAGCAAAGTGCGGTGGTTGGCAGATCACGAAAGTGAAAATGCAAAGAGAGTTGCAGCCATCTGTCTTCCTCATGATTGGCTATCTTGGAAACTATCAGGAAGCACCTCAATTAGAGACCTTTTTACAGATCGCAGTGAAGCATCTGGAACCGGGTACTTCAATCCCTCCTCCTCAACATATCTCCCTGAAGTTTTCAGCACTGCACTGCGAAGCACTCAACCCGTAGTTCTTCCACGGATAATTTCAAGTAGAGAATTTGGTGCCACAACAAAGAACGGCTTAAAGATTGGCGCCGGTGCTGGGGATAATGCAGGTGCGGGGTTTGGAATCCAAGCCGAAGAGGGTGACGTTATTGTGTCACTCGGTACAAGCGGTACGGCCTTCGCAATTTCATCGACTCCAACAAATGATTCTTCCGGAACTATCGCAGGTTTTGCATCAACCTCTGGAGAATTCTTACCCCTTGTTTGCACATTGAATGCAGCCAGGATTCTTGATGCTGCGACAAAGATTCTTAACGTTTCTCACGAAGAACTTGGAGATCTTGCTCTTCGCTCAAAGCCCGGTGCTAACGGACTCACACTTCTGCCGTATTTTGAGGGAGAGAGAACGCCGAACCGACCAGACGCAACAGGCATCCTCGCGGGAATTACGGTTACGAATTCGACACAAGAAAATATGGCTCGCGCATATATCGAAGGAATGTTGTGCGGTCTTGCCGATGCAGTTGATGCACTTGAAAAAGCTGGAGTCAGTATTCGACGAGTATTTCTTGTAGGAGGCGCTGCTAAGAATCCAGCGGTTTCAAAGATTGCTTCGGCTCTATTTGGTCGCGAAGTTCTCGTACCCCCTGCGGGTGAATATGTCGCTAATGGCGCCGCACGCCAAGCAGCGTGGGCTCTTTCCGGTAAAGAAAAACCACCTGTGTGGAATTTGGGAGAAGTCGTCAGCGTAAAGGCAGAAGCAACTCCAGAAGTACTTGTTCGATATCGGGCTCTACGAGATCTAACTGCCTAAATAAGTTAGTGCGCAGAAACTATGGTGCTCTTTCCGACTACAACGATTCCACCATCGCTGACTGTAAAGCGGTGGCGGTCCCGCTCTAGATCTACGCCAATCTGAGCTCCTGGTTCAACAATTACACCTTTATCGAGGATGGCATTGCGAATAATCGCATTAGCCCCTACTCGGACTCCAGGCATGATGACAGAACCTTGAATGATTGCATTTGTTGCTCCCTGAACATCAAATGAAACAACCGATCGCTCGACACGAGCTCCGGCAATAATCGAGCCGGCTCCAACTATGGAATCAACCGCGCTTCCGTTTTCAGAAAACTTAGCGGGTGGCAATGATGGCGGATTTGTTAATAAAGGCCATTCGCGATTGTATAAATTGAATATCGGATGAACTGAAACCAAGTCCATATGTGCGTCGTAATACGCGTCAATACTTCCAACATCTCGCCAATAACCTTTATCGCGATCTGTTTCTCCTGGAACTTGATTATTTGCAAAATCATAAGCACGAGCGCGGCCCATTGCCGTCATCATTGGAATGATATTTGTTCCCAAATCATGTTTGCTTTCCAGATTTTCCGAATCAATGATGAGCGCTTCTTCCATTTCATCACGTTTGAAAATGTAGTTTCCCATCGAGACTAAACAAAATTCTGGATGACCCGGCATGGTCGGTGGGTTGGCTGGCTTTTCGTGGAATGCCTTTATGGTGATTCCATCATCAGCTAATTCAATTACGCCAAATTCAGATGCTTCGCTTTTCTTCACGCGAATAGCAGCAACCGTTACGCCAGCACCAGTCTCGCGATGGAATGTAAACATTTGCTCTGGATCCATACGGTAAACGTGGTCGGCACCAAAAACCAAAACATGCTTCGGGTTTTCGTCATGGATTAAATTAAAATTTTGCAAAATTGCATCCGCGCTACCGGTGTACCAACGTGGTCCAAGACGTTGTTGTGCAGGAACTGGAGTTATGTAATTTCCTAGCAAAGTAGACATTCTCCAGGTCGTCGTTATGTGACGATCTAGTGAGTGCGACTTGTACTGCGTCAATACGGCAATCTTTCGAAGGTCTGCATTAACAAGATTCGACAAAACAAAGTCAATCAATCGGTACGCGCCGCCGAATGGAACTGCCGGTTTGGCCCTATCTGCCGTTAATGGCATAAGGCGTTTTCCCTCGCCGCCGGCAAGGACAATTCCAAGGGGTTGCTCTCTGCGAATCATGCTGAAAAGATACCCTTACCTGCCCCTGTAAGGTAGCCAATCTCGTAAACACTATGTAACGGAGCTATAACAAATGTCTCATGATTTGCGGATTGGTCTCGTCACAAAAGAGTGGCCACCACATATCTATGGCGGTGCTGGAGTCCATGCCCTTCAGTTAACGCAAGCACTTCGCAAGAAGATTGATGTTGATGTCCACTGCTTCGGTGAAAAGCGTGATGGAGCCACTGGATATCCCCTGCCCGATGGTCTGGCGACACTTAACCCCGCACTCGCGGCCTTAGCCACCGATATAGAGATTGCTCAGGCGCTTGGTGGAGTCGACCTAGTTCATTCGCACACTTGGTATGCCAATATGGCCGGGCATTTTGCATCACTACTCCACGGAATTCCTCACGTTATTACTGCACACTCTTTAGAGCCAGATCGACCTTGGAAGGCAGAGCAACTAGGAGGCGGATATCGCCTCTCCTCCTGGGCAGAAAAGACGGCTTATGAGGCTGCGGATGCGATTATCGCAGTGAGCAATGGAATGAAGAAAGATATTCTCAAGGCTTATCCGGAATTAGACCCTTCAAAGATTCACACAATTCTCAATGGAGTTGATACGCAAAAATATTCTCCAACTTCAGATCCAGAGCTTCTTTCCCGACTTGGAATTTCAGGCCGTTACGCCATATTCGTTGGAAGAATTACTCGCCAAAAAGGTCTCGCACATTTGCTACGCGCATGGAAAAACGTTTCTCCCGATATTGGCCTGCTTATTGCTGCAGGAAGTCCAGATGAACCAGCAATCGGAAGTGAAATAGCTGCGCTGATCCACGAACTCCAAGCCACTCGAAAGAATGTTTGGTGGCAGGAAAAAATGCTTCCGCAACCAGATCTTCGCGCCCTCCTCTCCTCTGCTGATCTTTTTATTTGCCCAAGCGTCTACGAGCCGCTCGGAATTGTTAATCTGGAAGCGATGGCGTGTGAGACCGCTGTCCTTGCGACACGAGTTGGCGGGATTCCTGAAGTAGTTGTTGATGGAAAAACCGGCGAATTGGTCGATTACAACGGCGATGGCGTTGTGCTTGAAAGCGCACTAGCTGAAAGAATTTCACAGTTGATGAGCGACCCTGACAAACTTGTTCAATATGGGAAAGCCGGTCGCAAGAGAGCTGTAGAAGATTTTGGATGGGATGCAATTGCCGACCAAACAGAGGCTTTGTACCGAACAGTTATAAAAAATAGATGACCCGCAAGAGTTGGGGGCTTTTTATAGCCGTTGGAGTTCTCTGGGGCGTTCCTTATCTTTTTATAAAGATTGCCGTAGATCCCGGTGGTTTTCAGCCAGGATTCTTGGTCTTTGCACGAGTCACTCTCGGCGCTCTCTTCCTTATTCCTGTTGCAATTCACCAAGGTGTTCTTCGAGAAGCAATTAAGTACTTCAAATGGATTTTGCTCTACTCTCTTATAGAGCTGGTTGGTCCGTGGTATTTCCTATCAAGCGGGGAAAGACATATCACTTCAGGACTGGCTGGGCTGTTAATCGCGACGGTCCCATTTTGGTCAACTATTGTGGCCTCACTCATTGGAGATCGAACCGTTTGGCAGTTCAAGAGAATTGTTGGAATGGTTGTTGGATTTGTAGGCGTGATCCTTGTTGTGGGGCTAGAAAGTTTCCGCGGTCATAATAGTTCCGTTGCAATCGCGCTCATCCTTCTCGCCTCTGTTGGGTATGCAATAGCGCCAATAATGATTCGGCATAAAGCTCCGACATTAAATGGACTAGCAATTAATAGCTTGGCGATGCTCTTTACGGCAATTATCTATATTCCCGTAGGCATAGTTCAATGGCCGCAAAGCGTTCCAAACGCAAAATCAATATGGTCGCTGATTATTTTGGCAATCTTTCCAACTGCAATCGCCTTTATTATCTTTTTTAAAGTTATTGTCGATATCGGCCCGACACGAGCCTCCATGATTACTTACATCAATACAGCGGTAGCCGTTTTACTAGGCATTGTTGTTCTCGGAGAACCGCTCACCCTAGGTATTGGACTTGGACTTCCACTTATTTTGGCTGGCTCTTACTTAGCCGGAAAGAAAGCTGTTACTCGGTAAAACCAAAACGCTTAAGAAGTTTTGGATCGCGCTGCCAATCTTTCGAAACTTTTACATGAAGTCCAAGGAATACTTTGCAGCCTAAGAAGATTTCTATGCTCTTACGAGATTGTGTTCCGATTTCCTTAAGGCGAGAACCTCGGGCCCCAAGGATTATTCCTTTTTGGCTATCTCTTTCCACGTGAACTGTCGCATGGATGTCGTAGAACTCTTTATTCTCCCGCTTATCAAATTCATCGATTGTTACAACAATAGAGTGCGGAACTTCCTCGAAAACATCCTGAATTGCAGCTTCTCGAATAAGTTCAGCTAATGTCATTTCAGCCGCCTGATCAGTAGTCATATCATCTGGATACAGTGCGTGCGATTCAGGAAGGGCATTGACTAAAAGCTCAGTCAGTAGATCCACTTGATTGTGTTCTGCCGCAGAAATGGGAACAACCTCACGAACCATGAGCTTTGTCTTTTCGATGAACTGAGCAACCTCGCCGAGTTTTGCAATCACTTGATCTTTTCCGACACGATCGATCTTTGTGACAACAAGGTAAACGCTGCGAATATGTTCTAATTGTTTTGCAATGAACTCATCGCCAGCACCAATTGCCTCATCGGCAGGAAGGCAGAGTACGGCGGCATCAACTGATTGTAGGTTTTGACTCACCATATCGTTTAGGCGTGAACCAAGAAGAGTCTTTGGCTTGTGTATGCCAGGTGTATCTACAACAACCATTTGAAATTCAGGACGCGTGAGAATTCCACGAATCGGATTACGTGTTGTATTTGGATGGGCAGAAGTAATAACAATCTTCTTGCCAATCATTGCATTTACGAGTGTCGACTTTCCGGTGTTAGGGCGACCAACAATTGCAACGAACCCTGCTCGGTATGGTGAACTCATTAAGCCATTCTCGCATCATCAAGCGGTAGAACCAATTCCATAACATCTGAGACGCAAGAAACAAGCTCCGCTTCACGATTTGCGATTAAGCGATGGCAACCTTCACTCGCCGGTGAGGTTATTGAGCCTGGTGTAGCCATGACGATTCGTAAAATCTGTGCAGCTTCCCTGGCTGTTCTCAACGAACCACTCCTATATGCGGCTTCTACGACAAGCGTCCCGTGACTGAGCGCAGCAATGATTCTATTTCGAATCAAAAAGCGCGCAGGCAAGGCGTGCACAGACGGCAATACTTCAGAGACTAATAAACCGCTTGTTTCTATCTCTCTAAACAGCCGTTCATTTCCAGCTGGATAGATTTGGTTTAGCCCACTTCCTAAAACGGCAATCGTGTTTCCCTCTGCTGCTAGCGCACCTTTATGTGCTGCAGTATCTATGCCATAAGCACCACCGCTCACCACGACCCAGTCGCGATCTGCAAAACCTGCCGCGAACTCGCTTGCTATCCGCACTCCATAAGAAGTTGGATTTCTACTTCCAACGACGGCAAGAGATTGGCTTTGTAGTAAGGAAGTATCTCCTCGGCATATCAATCCAAAAGGCGGTGCGGCAAGATCATCGAGTCGATTTGGCCAATTTGGATGATCTGGCGTAACGAATTTCGCCTGAGCATCCATTAACTCTTGTTGAATGTGATCTACATTTACCGCTCGAACACGTTCTGCAATCTTTTCCCCCGAGTTCTTGCTTCCGAGATAAACATTATTCTTCAAGGAATCTACGACTGAAATTGCTCCTCTCCGAGACACTTCCCCGCTCCAAAATTCGCAGCCTCCTTCGATTGAGGCAAGGAGAACTAGCCGAGCAATCTCTTCAGAATTCATAATAGGAGATCCATTCCTCCACGCAACAAAAGCGCGCCTTCTATATCTTCTCTACTTGGAAGAGCGTGCCCCTTTTGATCAGCTATAGACCATCCAAGGCGCATAACTCTATGAAAGCCTCGAGCACTAAGGCGTTCGGAATCTAACTCTGCATGCAGAAGCGCCATTGCAGATTTATCGGCTGCAAATCGCTTTCGCAGTTCTCTAGGAGGAATATGGGCGTTCAATTTCCACTCGCATCCTTTATAACGTTCTGCTGATAGCTCTCGTGCTTCCATTACACGCTTTCGAACTTCGGCACTGCTTTCACCTGGATTCTGATTCGACATCTCAACTCTTGTTGGCGCTTCAACATAAGATCGAATATCAATACGATCCAGAAGCGGACCTGAAATTTTTTGAAGATATCTTCTGATTTGAATCGATGAACACGTACAGGATCTTCCTCGACCACTAAAGCGGCCGCAGGGACATGGGTTGGCCGCCAAGATTAAGAGAAAATTTGCTGGGTATCTTGTTGTCCCACTTGAACGAGAAATTGTGACTTCTCCCGATTCAAGTGGTTGCCTAAGTGAATCCAATACTCCAGCTGTGCATTCAGGGGCTTCGTCTATAAAAAGAATTCCTTCATGAGCCAAGCTGACAGCGCCAGGCCGTACAACATGTACTCCCCCGCCAACCATCGCTGGCGAAGTCGTTGTGTGATGTGGGGCAACAAATGGAGGCAAGATCGACATAGCGCCGCGTTCATGCAAAATTCCTGCAACTGAATGAATTGCGCTTACTTCTAGAGCTAATTCGTTTGATAACGGCGGCAAGATTGTTGGAGCCCTCTCGGCCAGCATTGTTTTTCCAGTACCAGGCGGTCCGATAAAGAGAATGTGGTGTCCTCCAATCGCTGCAATCTCAAGGGCATATCGTGCGCCTTTCTGGCCGGCAACATCCTCTAAATCCTTTGAATTCGTCTCTCTTCTCTCTGGGTATTTTATGAACTCGATTTCTTCGGTGACTCCAGATTTCATTAATTGCACAGTTGCTACTAAAGAAGTCGCCCCCGTTGAGCCAACGTTGTGAACGAGTGATGCTTCTTCTAGATTCTCCGCCGGAATTACTGCCTTCACAATTCCTTCTCTCAGAGCTGAGACAAGCGTTGGAAGCACTCCTCGAACAAATCTAAGTGAGCCATCGAGGCCAAGTTCACCAATAAAGATCGTTCCATCGCAAGACTCTTGAGATATCTCACCCGTTGCAATGAGAAGAGCAATTGCAATTGGTAAATCAAAATTGGAGCCTTTCTTCGGCAACCATGCTGGCGAAAGTGAAACTGTGACGCGTCTGTTTGGCCAACTGAATCCGGAATTCACCAACGCCGAACGAACTCGATCACGTGACTCCATGAGAGCAGCGTCAGGCAAGCCTAAGAGCGTGTATCCGGGGAGGCCTTCTGAAATATCAACTTCGACTTCCACAACGTGACCCTCAATGCCAACAAGCGTCATGGTTCGAACGCGCGAAAGCGCCACTATAAAACCGCTTTTCGATGTTCTATATCGAAGGTACCTAATTCGTTGAGCCAAACCCCCACGGCATCGATTCGGTATTCCTGTCCCCATCGCCGGCTCGTAGCCATCCACGCCAAAGCAAGCCTCTGTAATCTAAAAGCTTTCTCAGGAGTAATGGCATCGAATGGTGTTCCGAAGAGATTATTTCTGCGTGTTTTTACTTCAACAAAAACAATTGTTTCTTCATCCTCGCAGATTAGGTCTATCTCGCCATCTTTTATGCGCCAATTTCGATCGAGAATTCGTAACCCTTTTTGCTCCAGATATTTAGAGACTTCTTCTTCTCCGGCGTTTCCAAGTTCTTTAAGTGAATAATATGCACGTCTCATAATTGACGGAGATTAGAGTTTCTCTCGTGGAAATATTGAGAGCATCGAAGAAAATGTGAATATAAAGAATTGTTAATTACTCATCTTTGCAATGTTGGCGAAGGACTTTCTATGAATCGCAGATACGCCAAGTTTTTCAAGCGCTCTCGTATGAGCGGCAGTTATATAACCTTTGTGTGAAGAAAAGCCATAGCCCGGATATTCTTGGTCAAGTTCAACCATTATTCGATCCCGATGTACCTTTGCGAGAATCGAAGCTGCGCTTATAGAAAGAGCAACTTGATCGCCCTTCCAGACAGCCAATGATGGGGCTTGAATCCCCTCAATTGCATAACCATCAGTTAATACATATTCAGGCGCTACGGAAAGTGATGAGACTGCTCGGCGCATTCCTTCGAGGTTTGATTTATGAAGTCCGAGCTCATCAAGCTCTTCAGGCCAAATTTCAATTATTGAATATGCAATCGCTTCAGCTTTAAGAATGGGAAATAACTCATCCCGAACTTTCTCGCTCAGTTTCTTTGAATCCCGAACACGAGACAAGAATTCTGCAGACAAATCTTTGAGAATTATTGCTGCAATGACAAGAGGACCGGCACATGGCCCTCTACCTGCTTCATCCACTCCTGCAATCAGGGTTAAACCTGAATCGCGGAGTTTAACTTCAATGTTTAACTGGTACCCGGGAGAGGTCATGACCGACCGATAAGAAAGTTGCGTGATTAAACGGCCAGACTACAAACTCGGCCCGTCCTACAACATCGCCGAGAGGGACCATCCCCTTGTGAATATCATCGGTATGGAAGCGAGAATCTGCACTAGCCCCACGATGATCGCCCATAACCCAGATAAAGCCTTTGGGTACGGTTACGCTGAACTTTGAATCACTCGGTGTATTTCCTGCAAAAATGTAAGGCTCAGTCACTGAAGTTCCGTTAATTGTTAAGTGTCCAGCTTTGTCGCAACAAATAACAGTGTCGCCACCGACACCCACGACGCGCTTAATAAGATATTGCTTCGCTGGATCAGGCAAAATACCAACTGCTTCCAGCCCGCTTTGCAATACTCGAATGGGAGCAGATGCTGTTGATGGAGGTGGATCACCAAGCCATTTAGCTGGATCGTGAAAAACAACAACTTCTCCGCGCTTGATATCAGAGAAGAAATTCGCAAGTTTATTTACTGCAATGCGATCGCCAACTTGAAGAGTGTTCTCCATCGAACCCGAAGGAATAAAAAAGAAATGCAGAAAAAAGGTTTTGATTATGATGGAAACAATCAACGCCGAAACGACGATGATGGGAACCTCGCGAAGAAGCGAACCTTTTCTAGGAAGGCGCATTCAGAAAGTTTTTAAGCTTGTTCTGTTGTTGCTTCTTCAGCAACTGCCTCAACTGCAGCAGGGGCTTCGACTACAGCCTCAACAACAGGAGTTACAACCTTTGCGATTGTAGGTTCAATGATGTTTGAACCGTCAGCATTGCGACGTTCCTTAATCTTTGAAGCCTTGCCGCGAAGATCGCGAAGATAATAAAGTTTTGCGCGACGAACATCGCCACGACGAACAACTTCGTACTGCTCAATCACAGGTGTGTGAACAGGGAATGTACGTTCAACGCCAACGCCATAAGCAATCTTACGAATGGTGAAAGTTTCGCGAACGCCAGAACCTTGACGACGAATTACAACGCCTTGGAAAATCTGGATACGGCTCTTGTTACCTTCGATAACACGAACGTGAATCTTTAGCTCATCTCCTGAACGGAAAGAAGGTACATCGGAGCGGAGTGAAGCAGCATCGACTGCGTCTAACACGTTCATGGTTATTCCTAACTTAAGACTGTTTTCGGACTAATTTGCTAGTGAGGGCCATAGGAAGATCCCTGACCAGAAGGGGTATTTTGCCACAGCCAGGCGTGACTAGCCAATTCGAGCAGAAAGCAGGGCGTGGAGCGTTGGGCCTGCACAAATGGTCATCTCTTTCCCCGCCTGAGCCCCCATCCGACCTGAGAGAACGGCTCCCGCCTCAGTGGCAATAAGGCCTCCAGCGGCGATATCCCATTCATTCAGACTTGTTTCAAAGTAGCCGTCCACCCAGCCAGTGGCCACGGCACAAAGATCTGTAGCCGCTGCCCCGGTTCTACGAATATCTCGGACATCGGCGATGAGCCCAGTAATGAACTCTGCTTGCTTTATACGACTTTCACGGTCGTACGAGAAGCCAGTGGCTATCAAAGAGCGTTCAAGTTCCATCGTTTGATTACAGCGAATTGGCACATTATTTCGGAATGCTCCGCCACCACGAACTCCATGCCAGATGGAGTTGAGGCTAGGTGCGTTTACAACGCCTACTAAGACTCCCGACTCATCCTTGGCGGCAATACTTATATTCCAGCCTGGCAAGCCGTAAAAATAATTAACGGTACCGTCAATGGGATCAATGACCCATGTGATGCCTGATTTTGAAGGGCGAGAGGCACCTTCCTCACCTATCAACCCATCATCTGGGCGAGCTGCAAGAATGGATTCAACGATTAATTTCTCGCTGGCGTGGTCCATCTGCGTTGCAAAATCGTCGATAGAGCTCTTCTGGTGCAGATCGAAGTTCTCTGGACGTGAAGAAACCAACTCTCCTGCCTTGCGGGCTGTTGAAAGGGCAAGTTCTAATAGTTCTGCTGCGAGTTCGCTCATGACATCAATCCTACCTCCCGCACATCTCGCGCCTGTTGTGGCACTCTTCCACCATGAGTGAGATGCGAATTGTTGGCCGCACCGAGGATGGAACTCAGCTTGAACTCCTCGATAGCGACGGCAAGACCCACTTTCTGCGAATCAGCGATAACTTAAAGGCTCTTGTGAATCAGCCTCGCCTCGTTGCAGTTGCTCCGCTCGAAGGTCGAACAACATTTGCCGTGAAAGAAATTCAATCCAGACTTCGTGCCGGGGAAAGCGCCGCCTCGATATCTGCAACAACCGATTGGTCTCTCGACAAGATTGATCGTTTCTCAGGTCCCATCATGCAAGAACGCGCTTACGTCATCGGATTAGCACTCGAGACCCAGTTGCGCAGAGAGAACGCATCTCCATCACTGGCGACTGCAACAATTGCTCAGCTTCAACCTCGTGGCGTCGAGATGACAGAGGTTGAATGGAATACACATCGAAACGAGGATGCAACATGGACGATAGTTCTTCAATATCCGCATTCTCCAAGCAGTCAAAAAAGTGGTTTTGGTGAGGCGCATTGGATTTTCGATTTAGAAAATCGCACCCTTGCCGCAGATGACGAAGGCGCTCGCTGGATCAGCGGAGATGAAAAACCATCTCGCCCAGCAACCCCATCGCACGGAATGGTTTTCGGAGGCGATCAAGCAACCCCTGCACCGCGTCTGACTGCATTTTCAGAGACAGTAACCATTATCGAAAACGTGCCGCTTTCAGTTGTTCCTGATGTTCAGGATGCCGAGCTTGAACCGACTCCCGAGATTTCAAACGACGCAAAGAAAGATGGCGTTACAAAGCGAATTCGAATCCCATCATGGGATGACATCATGTTCGGTGGAAAGAAAGACGAGCAAACCGAGCAAGAGTAAGTCTCGTTTTATATTATTTAAACGAAACGACTACGCACTTATTCTTTACAGATGTGCATGCTTTGTTAATTTGACTTCCCTTTGACGCTATTTTGAATTTTGCGCTGCCAACGACAGTCGCCAATTGTGCCTGAACTGCTTTTGCTCGCTCTAGCCCAAGTTGTTGATCTGCAATTTTATTGGTCGAAGGCTGGGCATAGCCGGTAATTGTGATTGTTGCGCCACTACTGCTTTCAACGGCTGATATCACTTTAATTTCTGCGCCTGAAAGCCGTGAAGAACCAAGACTGAAACGGAGAACCAGCGAAGTTATTGGGGCTTTTCTCACAGTAATTGTTGTTTTTGCTGCAGCGCCATTGTAATTGTGACTGTCGGTCGGCCTGAAGTCCGCATGTAAATCCTGAACTCCAATAGAAAGTGCTTTTCCTGCTCCTTCGCGATACCTGAATTTTCCAGGTATAGAGCTTGTCGCATTGAGCTCTCTCTTGGACAGGTGAGTTATGGAGGTAATTGAAAGTGGGTTGCTCCACTTTACGACAGGAGTTGCCTTGTTGATTTTAATTGTCGCTATCGCTCGTGCAATTACATTTCCTATCGAGCAATGAACTGAGGAAACATAATTTCCAACTCTTACGGGAGCATCGCTGCTTCCTGCATACGTAATTGCGCATGAAGCATCTTTGGGAGAAACGTTAAAGTTAAGTGCGTGTGCTTTGCCATCATAAGTAAACTCTTCGCTCTTTAATCCAGAGATAACAATTTTTGGAATTACAACTGAGTCAACGGTTGGATGAACAAGAATAATTCTGGGGCCAGAGGTATCAGAAGGCTTCGGAGTTGGGGTTTTCGAAATAGTAGGCGTTGGCGTGGCCGTGGGCGTCGCCGTAGGAGTTGGTGAAGGCGTTAGATCATCACAATCAGGTTCAATTGCTTTGAAGGCTGTCGATGGAGTTTGAAAATCTTGCGCAACTAAGCCTCTCGGAGTTGGACAAACAAGGGCGACAACATATGCGCTCGAGGTTGGTCGTGAAACGCTCACGGCCTGACTGCTTGCACTTGTTGCAATGGAAAAAATCAGAGTCGAAGAAGATAGGGCCACCAATAGAGTGGCGACGTACTTTGGCGATCTACTAAATATTAGTTTCACAGGGACTTCTTCTCCAAGTCTCATAAATTACTAACAAGGAGGAAATCTATGGGGTGAGAGACAGGGGTGATGGAGGATGACACCCTAATTTCACGAGCAATGTCTTAAGCAGTGGTTGAGAGTTAACGCGTTGAGATTTCGTGAAGTCTTTCCAAGCTAAGTTCTTGGCCCGTTTCAACTCGAATTTTGGCTTCAATGCGTGAGGCCAAGGCCAGAAATACCGCCGCAGTTGTCATCGCATCTCCAAGTGCATGATGCGGGGAATAGACAGGCAAATTTAGTTTCCGCGCGACTACTTCTAGGGAAGGTTCGTATCCATTTTTATTCTCCGCAATACCTACATATCTAGCAAGTGCAGCCGTATCAATCACTCGCTTGGGATACTTGTAACCATATTTCTTCATTCGATGGGAAAGAAATGCTTTCTCAACCCAATTCGCATGCGCAATCAGTTGAGTGTCTTTCATAAAATCGATGAGAAGTGGAATGACAGATTCTGCGGGCTGGGCCGAGGCAAGGTCCATGCCTCTTATTCCGTGAACTTCGATTGATGCCGGAGATGGATTTCTTGCAGGAACTATCTCCTCGTAAAAATTACCATGACCTTTAAACCGACCATCAACTATCAACACTGCGCCAACGGAAATTACTTCATCCTTCTGCAAGTCCAATCCCGTTGTCTCAACATCAATCGAACAATAATCGTGGGTCCTCCACGATTGAATATTTCTACTTCGAAAAGAGATCATGGCAACCGGCTTACCCAGTCACTTTCAATTGATGATTGGATACTTGAAATAGCGCGAAATGTCTCCCTTAAATGTCGGCGAGTTAAGGAGTCAAGTGACTCAGGTGAAATCCAAGTTGTCGGCGGTCTGCCTTCACGAATTGCTGCTATTTCCTCTTCAAAAACAAGTTGATGAATATTTGCAAATGCAGCAGAGAGAATTTCGGGTTCTTCGCCACGAAGCAAACCCGCCTCGCTCGCTCTTTGAATTCTTGCAAGCGTCCCACCGCGTACATCGCCTTGAACAATTGCAAGCCAACGAGCGAGTGAGGCTATGGGAGCCAACCCGCCTTCCTTAAGATTTAGTCCGCCCCGATTTTCTCCCGAGTGATCGACTATAAAATCTTTGACAAATCCAATGGGAGGTTTCTTCGCTAATGCAAAACGAAGTGCGTCGCTAAGGTATTCGCGACTGCGGGTTGTTTCGCGAATATTCTCCATAATTGTTCTGCCAAGCATTGGGTCGGTTAAAGGTTGATTATCGGCTGCAATGGAAGAGAGAAGTAGTGCTCCGGCTCGAGTGGGGTCGGTAAGCCAGGCACTTGAGACTTCAATCCACGCCGATCGCGAGCGAGTAAACAACGGGTTATCTGCATTTGCGCCATTGGGACATCGTTCAAGTCCGCATTTCTCCATCAGGGCTAAGACCTTCTTTGCATTGGATGTAATTTGATCTGTTACATCAGAGTCGCCCTTTTGATCGGCCCAAACGATTGCAGTATCGACATCGGATGCGGGAAGTGGTTCACCTCGAGCAATAGAGCCAAGAATCAACCACGAATGTTCGACAGGTTCACTTATTGAACTTGATAGCGAAAGCACTCTTGTCAAAATTGCGCTCACAATTGCAGACATAAGTCCGGCAACATGTAGAGATGGGATTGCGTTGTCGTGAAGTTCGACAAGCGAGGGCTTCAACAATTGTGAGGCTGCTGCGAGCTCATCAATACTTTGCGCTGATTCAATCGCGGCGCGAATTAACAATGGATTACGAAGCTGGACTGAGGAGAGGTCCATGGCTCTCACAACTCCTAAGGGTTTATCAAATTCATCTACAACAACCAAATGGTGGACTCCTCGCTCAACCATTTGCAAGAATGCCGAGGCGAGTGTGACTTTATTGGAAACTGTTATAAGTGGATAACTCATCATTTGATGAACAGGTGAATCAATATCAAACTGGCCACGTCCCACCTTGCTTCTGAAATCGCGGTCCGTCACGAGACCCACCCCACTTTGCGATTCAATCAGCGCATAGGACTGCTCTGCATCAGTCATTTTCTGAGCAACGTCTCGGATGGATTCACTCGCGCGCGCCCATAAAACTGGCCGCATATATCTTGTGACACTTGACTGCGCATCCGACATCAATGCACTTGCAGTGAGGCGATGGCGCGTAATAAGCGTTCCAAAATGCCCAAATTTCAATTCACTTGGATTATCGACGAATTTGCGAGGATCTGGAATTCTGTAACACAAACTGTCTTCGGAAGCGCGAACTGAATATTGCGGCGGCATCCCAGTTAGAACAGAAATGTGCCCAAAAGCATCACCAGAGTGAAGTTCATCGACAACACTTCCCTTATCTAGCACTTCGACATTTCCTGTGCGTACGATATAAAGATGATTTAGTGGGTCTGAACCTGCTGAAACAATAACTGTTCCGCTTATAAAATATTCGACATCAATCTGTGAGGAAATTCGCTCGAGATCTTCTGTGCTCAAACCACTAAAAGGAGATTGTTTAGAGAGAAAATCTACGAACTCTTGCACCGGCAGCCCCCAGAGATGTTGTAACTCTCGCTATTTTTCTCCCTAAGGGTAATACGGTTAGTCTCGTGAAGATATAGCACCGTTAGATCAACCGACTTAGTAGTGGAATCTCAACTTCCGTCATTGTTGTTCCACCATGGTGGCCAATCATCTTTCCTTCTTGGGCTTCACGCGCAGGGTCAATCAAAATCAAACCGCCTTTAGGAACAACAATTAAATCCCCAAGCCGGTCGAATGAATCATTTAAAACCTCGCCACCAATCAACGAGGCAACGCTCTCTTTCGTAAAGAAATCTGCTTTTCCCTCGAGCTCCTGCGACCAACGAGATTGCACATCAGAAAGCGCTCCTTCTCGTATATAAATGTGACGAGCACGGGGCTCTCCCCCGAGCAAAGTCACATCGGACATCAGCTCATTCTCTTTGCCTAAAACTAATTTCTCCTCAACATTTATCATCCCGTGATCTGAGGTCACAAGAAGCGTTGCGCCACTAGGAAGGGCTGCGAGCAGCTTCGAAATTAAGTCGTCGACGAAAGCGAGCGCATCAATCCATTTGTCTGAACCGACCCCGTCGTTGTGCCCTGCGTTATCCAAATTATTTACATAAAGGTAGGCAAAGGATTGGGGTGTGAGCAGCGCTTGTTTTGCATGCGCAATCATTTCATCGGTCCTGTTGGCGCCTAGATATTGGGCTCCCCGCAAAGTCGCCCTTGAAAAACCAGTATCTTCATAACGTTTCGCAGCAATGTAAGAGCTTTTTATTCCGTCGGAAATAGCTCGTTCATACAAAGTTGGTTGTGATTGCCAGACTGCAGGATCAACTCGTTCATCCCATTTCAAAGCATTGAGGAGTCTTCCTGGTTCTCCGCTCCTTGGAACGCGAACTGTGTATCCCAGCATTCCGTGAATTCCTGGCATAACCCCTGTTGCTAGAGACGCAAGTGCTGTGGCGGTGGTCGAAGGAAAAGTTGAATTTAATACCTGTTTGCGACTTAACGAAGCGAGGGCCGGAAATTGTGAGCCATACTTTTCAATAACGTCATTACCCATTCCATCTACAAGCAATAGGCACGTTCTCTGCGAATCAGGAAGCTCTAGAGAGTTGATGAGACCTGTGCCACCCAATGAGGCAAATATGGATTGGGATAGGTCTGCTAATCCGGCTGGCACGGGCACAACCTTAGGCTGACTTCGCCTCGAACGGTGTCGGTCACCTATTTCGGGTCGATGTGTTGGCAAGATACGCGCGTGGCAAAAACCCCAGATAAGAAGAGTCCTGCCGGCAAGGCTGTGAAAGTCGCGCTTCCAAAGCCTGGCGAACATCCTGGACGTATTGTCGATATCGACGTTTCCGATGAAATGTCTGAATCCTTCCTGGAGTATGCCTACTCAGTAATTTATTCACGCGCACTTCCTGATGCTCGCGATGGACTGAAGCCGGTTCAACGCAGAATTTTGCACCAGATGTCTGAAATGGGACTTCGCCCCGATAAAGGCCACGTTAAATCTGCTCGTGTTGCTGGTGAAGTTATGGGTAAGTTGCACCCACACGGTGATGGCGCAATTTACGATGCAATGGTTCGCATGGCGCAAACATTCTCGCAACGCCTTCCGCTCGTAGATGGGCACGGAAACTTCGGATCACTCGATGCCGGTCCTGCTGCGATGCGTTACACCGAGTCTCGTCTTGCACCTGCTGCGCTCGCCTTAGTAAACGAGAGCGATGAAAGTACGGTTGATTTTGGTCCGAACTACGATGGCCAACTTCTAGAACCTCTCGTTCTCCCAGCTGCTTTCCCTAATCTGCTCGTAAATGGTGCGACCGGTATTGCCGTAGGTATGGCAACAAATATGGCGCCTCATAACCTTGGCGAAGTAATCGCTGCGACAAAGTATTTAATTGAGAATCCAAAGGCAACGCTGAAACAACTGATGAAGCACGTTCCTGCTCCTGATTTTCCTACAGGTGGACAAATCATTGGGCTCGAAGGCATTGCAGATGCTTATGCAACAGGCCGTGGGTCCTTCAAAGTTCGCGCGACGGCGACCATTGAAAAGGTTTCAAGCCGCAAACAGGGAATTGTCATTACCGAACTTCCTTACAACATCGGTCCAGAAAAGATTGTGGACAAGATTGCGGCGCTCGTTAAGGCAAAGAAGATTCAAGGTATTTCTGACATTATCGATCTAACTGATGGTCAACAAGGCACAAAGGTTGTTGTTGAAATTAAACCGGCTTACGAGGCTGAAGAAGTGCTTGAGAAGTTGTATGCGCTTACTCCGATGGAGGATGCCTTCTCAATTAACGCTGTTGCATTGGTAAATGGACGTCCACTCACCTTGGGCCTCAAAGACCTCCTTCAAGTATTTATTGACCACCGAATTGATGTTGTACGCCGTCGCTCTGAATATCGTAAAGCTAAAGCTGAAGCTCGCTTGGGCTTGGTTGATGGACTTCTCAAGGCCATTATCGATATCGACAAAGTCATCAAGATTATTCGCGGAAGTGATGATGCTTCTGCTGCCAAAGATGCACTTATTAAAGGCTTCAAGCTCTCTGATGAACAAGCGACATACATTCTAGATATGCCACTTCGCCGACTAACGAAGATGAGCAAGCTGGAACTTGAATCTGAACAGAAGGAATTGAAGGAGACCATCGCCTTTTTGAAGAAACTTCTTTCGTCCGAAGATGCAATCAAGGCTCAAGTTTCTGCAGAGTTGACTGAAACCGCAAAGGCTTTCGCAACTCCACGTCGCACTCGCCTCGCTTAACGCTTGCTTTTTAGTGGCGAGACTGCCATTCATCTTTAACCGTTGCGTAAATGAACGAATCCGTCCACTCCCCCTTAAACCAATAATCTTCCTTGTGGTGGGCCTCTTTATTGAGTCCAACACGGATGGCCACCTTCTCGGAAGCGTGATTACGCGGATCCATATTGGCGAATACTGAATGAAAAAGACCGCTGGCGAAAAGTGCTGAAATAAGCGCGGTTGCCGCTTCTGTTATGTAACCCTGCCCACTAAATCGTGGATTAACAACGTATCCAAATTCAGCTCGCATGTGTTCTTTGCTTCGATACATGGCATTCATCTGACCGACAAGCTGGTCATCAGATTTGCGACAGAGTGCGAGGGTTAAATAATCACCTTCTTCGTTAAGCTGAAAGGCGTCTTTGTTCTTTTCGTTGGATTCTTCAATTTCGTCCAACGTTCTAACGTCCCAAGGAATATAACGAACAACTGTCGGATCGCTGTGATATTCCAACATCGATTCAGCGTCGCCATCTTTAAAAGGGCGCATATAAAGCCGCTCAGACTCTATATAAGAAAAATCCGCCACTTAGGCGTCGATTCTGTCGCGATCAATCTCGGCGCTAGAAATGAATTCTTTTCTAGGAGCAACTTCATTGCCCATCAAGAGTTCAAACATTTTCTCAGCTGCCGCTGCATCGTTCATTGTTATGCGGCGAAGAGTGCGAGCTTCGGGGAGCATGGTGGTTTCACGGAGTTGATCCGCATCCATTTCACCAAGACCTTTGTACCGTTGAATAGGTTCTTTCCAGCGCTTGCCATCTTTAGTCAGGCCAGCAGTTACTTTTTTCATTTCATCATCAGAATATGTGTAGATAACTTCTCCGCGCTTACCACCAACAACGTCGATGCGATGAAGAGGTGGGATTGCGGCAAAAACTCGGCCATCATCAATCAATGGCTTCATGTAGCGATGGAAAAGTGTGAGAAGTAGGCATCGAATGTGAGCCCCGTCCACGTCAGCATCGGACATCAAAATAATGCGGCCATAACGGGCATCATCTAAATTAAAGGATTGGCCTGAACCCGCGCCAATTACTTGAATAATCGATGCACATTCACTGTTCTCAAGCATTTGAGAGAGTGAGGCTTTTTGCACATTCAAAATCTTTCCGCGTATAGGAAGAATCGCCTGGAACTCAGAATTTCGAGCTGCCTTGGTAGTTCCTAAAGCGGAATCTCCCTCAACGATAAACAATTCTGTGCGATTGGTGTCATCCGCGCGACAATCGGAAAGCTTTGTTGGGAGCGAAGAAGACTCGAGAGCGTTCTTTCGACGTTGGAGATCTTTGTGTGCGCGAGCTGAAAGTCTTGTACGAGATGCGCCTGCAATCTTTTCCATAACGGCTTTGCCGGTTGCTTTATCAATTCGTTTGGTCGTGTTGAAGAAATTCTTCATTTCATCGGCAACAACCGCTGCAACAATCTTTGTGGCCGCCGCTGTACCCAGAACTTCCTTAGTCTGTCCTTCAAACTGAGGCTCGGACATACGTACTGTTACGACCGCTGTGAGGCCCTCTAGTACGTCATCTTTAATGACATCAGCTTCGTTGTTTTTTAATACTTTATTTGCACGCAGGGCATCATTGAACGCTTTCGTGATAGCGCGTTCAAATCCAGCTGTGTGAGTTCCACCTTTTGGTGTCGAAATAATATTTACAAATGAAGCCATGGTGTTCTCATAGCCATTGCCCCATTGAAGTGCGATATCCACTCCCATGTTTCGAGCAACTTCTGTAGGCATCATGTGCCCTTTGTCATCCAAGACTGGAACCGTCTCTGTGTAATCTCCGCTGCCCTGGAGGCGAATTACTTCACCGATTGGTTCATCGGGGCGCAAGAAAGTACAGAATTCAGAAATTCCACCTTTGTGGAAGAAGGTTTCAGATGTCTTTGCCTTAGTCCTATTGTCATTCACAATGAGGGTCAGACCAGGCACTAAATAAGACGTTTGGCGAGCGCGAGCGTAAATATCCTCAATTGAGAGCTCTGCTTCTTTCAAGAAAATCTGACGATCAAACCACCACTTAATTCGCGTACCCGTAATCTTGGACGAAATCTTTCCAATAACGCGCAGTCCGCTGCTTTCAGTGAATGGGGCCTTCGGACCGTCTCCATCAAATATGCCAGCGTTTCCACGTTGGAATGACATCCAATGGATCTTGCCACCGCGATCAACTTCAACGTCTAGTCGAGAGGCCAACGCATTTACAACCGAGGCACCAACACCATGAAGTCCACCTGAGGCCGCATACGATCCGCCGCCAAATTTTCCACCTGCGTGCAATTTTGTAAGAACAACTTCAACACCCGTAAGGCCTGTCTTCGGTTCTTTATCTACAGGGATGCCACGGCCATCGTCGTGTACTTCAACAGAACCATCAGCTTCAAGATTAATTTCAATTTTCTTGCAATGTCCGCCAAGCGCTTCATCGACGGAGTTATCAATAATTTCCCAAAGGCAATGCATGAGACCGCGTGAATCGGTTGTGCCGATATACATCCCTGGGCGCTTTCGAACAGCATCTAGTCCTTCCAAAACCGCGAGATCTTTAGCGGTATAGGAATTTAATTCTTCTTGTACTTGTTCGGTAGCCACGGGGAGGAAGGCTATCTTCGCAAAGTGCTCGCGGGTGTAATACGCGCCGAAGGGAGCGAGAAATATGTCCAATTACTGAGAATCGGGTCCGAATAAGGAGAAAAATCTCTCATTGAACGAATATTGGTACCGGGAATAAACCCCTGATGCTTTACTGTTCTCTAACTAGTTCTACAGAAAGGGACTCCACATGACAGAGCAGTTGATACTCGAACCAACGCCACTTAGCGCAGTCGATCGTTGTGATCGTTGCGGCGCCCAGGCTTATGTTCGTGCAATGCTCCTCAATGGCGGAGAACTTCTCTTCTGTGCTCATCATGCGAAGGAATATGCCGAAGGCCTTAAGAAGGTAACGGCTCGCATTCAAGATGAGACCGAGAAACTTGTCGTTGCAAATAACGACACCGCTCGTTAACCTTTAATAAATTTCTTAACGCTTTTTAAAGAAAGCCCGAAGAATCTCCTTTGAGACCATTCGGGCTTTCTTCTTTTGGATTTATTTACTTTCTTGAGATTGCGACCTTGAGAGCCTTTGTTTCGGCCGCTCTTCCAAATGTGTCATAAGCCTCGATAAATTGATCAAAAGAGAAGCGATGCGTGACCATCTTGTCAGCTGGCAACTTCTTGCTTTCGATTAATTTCAACAGCATTGGAGTGGTATTTGTATTTACCAGACCCATACTTATGTTGATGTTGTGAATCCAGAGGCTTTCGAGGTGAAGTGCGACCTCTTTGCCATGAACTCCAACATTTGCAACATGGCCACCAGGGCGAACGATTTGCGTCGCCATCGTGAAAGTGGAAGGAACTCCAACTGCCTCAATTGCAACATCCACGCCTGCTCCATCAGTCATCGCCATTACCTTTTCTTTCCAACTTCCTTCGTCGGAAAGAACGGTATCTGTTGCACCAAATTCGCGAGACTTATCCAATCGATTTTGATCAAGATCAATCGCAATGATTTTTGCTGCGCCATACAGACCTGCTGTCGCAATTGCTGCAAGACCAACTGGCCCAGCACCAATAACTGCAACAACATCACCTGGCTTCACTCCACCATACTGAACTCCAATTTCAAAGCCAGTTGGGAAAATATCAGAGAGCATTACGCCTTCCTCATCCGTGACGCTTTCAGGCAATTTGTATACGGAATTTTCTGCGTAGGGAACGCGAACATATTCAGCTTGAGTTCCATCGATGAGATGGCCAAATACCCATCCCATACCCGATGCACCTTCCCCGCCAAGACAGTGGGAGTAGAGTCCAACTTTGCAGTTAGCGCATGCACCGCAGGATTTGATGCATGAAATTAAAACTCGATCCCCAACTTTAAGGGTAGTAACTGAGGAACCTACTTCAGTTATCTTTCCCACGCCTTCATGCCCCAAGATACGTCCGGAAGTTACCGCAGGAACATCACCTTTGAGGATATGCAAATCGGTGCCGCAAATAGTGGTCGTATCGATACGAACGATCACATCAGTTGGTTGCTTAATTACTGGATCTGGAACATCCGTCCAAGTTTTGATTCCAGGTCCGCCGTAAACGAGAGCTTTCATTCTGAGTCCATTCCATTGAGAAACTTCGCAAAGATGCTTTGCTAGATGACTCTCCGCCCAAATGGGTTGGATGTACATAGATATTCGCGATTCCAAGGTGTGACTTGCGAGTAAAAGTGCTGGCTCTACGAGCGGAATCTCAATATTTTTTGTGGGAGCCGTCGCAGTACGGTTTATCTTCGCTGTGACCGCAGCCGCAAAGTTTTACTTCTGACTTGCTCTCAATCAGATTTCCTTCGGCATCCACAAAATCAACATCCCCCGTAATGCGAATAGATCCGCTACGAGGGTTGATGAATATCTTCGGATTAGTCAAGATAATCGCGGAGCACTTGGCTACGTGATGGGTGGCGCAATTTTGACATTGTCTTTGATTCAATCTGTCGAATACGTTCACGAGTTACGCCGTAAACCTTACCGATTTCATCGAGAGTCTTTGGCTGGCCATCAGTAAGACCAAATCGCATCGCTACAACACCTGCTTCACGTTCTGAAAGTGTGTCTAGGACCGAGTGCAATTGTTCTTGAAGAAGTGTGAAAGAGACAGCATCTGCTGGAACGATTGCTTCTGAATCTTCAATCAAATCACCGAATTCTGAATCGCCTTCTTCACCAAGTGGCGTGTGAAGTGAAATTGGTTCGCGGCCATACTTTT
>SESB01000121.1_pt1 | contig 55944 bp, 50 predicted proteins | sample 3171441 | NCBI WGS metagenome assembly SESB01 (sample SAMN06051867, study PRJNA518727) | freshwater metagenome | biome: subpolar coniferous forest; feature: holomictic lake; material: water; isolation source: holomictic Lake 227, 6 m depth | place: Canada: near Kenora, Ontario | collected...
TTGTCAAGAAGCCAATCAAGCCTAAGCCTATCATGAACATGACAGGTGTTTCTATTTCCGGTACGGCGGCCACTGATAACAAGAAAGCACTTTGTTGCCCATTTTTAACCGCGGTACCAACAATATCTCCGTTGTCGTTAATACCTCTAGCGGTTTGCAATACCCAGCCAGCATTGATTTCATTGGGATTAAGGAAGCTATTTAAGTCATAAAGGTAGCCATCTTTCCATAGTGTGGCATGAATCACACTGTTAGATAGGAAAGAGGAGCCTACAATTTCACCCGTGGCATTAATTGCTAAAGCTTCGCTAGTATACGCGCCCAGCGAGCCAAGGTCGGTGGCCACGCCATTGTGATCCCATAGCGTCGCGTGCATAACTCCGCCATAACTATCAACAGATGCAGATCCTACAGCCTGACCAGAAGCATTAATTGCATTGGCTTGGCTGATAGGTGCGCCTAGTGGAAGGGATCCAAGGCTCGTTGGGACTCCGTCCCATCGTGCTGAATAATCAGAATAGCCTACAATTTTACCTGAAGCATTAATTCCAGAGGCCCAAGTATTACGACCCCCTAAGGTTCCAAGGTCAGTAGCCGTTCCGTTATCCCATAGCGTTGCATGCATTACATAAGGGTCGCTTGCTACATATGAGTAGCCAACGACTTTACCTGAGTCATTAATGCCATAAGCATAGCTATAAGCGCCAACCGGATCGAGGTCGGTAAGCGTCCCATTACTCAAAATGGCAGCGTGGCTTCCAGATTGACCTGAAATTTGACCTGAACTGTTGATATTAGTGGGCGTAAAAGCACCAAGATCAGTCATGGTCCCGTTACTCCATAGCACCCCGTGGTTATTTCCATTCACATCGCTTGAGACCCCAATGACTTGGCCTGAAGCATTAATTCCATTGGCGGAGCTATAAATCCCACCTAAAGTACCAAGGTCATCAAATGTGTAAGCATTTGCTGACAATGAGAGCAAAGTTAACGTGGTGAGGACAGTAAGTCTATAAAATACATTAGCAATCATAATCATTATCATAATCATAGTTGAATTTAACCATGATATATACAGGGGCTTTGTGACATTAATATGATGCAGTTATAGTTCTTTTGGATTAGAGGCTGGATGCCTATGCTGCAGTATGTCGAAATGCTAGCCTGTATTTTTCATTTCTAACGCTTCCCATCGTGCAATCTTATTCACAAGCGTTTCATCGAGCTTAGTTAATTCGACCTGCAGTTTGCTTGCTTTTTCTAGCTCTGATTTGTAGATGTCAGGGTTAGCGAGGGTTGCATTAATTAATGCAATTTCTTTTTCAAGCGTCTCAATTTGCTCTGTAAGCTCATTAAGCTCTTGTTGTTCCTTGAAACTGAGTTTTATCTTACTTGACTTTTCTTTGGGTTCAGGAATCGCGGAAGCCTGTGTTTTAGTCTTTGATGCGACGTTGATTGCGCTTGCACGTTGTTCGGTAAAGCGTAACCAATCATCATAGCCCCCTCCAAATTCAGTGAGCTGACCATTCCCCTCAAAGGCTATCACTTGAGTCACAGTGTTTTCTAAGAATGCTCTATCATGACTCACTAAAAATAGTGTGCCCGGAAAGTCTTGTAATAAGCTTTCGAGCAACTCTAAGGTATCAATATCTAAGTCATTCGTCGGCTCGTCTAGGACCAATACATTGGAGGGGCGAGCAAATAAACGGGCTAACAGTAAACGATTACGCTCCCCACCAGATAGAGACTTAACCGGGGAACGTGAACGTTGAGGCGGGAATAAAAAGTCTTCTAGATAGCTAATCACATGCTTACGCTCATTGCCAATTTCCACAAAGTCAGAACCTGGGCTAATGGTATCGGCTAGCGTGGCTTCTTCATCCAGTTGTTCTCGCATTTGGTCAAAGTATGCGACGTTCATGTTGGTACCGCGTTGAATGGTTCCTGAATCAGCCTCTTCCTCGCCCAGAATTAACTTGAGCAGGGTGGTTTTGCCTATGCCATTTGGGCCAAGGAGCCCAATTCGATCACCACGCATAATACGGGTGCTAAATCCGTTAATCAGGACCCGATCACCGTATCCTTTTTTCACATTATCGAGTTCAGCGACCAATTTTCCTGAACGCTCACCGCTGTCGAGTGAAAGTTTGACATTGCCTTGACGCTCCCGTCTTGCGGCGCGTTCCAAGCGAAGCTTCTCTAGTTGACGCACGCGACCCTCATTACGGGTGCGGCGGGCTTTTATGCCTTGGCGTATCCAGACTTCTTCTTGGGCTAACACCTTGTCGAATTTTGCGGCGTGCGTTGCTTCTACTGCTAACAGTTCTTCTTTTTTGACAAGATAGTTTTCATAGTTGCCGACGAACTCTGTGAGTTTGCCGCGATCTAGTTCCACAATTCTTGTGGCAAGTCGATTCAAGAAGCGCCTGTCATGGGTGATGAACAGTACACCACCATTAAAGTTAAGTAAAAGTTCTTCCAGCCATTGAATCGCTTCTAAGTCCAGATGGTTGGTTGGCTCATCTAATAATAAAACTTCAGGGTCGGCCACTAGCGCACGTCCAAGCGCAACCCGTTTACGCCATCCACCAGAGAGTGAGGCGACAGGCGTGTCAGGGTCTAAACTTAATTTACTTAAAACAGTTTCTACTTTTGCTTGCATGCCCCAACCGTCTTTGGCATCTAGCTCATGTTGTAGTCCTTGCATGCGATCCATCAATGCATCAATATCAGCATCCGGGGCCCCCATGCTGTGGGTAACCTCGTGATAGTCCACTAAGATTTGTTGCATTGCACCCAAGCCCTCAGCGACCGCTTCAAAGACGGTGTGGCTATGATCTAAAGCAGGTTCTTGCGGAACATAGACAATCCTTACTGAGGTGGCACGCCAAATATTGCCATCATCGAGTTTTATTTCTCCTGCGATGACCTTGAGAAGGCTAGATTTTCCTGCACCATTGCGGCCAATCAATCCAACGCGCTCACCTGGGTCTAGCTGGAATGCAGCATGGTCGAGGAGAGCGTGGTGGCCAAAAGCGAGTGAAGCGTTATCAAGCGTAATGTGTGGCATGCGTACTTTCTAATTGATGTTTTGGCCAAGCATGGCACGAATTTGTGCCATACGTTCTTTACCATGTTCTTTATTTGTGGCTGTGTCTGCATTAGGGCTTCCAAAGTGGCGGATGTCGTCCTTTGGCAGCTCTTCAATAAAGCGGCTCGGCTCGCAAATTTCTGTTTCGCCTGCACGTTTACGTTTTTTGCACCAGGAAATATTGAGAGACTTTTGTGCGCGCGTAATCCCCACATACATTAGGCGTCGTTCCTCCTCAATTTTATCGGTATCTACACTTTCACGGTGCGGCAATATACCTTCTTCCACACCAATTAAAAAGACGTGACCGAACTCCAACCCTTTGGCGGCATGGAGCGTGGATAACTTAACGGCATCAGGATCACCCTCTTCCCGACCCTCCAACATACTCATGAGGGCAACCATTTGCGTCAGGCTGAGTAAGTCTCGCGTTTCATTATCCCCATTGTCTTCGCCTTTTTTGGTGAGCCAACTGACAAACTCCAGTACATTTTTCCATTTGGATTCCGCCGCGCGAGGCTCTTCTGTGTCGTATAGGAATGCTTCGTAATTGATGCCCTTTAAGATATCGTTAAGGACTTCCCCCGCGGGATCTTTTGTTGCTCGGGCTTGAAGCTTGTTAATGTACTGACAAAAAGTTAATAAGTCATCTAGTTGCCGGCCACCTAGTTCTCGTTGGAAGTCACCCTCAAATGCGGCCTCAAACAATGAGGTTTTGTGCTGCTTAGCATATTCACCGAGGCGCTCAAGGGTGGTATTGCCGATGCCCTTTTTGGGAGTAGTAGCAGCGCGAATAAATGCAGGATCATCGTCTTCGTTTGCGATGAGCCTTAAGTAACTGACTAAGTCCTTAATTTCTGCTTTATCGAAAAAAGACTGGCCACCTGAGATCGTATAAGGAATTTTGTGATTGCGGAGGTGCTGCTCAAAGATGCGTGCTTGGTGATTGCCTCGGTAAAGGATGGCGTAATCGGTATACTTCGTTCGATTTTCAAATTTATGGGCCATGAGCTTCATGACCACTGATTCCGCTTCGTGCTCATCATCTCGTGCAGCGCTGACCTGAATCAAATCCCCGGTGCCAAGCTCGCTCCAAAGCTTTTTCTCAAATAGCTTTGGATTATTAGAGATAACTTGGTTGGCAGCCCGTAAAATGCGGACGGTAGAACGATAATTTTGTTCTAGCTTGATCACTTTTAAGCGCGTGAAATCTTGGGTAAGTTGGCGCAGATTTTCAACATCCGCCCCCCGCCAACCATAAATGGCTTGATCATCATCGCCGACCGCAGTGAAGTTTCCTTCAACGCCCGTAAGTAGTTTGACTAATTTATATTGGCAAGCATTCGTATCTTGGTACTCATCGATCAGTAAGTATTTCAGCTTATGTTGCCACTTGTTGAGCACGTCGGCATGTTGTTCAAAAAGCTCGACCGGTAATTTGATGAGGTCGTCAAAGTCGACCGCCTGATAAGCCTTGAGTGTTTGTTGATAGAGTTGATAGATCTTCGCAGCCGCAACCGTTAGATCATCATCGGCAATTAATTTGACTTGATCTGGGGTTAAAAATGCATTTTTCCACGCAGAGATTTGCCACTGCGTTTTGCGTAATAGTTGTTTATCGGTGGTCGCTAAAATGTCTGACAATATTTTATAGCTGTCAGAAGAGTCAATAATTGAGAATTGTTTTTTGTAACCTAGCACTTCAGCCTCTTGGCGTAATATCTGCATGCCGAGTGAGTGAAAAGTGGCAATGGTGAGGCCTTTGCTATTGACCCCGGCCAGCAACTGACTCACTCGCTCTTGCATCTCGCGCGCGGCTTTGTTGGTGAAGGTAATCGCGGCAATTTCTTTTGGGGCGAAGCCGCATTCTTGAATCAGATAAGCAATCTTCTGGGTGATGACACGTGTTTTTCCGCTCCCGGCGCCAGCAAGAACGAGCAGAGGCCCCTCTAGGTATTTTACGGCTTCGCGCTGCGGTGCGTTAAGGGTATTGAGCATTGGCACTTTAAGGGTTGAAAAAGACGGTTGGGTTGCTTTTGGGCTCGCAATTTTAACTTTTAAGGCTGACATTAGCTATCAAATCGTGGCATAGTTTGCGCCATGCAGAACAATCCTTTTCTAGAAAATTTCCGACAAGTCGCTTTTTTAGCACACCATACCCAACTGTTGATGAGTAGTTATCATTATTGGACAGGCGAACCTTTGATTGCAGAGACGAAGGATACTGTGCAAGGGTTAATGAATGCCTCCTCGGCGATTGCCTCGCATCAGGCCGGAGATGATCCTATTTTTAATTATGCCAATCACCAAGCCTTGGCGCTCTTTAAAATGACGCCAGAAGAGATCATGGGTTTACCATCACGCTACTCTGCCGAGCCTATGTTGCGGGAAGCTCGCGCAGCATTTTTGCATCAAGTGGCGTCGCACGGATTTATCGAAAACTATTCAGGCGTGCGCATTGCTAAAGACGGTAGCCGATTTTTAATTGAACAGGCGACGGTATGGAACGTCGTGGATCTGAAACAGGCGCCGAGCCAAACGCTTGGTCAGGCGGTCGTGATCAAAGCTTGGCATGCGCTATAAGCATGCTATTAAACTCTAAGGAAGACCATGCGATCGACTAAAGCAAGCAGTGCTGTAGAGCGCTTAAATAAACGAAGTGAGCAAAAGTACTCGATGGGGACGAACGGTAAAGGCTTGTTTTGGCTATCTCTGTCAGGAGAAAATGGTCTATCTACAAAGCTCTGTGAGTCGATGACCATGGACGACTTTGTACCGTTTGTAAATGGACTGGGACCGCAAGTTGTTAAGCGAGTGAGCAAGCTGGATCTAGCGTTTAGTAAACAGCTTGTTAAGAAATAAAATTACTCTTCTTCGGAATGTTCTTCTGGAGAAGGCGCTGGTGAAACCTTCTTGTTCCCGTCAATCATGTCTTGACGACTTGCCGGGGTTTCGAGGCTAATGCGACCGATGGTGCCAGCGCGGTATTCTGTTAAGAAAGTCACTGCAGTTTTTTCCATGTCCCATTCACCGGCTTTTAATTTGTAAGAGCGGCGCTTGGCGATGGCTTCAAGTAAATCAATCCCATCCATTTGGCTGACGTCTATTTTGTATCGCGCTGCTAATAAATCAGGATAGCGTTTGAGTAGGTTATTCGCAAGAAAGGTGGCGACATCTTCGTCAATCACCGCATTGCGACCGATGGCATGGCTAGCCGCTAGCATGAAACCATCTGACTCATATTGGATCTTCGGCCACATCATCCCAGGGGTGTCGGTAATACTCATGAGCGGACTAAGTTCAAAACGCTGCTGTGATTTAGTGACGGCCGGCTCGTCGCCCACTTTGGCGACGCGTCGATTAAGCAGGGCATTCATAAAGGTGGATTTTCCCACGTTAGGGATGCCCATGATCATCATGCGTAGGGGTTTGATCGGGGAGTCGCGATGCGGCGCAAGTGCGGCACATAACTTAGGAATTCTAGCGGCGTCTCCTGGCTTCTTACAAGAGATAGCGACGGCCTTCACGTTAGGCTGTTTGTTAAAATAGTTCAGCCATGCTTGTGTCACATCAGGATCAGCCAGATCTGTTTTATTGAGGATTTTTAATTGTGGGCGTTGGCGAAACAAACGCATTTCGTCAATCATTGGGTTATGACTTGCTTCAGGCACGCGAGCATCTAGCACCTCGATCACAATGTCGGTAAACTCCATTGTCTCTTCGGCTTTCTTGCGTGCTTGGGTCATGTGCCCCGGGTACCATTGAATTGCCATACATCCTCACTTTAAAATCAACACGGGCGTTATGCATTATTTCTGACCGTGCCATTTGCATTGTCTGTGACCTTACGCTCCTATTGAGGGGGTCACAGTCAGAAGTCTTATTTTATCATTCAGCGTTATCCCCGCGTTTTATTATTCAAAGGATGCGGCATCAGTTAAAATATAGGCATGACTTTAATCCCCGAAATCAAGCCACATCAGTCTATAGAGTTACTCAAAGCGCTACATATTCTGACGCGTGACGGTAAGCTTAATCAAGATACGCGTCGCAAGCTTAAGCAGGTATATCACCTTTATCACTTTATTGAGCCATTGCTTACCGAGTTGATGGAAGAAACCGATAACATCACATTAGTCGATCATGGCGCAGGTAAATCCTATTTGGGTTTTATTCTTTATGATTTATTCATGAAGCAGCACAAAACCGGCCGCGTGGTTGGGATAGAAACCCGTGAGGAATTAGTCAAAAAATCTAAAGAGCTGGCTGAACAATTGCATTTTGATCGTATGGATTTTCACCATCTAAGTGTTGAGGAATCGATGACGTCTCCTTTGCTGCCACAGCAAGTTGAAATTGTCACAGCGTTGCATGCTTGTAATACGGCAACTGATGACGCGATTCGTTTTGGCCTAGAAAAGCATGCAAAGTTTATGGTGCTCGTGCCTTGCTGTCAGGCAGAAGTCGCTGAAGTCCTTCGTAAGCACAAGAATGAGTCTTTCAGTAAAACGCCGCTTTCTGAAATTTGGCGTCATCCTATCCATACCCGCGAGTTTGGAAGTCAAATTACCAATGTCTTGCGTTGCCTTCAGCTAGAAGCGCATGGCTACCAAGTAACGGTGACGGAGCTTGTCGGATGGGAGCATTCCATGAAAAATGAATTAATTATTGCGCGTTATCAAAATAGTCCGCGCAAAAATGCTCAAGAGCGTTTAGCTCAAATTCTTGAAACGCTTAATTTGGAAGAGTTGCATACACGCTTCGCTTAAGTGTCTTTGAATCCCTCATGAATACCGCAGACAATTCTATCGCCCAGTTCAATCAAGCTCTCGCTACCTGTATGTTGGCTGATCGGCATGGGCTGCGCCGTAAGATACGCGATGTGGTTGACTTACAAAAAGTGATACAAAAAACGCCTGATGCTAAATCCAAACAGAAAGTGGATAGGCTCTTGGCTGAAATTGTGCAAAAAATATCAGCCTCACATCAAAAGTACCAAGCACGCTTAACTGCATTACCTAACCCAGAATATGCTTTAGATTTGCCTGTCACGGCGCGTAAGGGAGAGATTAAAGCGGCAATTGCTAAACATCAAGTAGTCATTGTTTGTGGGGAAACTGGCTCAGGTAAAACCACGCAACTCCCTAAAATTTGTTTGGAACTTGGCCGCGGCGTGAGTGGTTTGATTGGGCATACCCAGCCACGCCGTATTGCAGCACGTTCAGTGGCGACTCGCATTGCTCAAGAACTTAAATCGCCCTTAGGTGAGGTCGTTGGCTACAAGGTGCGTTTTAACGACAAGCTTTCGGAATCCAGCTATATCAAATTAATGACCGATGGTATTTTGCTTGCAGAAACCCAGGGCGATCATTTCCTTAATGCCTATGACACCATTATTATTGATGAGGCGCATGAGCGGAGTCTTAATATTGACTTCTTGCTTGGTTACCTGAAGCAGCTACTTTCAAAACGCCCTGATTTGAAAGTCATTGTCACCTCAGCCACCATAGATGCGGATCGTTTTTCCAAACACTTTGATGGGGCTCCTGTTATTGAAGTCTCTGGCCGAACCTATCCGGTTGAGATTCGGTACCGTCCGCTGGGTAAAGCCGGATATTCATCGCAAACAGTGGAAGAAGAGATCGGTGATGATGACGAGACGCTTTTTGGGATTAAGCGCAAAGGTAAAACGGAGGCCCGCTGGCTAGAAGAAGATGACGCTGAAGAAGCCATAGAAGAAGCCATTTTAGACGCGGCTGATGATCTCTTAAGACAAGGGGACGGCGATATTTTAGTGTTCTTACCGGGGGAGCGTGAGATTCGTGACACGGCAGATCATTTAAGAAAATATCAAGGCCGCTCTGCCAAATTAAGACATATTGAAGTATTGCCATTATTCGCCAGGCTGTCGATTGAAGATCAACAAAAAATATTCCGAACTACGGGCACGCGGCGGATTGTGTTGGCCACTAACGTCGCAGAAACGTCGCTCACTGTGCCCGGCATTAAGTATGTCATTGACGCTGGTTTAGCGAGGGTCAATCGCTATAGTAGCCGCGCAAAAGTTGAACAGTTACAGATTGAGAAGATTAGCCAAGCAGCGGCTAAGCAGCGTGCAGGGCGCTGTGGTCGGGTTTCTAACGGGATTTGCGTTCGACTCTATGACGAACAGGATTTCAACAGTCGCCCAGCGTTTACAGACCCAGAAATCTTGCGAAGTTCTTTGGCCTCCGTCATTTTGCGGATGGCGGCTTTACGCCTTGGCGATATCAGCCAATTTCCGTTTATTGAGGCGCCATCATCACGTTTAGTGGCTGATGGCTATCTATTATTACAGGAGCTTGGTGCGGTAGATGCCCATCGTGAAATTACCGAGCTGGGTAAGCAGCTTGCTCGTTTACCCCTAGATCCACGTGTGGGTCGAATGATTTTGGCTGCCAAGCACGAGGGCGTCTTGCGCGAGATCTTGATTATCGCGAGTGCGCTCAGCATCCAAGATCCACGTGAGCGGCCCATGGATAAGCGCGAAGCTGCGGACCAGGCCCATGCAAAGTTTGCAGATGAGCGTTCAGATTTTTTAGGCTTCCTTAAGCTTTGGAATTTTTATGATGAAGCCCTTAACACCAAAAAATCTAATAAAGACTTATTGGGAAAATGCCATCAAAATTTCCTTTCATTTTTACGCCTAAAAGAATGGCGAGAGTTGCATGGTCAAATTCGTGAAATTGCTGAAGAGCTTGATTTAAAACCTAACGTTGAGGAGGCCGACTTAGATAAAAATTACGATCAAATCCATCGTGCTTTACTGTCAGGCTTGCTCGGGAATATTGGATTTAGAGATGGGGAGGCGGATAACTACCTTGGCGCTCGTGCGATTCGATTCAACATTGCCCCAGGTTCCGCCCTTAAAAAGACACGTCCTAAATGGGTGATGTCAGCTGAACTGATGGAAACCAGCAAGCTCTATGCGCGCTGTGTGGCTAAGATCGACCCTGATTGGATAGAACCACTGGCACGCAATCTAACGCAAAGCCACTTCAGTGACCCGCGATGGGACAGGAAGCTCTCACAAGTATCCGCCTGGGAGCGAGTGAGTTTGTATGGATTAACCATTATTCCTAAGCGCCGTGTGCATTATGGTCCGATTGACCCCAAGGAATCTCGGGAGATTTTCTTGCGAGAAGCTTTGGCAAATATGGAGTTCGATACCCGTGCGCCATTTTTCGAGGCTAATCGCCATTTGATTGCCCAGATTGAGGAACTGGAACACAAAGCGCGTCGCCAAGATGTGCTCGTGGATGAACATACCTTATTTGCGTTTTATGACAATATTATTCCGCAAGGCATATATAACGGTGCCAGCTTTGAGACTTGGCGAAAGGACGCAGAAGCGGCTTTGCCCCGATTGCTTTACCTCACTAAAGATGCGCTGATGCGTCATGGTGCAGCAGGGGTGACAGAAGCCCAATTCCCTGAAACTTTTGTCGTCGATGGTGTCACGCTTACGCTTAAATACCGGTTTGAGCCAGGCAATCCCTTGGATGGCGTCACAGCGACTGTGCCTTTGGCATTGCTAAATCAACTCAATCCGACCCAAGCTGAATGGCTGGTGCCAGGGATGATCAGAGAAAAAATGACTGCACTGATTAAGGCGCTACCTAAAACCTTACGTCGTGTTTGTGTGCCAGTGCCTGATTTTGTGACAGGATTTTTAGAGCAAGCGCAATATACGCAAGCGATTTTGCCATCTTTGGCTGATTATATTCAAAAGCAAACCACGCTAAAGTTAAACGTGAGCGATTTTGACCTGAGTGCCTTAACCGAGCATTTAATGATGAACTTTAGTGTGGTCGATGAAAAAGGACGTGAGTTAGGCATGGGGCGTGATTGGAATGCGCTAAAGGCTCAACTTGGGAGTGCAGCGCAACTGACCTTTAGGAGCAGTTCGCCAAGTATAGAAAAAACAGGGCTTAAACAATGGGATTTTGGGGACCTACCCAAAACGCTGACCTTCACTAAAGAGGGGCACCAGCTCACAGGTTATCCTGCACTAGAAGATAATAATGACAATGTTGCGGTGAAGCTTTTTGATACCGAAACTATGGCCAATAAAGTCCATAGAATGGGCGTGTGTCGGTTGATGCGTTTTGAACTCAAAGAACAAATGAAACAGCTTGAAAAGGGCCTGCCTCAATTTAACCAATACGCACTCTTATTGCGCAATCTCATTTCTCCAGACGATTTGCGCGAAGATATGCTACTGGCTATCAGTGACCGAGCTTTTATTGGGGAAGATGACTTGCCAAGAACCAATGCCGAGTTTATGACGCTCAAACAGCGTGCTAGAACCCGATTGCCTGCTGTCGTTGATGGGTCCTCTAGGCTGGCTTCAGCCATCGCCCAAGAGTATCTTGCGCTCACCCAAAAGCTTAATGCCCTGCCGAGTAATATGGCACGAGTGAAAAAAGAAGTTGAAGAACAATTGGCTTTATTACTTCCCAAGAAGTTCTTCAGCCAAACGCCATGGGAACGATTGCAACATTTGCCTCGATACCTTAAGGCATTGAAGCTTCGGCTTGATAAGTATCTGAGTGCAATTGATCGTGATGCCCGTAGTGCCCAAAATGTTCAAATGATTTGGCAGCGATGGCAAGATAAAGTGAGTAATCTGCGTAAAGCGAATGAAGAGGTGAGCGAGGCATTGGCTGACTATCGTTGGTTGATAGAAGAGCTGCGCGTATCGCTATTTGCGCAAGAATTAAAGACGCCATTTCCGGTCTCCACTAAAAGACTGGATAAGATTTGGGATGAGTTGAAGTAGCCCTAAATCCGCATCATTTCATCTCTAATGCTGGTTTCGTCCAAACCTTTCCCTATTAATACTAGCCTGGAACTTGGTTTTTTTTCCGTCCATCCAGAGAGCAATGTTGGCCGATAAAGCGTTTTATGAACGGCATGCACCGCGATTGGGGATGGCTGGTCGACAGCGTGGATAATGCCCTTTAATCGCAATAGCTGTTCCCCGTACGAATGGCATAGCCATTCAAGCTTGGGCTCCAATTGGTCGTAACTGAGCGGCATGGGCAAGGTAATAGTAAAACTCTTAATCCCCTCATCATGCGCTTTTGCAAAAAGCCCTGTGCTTTTCTTAGTGGGTGCCCGTAACCAGCGTTCTGGTTTGGCTGCTTGGCTTATGCTATCAAACAAACCAATATCGATAATGTTGCTCGGATCAATTTCTCCGAGTAGCACTTGATATTGCGTTGCGCCCGAGTTGATTTCACCTAGCGCGGTTTGTAATGTATTCATTTGCGCTTTCGTTGACAAGTCTGCTTTAGTGATTAGTAAGACATCTGCAACGGCAGCTTGCTTTCTAGCTTCGCTGTGGGCGTTCAACTGCTCCATGCCATAGAGGCTATCGACGGTCACAACCACTGCATCTAGTCTGTAAGTTGAACTGATGACTGGTTCGTTAAGTAAACTTCCCATAATGGGCCCAGGGTCAGCCAGGCCTGTGGTTTCGATAATTAACCGTTTGAATTCTGGAATGGCTGATAAGGCACGTTTGAAGAATAAGTCCCGAAGTGTATCCGCCATTTCGTTAGTGAGCGTGCAGCACAAGCAGCCTGACTCCAATAAAACGGTATTATCGGCAATATGCTGACTTTCAACTTTTCGCTCCAGACTTTTGGCAAGAATGTCGTCCAAGCCCGTTGAGCCGAACTCATTAATAATCACGGCAGTGTCTTTCATGCCAGGATTGTTGAGTAGTTTGTTGAGTAGCGTGGTTTTACCTGAGCCTAAAAAGCCCGTTAAAAGAGTAATGGGGATGCGATTGTCCATGCTGGGATGATTTGTTTTGCAAATAAAGTGACATCTTAGCTGTGTTATCTCAAGCGCGGAACTGAAAGCACGGTAAAATGTGCGCAATTGAATTTTGATCGTACTGTGACGCGCAATTAATGAATGTATTTTTTGAAGAAGATGGCAGTTTTAAGGTCGCCTCAGTGATGTCCGAAACCGCTGGTGCTCTGCAGGTAGAGTCCGCTAGTGGTAAGCGTTCTAAAATTAAGGCGGCGAATGTATTGCTACGATTTGAAAGTGCTTTGGCGAGCTTTATGGAAGCGGCGAACGCTGTGGCTGAAAGCTTGGAAGTGTCATTCTTGTGGGAGTGTTGTGGTGAGCCGGAATTTGGCTTTGAAGAATTAGCTAAAGAATATTACGGAAAAACGCCAAGCATGATCGAATCAGCTGCTGTGGCCATGAGTTTGCATAGTGCGCCTGTTTATTTTTACCGCAAAGGTAAGGGTCGTTATAAGGCAGCGCCTCCTGATACATTAAAAGCTGCGTTGGCAGCAATCGAGAAAAAACGGCTTCAAGCTGAAAAAATTGAATTTTTGGTGGGACAGCTGAAAGCGAAGCAGATGCCGGAAGAATTAGCGATTAAGCTAGACATGCTTCTATATGAGCCAGATAAAAATAGTATGGAGTGGAAGGCTGTTGAGCAGGCCTCTGCAGAGCTTCATATCAATCCTATTCAAGTGATTTCGTATGCTGGTGGTATTCAGTCTAATCACGATTATCATTTGGGCGCATTTCTACGTGAATATTTTGCTAAGGGCATACAGTTTCCTGAGGGGCTGGTTTTGTCTGACATATCGGACAATTTACCCCGGGCTGAGGTTGAAGCCTTTAGTATTGATGACAGCACGACCACTGAGATTGATGATGCTTTTTCTATTCAGCTATTGCCAGATGGGATCCGTCGGGTGGGGATTCATATTGCTGCCCCAGCCCTAGGCATAGCAGCGCATAGCACTTTAGATGAGGTCGCCCTTCATCGGCTTTCTACCGTATACATGCCAGGCAATAAAATTACCATGCTGCCCGAGATGGCAATCACCCCTTTTAGCTTAAATGAAGGGGAGTGGAAGCCAGCGCTTTCTATGTACTTGGATGTCGCAGCTGATTTAACAATTAGCAATCGGCAGAGCAAAGTGGAATTGATTCATGTCTTAGATAACCTTCGCCACGTTAGCTTAGAGCCGTATTTCAACGAGGATACATTGGCTGAAGACAACGGCCATCCCTATTGGGAAAGGTTATCGTTTTTGTTCCAATTGGCTGAGTCTCTTGAAAAAGCACGTGGCAAATACGATCCCAATCGAGCGATTCAGATTGATTACAACTTCTATGTTGAAGATGGAAAGGTCAGTATTGTTGGCCGTCGTCGTGGTTCGCCCATGGATAAATTAGTCGCGGAACTGATGATAGAAGCCAATAGCCAATGGGGTGCCTTGCTGGCTGAGCATCAGGTGCCAGGGATTTATCGTGCACAAAATGGTGGCAAGGTTTACATGACCACGCAAGCTGAGCCACATCAAGGTTTAGGGGTTGCGCAATACGCCTGGAGCACTTCGCCTTTGAGGCGAGCGGTGGACTTAGTTAATCAACGCCAAATTATGGCAGTAGTACAAGGTAATGAGCCAACTTATCCGCAAAATAGTGAAGAGCTTGCAATGATCATGCGGCATTTTGATTTGACGTATAACGCCTACAGCGACTTCCAAACGCGTATGGAACGTTATTGGTGTCTCCAGTATTTGGTACAGGAAAAAGTTGAGGAGATTTCAGCGACTGTTTGGCGAGAGAACTTAGTGCGTTTTGATCACATGCCATACATTACCAAAGTGCATAGCTTGCCGGAATTGTCAGTTGGTACGCGTGTGAATTTAGAAGTGAAGCGGGTTGATACCTTGATGATGGAGATTGAAGTCCGATTTAAATCTGTGGAAGAAGGCGCACCTAGAGAGTCAATCGAAGTGGCGATTGATGATAGCAAGGGCGTGGAGGAAGTTCTATAAATGTTGCGCGTAGGTAGAGGGATCGCTAGAGCTGTGCACAAAGGCATGACGGGTGAAGAAAGTGTCGATGTCAGTGAAATGGACGGCGTGCGTTCCTTATATCTAGGGTCGGAAACCGTGCAAAGCGCGATGCGCGTCAAAGCCCCATATGAGTTGGAGCTTGCCTATTCAAGAGGCATGATGATGTTCTTGCTCTTCATGAAGCAGCCTAAAGAGGTGCTCATGATCGGGTTGGGGGGCGGATCTATTCCTAAGTATATTCACCATTTCTTGCCTGAGATGCAAGTACGTGCGGTGGAGATTAATCCGCGTATCATCCAAACTGCACGAAGTCACTTTTATCTGCAGGATGATGATGAAACGCTAAAAGTGATCGAAGCCGACGGTGTTGTGTATTTGCAAGAAAATGCTAACACCGCAGATGTGCTGTTACTTGATATTTTTGACAGCCAAGGCGTACCCCCTGAGTTGTACAATCAAAGCTTCTTTGATGATTGTGCCGAGGCTTTGCATTTAGATGGCATGATGGCGGTTAATTTGTGGGGTTCAGATAGAAACTTCGATATTTACTTGCATCGCATCGAGCATAGCTTCCATGGCAGAGTATTGGTTTTACGCACGGGGCGCCCTGGTAATATTGTAGTGTTTGGATTTAAACGACTGCCACGCGATTTAAGATGGTCCACTTTGCGTGTGCGTGCAAAAGCTTTGCAAGAAACACACAAAATAGAGTTTCTTGAGTTTGTTGAGAAGCTCAAGGATGAGAATTTAAGTACCAGTAATCGCCTCTTGTTTGAAGCGTAAAATAACAGAAAGTATTATTAATGAGTCAGCACAATTATTTCGCTACATGCCCGCGCGGCCTTGAAGCCTTATTGGTGGATGAGCTTGCTAGCATTGGTGCAAAAGCCATTCAGGCCACAGACGGCGGGGTGAGTTTTGGCGGCGATTTGGCTGTGTGCTATCGCGCGAACCTTGAAAGCCGCATTGCCACTCGTGTGATGTGGCGCGTGGCAAGCGGTCAATATGCGACGGAAGATGATTTGTTTAATGCCGCCTACAAATTAGATTGGCCGGGTTGGTTTAAGGTTAGTAATAATTTCATGGTCAAAGTGACGGGGGTCAAGTGCCCGTTAAAGAGTTTAGAGTTCGCAACGCTTCGTATTAAAGATGCGGTGTGCGATAAGTTTAGGCAGGTGGTCAATAGTCGTCCTTATATCGACACTAAGGAACCAGATGTCCGAATTCATGCTTATTTGGCGGCAGATAGTTATCAGTTTTATTTAGACACTTCGGGGCAGGCGCTTTACCAACGTGGGTTGCGTCGCGCCAGTATTGAAGCGCCTTTACGAGAAAATTTGGCTGCAGGCATTATCAAACTCTCAGGATGGAATCCTGGGATGCCTTTTTTAGATCCGATGTGCGGTAGTGGCACCTTTCTTCTAGAGGCTACCATGATGGCGCTTAATATTGCGCCAGGGAGTCAGCGTGATTTTGGTTTTGAGAAGCTTAAAAACTTTGATGAAAGTCTTTGGACAAAATTGCGCCAAGAGGCGTTGAAAAAAACGAAGCCGGTGGTGTTTTCAAAAATATACGGGAGTGATGCAGACCTGCGTGCCGTGCGCATTGCCAAGCAAAATCTTCAGCAAGCAGGCCTATTGGATGCTGTTCAGCTCGCGCAATTGGAGTTTACTCAGGTCCCAGCGCCAGCAGGCGAGGGGGTCATGGTAGCCAACCCGCCTTATGGGGTGAGAATTGGTGAGGATGAAGAGTTGGCGGCGTTGTATCCAAAGATGGGTGAGACCTTAAAACGTAATTTTGCTGGCTGGAATGCTTATTTTCTGACGACGGATATGCGCTTGCCTAAACTGATGCGACTTTCACCAAGCAAACGTACACCGTTATTTAATGGGCCTTTAGAGTGTCGTTTATTCGAGATTAAGCTGGTAGCAGGGTCGAACCGAAAGGAAAAATAATGGCAGATAGCTTAGCTGAACTTCGTCAAAAGATTGACGCCTTTGTAAATGAAAGGGATTGGGCACAATTTCACTCGCCCAAAAATCTTGCGATGGCGATGATTGTCGAAGCTGCTGAATTAGTCGAACACTTTCAGTGGGATACCATACAGGAGAGTTATGAAATCAGTACAGAAAAGCGTCAAGAAGTTGCGCATGAGCTGGCTGATACTTTTGTGTACCTATTACGATTGGCAGAAGTGACCGGTATCGATTTAATTCAGGCTGCTAACGAAAAAATTGCTTTGAATGCGATTAAGTATCCTGTGGAGAAAGCAAAAGGCAGCAATGCGAAATATACGGTTTATCAAAAAATGAGTGAGAAGTAATTCTACTGCAGAAAAATCAATAAAAAGCCCGCGATCGCGGGCTTTTTATTAAGGATTAAAATAATTAAAGCACAGCTAAAGCAGCATCATAATTGGGCTCGTTAGCGATTTCCGAGACTAATTCACTATGTAATACCTTGTTGTTTTCATCAAGTACGATTACGGCGCGAGTTGTTAACCCAGCTAAACTACTGTCTAAAATGGCAACGCCATAGCTTGTTGCGAATTGTGCGTTGTTGCGGAAGCTAGATAAAGCCACAACATTTTCAATGCCTTCTGCGCCGCAGAAGCGACTTTGCGCAAAAGGGAGGTCGGCTGAAATACAAAGTACAACGCTATTATTGAGCGAGGCTGCCTTTTTATTGAACTCACGCACGGATGTAGCACATGTCGGGGTGTCTATACTTGGGAAAATGTTCAGAATTTTGCGTTTTCCAGCGTAGTTTTCTAGTGTGATTGTTTCGCGTTTCGCATTTGCCAGTTCGAAGTTACTAACAGATTGGCCTACGGCCGGAAAGTTGCCACCGATCGTTACTGGGTTGCCTTTTAATGTTACTGAATTTGTCATGATTTTTCCTTTTGCCCTGAGTGATATTTACTTGAGTATTTTAGTACATTATTGCTATTTTTGTTTGTTTTGATTACGCATATTGATCTAATTAAAGCTAATTATCAAAAAAAGTCCTGTGATATAATTATTCGCTTTAATAATTACGCAATGTACTTCTGTTGATCAATTTTACTGAAAAACAGTGCGCATTCAAATTTATATAATTACCTCTTGAATTAAGGAATACAGCACATGTCAGCAACCGTTGAAATCATCAGCAAACTAGAACGTCGTATGACGGTAACCGTGCCGATGAAACCAATTGAGGATGAAATTCATCAGCGCATCAGTCAATTAATGCGTACAGCTAAGTTGCCAGGCTTTCGCCCAGGCAAGGTGCCAGCGAAATTTGTACAACAACAATACGGTGCGCAGGCGCGTGATGAAGCGTTGACGAATGCGGTTGAACGTTCATTCTCTGAAGGGGTTGAATCGAACAAACTCCGTGTTGCGGGGTACCCAAATATTGAGCATAAGCCGTTTGCTGATGCGGATCAAGAATTCGAATATGTTGCTACATTTGAAGTGTTTCCAGAGGTTGAGCTGGGCGACTTGGGTAAAGTAAAAATAGAACGTCCTGCCCTAGAACTTGCAGATGCCGATGTTAAGAAAACATTGGATGTGTTAGTTAAGCAACGTGCAACATTTGAACCAGTAAAACGTGCGGCCAAAAAAGGCGATAAGGTAAAGCTAGGCCTTAGTGCATCAATTGACGGTAACGAAGTAGAGAGCACGGGCGACCAAACCATTGACTTGGTTATTGGTGAAGGTGGTCGCGTTCCTGAATTTGATGACCATTTGGTGGGCGCTAAAGCAGGTGCTGAAGCCTTATTCGATATTACCTACCCTGCTGATCATCAACCAGAACAATTGGCTGGAAAGACGGTTTCATATAAAGTGAAGTTTGCGGAAGTTGCACAAGTTAAATTGCCAGAAATTGATGCTGAATTTGCTAAAACATTAGGTGTGGATGACGGCGATGTTGAAAAAATGAAAGCCGAAATCAAAGAAAGCTTGGTCCAGGAAGTGAATAAGCGCGTCCGTGCTAATGTGAAAGAGCAAGTGTTTGATGCCTTGGTGGCCAATGCTAAATTTGATTTGCCAAAAGCACTTCAGGGCATGGAAATTGAGCGCTTGATGCAAATGTCACGTCAAAACTTAGAGCAACGTGGTGTGGATTTAGCTAATGTCACCCTTGAGCCTTCAATGTTTGAAGAGCAAGCTAAACGTGGGGCTACTTTACGTTTGGTTCTGATGCACTTGGTGAACGAGCATTCATTGCACGCAAATGCAGATCAAGTACGTGCGATGGTTGATCAGTTCTCAGTGAGTTTTGAGCGCCCTGAAGATGTTGTGCGTTGGTATTATGATGATGTGAAACGTCTTGATGAGCCAGCAGCATTGGCAACTGAAGAAAACGTTGTAAACTGGGTATTAGCTGCTGCAAAAGTTACTGATAAAAAAGTTAAATTTGATGATTTAATGAGTAATGCCTAATGTTTACACAAGGTCAGCAAGAAATGAATCAGATGATGAATAGCATGGAAACGCAGGGCCTTGGTTATATTCCTATGGTCGTGGAGCAAAGCGGCCGTGGCGAACGTTCTTATGATATTTATTCAAGATTACTCAAAGAACGCGTGATTTTCTTGGTCGGCCCTGTCAATGATATGTCAGCCAACTTGGTTGTTGCGCAGTTACTGTTTTTGGAAGCTGAAAATCCAGATAAAGATATTTCGCTTTATATCAACTCGCCAGGAGGTTCGGTTACTGCAGGGATGTCGATTTATGACACCATGCAATTTATCAAGCCTGATGTCAGCACCCTTTGTATTGGACAAGCGGCGAGCATGGGTGCCTTCTTGCTTGCAGCAGGTGCTAAGGATAAGCGTTTTAGCTTACCTAATTCCCGTGTCATGATTCATCAACCATCTGGCGGATTTCAAGGCCAGTCAACGGACATCGAGATTCATGCAAAAGAGATTTTATATTTGCGTGGCAGACTCAATGAAATCCTAGCACACCACACAGGCCGAACTGCTGATGAAATTGACCGTGATACAGAACGAGATAATTTTATGAGTGCAGCGCAATCTGTGGCATATGGTTTAATTGATAAGGTGATTGAGAATAGACCGGAATCGGCTTAGTTCTATCATTTATATGGTGTTAGCTTTGATTCAAAATAAAATCGGAATCTATAGGAATAATTAATGACGACAAAGGCAACAGACGAAAAACTACTTTATTGTTCGTTTTGCGGTAAAAGTCAGCATGAAGTGAAAAAGCTGATCGCTGGGCCATCTGTGTTCATTTGTGATGAATGTGTCGACCTTTGTAACGATATTATTCGTGAAGAAGCACAAACCATCGATGGCGATAAATCTAACGATAAAAAGCTCCCAACCCCTAAAGAAATCTGCGCCATTCTTGACCAGTATGTCATCGGTCAAGTTCAGGCTAAAAAAAGCTTGGCAGTTGCAGTTTATAACCATTACAAACGCTTAGATCAGCCATCAGCTAAAGATGACGTTGAAATATCCAAGAGTAATATATTGGTAATTGGCCCAACTGGTTCAGGTAAAACCCTACTCGCCCAAACCCTTGCAAGACTTTTGGATGTGCCCTTCGTGATGGCCGATGCCACGACATTAACTGAAGCAGGTTACGTGGGGGAAGATGTAGAAAACATCATGCAGAAGCTTCTTCAGAAATGTGACTATGACATTGAAAAAGCACAGCGTGGCATCGTTTACATCGATGAAATCGACAAGATCTCTCGTAAGTCAGATAACCCATCCATCACCCGTGACGTATCAGGTGAGGGCGTTCAGCAGGCATTGCTTAAACTAATTGAAGGAACGATAGCATCGGTGCCTCCCCAAGGTGGCCGCAAGCACCCCAATCAAGAGTTTGTTCAGCTTGATACCACCAACATCCTTTTCATCTGTGGCGGCGCATTTGACGGCTTAGATAAGGTGATTCGTCGCCGTTCTGAAAAGGGTGGTATTGGCTTTGGTGCTGAGGTGAAGAGCAAGGAAGATGCTCGAGCAATAGGCGAAGTGTTACGCGACGTTGAACCAGAGGATTTGATTAAATTTGGGTTAATTCCCGAATTTGTTGGACGCTTACCAGCGATTGCTACATTAGAATCTCTAGACGAAGATGCGTTAATGACCATCTTGATCGAGCCAAAAAATGCGCTCACCAAGCAGTTCGCGAAGCTCTTTAAAATGGAAGGTGTTGACCTAGAGTTCCGCGAAGAAGCGCTTCGTTTAATTTCTAAAAAGGCGCTTGAGCGTAAAACGGGTGCCCGTGGTTTACGCAGCATCATGGAGCATGCGTTACTCGAAATTATGTTTGATTTACCTTCGATGCCTAATTTAACTAAGGTGGTAGTTGATGAAGGCGCGATTAAGGGTGAAAATCCACCTATCCTTATCTACTCAGACGAACCACGATTGGCTGAGTCAGCAAGCTAGTTCATTGTGTTTTGACTGGCTTGTTATTGGTAAAAATAAATCGCGCTGGCACTTGAATCGCCAGCGTTAGTCCCCAATTAGATTGCATAGGTATTCGGCAAGCTCGCAGAATATAACAAATGCTAAAGGCTTCTTCATGACAGAACAAACATTGCCAGCTTTTTCAGCAGACTCAGGATTCCTCCCGCTATTGCCATTACGCGATGTGGTGGTGTATCCGCATCTTGTGATCCCACTTTTTGTTGGGCGGGCTAAATCTGTCAAAGCACTTGAACTCGCTTCGGATGGCAATAAGCAAATCTTTCTAGTCGCGCAAAAATCTGCCAATAAAGATGAGCCAGAAGCTTCTGACTTATATGACGTTGGAACGATTGCAACCGTGTTACAGATGCTAAAGCTCCCTGACGGCACTGTCAAAGTGCTGGTTGAGGGTGTGAGTCGTGCAAAATTGATCGAATTTCAAGACACTTCTGATTGCTTTACTGCTAAGGCTGAGGTGATTGAAGAGGCGTCAGAGGATGATCCTGAAATTCAAGCATTGATGCGTTCTGTTTTTACCCAGTTCGATCAGTACGTGAAACTCAATAAAAAAATTCCACCTGAGATTCTGACCTCTCTTGCTACTATCCAAGATGCTAGCCGTTTGGCAGACACCATCTCTGCACATTTGACCCTAAAGTTAGAAGAAAAACAAAGCATCCTCGAGATGTTTAGTATTTCTGAGCGCCTTGAACACCTGCTGGGTGTCATGGAGGGGGAAATTGACATCTTGCAAGTTGAAAAACGGATCCGTGGTCGCGTGAAGCGCCAGATGGAGAAGAGTCAGCGTGAGTACTACTTGAATGAGCAGGTAAAGGCCATTCAAAAGGAACTTGGTGAACAAGATGAGAACGCGGACGTTGATGAATTAGCTAAACGTATTGATGCGGCCAAGATGCCAAAAGAAGCGCTTGATAAGGCTAATTCTGAAATGAAAAAACTCAGAATGATGTCGCCTATGTCAGCCGAGGCAAGTGTTGTTCGTAATTACATTGAGACCTTGGTGAACCTTCCTTGGAAGAAGAAAACAAAAATCAGCAAGGACCTCCTAGAAGCGCAAAGAATTCTAGATGAAGACCATTACGGCCTTGAAAAAGTCAAAGAACGTATTGTCGAGTACCTAGCAGTTCAGCAGCGCGTAGATAAGCTAAAGGCGCCAATTTTGTGCTTAGTTGGTCCTCCTGGCGTGGGTAAAACCTCACTGGGTCAGAGTATTGCTAAGGCGATTAACCGTAAGTTTGTGCGTGTTGCCTTGGGTGGGGTGCGCGATGAGTCCGAGATTCGTGGCCACCGCCGCACTTATATTGGTTCGATGCCGGGCAAGATTCTGCAAAGCATGGCGAAGGTGTCAGTTAAGAACCCATTATTCTTATTGGACGAAGTTGATAAGATGGGTCAAGACATGCGCGGCGATCCATCATCAGCATTACTTGAAGTGCTTGATCCTGAGCAAAACCATACCTTTGTCGATCATTACGTTGAGGTGGAATACGACTTGTCAGATGTCATGTTTGTTGCGACCTCGAATTCAATGAATATTCCTGAGGCCTTGTTAGATCGGATGGAAATTATCCGTCTTGCGGGCTATACCGAAGATGAAAAACTTAATATTGCGATGCGCTACTTGGTTCCTAAGCAACTTAAGGCCCATGGATTGAAGGCCAGTGAGATTGATTTTACTGAAGCGGCCGTTCAAGAGGTCATCCGTTACTATACCCGCGAAGCGGGCGTGCGTAGCTTGGATAGAGACATCTCTAAGGTTTGCCGAAAGGTGGTCAAAGATTTGCTCACTGCAAAACAGACACTACCAAAAGATGGAAAAGTAGACTTAGTAAAAATCACGCCTGAGAACTTAGAGAAGTATTTGGGGGTTCAGCGTTTTGATTTTGGTCTTGCTGCAAAAGAGAATCAGATAGGTCAAGTGACGGGTTTGGCTTGGACCCAAGTGGGTGGTGATTTATTGACTATTGAGTCAGTGGCCATGCCTGGAAAAGGTAAAACTATTACTACCGGCAAGCTTGGTGATGTCATGCAGGAATCTATTCAAGCAGCAATGAGTGTAGTGAGAAGTCGTGCCAAACGCTTAGGGATCCCTGAAGACTTTTACGAGAAGAATGACATTCATATCCACTTCCCTGAAGGGGCAACGCCTAAAGATGGTCCAAGTGCGGGTATCGGTATTACTACGGCACTGGTATCTGTATTGACCAACATTCCTGTCAGGGCGGATGTTGCGATGACAGGTGAGATTACTCTGCGGGGCGAGGTATTACCGATTGGCGGATTGAAAGAAAAGTTATTAGCAGCGCATCGTGGGGGCATTAAAACGGTATTGATCCCAGATCAGAACATTAAGGATTTATCAGAGATTCCTGATAATGTGAAAAATTGTTTGGATATTCACCCGGTGAAATGGATTGATGAGGTTCTAGAGTATGCCCTCGAGCGTATGCCAGAGCCCTTAGTCGATGTTGTGCCGGTGGTTGAGGCTGGCAATGAGGCCAAAGCGGTTGAGGTTTCAGCAATAACTAAACATTAATTCACTGTTTGGTGGTTAAAAGCTTGACATGGGCTTTTGACCCTTGATATAAAGTAATTCAGCGGGATTCTAATGTCCCGTTCTTAAAATAATTTCTAAAGGGGATACAAGTGAATAAATCAGAGCTCATTGATCAAATTGCAAAAGCCGCTGGAATCTCTAAGGCAGCTGCTGGCCGTGCATTAGATGCAACAACATCATCAGTAACAGGCGCATTAAAAAAGGGTGATTTAGTAACGCTTATCGGTTTTGGTACATTCTACGTTGGTAAACGTGCAGCCCGTAATGGTCGCAACCCACGTACTGGCGCGACAATTGCAATCAAGGCAGCAAACTCTCCTAAATTTAGGGCTGGCAAAGCACTCAAAGATGCTGTAAACTAGCGGACTTCGTTGGTTACCGAATGGGTGATTAGCTCAGTTGGTAGAGCGTCGCCCTTACAAGGCGAATGTCGGCGGTTCGACCCCGTCAGCACCCACCAGTAACACCTTCAATACGCAGGTTTTGAAGTGCATTTTTTGGAGTGGTAGTTCAGTTGGTTAGAATACCGGCCTGTCACGCCGGGGGTCGCGGGTTCGAGTCCCGTCCACTCCGCCACGAATTACCTAGTGTTTAAAAGCATGTAGTGATTCAATGAAAAGCCCCGCGTAAGCGGGGCTTTTTTTATTTGCGCATCTTAATTACATCTTAAAAATAGGATGTATTAATTACGTACTGCTGGAAGAGAAGCTGGGTCAGTTGTGTTAAAGCAAGTAGGTTGTTCCCAGTTGTTTGTTACCTTGTCTTTATTTCCATTGAAAGAGTCATAAACAATGTTGTCTGGACGCGCTAAGTCGCCAGAAACGCCGCCGGGGACGTAATCTAAGTGAAGGTTACGGCGCGTTAGCCATGCTTGGTTGTGGTCTGCGCATGAGGTGTCACCTGACAAACCTAAACCACCAATTACTTTTTTGTTGCTGTTATACAATGCTAAACCGCCGCCAAACACATTCACTCCACCGATTCTGCCTCCTACCATTGGATCGGTATTTGTTCCCATCTTGGTTGGGTCACCGCCATAGGCAACCGCTGGGTCAACAGGGTTACTTAGTTGCAGACCAAACAGACTGCCGCCTAATTCATTATTCGATGAGTCTGGACCTTGAACGGCTGAGTATAAGTTACCAGTGGATAAGGCTAAACCATCTAAGCTAAATGCATTTGCTGTGTTGGCTTTTTGTGCTGAAATGACACGACTGCCTGGCCATTGTGAGCCACGATTCGCACCTGAATATGCGACTGCACAAACAACGCCATCACGGTTCACAACGGTTGCCCACATGTTTAAGTTAAACCCAGATGGATCTGTTGTAACCGCACTATCAAGGGCTGCCTTAAGTTGTGATTGTGAAGGAAGGCCGCTACAGGCGCTGTCTGCTAATGCACTGCTTGCAACTAAAGTTGTAATAAGTGCTAATAACAATCTTGATGTTTTTTTCATGATAGTCCCTTGTAAAATTTATTATAATTTAATGAAATGATGTGTGATATTAGATAAATTCACCTACTAATTATATGGTTTTTAATTGGAGATAGTTATTAAATTTATAATATATTTAATAGTCTTAAATAACTATATTGTTTACTCTGGAATTATAGTGGATGCTTTTTTTCATTCATCCCTTATGCCTGTTAAGGGAAAGTCTTATATGGTATATTGACGCGTTATTTTCAATTGAATACGCAGCTTGATTTAAAAATCGTTAGCGTGTTTTTACTTATTAAATTTGAAGGTGTGTGTCATGTTAGAAATTATTCGCGAACATTCTACAGGCTGGATGGCAAAGTTGATTTTAGTATTAATTACAGTGCCATTTGCCTTGTTTGGAATCGACTCTTATTTAAAAAACGCAGGTAGTGGCGCTTCAGTCGCCAAGGTGGATGGTGCGACAATTTCTGTGCAAGAGTATCGCAATGCGATGCAAAGCCTAAGAGACCGGTTACAGAAAGAAAACTCTAAAGACTTGGGCGCCCTAGATTCGCCTGAGGTGAAACAATCTGTGTTGGATCGTTTAATTAACACTCGCCTATTGAACGCCGAAGTCGTAAAGAGTCGCTTCGTTGTGACCAATGAGCAGTTAGCGCAATTTATTACTAGCCTTCCTGAATTCCAACAAGGGGGTAAATTTTCTCAAGAAGTCTATGACAAGTTATTAACCCAAAATCAAATGACGCCCACACAGTTCGAAAACAAGATGCGTGGTGAACTTCTATTACAACAAGCGCGTGATGGTTTGCCAGGACTTGCATTTACTTCTCCTGTCATTGAAGACTCGACCCTAAAGGTTGAACATCAACAACGTGAGGTGACCGTCGCTGAAATTAAAGCGGCTGATTTTATTTCTCAAGTAAAAGTAGACCCTTCCGAAGTAAAAGCTTATTACGATAAGCATAAAGATAAATTTAAGGTGCCTGAGCAGGTTAAATTAGAGTTTGTGATGATGTCAGCCAATACGCTGATTCCAAAGATGCAAACTACTGAAGAAGAGGCTAAGAAGTTTTATGACGAAAATGCATCTAAATTTCAAAACAATGAACAACGCCATGCGAGCCATATTTTAATTAGCGTATCTGCAACGGCTTCACCAGAAGTGAAGGCGGAGGCTAAGAAAAAAGCGGAACAAGTATTGGCTGAAGTTAAAAAGAGTCCAGCAAAATTTGCTGAATTAGCCAAGAAGTACTCTCAAGATCCTGGCTCTGCTGAAAAGGGTGGAGATTTAGGCTCCTTTGGACGTGGTGCGATGGTAAAACCATTTGAAGAGGCTGTCTTCTCAATGAAACCAGGCGATGTGAGCAACCTCGTTCAATCTGATTTTGGTTATCACATTATTAAACTCATTGATGTTGCTGGACAAGGGCAAGATTTCGAAACATTAAAACCACAAATTCGGGCTGAGTTGATGTACCAAAAGGCGTTAGCGAAGTTCTCGGAACAGGCTGAAGCGTTCAGCGCGACCGTGTATGAACAATCGAACAGCCTTCAACCAGCTGCAGATGCTTACGGCCTTGCTGTTCAAAAAACTGAATGGTTGAGTTTTGCAGATGGCGCAAAATTCTTTAAAAATGATAAGTTGATGAACTTGGTATTCACCAATGAAGTCCTTAAAGATAAGCGCAATACGGAAGCCGTTGAGGTCTCTAATAACACCCTAGTTTCAGCAAGGGTCGTCGACTACAAGCCTACGGCACCACGCAGTTTTGATGAGGTTAAAGGCGGCATTGAAGACTTGCTGAAAATTGAAAAGGCCACGCAATTAGCGATTACTAAAGGCACGACCTCGCTTGCCACACTCAAAGAAGGTAAGGACGCCTCTGGGTTAGATTGGATTGCCCCTGTGGTGGTTGATCGTAAAAATGCACAAGGATTGACAGAGTTGACCATGTCAAACGTGTTTAAGATCGATACGGCAAAGCTGCCTGCCTATGCAGGTATCTCTGACAGCAAGAAAGGTTATTTGTTGATCAAAGTTACAGCGGTTCAGAATAAACTTGCAGATGAAAATGCTAAGAAGGCAGCCTTGCTTGATTTAAGAACGGCCATGGCTTCTGAGTACTCATCAGCTTATATTGGCGCACTCAAAGCGGATAAGAAGATATTTGTGAATACACGCTTGATGATGAGTGATAGCGCGCAAGCCCAGTAAGTAATTGTTTATCAAATAAAAAAGGCCATCATCTGATGGCCTTTTTTAATGGGTGTTGCTATAACATTAATCCACGATGCCGGCGGCAGTGATATTCATCCCGCCGTCTACATAGGTAATTTCACCTGTCACGCCAGAGGCTAAATCGCTACACAAGAAGGCTGAAACATTGCCAACCTCTTCAATTGTGACATTACGACGCAGTGGCGCATGCTTCTCGTTGAAGCCTTGCATCTTATCGAAATCTGCAATGCCTGAAGCCGCTAGGGTTTTAATTGGGCCGGCTGACACTGCATTCACCCGAATACCTTTTGGCCCCAAACTTTGTGCCATATAACGGACGTTTGCTTCTAAGCTCGCTTTGGCGACGCCCATCACATTGTAATTGGGGAGTGTGCGTTCCGCGCCCAAGTAACTAATCGTCAGCAGGCTTGCATCTCGGCCTTCCATCATAGGCATGGCTGCTTTTGCAAGCGCTGCAAAACTGTAAGAACTAATATCGTGGGCAATGCGGAAGTATTCACGGGTTACCTTTTCTAAGTAATCCCCATCTAATGCATCTTTAGGAACGAAGGCCACTGAGTGAACGATGATGTCGATGCCGTCCCAATGTTTAGCCAGTGCTGGAAATAAGGCTTCGATTTGCTCATCGCTACCCACATCACAAGGCAGGACGATATTCGAATCAAATTCCGCCGCTAACTTTCTAACGCGGTCTTCAAACCTATCCATTTGATAAGTGAAGGCAAGTTCTGCCCCTTCGCGTTTCATCGCTTCTGCGATGCCGTAGGCAATTGAACGATTACTTAATAGACCAACGATTAATGCCCGTTTTCCAGTGAGGAATCCCATGAGTTGCTTTCCTTAAAAGTCAAAATTTCTATTTATTATTTGATGTTCTAGGGTCCAGCGCATCGCGCAGACCTTCACCAAGCAAATTATAACCCATCACGGTAATTAATATGGCAAGGCCAGGAAAGAGAGATAGCCACCAAGCAAATTCGATATACTCTTTACCATCAGTCAGAATATTGCCCCAGGAGGCTTGTGGGGCTTGCACACCGAGTCCTAAGAAGCTTAAGCCCGATTCAACTAATACGGCGCTTGCGATGCCCAGTACGGAACTGACAATAATAGGGGTCAGGCTATTAGGAAGTAATTGTTTAAAAATAAGTCGACGATCTGTTGCACCTAGGGTTTGCGAGGCAAGAACAAATTCACGATTTCTAAGACTTAAAAATTCAGCACGAACTAGGCGTGTGACGCCCATCCAAGAAGTGAGTCCAATCACTATCATGATGTTCCAGATGGAGGGGGTCAGGAATGCAATGACAGCAAGGATTAAGAAGAACGTTGGGATAGAGAGCATCACATCCACTAAACGCATGATCACAGTGTCTACCCAGCCACGATAGAAGCCTGAGATCGCGCCTAGGACGATCCCAATGACGGTGGCTATACCAACCGCTACGATGCCAACTAAAAGCGATATACGCGCGCCAAATAGCATCCGAGAGTAAACGTCTCGTCCAAGGCCATCAGTTCCCATCCAGTGCGCTGAAGAGGGTGAAAGCAAAATACTTTTCACGTTGATGGCATCCGGATCAAAAGGGGTAATCAATGGCGCAAAAATAGCCATAAAGGAGATGATCGCAATTATCATTAAGCCAGCAAGCGCTAAAGGATTTTTTATAATAGCGTTCATTGCACGACGCCCTTTCGTACACGTGGGTCAGCCCATGCATAAGCGAGGTCAGCTAAAAGGTTGCCGATCAGCGTGAGTGCTGAACCGATGGTGAGAATGCCCATAATCACCGGAAAATCTCGCATCAGCACTGCATCGTAAAAAAGCTTGCCCATGCCGGGAATCGCAAAGATGGATTCTGCGATCACGGAGCCGCCAATGAGGCCTGGGATTGAGAGGCCAAATATGGTGATTAATGGAAGCAGAGCATTACGAAGTGCATGTTTATAAACGACCGTGTTTTCAGATAAGCCTTTAGCACGCGCAGTCGTAATGTAGTCTTGGTGAAGCACATCTAACATACCGTTTCTTACAAACAATGAGATGCCAGCAAGCCCCGTGAGGCCTGAAATTAGGATCGGTAGGGTCAGATGTTTTAGCCCGTCTATCCATTGTGCAAGCCATGGCATTTTTTCTGCCCCTAAACTATGGAGTCCGGAAATTGGAAGCCAATTGTGACTGACGCCCGTCCAGTACATCAGCATTAATGCCAGCCAAAAGCTTGGAATAGCGAAACCAATAAAGACAAAGATCGTAATCGATCGATCAGGGAGTTTGTTTTGGGTTAGCGCTGAGATCACGCCCAAGGGGAGAGCCATCGCAATAATCAGACTTAAGCTCAGGACATTAATGAGTAAAGTTACCGGAAGCGCCTCTTGAATCATTCCCTTCGTTATATTGCCATCCTTATCCGTTTCTTGCCAGAATACCGGGCTTTGGTGGCTGGCAAATGAGCGACCAAAGTCGAGCGTCGACATGCGCTTAAGCCATAGACCGTATTGAACGATCACGGGCTTATCCAGGTGATAAAGCTCACGCAGTTTTTGGCGAGATTCTTCGCTGGTCTTTGGATTAAAGCTCGCCTCTGTGGAGGTGATGTCTCCAGGCGCTAAATGCATAATCAAAAATGAAATAAGACTGATGCCCACAAGGAGGGGCACCATCCATAATAATCGGTTCATTAAGTATTTAAGCATGATTATTCTGCGCTTATTTCGTTGCGTCTTAGCGGTGCAGGAATGTACCACTCATAAGAATTATGACCGATTCCAGCCGGAGGTGCTGGGTCATCAATGCCTTTTACCCGTTTGTGGATAGCAGGCAAGCCGTAGCCTGCAAATAAATAAACGACGGGACTATCTTCCAATAAGATTTTAGCAAACTCGTGATAGATTTTCATGCGTTTGTCTGGATTGAGCTCCATACGACCATCTTCCAATAATTTGTCAACTGTTGGATTGTTGTAGCCGATAAAATTGAATTGCCCGGGTGCCTGCTGTGAAGAATGCCAGATGTTAAATTGATCAGGTTCTAGTCCTAAGCCCCAACCTAATAGCACGACATTGAAATCCCCAGTTTTAATGAAACGACTAATAAAAGTGGCCCATTCAACCACGCGAATTTTGACGTCGATTCCAATCTCTTTTAAACGACGTTGAACCAGAACTGCACTCATTTCACGTTCTTTATTTTGATTGGTCAGGATCTCAAAGCTAAGGGGCTGTCCATCTTTATCTAAAATGCCATCATGATCGTGGTCTTCAAACCCGGCCTCTTTGAGTAATGCAATTGCTTTTTTTGGGTCGTAAGGATAAGGATGCAGCTCAGGGTTGCTCCAGCGCGTTCCTGGCTTATATGGGGATGCTACAGGGAGGCCCAAACCCAATAGCACGCCATCAATAATTTCTTGTTTATCAATGGCGTAGTTGATCGCCTGCCTGACGCGCACATCATCAAAGGGCTTGCGTTTCAAATTAAAGCCCAAGTAGGTATAGCTATTTCCCAACTCTTTGTACTGTGCAATCTTGGATGTGAGGTCGGGGCGGGAAGGAAATATACGAGCATATTGAATTGAATTGAGACTCATCGAGTCGATGTTGTCAGCCATTAATTCTAAAAATTGTGCAGCGCGGTCTGGGATGATGCGAGAGACTAAATGATCTATCTTGGCTTGACCTTGCGTGGCATTTACATTGCGCTTGAGTGAAATGCTTTCGCCTTTCTTCCATTGATCAAGTTGATAGTAATGGCTCCCAACCGGATTACGTGCAAAAGGGGTGTTGTTGATATCTTGGCCTGCGAGCAGGTGCTTAGGCAAAATATGTAATCCAGACCATGAATCTAATGCTGGCGCATAAGGTTGTGCATAGGTCACCTTAAATGTTTCTGGATCTGGGGCTTCAGCCTTTTTAACTAATTTATAGTCTGCGCCATAAGGGGTGCGTGTCTTGTCATCTGTGACGATCTGCCAGGTAAATAAGACGTCTTCGCTGGTGAGCGGTTTACCATCAGCCCATTTTAAGTTGGGTTTTAGGTGGAAGGTGATGGTTTTTTGATCAGCTGATACATCCCAAGACTGCGCAAGTTCGCCTGTTAACTCTAGATTCTTGTCGTACTTGAGTAGGCTATTAAAGATGTTGGAGGCGATGGTTGATGCTGAGGATTCGCCAGCGATCATGGCTATCAGACCGCTTGGTTCGCCTGACATCGCATCAACAAGGGTGCCACCTGCCTCAGATGGATAAGTTTGATTGAAATTAGCAGTGCCTTCGTTTCTTTGCTGACCGCAACTCATGAGCAGCAATGCCATCAAGGCGGCAACCAAGCATGTGAATACTCTCGTTATTTGAGGCTTTTCTTGCATCAGTAATGGTTGTCTTATAAATAAAGTGGTTTAAATTTACTTGCCAGTTTTTTGCTTGGCCTGTTTTTTGTGGACAGACGTTTTTGAAGCAACTTCAATTTTTTTCTTTTTGTCTTTGTTTGTGACCGTATTTTTTATATTTTGTTTCTCTTTTTTTGCTGGACTCTCTTTTACTGTACTTGGAATAGTAATCACCTGACCAGGTTTAACACTTGGTTTTTTTAAGTGATTGTATGCCATAAGCCTTTTGACGCTGACATGATACTCACGACCGATAGAGGCAAGCGTTTCTTTGGACTTGACCGTATGCATTTGGTTTTCATTGTTGTTAGCCGGTGTGTCTGAAATCGTGCTTGGTTGCGAAGAGTCAGTATCAACGGGGCTGAGGTCAGAATTTTTTGCACTATTGGGGACTAGTATAGACTGGGCGCCATTGAGCTTTCTGCCACTCGGGATATCATTAACGTCACGCAATTGACTCACATTAATCCCAAATTTCTGCGCAATTTTCTCCATGCGCTCGCCCCGTTTGGCATGGTAGGTTTGCCAGCTCACGAGGGGCTTATCGTAATTGGCTAAATTTATTTTAAAAGTATTGGCTGCTGAAACAGGTAATAAAATCTCATGCGCACTCCCTGTTTCTGTAATCACTGGACGATTGTATTCTGGATTAAGTGAGATGAATTCCTCATAGGTGATTTCGGCTAAGCTTGCGGCTAACTTTGCGTCAATTTGTTCTGGTGCAATGATTTTAGTGAAGTAGGGGCGATTAGGAATCACATCGATATTTAATCCATAATTTTCAGGTTGCTTCATGATGTTTTTGATTGCTTGAAGCTTAGGTACGTAATTCTTTGTTTCATCAGGCAATGGCAGACTTGCGTAGTCGGTCGGCAAGCCTTTTTTACGATTTCGGTCAATGGCGTGTTGTACTGTGCCTTCTCCAGCGTTATAGGCTGCAAGAGCTAGATCCCAACTTCCAAACATCCCATATAACTTTTGCAGGTAATTTAGCGCCGCGTTCGTCGCAGCCGTTACATCACGACGGTTATCAACCCACCAATCTTGTTTAAGTCCAAACGTTTTTCCTGTGGCTGGCATGAACTGCCAAATGCCTGATGCTTTAGTCCGGGAGTTGGCTGTTGGATTAAATGCACTTTCAACCATTGGGAGTAGTGCAATTTCACTCGGCATGCCACGCTTTTCAACTTCAATCACGATATGGTAAAGATACCGCTGACTCCGACCGATCATGCGTTTAACATAATCGGGTCTTGAGGCATACCAAGCCTCATGTGTGCTGGTGAAAGATGAGTCGATATCAGGGATTGTGTAGCCACTGATAATGCGTTGACGAAGGTCACCCGCATTTTTGTCAATATTAGCTGTTGCCTGATCAATTGTTTGGTCAGGCAGATAGTTTAAGGCAGGATCTAATTGAGAGCTTGGTGTAATGTTAAAACTTGGATCTAGAGCCTCGCTGTTGGGCGAGCTGCCCTCAAGAATAACAATGTAATCACCTTCAACATTGGTTTCGGCACTTGTGCTTTCCACTATAAGAAGCAGTGAAATCAATATTACTTTTAGTGCGAAATTGTTGAGCATGAACACTTTCTGGAAGGCTTTAATTTAAGCGCAAACGGCCTGTGATAGTAGCTAAACAGAGGGTGTGCAGTCAAGAAAAACCATACGAAAAATCATTCCCTAGAATTGATTTCGCATTTGCCTAAGTATCGTAAAAATTTCAATAGGATCAGCATGTTGCATGTTTAATGCCTGGCAAATTTCTGTTGAATTGCTTCTTAAAAACGGATTGGTGGCAAGTTCTAATTTAATTGAGCTTGGAATCGTTGGAAAACCAGCGGCTCTTGTCATGCGCGCCTGACGAATTCTTTCTAGAAGATGTAGATTATTTTTTTCGACTGATTTTGCAAATTGCAAATTGTGCTCGGTGTATTCGTGTGCGCAATAAACAGCTGTACTAGGTGGTAACTTTGCGATCTTTTGAAGAGAATTAAACATTTGTAATGGCGTTCCTTCAAAAAGTCGGCCACACCCACCCCCAAATAAGGTATCGCCACAGAACAGGGAATTTGCCCCATAATAAGCAACATGGCCAAGTGTATGGCCGCCAACATCCATTACTTCGAATGAAATATTGAGGTCGGCTATATGAATGATTTGTTGATCTGAAACTGAAAGATGCGGAAAGTGATACTGTTCTTTTTCTGGTGCGAAGACTTGGGGCGCGAATTCATGAATAAGCGCATTGACGCCACCAATATGGTCTGAATGATGGTGGGTGATTAAGATGTTGGTGAGTTCAAGCCCTCGTTTGCTTAAGAAGGAAATGACAGGGGTGTGATCGCCAGGATCTACCACAGTGGCTTGACTTCCGTTTTCAATCAGCCAAATGTAATTATCTTCAAAAGCAGGAATAGGTATGATATTAAGCATGATGAGTGATAGCGTAACATTTTCTGCGAATTAATGAACGGTGAATACTTTCGATGACGAATGTTAGTAACGAGCATGATGTGCAAAATTGGATTGAAACGCCAATAGGTAGTTACTTGCTAGCACAAGAACAGATTGTTTTTGATTCTATTGTGAGCGATATATTTGGCTTTAATGCGCTGCAATTGGGCTTGCTCCAAGCTGATTTGTTGCGCAATTCTCGTATTCCCTTTGCGCTTAAAGTCAGTGAATCCAAAGGGGATTTTTTTTGCGAAAGTCAGCAACTACCGATTGCAAGTAATACCATGGATTTAGTATTGCTGCCGCATACGCTGGATTTCAGTGTGAATCCACAACAAACCTTGCGCGAAGTTGAGCGTGTATTGATGCCTGAAGGTCACGTTGTTATTTCTGGATTTAATCCTATTAGCACTTGGGGCATGCGAAGGTTTGTAAGTAAACGATGTCCATCCTCTACGGCCCTTTGGCATGCACATTTTCTATCATCCCTGCGAATTAAGGATTGGTTGAATTTGTTAGGATTAGAAGTTGTCAACGTTCAAATGACTTGCTATAAGCTTCCATTTCAAAGTGCTACTTGGATGCAACGCTTTGATGGATTGGATCGGCTGGGACGTCTATGTTGGCCCATGTTTGGTGGTGTGTATTGTATTGTGGCTAAGAAGCGAGTGTTAGGCATGCGTATTATTAAGCCTAATTGGAATCGTACAAAATTGAAACGTGGTTTGGCGATTTCCCCATCACAAAAAGATGATGTATCAAGCCCTGCGTCAAAAAGTGAACAATAATAGAAAGTTTAAGTGTGTCTGAACAGAAATCAGAATTAGTCATTATTTATGCGGATGGTGCTTGTAAAGGTAATCCTGGGCCTGGAGGATGGGGCGCTTGGATTAGTATGGGCGGTCATTCCAAAGAACTATGCGGTGGTGAGCCTGTGACCACCAATAATCGCATGGAATTAACGGCGGTCATTCGTGCACTGGAGGCACTTAAGCGTTCTTGCCAAGTCAAAATTTATACGGATTCCGTTTATGTGCAAAAAGGCATGACAGAATGGATTGACTCTTGGAAGAAGCGAAATTGGCGTACTGCCGATAAGAAGCCTGTTAAAAACGAAGATTTGTGGCAAATATTGGACGCTTTGTCTCAGCAGCATCAAATTGAATGGCTTTGGGTGAAAGGCCATGCCGGAGATGCTGGGAACGAGCGTGCAGATGCGCTCGCCAATCAAGGGGTTGCTCAAGTAATGCAGGGCTAGATTTAAAACTAAACAGAGAAGCGCTAAATGAGACAAGTTTTTTTAGATACTGAAACCACTGGTTTATACCCAGCACAGGGACACCGTATTATTGAGATCGCTGCAATAGAAGCAATTAATCGCCGCGTGACCAATAATCATTTCCATGTTTATCTCAACCCGGATCGAGAGATTGATGCTGGTGCACAAGAGGTTCATGGGATTACGCTAGAGTTTTTACAAGATAAGCCACGCTTCTCTGATGTGGTGACTGAGTTTTTAGATTTTGTTGCAGATGCTGAGCTGGTCATTCATAACGCACCCTTTGACATGGGTTTTTTGAATTCCGAATTGGGAAAAATTGGCCGAGAAAACTTAGAAAAAACGGCTGGCAATATCATCGATACGCTTAAAATGGCCAAAGATATGCGACCTGGTCAGCGTAACAATTTAGATGCACTGTGCCGCCATTATGGGATTGATAATTCGAAACGTACTTTGCATGGCGCATTGTTAGATGCAGAATTACTTGCTGAAGTTTATATGTCGATGACGCGAGGCCAAGAAAGCTTGATGATGGATATTCAACAGGATGCGCCACTTCAGCAAGCGGTTAGTGAAACGCAATCTGTGCGGAGTGTTAAGGTCTTATTGGCAACAGAGGAAGAAATCGCACAGCATGATGCTTATGTTGCAGCGCTCAATAAAGAGGACAGTTTTTGGTAAAAAGGTCTAAGCGAGGGCGTCGGCCCAACTATTAGGAGTTTCGTATAGTCGGACACGTTCTAGTTTGAGGTGGTTACCGTAGACATCTTGATATTGGCTATTAAGTATCCGAAAAGCTTCTGCAGCCATATTTTCAGCAGTGGGTACGCTATTCATGACTACAGTCTTGTGGTCAGGCAGTGTGTTCAAAAAGTTTATAATGTCAATGTCACCTTGGTGGACTAAAAAAGCATGGTCCCATAAATCCACGACAGATTTTTTCGCAATGGCTTTGACATCAGAAAAATCCATGACCATCCCATTATCAGATGAATTTTCTTGCTGAATAATATCCCCAGACAATGTGATCTCCATGGCGTAACGATGCCCATGAAGGTTTTTGCATTGACTTTTATGACAAGGGATACGATGCCCAGCGTCAAATTCTAATCGTGTAGTAATTTGCATAGCCAAGATTATATCAGTAATCGGGTCTGCCGATTTCTTGGGTGAGGCCTTGATAATAGGTCAGTCTTACTCTAGATATTTTTTGATCCTCAACAGCCCCAATAATGGCGCAATCAGGCTCATGAATGTGTTTGCAATTATTAAACCGGCATTTGCCGAGGTAAGGCCGAAATTCAATAAATGCTTGTTCTAGTTGTTCAATGGTTAAGTGATTTAAACCAAATTCCTGTAGGCCGGGAGAGTCAATCAAATCGCTATTGTCATCTAAATGATATAGGTGGGCCGCTGTCGTGGTGTGTTTTCCACTATCTAAGACTTCAGAAACCTCTTGGGTTCTCACTGCAGACTCAGGAAGTAGGGCATTTACAATGGTCGATTTACCCATGCCTGATTGCCCAACTAGTACGCTTGTTTGATCGTTAAGCCATTGCTTAAGTGGGGTGATGTCTTGCTTAGCAGATAAGGGCTGTACTTGGTAACCTAGCTCTTGATAGACCTTGAGAAGCTTCATGGCTTCTGAATTATCCGCCAAGTCACACTTGTTCAGCACAATAAGTGGTTTAATCCCAGCGGCTTCAGCAGCAATTAAACAGCGATTAAGAAGGGCCTCATAGAAGCTTGGAGTGGTTGCAAGCACTATAATCACTTGAGTGACATTGGATGCAAGCGTTTTTGTTTTATATGCATTACTTCGAAATAGCAGATTAGTGCGGGGGTGAAGCTGTTCTACGACACCTTCATTGGTGTCCGTCATTTTGACAGTGACTTGGTCCCCACAAGCTAAATCATTTTTTTTGCCGCGCGTAACGCAGCTAATTTGTCTACCATCTTTGAGTTCTACACCATATCGTTTGCCGTAAGAAGCCACTACTTGTCCTTCTTGGAGTGGAAGATCCTGCGATGTTTGATTGGTCAAAAGGCTACTTTTCGAAGTGATAGTAGGTTTGATTGAGGTAGCTTGTGACATGTAACTCTTCATCTTCAAACCACTTTAATCCGAGCATGGTGTTGCAATTACGAACTTGAGCTTTTAAGCCACGTGAGGTTTTAACCAATCGATTCTCACGCGTATAAATTGCAGAGCCGTCACCACCGAAACTACTGGCATGGCATTGGATACAGTTTTTTTGCAATAATGTTTTGCCAACAACAGGATCTCCACCTGGGTAAAGGGCTGAGTATTGATCAGCGTAAGCGTTGGTTGCACCTACGCAAGTTAACAATAAAGCTGTTAGCAAATGCTTAGTCATTGATTTGGATATTACCCCGTGAACTTTGCAAGCTTCGCTATGCGAATACTTGCCGGTGGATGCGAGTCGAAGAAAGCAGAGTGTAACGGGTCTGGCGTCAAGGTTGAAGCATTATCGCGATAAAGCTTTACCAAAGCCTCTACTAAGTGTTTTGAGCTTGCATGGGTTGCAGCATAAGCATCTGCTTCAAATTCATTTTTACGTGAGTAATTTGCCATGATAGGGCGAAGGATGAAAAGGAAAACAGGGCTCACCAGCAAGAATAAAATTAATGCCATATAGCTACTCATATCATTGACCCCTAGACCAATAAAGAACCAGTTTTGGTCTTTTAACCAACCCAAGATGGCCAGTGCCAAGAAACTGACAAAAAACATCATCGCAATACGTTTAATGACATGTTTATGTTTGAAATGCCCAAGCTCATGTGCCAGAACAGCTTCAATTTCATCAGCGTTTAAGCGTTCTAGAAGCGTATCAAAAAATACCACGCGTTTGTTCTTGCCAAAGCCAGTAAAGTAGGCATTGCCGTGGCTGCTTCGTGATGAGCCATCCATGACAAACAAGCCTTGTGACTTAAAGCCACATTTAGCTAATAAACTTTCAATGCGTGTTTTCAGGGCTTCATCCTCAAGGGGGGTAAATTTATTGAATATTGGTGCAATGAAGGTTGGGTAGATGGCTAGAACTAATAAATTAAATACGCTCCAAACAGCCCATAGGTAAAACCACCAGTATTCTCCAGCACCATCCATTAACCACAATGCGGCAAATAAGATGGGAGCGCCAAGTAAAATACCGAGAATACTTTGCTTAATCATGTCCCCAATAAACATGCCATGCGTCATTTTATTGAAGCCAAAATGGGCATCGATGACGAAGGTTTTATAGTAATCAAAAGGGGCATCAATAATGCCGCTGATGATCAATGCACTTAAAATCACTAGAGCACCTCGTGCCATTTCATGGTCAGGCAGGAAGTCGCGCCAAACGTAATCGATCATTTGTAGGCCTGTGCCTAAGGTGAAAGTCAGCAGTAATAGGGCTTGCACGACACTTTCAGCAATCACTAATTTTGTTTTTGCTGAGGTGTAATCTGCTGCCTTTTGATGGGCTTCGATACTAATGTCTTTGCTAAAAGCTATTGGCACCTGATTTCGGTGATTCTGCATAAAGCCAATATGCCGATTGCCAAGCCAAATGCGGGTTAGCGTGGTTAGGGCGACTAAGCTGATGAAAATAATGCTAAGTGTGTAGCTAGGAGTAGATGCCATGATTTTTATGTTTTTCAGTTAAACTAACGTCATTATAGAAGCTTCAAATGCTTGAAGGTTCATCAATTGCAATTTAATTGCAACTTTTTAGATCAATTTAATGGAAATCATGATGGCAAATCCCAATGACAATTTAATCTGGCTTGATATGGAAATGACGGGTTTGTCCCCAGATTCTGATCGCATTATAGAACTAGCGGTGGTCGTGACAGATGCAGATTTGAACGTGATTGCGGAATCCCCCGTCATTGTCGTCCACCAAGCTGACGAAATATTAGATGGCATGGATGCTTGGAATAAAGGCACGCATGGCCGCTCTGGTCTAATTGAAAAAGTTAAAAGTTCAACGACAGATGAAGCGCAAGCAACATCGCAAATGCTGACGTTTTTAAAGCAGCATGTCCCAGAAGGAAAGTCTCCCATGTGCGGTAACTCTATCTGCCAGGATAGGCGCTTTATGGCGCGTTATATGCCAGAACTTGAAAAATACTTCCATTATCGTAATTTAGACGTCAGTACTTTTAAAGAGTTGGCAAGGCGCTGGAAGCCTACTGTTTATTCAGGCTTTAAAAAGGCGAGTAAGCATGAAGCGTTGGCTGATATTTACGAATCTATTGATGAACTTAAATATTATCGTGAGCATTTCATTAAGCTCGACTAATTCTTTAGGGCAAAAAAATGGGTGCGACAAGCGCACCCGAAGGGAGGAGAAATGCAGCTTAGGAGTAAGCTCGCTTTAACATAAGCAGTTTACGTGCCAACATTTCAATCCCTTTTTTACTTTTCTAAAAGTCCTTGGTACATGGCTAAATAAGCGCTAGCACTTTTAGTCCAATCCAAGTTTTGACGCATGCCATTTTCTTGAATGATTTTCCAGGCTTTTTCATCCTGGTAATAGCCTAAAGCGCGCTCTATGGCCGAGATAAGCGCTTTTGGTTCTGCGTTCTGCATAACAAAACCGGTTGCTGTATTGTTTTTAAAATTGATTTCATTGGTGTCTTGAACTGAATCTGCAAGGCCTCCAGTGTTGTTAACGACAGGTGGCGTGCCATAACGCAAGCCGTACATTTGGTTAAGTCCGCAAGGTTCGAAGCGTGACGGCATGATAAAAATATCACACCCCGCCATGATTTGATGAGAAAGCGCCTCGTTGTAGCCTATGGTCACACTGATTTGTTTTGGAAAGCTTTTAGCTAGGTCGCGGTAGCCTTGTTCCATGTTCTTGTCACCACTTCCTAGCACCACTAACTGACAGTCGTGTTGATTAATCAGCGTTTCAGCGCTAGATAACAGCATATCTAAGCCTTTTTGATGGGTGAGACGACTGACGACGCCTAATAATGGGGTTTTAGCCTCTACTTTTAACCCAAGATTGCTTTGTAACGCAGCTTTAACAGCTTTCTTCCCATCTAAATTATTGGCATCGTAATGCTCTACTAGATAGGGGTCTGTGGCTGGATTCCATTCGTCTGTGTCAAGGCCATTTAATATCCCATTTATTTCTTTGCCGCGCGAGGTTAAAAGACCTTGCATGCCGAAGCCATAAGCTTCTGTTTGAATTTCTTTAGCGTAGCTAGGGCTAACCGTGGATAGCCCATCCGCATAAAAAATACCGGCCTTCAAGAAAGATAGTTGGCCGTAGTATTCAACCCCATTGATTTGATAGCTTTCAGCGGGCAATCCTAAGCGTCCTACCCACTCTGGGCCATAGCAACCTTGAAAGGCGAGATTGTGAATGCTTAAAACAGACTTTGCTTGTTTCATTTGAGTGCGTCTTGCACTCATAAAGTGCATGAAGGCAGGGGTCAGCCCTGTTTGCCAATCGTTGCAATGGGTAATGTCAGGAACCCAGTCAGACAGTGGGCTTTTGTCGTCGCTTAAAATGGCGGCGACAAGAGAAAGGATGCCAAAGCGTGTGGGGTTATCTTCCCAGTCTTTACCTGTGGCATCAACGTATGGGCCGCCATCTCGTTGATACAAGCCAACGGATTCAATGGCAATGACGGGTACTTTAGTTTCAGGCATTTCTCCTAAAACAAGGTTGACTGCCCCAACGTTAGGAAGGTTAGAAATGGTCGTGAGAAATCTTGGATTGATTAATTTATTGAGGACAGCAGGATAGCCAGGAACCAAAATGCGCACGTCTACATCAATATTTTGCAAGGCTGCTGGGAGGGAACCGCTTACATCGGCGAGCCCACCGGTTTTAATCAGCGGGAATGCTTCAGAAGTGACGAATAAAATGCGCAATTTTTACTGCTCTCAGTTGAATCAATTGATGCGGTCCATCATACTGGCGGTATGATGCCAAATCAAGGCACAAAGATTCAATAAGAGGAAATAAGTATGGGCATAACAGCCTTTTTTGCAGTGGGCATTGGCGCCGCAATCGGTGCCTGGGGAAGGTGGGGATTAAGCTTGGCGTTTAATGCGCTATTTCCATTAGTGCCACTTGGCACTTTGATCGCTAATTTGGTGGGTGGTTATTTAATGGGCATTAGTATGGGCCTGATTGGTTTGGGTGGCTTACTAAGCCCTGAATTAAGACTATTAGTGACAACGGGCTTTCTTGGTGGCTTGACTACCTTTTCAACATTTTCGGCCGAGTCGGTCACATTATTTTCTCGCGGCGACTACGGCTGGGCGACTTTGCATTTAATGAGTCATTTGTTTGGGTCATTGCTTCTGACAGCACTTGGCTTAATGACCGTGCAACTTTTAAAGCAATAAGTGTTCATATCAATATAATGAGTTTACGGCTACGCCTTAATTTACTAATCACAGCGTTATCTTTAGCCTTCATGATGGCAGCGGGATGGGCGATTGTGAATGATGCTAAAGTTTCTATTAGGGAGCGAGTTGAGGCTGCTTCTCGTGTCACGGTGCAATTATTGGATAATGTGATTGTGACTTCTGTTATGAACCCGAGTTTAGGGGATACTACAGACGTCTTAAATGTATTTTTGCGCTCATTAGGTTATGTGCGTAGCAGCCAAATTAAGTTATACGATTACCGTGGCAATGTTCTTTATGAATCACCACAGTCTTCTTATCGAAGTGAAGTTCATCCTCCGCAATGGTTCATCAGCCTAGTCGAGCCAAAGAAAGAGACTGTTCAACGCAGAGTGCGTTACGGAACGTTGGTGGTGACCTCTAGCGCAGCAGGTTCTATAAGAGAAGCATGGCGTGGCGTACAGAATTTAATGTGGATGGGTTTTGGCTTTTTTCTGATCCTGAACATCATGGTTTACGCTCTTTTGAGTCACGCTTTGCGTCCAGTACGACATATTCTTGGGGCTATTAATCGAATGGAGCAAGGCGACCTAACAGTGCGCCTTGAGTCTTTTAAATTACCGGAATTTGATACGATTGGACATAGCTTAAATCGGATGGCGGAATCTTTAGAGGCGGAACGTCAGCTCGAAGAAAATCGTCAATTAACGGCTTTGATTCAAACGCATATTGAAGATGAGCGGCGAAGCCTTGCACGTGAACTTCACGATGAGTTGGGGCAGTATGTGACCGCCATTAAAACTTTTGCTGTTGGGATCGCGAATAAAACAATGGAAAAAATGCCAGATGTTTCTTCCAATGCACAGACAATTGTCGCGGCTGCAAATCATATCTATGATGGAATGCACAGCATTATTCGTCATTTACGCCCTGGAGCATTGGATAATTTAGGGCTATCGGAAACAATTAAAGATGCCCTTCACCATCTACAAAAGCAACATCCTGAGATTGAGTTTAAGCTCGATTTGGTTGGGGATCTAGAATCCCTAGGTGAAAGTCTCAATATTAATGTTTATCGTATTGTGCAGGAATCCTTAAATAATGCGGTGAAGCATGCAAAAGCCAGTATGATTCATGTAGTGTTGAAAAAGGATGAAGCTGGAAATCTAAGTCTTAAAATACAAGATAATGGACTTGGTATGAATGTCAGTAGCGTTGATCAAAGTAAGCATTTTGGTTTGTTAGGCATACGTGAGAGAACGCAAGGCTTTCATGGTCAATTTAATATTGAATCTACGCCCAAAAAAGGTACTACAATTTTAATTTATATTCCCAGGGAGTCTACTGCATGAGTTTACCCATTAATGTGATGTTAGTGGATGACCACGCAGTCGTTCGCATGGGCTTTAAAATGCTTTTAGAGTCTGACACTGACATCAAGGTGGTTGCGGAAGCGGAAAGTGGTGAAACTGCTGTCAAAATGTATATGGAGCATAAACCTGATGTCGTGGTGATGGATATCACTATGCCAGGGATTGGCGGTCTTGAGGCAACGGATCGCATCATCGCAAAAGATGGTTCGGCGCGTATCCTTGTGCTTTCAGCCCATGAAGACTCTGTCCATCCCAAACGTGTTTTGAATGCAGGTGCAATGGGTTATTTAACAAAACGAAGCGCCGCCGAAGAATTGATTAAAGCGATTCGTACAGTCGCAGGCCGCAAGATGTATCTTGAAGCGAGCATTGCGCAACAAATGGCGATTCAGCAGTTAAATGGCGAAAAAAATCCTGTCGATGTACTTTCTGATCGTGAGTTTGAGGTCTTCATGGCCTTAGCTAAAGGAGAAACAACGAATCAGATTGCAGAGACGTTGAGTTTGTCACCGCGCACTGTAGGCACTCATTTGTACAATATCAAACAGAAACTGAATGCAGGAAATTCAGCTGAAATTGCTTTGATCGCGATGCGCTCAGGCTTGATTGATCCTTAACTTTTCTTTTTGGCGCTTGCATTCGCGCTTACGCTGATGACGCCGCTACTGATGATTAAAATAATCGCTAACCAGCGGTCGACTGATAGCGTTTCATTCCAGAGTAAAATGCCAAATAAGCTTGCAAGTACAACGGTAGTATAAGCGAGGCTACCTACCACTAAAGGGTTGCCAGTTCGGTAAGCGCGTGTCATAGCAAGCTGTGCAATCGTGGCGCAAGTTCCTAAGCCAGCAAGTATTGGTAGGTCTTTTAATTCCAATGCACTGAAGTGATGAATAATCATCCAAGCACCACCCCCTAATGTACACACTAGGGAAAAATAAAATACGGTGCGCCAGTCTGGTTCACCAGCACGTCCAAGTTGTGCCACCTGCACGTACACCCAGCCTGCTAATAGGCCGGAGAGCAATCCTAAGCCACCTGCCACTAATTCTCCATAATGAATGCTTGGCTTTAGTAATAAAGCCACCCCTATAAACCCTGTAATGATGGCAAAAATCAATACTTTTCTGGGCCGTTCATGAAATGTTATCGTTAAGATTGCTGCCATTGCTAATGGAGAGGTGTAATTAAGAGTGATGGCGCTAGCCAGAGGAAGCGCGCTAATCGCATAAAAAAACATCACCATTGAAATGAAACCGATAATCGACCGCGACATCTGCATTTTGATCAACTGGGTGCTAATTGAAAGGCGATTGATCGAGACGTAACTTGTAATGAACACCAAGCCCACCAAGGATCGGTAAAAAACGAGTTCGGCGCTAGAGAATTTATGTGAGGCGATTTTAACTAGCACGCCCATGATAGCGAAGAAGAATGCTGCCACCAGCATCCACAGACTCCCCCATTTAAACTGCTTCACAGATGCGGTTCTAACTGCATTCGCAGCCAACAATGGAAATGCTCTAAGCCTGTCTCCATGGGGTGTTGGTATGGGCCGCGTTCATCTAGGCCCTGAGCAAAAAGTGCCTGACGGCCATCATGCATGCGCTGGCAAATTTCTTTGTCTTCAACAGCCGTTTCTTCATAAGCAGCTTGCTGGGCGGCAACATACTCGCGTTCAAATAAAGCGATATCCTCAGGGTAGTAAAACTCGACAACGTTGGTGCAAGCGTCAACCCCGCGAGGGATAATATGTGAAATCACAAGCACGTTTGGGTACCACTCAATCATTAGGAATGGGTAATATAACATCCAAATGGCGCCATGCTTGGGCAGCCCTTTCTTTCCTTGATATTGCTTAACTTGTGCTTGCCAGTTTTTGTAGATTTCGGAACCGGATTTTTCGTAAGACGGTTTATACCCTACAGTTTGTAAACTGTAATCTTTACCGAATTCCCAATGCAGCGCATCGCAATCCACAAAACGGTCTAAGCCAGGGTGGAATGGGCCTACGTGATAATCCTCTAAATAAACTTCAATAAAGGTCTTCCAGTTGAAGCAATATTCATCAACACTGACCCGATTTAGCATGTAATTGGTAAAATTAAAGTCTTGCTTGCAACCGAGTGATGCTAAGTCCTCTGCAATTTTACGCTTGCTATTAAAAAGCAGGCCTTGCCAATTGGTGAGTGGTGTATGGTCTAAATGAAGGCAAGGATTTTCGTTAAAGTGAGGTGCGCCTAAAAGTTCACCTTTGAGGTTATAAGTCCATCGGTGCAGTGGACAAACAATATGTTTAGTGTTGCCTTGCCCCGTCAACATTAAAGCTTGCCGATGTCTGCATACATTGCTGACCAAGTTAATCCCTTGCTGATCATGTACAAGCGCTTTGCCATCTTGCATCCAGTTGAGCGTATAAAAATCTCCTTGGTTCGGCACCATCAGTTCGTGGCCTAAATACTGTGGCGCTTTCGGAAAAAGATATTCACTTTCTAGCGCATAGATTGCTGGGTCGGTATACCAAGCGACAGGGAGTTGTGCTGAGTTTTTAATCTGAATGTCGTTGTTTAATCCGAGAGAAATCATGTGGCTTATTCGTATAACGGGCTTGTTTTAATACGCTAATTTATTTTAAGGGTAGGGATTTTGCCCGAACCCTATTTTTTTTCAAGTTTTTTCCAGCTTTAAAAAACTGATCTTGATTTAAGTCACGAGAAATTGGAACAATTATCAGGGCTTAAAACATCAATAATAGGCCGCAAAAAGCCGTCAATTCTTGCCTAAAAGGATGTTTTGAGATAATCTCGACTCCTTGGATCTAAAACAATTTGATAGGCTAAGGAGCAGGTGAATGAAAAATCCACTAGATTCAGTTTTAGGTACGATCATTTCTGGCTTGATTCTGACGTTTGTATTGTATTCATTCGTAAAACATTTCGTATTGGCGGGGGTGTAATTTATGGAATACTCATTAGGCATTTTCCGCTGGTTGCACATCCTGGCAGGCATCACTTGGATTGGGCTGCTCTATTATTTTAATCTGGTCCAAATGCCTGCAATGAAAGACGCTGCTGCAGATGGCACAGCGGCAGGAATATCGAAACATGTAGCCCCACGTGCTTTGCTTTGGTTCCGTTGGGCCGCTGTTGCGACCTGGTTTATGGGGGCTGCATTATTAGGGCCCAACTTTGCTTCTGCGTTTGGTTTACAGGCTGGTTACACCGGGATAGGGATTGGTGCATGGTTGGGCACCATTATGTTGTTTAATGTTTGGGTGCTAATCTGGCCCAATCAGCAAAAGATTTTGGGTTTGGTTTCGGCGACGGATGAAGAGAAAGCGAAGTCCCGTCGCGTTGCATTTTTAGCCTCTCGAACCAATATGATGCTTTCTTTGCCAATGTTATTTTTTATGGCCAACGGGTTGACGCATAAGGCGCTTATCGGTTTATAAGTTTTTTATTTAAGCTGGAATTGGCGGCTTAAGCCGCCTTTTTCATTTTTATCTGGCAACAGACTGTTGCCAATTTTTGTTCTGGAAATATTGAGTAACTGATATGTCACAACATCTGATGAATACCTATGCACGTCAACCTATTAGCTTCGTAAGGGGTGAAGGTGTTTGGCTAATTGATGCGGAAGGCAATCGTTATTTAGATGCGCTTGCTGGCGTTGCCGTGAATGGGTTGGGTCATGCGCATCCCAAGCTTGTTAAAGCGATTAGCGAGCAGGCTGCCAAGTTAATTCACGTCTCTAATATGTATCACATTAATGAACAAGCGCGTCTTGCTGATAAGCTTTGTGAAATTTCAGGTATGGACAGAGTATTCTTTTGTAATTCTGGCTGTGAAGCAAATGAAGCTTCAATTAAGCTGGCTAGACTTTATGGCCACAATAAAGGGGTTAAAAGTCCTGAAATTATTGTGATGGAAAAGTCATTCCATGGCAGGACGTTAGCCACTCTTTCAGCGACTGGTAATCGTAAAACGCAAGCGGGCTTTGAGCCTTTGGTCAGTGGTTTCGTGCGGGTGCCTTTTGATGATGTGGAAGCGGTACGTCAAGTGGCAGCGCACAATAAAAATGTCGTGGCGATTTTGGTTGAGCCGGTTCAAGGCGAGGGGGGCATTAATATTCCCTATGATGCTTCGGGCTACTTAGAGCAATTACGTAAAATTTGCGATGATCACGGCTGGTTGTTAATGCTAGATGAAGTGCAAACCGGCATAGGTCGCACTGGAACTTGGTTTGCATTTCAGCACACCAATATTATGCCAGATGTGATGTCTTTGGCTAAGGGCTTAGGCTCCGGCGTCCCCATTGGCGCTTGCTTGGCTAGAGGGGTGGCTGCAGAAACATTCACATACGGCAAGCACGGCTCAACCTTTGGAGGAAATCCATTAGCTACGGCTGCTGGCTTTGCTACATTACAAATTATCGAAGAAGATGATTTACGCGCACACGCAGAAAAAATGGGCGATGTTATTTGCAATGGCTTACGTGGTGCGTTGAAGGATGTGGCTGGCGTTAATGTCATCCGAAATGCCGGCTTAATGATTGGTATTGAGCTTGATCGGCCATGTGGCGATTTGGTAAAGCGTGCGCTTGCTGAAAGGCTTTTAATCAACGTAACTGCTGAGAACGTGGTGCGTTTATTACCACCCCTTGTGATTAGTCAAAGCGAAGCAGAGCAATTGGTGGCAATCTTAGGCAAACTAATTAAGCAGTTTTTAAGTGAATAATATTTTTTAAATGAATGGTTTAAACGTCCAAACATTTTGGTCAACATCATGACAATCAAACACTTTTTGCAATTTAATGACTTAAATCTTGATGAGCTCAATCATATTTTTGAGCGCACACGTTGGATTAAAGCTCAATTTAAAGCCTACCAACAGTACTGGCCACTCTCAGATCGTACTTTGGTGATGATCTTTGAGAAGGCGAGTACACGCACACGATTGTCATTTGAAGCTGGCATGCAGCAATTGGGAGGCTCCGCAATTTATCTGAATACGCGTGACTCACAATTGGGGCGTGGCGAACCTGTAGAGGATGCGGCACAGGTCATCTCGCGTATGAGTGATATCGTGATGATTAGGACGTTTGAGCAAGATATTATTGAGCGGTTTGCAGCTAATTCTCGTGTGCCTGTGATTAACGGGTTAACGAATGAATATCACCCTTGCCAAATTTTGGCTGATATTTTTACGTTTATTGAACATCGCGGCCCAATTGAAGGTAAGACGGTGGCTTGGATTGGCGATTCTAATAATGTTTGTAATACTTGGCTACAGGCTGCAGAAGTCCTTGATTTTAATGTGCATGTTTCTACTCCTCCAGGGTACGAGGTTGAGCCGGAGCGCGCTAACTTGTATGGCGATAGTCATTACGAAGAATTTGCTGACCCGATGGAGGCCGTTCGAGGGGCGGACTTGGTAACGACTGATGTTTGGACGTCAATGGGCTTCGAAGCTGAGAATGAAGAACGTATGCGCGACTTTGCAGATTGGCAAGTGGATACAGACATGATGCAAGTGGCAAAAGAAGATGCTTTGTTCATGCATTGTTTGCCTGCGCATCGCGGGGAAGAGGTTTCTGCCGATGTGATTGATGGTAAACACTCTGTGGTGTGGGATGAGGCTGAGAACCGCTTACACGTTCAAAAGGCGTTAATGGAATATTTATTATTAGGTCATGTTGGCGCTTAATAGTTTAAGCAATTGATTTTATTTTGGGAATGATGAAGTAATGAGCGAAATTAAAAAAGTAGTGCTGGCCTATTCAGGGGGTTTAGATACCTCTGTTATCTTGAAATGGCTTCAAGATGAATATCAATGTGAAGTGGTGACGTTCACAGCTGACCTGGGTCAAGGCGAGGAACTGGAACCGGCGCGCGCTAAAGCTAAAGCGGCAGGCGTAAAAGAAATTTATATTGATGATGTCCGTGAAGAGTTCGTCCGTGATTTCGTGTTCCCAATGTTTCGTGCCAATACCGTTTATGAAGGCGAATATTTGCTCGGCACATCAATTGCACGCCCTTTGATTGCAAAACGTTTAATTGAAATTGCTAATGAAACAGGCGCGGATGCAATCTCTCACGGTGCGACAGGTAAGGGGAATGATCAAGTGCGTTTTGAGCTTGGCGCTTATGCCTTAAAACCAAACATTCACATCATTGCGCCATGGCGCGAGTGGGATTTACTTTCACGTGAAAAACTTTTGGCTTATGCGGAAAAGCATGGCATCCCGGTTGAAATGAAACATAAGCAAGGTGGGAGTCCATATAGTATGGACGCCAACTTGTTGCACATATCTTACGAAGGTCGTCATTTGGAGAATCCAGCGGCTGAGGCTGAAGAAGACATGTGGCGCTGGACAGTTTCTCCTGAAAAGGCGCCAGATGCGGCTGAGTATTTAGATATTGAGTATGTGAATGGCGACCCAGTCGCTTTAAATGGCGAAAAAATGAAGGCGCATGAAATTTTGGCCCATTTAAACAAGCTTGGCGGTAAGCACGGTATTGGCAGATTAGACTTGGTAGAAAATCGATATGTTGGTATGAAATCGCGTGGCTGTTATGAAACGCCAGGCGGCACTATTTTGCTTAAAGCACATCGTGCGATTGAGTCAATTACATTAGACCGCGAAGTCGCTCATTTAAAAGACGATTTGATGCCACGTTATGCGAGCATGATTTATAACGGTTATTGGTGGAGTCCAGAGCGTTTAGCACTTCAAAGCCTGATTGACCATACACAAAAAACAGTGAATGGATGGGTACGTCTAAAGTTGTATAAAGGAAATGTCATTGTAGCGGGTCGTGATTCCAAAACCGATTCGTTATTTGATCCAACGATTGCAACGTTTGAAGATGATAAAGGCGCTTATGACCAAAAAGATGCAGCTGGTTTTATTAAACTGAATGCATTGAGATTGCGTATTGCGGCAAATTTAAAACAAAAGAAACAATAATTTAGAGGAAAAAGTCATGGCTCAATTTGATAATGTAAGCGTTAAGAAAAAAGCAAACGTCTATTTCGACGGCAAGTGCGTTAGCCATACGGTTTTATTGCCAAATGGAACACGAAGCACTATTGGGGTAATTTTTCCAAGTTCCCTTACATTCAATACGGCAGCGCCAGAACTAATGGAAATCAGTTTAGGTGTTTGCAAAGTGCGTCTGGCTGGCGAAACAGACTGGAAAACCTACGGACCAGGAGAGAAATTCACTGTCCCAGGTAATTCCTCGTTTGATATCGAAGTGCTTGAAACGCTAGATTACGTTTGTCATTTTGAATAATTAAGAGGTCGACATGCCATCCTTTGATATTACTTCTGAAGTCGATATGGTTGCGTTGAAAAATGCGATTGATGTGGTGGGTCGTAGCATTACGAATCGCTACGACTTTAAAGGGACAAGCGCTAATGTTGAGCTGAATGAAAAAGACAGCTTAATGACTTTGTTTGGCGACTCTGATTTTCAATTAGATCAAATTAAAGACATTCTATTGCCCGCGATGGAAAAGAAAGAGGCCGATAGTGCGAAGCGTCTTGATCATCAAGATGTTCAGAAGATTTCAGGCAATAAAGTTAAGCAAGTACTCAAGATTAAGGATGGCATTGATAGTGAGCTTGCAAAACGTATTGTGAAGTTAATAAAAGATAGCGGTGTAAAAGTACAGGCAAGCATCCAAGGTGACACGGTGCGTGTCGTTGGCGCCAAACGTGATGTGTTGCAAGACACGATTGCTCAAGTTAAAAAATCTGTGACCGACTTCCCTTTGCAGTTTGGTAATTTTAGAGACTAATTTTTATATTGTTAGAAGTTGAATGAGCGCAAAAACCCTTTACGATAAATTGTTTGATTCCCATGTGGTGACCGAAGAAAACGGGACTGCGTTGATTTATATCGACCGTCATTTGGTGCACGAGGTGACCAGTCCACAAGCGTTTGAAGGCTTGCGTTTGGCTGGCCGTAAACCATGGCGTAAAGATTCAATTGTGGCTACTGCAGATCACAATACGCCTACTAATGGCTGGGATAAAGGGTTGGATGGCATTGCAGATCCAATTTCTCGTATTCAAATTGAGACCCTGGATAGCAATATCAAAGAGTTTGGGGCAAAAGCTTATTTTCCATTCATGGCTAAAGGACAAGGGATTGTCCATGTGATGGGACCTGAACAAGGCGCGACATTGCCTGGTATGACAGTGGTCTGCGGGGATTCTCATACCAGCACACATGGTGCATTTGGCGCACTGGCTCATGGGATTGGGACATCTGAAGTTGAGCATGTGATGGCAACCCAATGTTTGGTGCAAAAAAAATCAAAAGCAATGCTGGTCTGTGTTGATGGGAAATTAGGTCATGGCGTCACCGCTAAGGATATTGCATTAGCGATTATCGGAAAAGTAGGCACTGCAGGTGGGACGGGTTATGCCATTGAGTTTGGTGGAAGTGCCATTCAGGCGCTGACCATGGAAGGTCGTATGACGCTTTGTAATATGGCGATTGAAGCTGGTGCACGTGCTGGAATGGTGGCCGTGGACGATAAGACGATCGATTACGTTAAAGGTCGTCCTTATGCGCCTCGGTCAGATCAGTGGGATGCTGCAGTGACTTATTGGCGAACATTAGTTAGTGATGAAAATGCAAAGTTTGATGCAATCATTACATTGAATGCTGAGAATATTCAACCACAAGTGACCTGGGGAACCTCGCCTGAAATGGTGGTAGGGATTGATGGCGCAGTGCCTGATCCCGCAAAAGAATCTGATGCCACTAAAAAAGGCAGCATGGAGCGCGCCTTAATATATATGGGATTGCAGGCAAATACCCCAATGAATGCGATCAGTATTGATAAAGTCTTTATTGGATCATGCACAAACTCGCGTATTGAAGATTTACGCGCTGCAGCGCATGTAGCTAAGGGTAAGAAAATTGCTGCCAATGTGAAGTTAGCATTGGTCGTACCTGGTTCTGGATTGGTCAAAGCGCAAGCCGAAGCTGAAGGATTGGATCAGGTTTTTAAAGCAGCCGGTTTTGAGTGGCGAGAGCCAGGATGTTCAATGTGTTTGGCAATGAATGCGGACCGATTGGAGCCCGGCGAGCGTTGCGCTTCGACTTCTAATCGCAACTTTGAAGGTCGGCAAGGTTTGGGTGGAAGAACGCACCTGGTCAGCCCTGAGATGGCAGCAGCAGCAGCGATTGCAGGACACTTTGTAGATGTCCGGACTTTTGCTTAATTAACGAGAATTAATAATATGCAAGCATTTACCCGGTTAGATGGATTAGTGGTTCCGCTCGATAGAGCGAATGTTGACACAGATGCCATTATTCCCAAGCAATTTTTGAAGTCGATTAAACGAAGTGGCTTCGGTCCGAATGCTTTCGATGAATGGCGCTATTTAGATCACGGCGAGCCAGGTATGGACAACAGCAAGCGCAATATTAATCCTGATTTTGTTTTAAATCAGCCTCGCTATCAGGGCGCCTCAGTGCTATTGGCGCGTGAAAACTTCGGTTGTGGCTCCAGTCGTGAGCATGCACCGTGGGCGCTTGAAGATTTTGGTTTTCGCGTCATTATTGCGCCTAGCTTTGCGGATATTTTCTTTAACAACTGTTTTAAAAACGGCTTGTTGCCTATCACCTTGTCTGCTGATGATGTGGATAGATTATTTAAAGAAACAGAAGCCACAGAGGGCTATAAACTTGATATTGATTTAAGCGCGCAAAGTATTAATACACCAAGCGGCAAAACCTATCAGTTTGATGTAGATGCTTTTCGTAAACACTGTTTGTTAAATGGGTTGGATGACATTGGTTTGACAATGCAGCACCAGGTTGCGATTGAAGCCTTTGAGGTAAAACACAAAGCTTTGCAACCCTGGTTGTTTAATTAAACTTATTTTTCAATTACATAAATGTTATTTTTAGGAAATTAGATGAAGATTGCAGTTCTGCCAGGGGATGGCATAGGCCCAGAAATCGTCGCTCAAGCGGTGAAGGTGTTAAATGCTTTAAACATTGGTATTGAGATGAAGGAAGCCGCCATTGGCGGTGCGGGATATGAAAGTGCTGGTGATCCACTCCCAGCAGAAACCTTAAAACTTGCGAAAGAATCTGATGCGGTATTGCTAGGGGCAGTTGGTGATTGGAAATATGATACCTTGCCACGTGAGATGCGTCCTGAGCGCGGATTGCTCCGCATACGTAAAGAGCTCAATTTGTTTGCAAATTTACGTCCAGCTTTACTATATCCAGAATTAGCATCCGCTTCTACCTTGAAGCCCGAAGTGGTCGCTGGCTTAGATATCATGATCGTGCGTGAATTAACCGGCGACATTTACTTTGGTCAACCACGTGGCATTTCTACTTTACCCAATGGTGAGCGTGAGGGGGTTAATACGATGCGCTATTCAGAGTCTGAAATACGACGCATTGGCCATGTGGCATTTAATATTGCAATGAAGCGGAATAAAAAAGTATGTTCAGTGGATAAAGCTAATGTGCTTGAGACCACAGAATTGTGGCGTCAAGTCATGATTGAAATTTCAAAAGAGTATCCAGAGGTTGAGTTAAGTCATATGTACGTGGATAACGCTGCCATGCAATTGATTCGGGCACCAAAGCAATTTGACGTGATGGTGACTGGTAATATTTTTGGGGACATTTTGTCTGACGAAGCCTCGATGTTAACGGGTTCTATCGGCATGCTGCCTTCAGCTTCTTTGGACGCCAACAACAAAGGGATGTACGAGCCAAGTCACGGCTCTGCACCTGATATTGCGAATCAAGATATCGCCAATCCATTAGCCACAATTCTTTCTGCCGCAATGATGCTTCGCTACAGCTTTAATGATGAAGCGAATGCAACCCGCATTGAAAGTGCCGTAAAAAAAGCCTTAGCACAAGGTTATCGCACGGCAGACATTTACACTGATGGGACTAGAAAAGTGAGATGTAGCGACATGGGCGATGCCGTCGTGGCTGCGTTATAAAAGTTTTAGGATATGAACATGTTAAAAGTAGGCTTTATTGGTTGGCGTGGAATGGTAGGTTCTGTGCTCATGCAACGTATGTTGGAAGAAAATGACTTTGCAAATATTGAGCCACAATTTTTCACCACATCGCAAGTGGGTGGGGCTGGTCCAAAGGTTGGTAAAGATACTCCTGCATTAAAAGATGCTAAAAATATTGCTGAATTAAAGTTAATGGATGTGATTGTTTCATGCCAGGGTGGCGATTACACCAGTGAAGTATTTGCGAAATTACGCGGTGATGGCTGGAATGGTCATTGGATAGATGCGGCTTCAACTTTACGCATGGAAAATGATGCGGTTATTATCCTTGATCCAGTGAATAGGCACGTCATTCAAGATGCCATGAACAAGGGTGGAAAAAACTGGGTTGGCGGTAATTGCACAGTTTCCTTAATGTTGATGGCATTGAATGGGCTGTTTAAAGAAAATTTGGTGGAATGGGCGACATCAATGACCTATCAGGCAGCGTCAGGCGCTGGCGCGCAAAATATGCGCGAATTATTGAAGCAAATGGGCCAAGCGAACCAATCTGTTGCAGGATTGCTTGCAGATCCTGCTTCAGCGATTTTGGATATTGATCGTACCGTGGCTGCAACCTTGCGTGATGACGCATTTCCAACAGCCCACTTTGGGGTGCCGCTTGCAGGAAGCCTAATCCCATGGATTGATAAGGATTTAGGAAATGGTCAAAGTAAAGAAGAGTGGAAAGGCGGCGCTGAGACCAATAAAATCTTAGGCACAGAAGCAAATCCAATTGTGATAGACGGCCTATGTGTTCGTATCGGGGCAATGCGTTGCCACTCACAAGCCTTAACGATCAAACTTAAACAAGATGTCCCACTTGATGAAATTAACGAAATGCTCGCTAAAGCTAATCAATGGGCCGAAGTGATTCCGAATGAGCGCGAAGCGAGCATTCAGCAATTAACCCCTGCTGCAGTCACTGGCACACTTAAAACCCCCGTGGGTCGTTTACGTAAAATGGGGATGGGAAATCAGTACCTGTCAGCGTTTACTGTTGGCGACCAATTGCTGTGGGGCGCTGCTGAGCCACTTCGTCGGATGTTAGATATTATAGTAAAAGCTTAAGTGCGATCAGGCATAGCTTGCAAGGCATGATCTTCAGTGTTATTTTTGAATTTCAGTTTTTGTGTTTAAGTGATATCAACCAAATAAAATGATATGGATAAAAAAGTGAAAATAACAATTAAACCAATTTTATTAGCTTTTTGTTTTGCACTACTTCCGTTGTCAGTATCAGCAGCAGGGCTGGGCAAGCTAAATGTATTTTCTGCATTAGGCGAGCCATTAAATGCAGAAATTGAGTTGTTATCAACCTCACAAGA
>SESB01000123.1_pt1 | contig 55421 bp, 52 predicted proteins | sample 3171441 | NCBI WGS metagenome assembly SESB01 (sample SAMN06051867, study PRJNA518727) | freshwater metagenome | biome: subpolar coniferous forest; feature: holomictic lake; material: water; isolation source: holomictic Lake 227, 6 m depth | place: Canada: near Kenora, Ontario | collected...
TTGAAGTATTTGTTTGCCGGTGGGTATCATCCAAAAACCAGTGCAGAACAATGGTTTTTCGCTATTTAAAGCATGTCAAATAGAGCCACTTGATGGCATATATTGCATTGACTTATAGCACGCTGTTGAGTTCTCAAGGTACGGATGCGCACTGGTCCTAGGATTTCTCCTATTTTCAGGGCAGACCGGCAAATCTAGTCCATATGGGCGGCACGGTCAAACTGGGCCAAACCTATGAGCTAGAGCTGAAAGTCGATGCTGTTCGGCCTAAATCGTCCGATTCACAACAAGAGCGCAACTATAACCCGCGCTCCCGTAAGGGTCAAATCGGCATATTCATGAATAATCTTCTTTTTCTATTTGCAAATAACGCTAGCGGGTGTGGCTTTTGGGGCCTCCCAGGAAAATTTAGATTAACTCGACGGCAGCTAGATCTCGCTTGCCTTTTCGTAAAACCGCATATTTGCCACATAAAAACTCGGTTTTCGTCGGCGCGTAATCCTCAGAACTTACCTTTACATTATTGAGATATGCGCCACCATCTTTTACGACGCGTCGTGCCGCAGATTTCGACTCTACGACTCCAGTTGCTGCTAATAGGTCAACCCAGGACGGAATTTGATCGCTTTTTGAAATTTGAGTACGAGGAAGTTCAGCTAGAGCGCTAGTAAGAGTGGCTTCATCAAGTTCGGACAAGTCACCTTGGCCAAATAATGCGCGTGCTGCTGCTTCAACGCGTGTTGTTGAATCTGCTCCGTGAACGAGAGTTGTAAGTTCGCGTGCAAGTGCGCGATGTGCTTCACGCAAACCTGGATTTTCCTCATGCGATTTTGCTAATTGAGAAATCTCTTCATGTGAGAGAAAAGAAAATACTTTAAGAAAATTAATAATGTCTTTGTCTTCAGTATTTAGCCAGAACTGGAAGAAAGCATAAGGCGAGGTCATTGTTGGATCTAGCCAAATGCTGCCTCCGGCAGTTTTACCAAATTTAGTTCCATCTGATTTAGCTAGAAGTGGAACCGTAAGAGCGTGTGCGCTCCCCGACTCAACTCTGCGAATTAAATCTAAACCGGCAACAATATTTCCCCATTGGTCAGAGCCACCAAGTTGAAGTGTGCAATTATGGCGACGGTATAGCTCTAAATAATCGAAGGACTGAAGAACCTGATATGAAAACTCAGTGTATGAGATGCCACCGGCCTCTAGTCGTGCCGATACAGACTCTTTCGATAACATTTGATTGACCGAGAAATGTTTTCCGATATCGCGCAGAAATTCAATTGCACTTAACGGTGCGGTCCAATCTAGATTATTAACTACAATCGCTGGATTTACTTTAGTATCGAAATCTAAAAAGGCTGATACCTGCTTGCGAATCCCTTTGACCCACCCCTCCACTACTTCGTTGCTATTGAGTGTGCGCTCATCATTTCGACCACTTGGATCGCCAACAAGGCCTGTTGCTCCCCCCACTAAAGCGATTGGATTGTGGCCAGCTAATTGAAAGCGGCGCAATACTAAGAGAACAACGAGATTGCCGACGTGCAAAGAGGCAGCGGTCGGATCGAAGCCGATGTATAAAGTGAGAGGCTTCTTAAGCGCATCTGTCAGTGCCTTTTCATCGGTCGACTGTGCAACTAAGCCACGCCAGCGTAAATCTTCGATTAAGTTCATGAACTCATCATCTCCATAAAGTTGGTCTGCTTGCTTGTAATTAAAGCTAACTGAGCAAGGTTTGCTTTCTTAGCCGCTTTAATCTGCGCGCTAACGAGATCCGGTGCCGTACCCCCTGAAGTAGTTCTGGAGTTGAGCGCCCCGTGTACGGTTAAGACCTCACGCACGCCTTCATCTAAATCTGCATGAATTTCCAATAGTTCAGCGTTGGTAAGTTGATGAAGTTGTCGATTAGTGGATTCACAGAGTGCAACGCAAGCACCTGCGGCCTCATGAGCGATCGCAAATGGAATCTTCTTTACCACGAGATAATCTGCAATCTCGGTCGCCAATGAGAAACCAAGAGGTGCGGCAAGTGCCATCTTCTCGCGATCAAAGTCGGTTGTCTCAATCATTCCGGTAACTGCAGGAAGCAAAACCAATAACGTATCGATGCTGTCGAAGAGAGGTTCTTTGTCTTCTTGCAAATCACGATTGTATGCAAACGGCAAACCTTTGAGCATTGTTAGGACGGACATTAAATTACCAATCAAGCGCCCAGATTTACCACGAGATAACTCGGCAATATCGGGATTCTTCTTCTGCGGCATAATCGATGAACCAGTTGAATAAGCGTCAGAGACTTTTGCCCAAGCAAACTCGCTCGAGGCCCATAACGTCCACTCTTCGCCAATGCGTGAGAGATGAACACCGATAAGAGAGATAATAAAGAGTGCCTCGGCAACATAATCGCGATCGCTGACAGCGTCAATGCTGTTAGCAAAGGATGAGTTGAACCCTAACTCTTTTGCGGTAGCTTCTGGATTGAGCGGAAGTGAAGAGCCCGCTAATGCACCAGCACCAAGCGGACTTACTGAAGCGCGCTCCAACCAATCGTTAATTCGCCCTAAATCACGAGCAAATGCATGAGCATGCTTAGCTAACTCGTGGCCAAATGAGACGGGTTGCGCATGCTGAATATGAGTAAAACCTGGCGCACTGTCATTTACATACTCCTGCGCCTTGTCCAAAATTGCAATTTGCAGCGAGGTAAGCAGGAATGCAATTTCAAGGACGTGATCGATTGCAAAGAGTCTTAGATCCGTAGTCACTTGATCATTTCGTGATCGCCCCGCGCGTAGAAATCCGCCAACGACGCCTAATTTTTCAGTTAAACCACGTTCAAGTGCGCTGTGAACATCTTCATCCTCTGGCAGCGGTACAAATGCGCCTGTTGCCACCTCAATAGCTAACTCATCCAGTGCCCCTTTAATGGCCTCAGCGCTTTGAGCCGAAATTAATCCGCTGGAGTGCAATATGCGCAAATGGGCGACGGATGAACGAATGTCATAAGGAGCAAGTCGCCAATCAAAATCGATGCTGCGCGAGAGCGCAAAGGTCGACTCCGCATTGCTCTGCGAAAAACGTCCACCCCAGAGTGCCATCTATTTTTTTCCAATCGTAGATTTCGAATATGCCAGCAATTCTTTCGCTAATTGGGCACCACCAGTGGCTTTCTTCGATACAAGAATTATCGTGTCGTCACCGGCGATGGTTCCGATGACGCCAGTTAGATCTGCATGATCCAGCGAACTAGCTACAAACTGCGCCGCTCCGGGAGGGGTATGGATTACGGCCAAGTTAGCGCTGTAATCGACCGAGAGTATGAGTTTTGATGGCATGGGTGAAACGCGGGCCAAAGCCTCATCAGTGCCTCCAGGAATTTGATAGACCGACTCACCGCTTTTGGTACGTGCTCGCACCGCACCGATCTCTTCCAAATCGCGGCTAGCTGTCGCTTGAGTCACTGGGTAACCAGATTTCTTAAGCAACACCACTAGATCAGATTGCGAATGAACAGCTCCGGACTCAATCAGGGAGATTGCTTTGGCTCTGCGTGCTGAAACGCTTTTAGTTGACATGAGCCATAACCTTTCTAAAAGTTGAGATAAAGGTATTTATTTGGGCTGAAGTCACAGTTAAGGCTGGTGCGATACGAATCGTTGTAGCCGTCGGTGCATTTACTAAAATTCCAGCATCACGCATAGCAATTAGCACCTTATTAGAAATTTGTTCAGCCAATTCAATTGCAATCAAGAGACCTGCGCCGCGAACTTCAACCACACCGGGAATTAATGCAATCTCTCCTATTAATGCCTTTTCATGCCGCTTCACTGCAATCATCAATTGATTCTTTTCGATAAATTTAATCGTCGCGAGTGAGGCCGCAGTGGTGATGGGATTGCCGCCAAAAGTAGAGCCGTGATCTCCGGGTTGGAATAAATAGGCCGATGCGCCACATGCAATCATTGCCGATAGCGGAAGTCCGCCGCCTAAGCCTTTAGCTAGCGTGATGACATCGGGAGTAACTCCAGAGTATTCATAACCAAACCAGTCTCCAGTGCGACCCATTCCAGTTTGTACGCAATCTAGAACCATAAGCGCACCGTTACGATCACATATCTCCCTAATACCCGAAAGATAATTAGCAGGAGGCACAATTACTCCGGCCTCACCCATGATTGGTTCGATTATTACCATCGCAGTCTTCTTTGTAACTGCGCGATTCATCGCATCGATGTCACCGAATTCGACGTGCCTAACGCCTTTGAGAAGTGGAAGGAAGGGCTCGCGTTTAGTTGGTTGTCCAGTTAGAGAGAGTGCACCCATTGTGCGGCCGTGGAAAGCACCGCGGGCTGCAACTATTCGATAACGACCAGTTCTACGCGAAAGTTTTATCGCCGCTTCATTGGCTTCGGCACCCGATTGGGCAAAGAATACTTTCGCATCGGCATCACCGGTCATACTTTTAAGTTTTTGTGCCAATTCAATAACATTGGGATGAGCGTAGAAATTGCTCACGTGGCCTAAAGTTCCGACCTGCTTAGTGACAGCTTTGACGATGGCTGGATGGGCATGGCCCAGAATATTTGTAGCTATTCCTCCAAGGAAATCCAAGTAGCTCTTACCGTCGGCATCTTTCACGACTAAACCTTTTCCACTAACGAGAGCTAACGAAGGAGCGCCATAGTTGTTTTGAATAGTTTGTGACCACTGGGCTAATAGCTCTTGGTTATTCATGCGCGCACCAGAGTTCCGCCGACGCCAGAAAGGGCGGCAACAAAGTTTTTCGAATCGGTTCCATCGATAATTCGCACAGCTTTTGCCCCCTGGTCGATTGCATCTAAAACCGCTTGAACTTTTGGTGCCATTCCCTCTGTAAAAGTAGATTTCATGGCAGCCAGCTCCTTATATGTAATCGTCGAGATCAACGATTTTTCATCGGGCCAATTACGGTAAATGCCTGCCACATCAGTCAAGATAATGAGCGAGCTAGCATCCATCGCGCCAGCAATTGCCGCTGCAGCTAAATCTGCATTCACATTCAATCCATCGCCATTTTCTTCATCGGCAGCAACGGGGGCAACAACTGGAACTTTTCCAGCGTTCAAAATCATTTGAATCGCTTTAGTATCAACAGAGACAACATCTCCAACGTGTCCAAGTTCTGCTTTACTACCATCGACAAGTGATTTCTTCTGGCGCGCAATCAAAGTTGGCAATGTTCGACCTGACATAGCTTCGGCCGGTATGCCGGCATTACACATGTCGTTCGCAAGGCTCTGACCGACTTCGCTGACCAGTACTCTCTCTACAACATCAAAGGCCCGTGCAGATGTATATCTAAAGCCGCCAATGAACTTACTTTCTATTCCCGATGCCGAAAGAGCCTTATCTATCTGCGGTCCCCCGCCATGAACGACTACCACGGATTCACCAACTGCCAGAGCTGCAGCAATCGCTTGGGTGAAGCCACCGTCTTCATCCCTCATTGCATGGCCACCGAACTTGACGATGATCATGTTGAATACGCCGAATTTTCGTGGACATAATCATGGGACAAATCATTAGTTAATACCGTAGCTGTTGAACTTCCAACTTTGAGATCTATTTCGATCACAACTTCGCGAGCAGAAAAGTCCACTGTGGATTTATCGCCATCGGGTGCGCTATTGGTACACACTGCGACGCCATTGAGAACTACGTCAATTACAAGTGGGTCCATCGCCGCATCAGCTGTACCAACGGCCGCAAGTACACGACCCCAATTAGGATCTCCACCAAAAATCGCCGCCTTTAAAAGGTTATTACGCGCACATGCTCTTGCCACTTTCACTGCATCTGATTCTGATTTCGCATTCTTAACGATGATTGAAACACTCTTAGTCGAACCTTCGGCATCGGCAATGAGTTGAGCGGCAAGTGAACCGCACACGTCCATGAGCATCTCTTCTAGCTCTGCATCAGAGATACTGTGGCCACTTGCTCCCGAGGACATAAATAGAACGGTGTCATTAGTAGATGTGCAGCCATCTGAATCAATTCGGTTATATGTCCGATCGGCAGCACGCGCAAAAATTTCCGAAGCCTTGCCCGAAACTATTGCATCAGTCATTACAACCGACAACATCGTTGCCATAGCAGGGGCGAGCATTCCAGCACCTTTAGCAATTCCAGAAAACTCAACACCATATTTAACCGCCGTCGCAATCTTTGGTACAGAGTCTGTAGTCATGATCGCTTGTGCGGCAAGGCCGAGTGAATCAACGCCCATATCAGCAGTAACTTTCTTAATTCCTGCCACAATCTTGTCCATTGGTAGCAATTCACCAATCAAACCCGTTGAACATACGACAACTTCCCCAGATGAAATAGCTAAGAGTTCGCCAACAAGTTCGGCAGTGACATGTGTATCGATGAAACCTTGAGGCCCAGTGCAGGCATTGGCCCCACCGGAATTTAAAACTACTGCGCGCACTAGGCCACCTTTGACTACCTCTTTTGACCACATAACAGGTGCTGCTACTACTTTATTAGTGGTGAATACCGCCGAAGCATCAAAGCGAGGGCCTTGATTCTCAATAACCGTTAAATCAAGTGCGCCGGTGCTCTTTAATCCTGCAGCGGTGGCGCCTGCGCGAAAACCTTTAGGAAGTTTCATATTCCAAGACCATCCAAAGTTAAACCAGCGCCTTCGTCAAAGCCTGCAATGATATTTGCATTTTGAATTGCTTGGCCGGCAGCTCCTTTACCTAAATTATCTAAAGCGACCGAAATAACTAAACGATTAGTGTGTGAATCAACTGCCACTTGAATTTGCACTTTATTGCTCCCCGTCAAAGCGCCAGTCTTTGGCAAAACGCCTAGCGGCAATACATCTATAAAATGCTCATCATCGTAAGCATCGGCAAAAATTGCGTGTGCCTGCTGCGAATCCATAGGTTGAGTTAATTTGGCCGTTATTGTAGAGAGAATTCCACGTGGCATTGGCGCCAAAATGGGAGTAAATGAAACTCTCACCTCTTTACCGGCTACTGTGCCCAGAGCCTGCTCAATCTCGGGCGTATGTTGGTGAACGCCGCCAAATTTATACGAGATCAATGAGCCCATCACTTCACTAGCGATGAGATTTATCTTCGCGCTTCTGCCCGCGCCAGTTGTTCCGGAGGCGGCAACAACTACGATGTCTTGGCAATCTATGAAACCAAGTGCCGGCGCAACTCCAAGTGCGATTGAGGTGGCATAACAGCCAGGGTTAGCAACTCGGACTTCACCAGCAATTTTTGTTCGGGCGCCCTTTAACTCTGGAAGACCGTAGACCCAAACCCCTGCATGTTTACCGCCGTAATATTTCTCCCATTGGGAGGCATCACTAAGACGAAAATCTCCACCTAAATCTACAACCTTGACGTGATCGGGAATCGAAGCCACTAATGCTGCGGACTCTCCATGAGGCAAAGCCATAAAGACGAGTTCTAATGCCTCAAAATCAACTTCTTTGATTGAGCCGAAACTTGCATTTCCATAACTAGTTAAGTGTGGGTGCACCGAAGTAATTAACTCCCCTGCATTGCTATGGGCAGTTATTGATACAACGTCAAAATGTGGATGAGTTGATAATAACCGCAGAAGCTCTCCCCCTGCATAACCGCTTGCGCCAATGACCGCTGTTTTCATGAAGACAGGATAGACGAGAATCGATATTTATGCAAACTTATGCATATTTATGCGGTACGTAGAACCGCACCACATTTTGTTGAGGCCACGGCAGTTGCCGCCTCCCGCATAGCGGAGACTTCATCGCCTGTGAGAGTGCGATCTGGTGCCCGAAAAGTTAAAGTGAATGCGAGTGAAATCTTTCCATCCCCAATCTTGTCGTAGCGATCAAACAAAGTAATTGATTCAAGAAGCTCACCTGCACCTTCGCGAAGGGCAGCTTCCACTGATTGGGCACTGACAGTTGAGTCAACGATAAGTGCGACATCCTGAAGCGCTGCTGGCATAGTCCCTACGGTAGTTGGTCTTACTAGCGCTGATTGCGGTAGAGCACTAAGCCCTACTGCAAATGCCACCGAACGTTCAGGCAAACCATAGGCTGCGATAACACGAGGATGGAGCTCGCCCGCATGAGCAACCGCTTTTCCATCAATGAGTAATTCGGCGCAACGACCTGGATGCCATGGCGCAAAGTCTGAGCGCGCCACTGTCCACTTCAAATTACATAACTCCAAAATTGATTCGGCAAAGGCGATCGCATCGGCCCAATTATAGTCGCGAGATTTACCTTGCCAGTTTTCATTGTCAACTTTTCCGACCAATAGGCCAGCAACGTGATCGGCTTGTGGGGGCACACTCGCAAAAATCTCATCAATTAACTTCTGCTCGGGTCGCTTGGAAAGTTGCGGCGAAATGGCGGGAACTAGTTTTTTAGAGCTTCGGAAAATTGATCCCATCTCAAAGATTGCAAAATCCTTAGCTCCGCGACTTATGTTGCGCTGCGCTACTTCGATTAAGCCAGGGACAAGATGCACACGCATGAGCGGAAATTCATCTGACATTGGATTAGCAACTCGATAAGTTGCAGCTCGTTCTCCGACAAAGCCCATTGCATCAATGGTTGCTTGGTTGGTGAAAGGAAATGTTTGAACTTCAGCTAAACCCCGACTTGCCAGCATTGTGGCAATGGCTCTACGACGCTTTTGGGTCGGCGTTAACGTCGCATGCAGAGGTCGTGGCGGAAGCACCGATGGAATTTTGTCATAGCCGATCATTCGGGCCACTTCTTCTGCCAAGTCTGATGTTGTGAGCAGATCAGATCGCCACGATGGTGGGTCAACGGCAAAGCTCTTCTCGTCGACATCGCAACCTATAACACGTAAAACTTCAGCTACTTTTTTAGGAGGAATGTCGAAGCCAAGAATTCTTGAGATCATCGCCGGATCTATTGTCACTATCGGTGCATACCTAGGTTCACCATCGACAACGGTTGCAACATGTTGCGCCGAACTATGTGCCTCCAAAAGTTGAACAAAACGCGCGGAGGCAAACTCAGCTAACGATGGATCTACGCTGCGCTCCAAGCGCCGTGATGCCTCTGATGAAAGTTTGTGGCGTCGAGAGTTTTTAGCTATTGAGGTTGGGTCAAAGCGGACCGCTTCAAGTGCAATATCAGTTGTAGTCTCGGAAATCTCCGATGTGGCTCCACCCATGGTTCCAGCTAGAGCTAAAGGTTTTTCATCATCACAGACCATTAAATCATCGGGATCTAACTGACGGATTTGACCATCTAATGTTGTAAAAGGCTGGACTGTGCCGGCCCGCTTAATGGTTAAGCCACCCTTAATCTTTGATTTATCAAATGCGTGTAAAGGTTGTCCAAGTTCTAGCATGACGTAGTTAGTAACATCTACAACCAATGAGATTGAGCGCATTCCCATTTTTTCAATTCGTCGACGCATCCAGAGGGGCGTAGTTGCTTTTGGATCGAAGTTAGAGAGTGTTCGCAAATAGAAAACCGAAGCAGTTGAAGGATCTGCGATCTTTGCCGCGACACCCTTGCCAGTCTCCTTGAAGTCAAGTTTTCGCAGTGCATCAACTGGGTCGGTGAATTTTAAACCTAGAGACCCGGCAACTTCGCGGGCCATTCCTCGAATACTTAAGGCATAACCACGATCCGGATTAATAGCCACATCAAAAATTACGTCGTTGATCTGTAAATCCTCGATTGCATTGGCACCGATTTTCACATCGTCAGCATTGAAAACCATAATTCCAGTGTGATCATCGCTTATGCCTAATTCGCGCGCAGAGCAGATCATTCCATTGGAAGTCTTTCCATATGTTTCCCGCGCACCAATTGCGAAATCTCCTGGTAAAACCGCCCCAGGAAGAGCAGCAACAACTAAATCCCCCACCGTGAAGTTTGTTGCGCCACAAATCACAAAGCGAACCTCGCCTTCGCCGCAATCAAGACCGACATAGCGAATTGGCTTTTTAAATTCGGTAATCTCTTCAATCGAGAGAACTTTTGCAAAGAGCAACGGCCCTGTTAGATCTGCGCCTTGTTCGATAATCTCTTCAACTTCAAAGCCCACTCGAATGAGGCCATCTGAGATTTCCCGTGCGGTTACTGTTGCAGGAATATCCACAAACTCTTTAATCCACGATAATGGCGCCAGCATTAGAGGCCTACTCCAAACTGACGGGTAAAGCGAATATCGCCTTCAACGATATCGTGCATATCGGTTATTCCGTGACGCACCATTAGCGTTCTCTCTAGACCCATTCCGAAAGCAAAACCGCTGTACAGATCGGTGTCGATTCCACACGTTGCTAGAACTCTTGGATTCACCATTCCGCAACCACCCCACTCGATCCAACGATTGTTGAAGAAAACATCTACTTCAGCACTCGGTTCAGTGAATGGGAAAAATGAAGGACGCAGTCGTGTTGTTACCCCAGGACCAAACATATAAGTTGCAAAGTTATCAAGGGTTCCTTTTAAGTGCGCCATCGTGATGCCCTTATCAATTACTAACCCCTCAACTTGGTGAAAGACTGGGCTGTGCGTGGCGTCGAGTTCATCGGCTCGGAAAGTTCGACCTGGGCAGATGACATATATGGGTGGCGCTTGCGTAAGCATCGTACGAATCTGTACGGGAGATGTGTGAGTGCGCAGCACCATTCCAGATTCAATGGGTTCGATGAAAAATGTATCTTGCATAGTTCGCGCTGGGTGATCTGTCGGCATATTTAGCGCATCAAAGTTAAGCCACCCGGATTCAAGTTCTGGCCCTTCTTGTACGGCATAACCCTGCTCGATAAAAAAATCCGAGACTTCATTTTTAATGATTGAAATAGGGTGCAAACCACCACGGTGTGCACGATTAACGGGCAAAGTTACATCGACTACTTCTTCGAGCAGAACTTTTCGATCGCGTTCTGCCTCTAAGTTGGCCGTTGCAGTAGCTAATGCCGCAGCGATTTCGGCTTTAGCATCACCAATAATTTTGCCGAAACTTGCCTTATCTTCGGGTGACATCGAACCTAATGCTCGTGAAGCCAGGGCAATCGGTGACTTGTCGCCTGAGTGGAATAAGCGCGCGGTTTTAAGTGAATCTAAATCGGTGGCAGCTTTAAATGCAGTGCGAGCATCGCCAACCCATGTACGTATCTCGTCCTCGCGCATGGGGGCGAGTCTATCGGGTCGAACTTTAGAAGGAGTGCATATTTGCTAAGTGGTACATGAGAATCGATGCCGCCGCAGAAAGATTGAGGCTCTCGGCCGATCCAGGCATAGGTATGTGAACTGATTCGATATCTGGCATCGACTGCTCGCCAGATAATCCACGTGCTTCATTACCAAAAATGGCAACACAATCCCCGTCACTGACAAATTGTGACAACGGTTTCGAACCGCCTGCACCCAGAGTAAATGCATGCAGGGCCTTAGTTGAGAGCAGATCTTTTAGTTCGATGGACTCAAAGACTGGAATATGCCACAGCGAGCCAGCAGTACTACGAACTACTTTCGGTGAAAACATATCCACGCTACCTGGAGATGTAATGACGGCATCCATTCCAAAGGCATCGGCCGACCGTAAAATTGTTCCGGCATTTCCGGGATCTTGGACTTCAGAGAGATAAATAAATTTTCTGGAACCATCTAGGGGTATTGAATCCAACGTGTTTTTAGGGATCTCACAAATTGCAAGAATTCCCTGTGGCGTAATCGTTTCCGACATTGCTCGCATTACTTCATCGGATACATCAAAGGTTTGAAGCAGTGAGAGATCAGTAAATTCATCGAGCTTAACTCGAGCGCTGGCAGTTAAATACAACGTAGTAATTCGCGGGCCTTGATTTGAATTAATAGCTTCGCGGAAACATTGAAGGCCTTCGGCAACAAAGGCACCTGCAGCCCTTCGTTCACGCGAGCCCTTAGAACCAATAAGAGCCTTAACTCGCGCAACATGTGGCGAATTAAGGCTCTCAATCATTGAGTTGAAATTTATAGAGAGATGAGGCTCTGACGAGCAACATCTACGAGGGTCTTGAAAGTTGCTGGATCATTTGTTGCAAGATCAGATAAAACACGACGATCTACTTCAACACCGGCAGCCTTGAGGCCCTGGATAAAACGGTTGTAGGTAAGACCGTGTGCACGGCAACCTGCATTGATGCGTTGAATCCATAGACGACGGAAATCGCCTTTCTTATCTTTACGGTCATTGAATGCATAGACCATAGAGTGAGTAACTTGCTCTTTTGCCTTAGTGAAAAGACGGGAGCGCTGACCACGGTAACCACTGGCACGCTCTAAAGTTGTACGGCGCTTCTTAGCGGCGTGTACACCACGTTTTACTCTCATTTAATTCACGGCCCTTACTTGAGGCCAAGCATGCGCTTGGCTGTCATTGTGACGGTTGGCTTTGCTGACTGCTCGGTTGAGAGGCGGCGTGTAACACGTGAAGATTTACGCTCAAGCAAATGTCGCTTACCAGCGCGCTCGTGCATGATCTTTCCGGTACCTGTAACGCGGAAAGTCTTCTTAGCTCCGCTGTGCGTTTTCATCTTTGGCATCTTTATGCTCCATCCATTGTCTCTGCTGCCGCATCTGCTTTGGCTTTACGTGCCGCCTTAGCTTCTGCAACCGCTTCCGTTTTCTTCTTCGTCGGTCCAATAACCATTGTCATATTTCGTCCCTCTTGCTTTGGGGCGAATTCGATGAATCCAAACTCTGCGATGTCTGTTGCCAAACGTTGCAGCATTTTGTATCCAAGCTCTGGCCTCGTTTGTTCACGACCACGGAACTTCATCGTCACTTTCACCTTGTCTCCACCCTTGAGAAACTTCTCAACTTGATTACGTTTAGTTTCGTAATCATGGGTCTCGATCTTTGGCGTTAAACGCACTTCCTTCACCACAATGTGGGTCTGGTTCTGTCGCGCCTCGCGTGCCTTTTGTGCAACTTCGTACTTATATTTTCCGAAGTCCATAATCTTGCAAACGGGTGGATTGGCCTCTGCTGCAATCTCGACTAAGTCGAGACCTACTTCATCGGCCATCTTTAACGCGGTATCGATATCGACAACCCCAATTTGTTCGCCGGTGTGTCCGATTAAACGGATTTGGGGTGTGCGAATTCGATCGTTAATGCGTGGTTCAGTGCTGACTGTGTGCTCCTTCGGTTTAGTAAACGCATTTGGTGTTACAGCGTTATACAAAAAGAAAACCGCAAGGAGAAAAGGAAGTAAATCCTTAAATCCGACGAACCAGCTCGCACTAGTGGCGAAGAAGGTGGGAGCGGTAACTCCTCTTGCAGCGAGCTGTTAGGCCACTGGTCTGTGCGCAAGGTTACCCGAGGAGAGGGCAAAGCGCGAAATCGAGCCTGCTTTTAGGCACCCATTGCGTGTAGACCACCATCGACATGGATGATTTCAGCGGTGGTCTTTGGGAACCAGTCTGAGAGAAGGGCCACCGTGGCTTGGGCGGCCGGTACTGGATCAGTGACATCCCAGAACAATGGTGAGCGCTCATTCCAAACTTTCTCGAACTCTTCAAAACCTGGGATTGATTTTGCTGCCATCGTGCGAATGGGACCTGCTGCAATTAAATTCACGCGAATATTTTCAGCCCCTAAGTCGCGAGCCAAGTATCTGGAGGTCGATTCGAGCGCGGCCTTAGCTACACCCATCCAGTCATACTTTGGCCAAGCAACGGCGGCATCAAAATCCAGACCTACAACCGATCCACCGCCATTAAATAGTGGACGTGCAGCCATCGTCAAAGCCTTTAGTGAATATGCCGAAACATGTAGCGCAGTCGATACATCTTCCCAAGACGTATTGAGGAAGTTTCCGCCAAGTGCGGCCTCTGGAGCAAAACCAATTGAGTGAACTACTCCATCTAACCCATCTGGAAAATGTTCGCGCACTCTGAATTCCAGGGCATCGAGATCTTCCGTATTTGTAACATCCAATTGGACTATCGGTGCAGGCTTTGGAAGGCGAGCTGAAATGCGTGTTGTTAAAGAAAGCACACGACCGTATGAGGAGAGAACGACATCGGCGCCCTCCTCTTGGGCAAGGCGCGCAATGTGAAATGCAATCGAGGCGTCGGTTAATACACCAGTAACAAGTATCTTCTTGCCTTCAAGGATTCCCATTTAGTGCCCCATACCTAATCCGCCATCAACTGGGATTAGCGCCCCAGTTATATAGCTTGCTTGTGGTGATGCTATGAATGCAACAACTGCTGCTATCTCATCGGCTGTACAGAATCGCCCTAACGGTACCGATGCTGCAATTTCTCCGCGGCGCTTTTCATCCAAAGTAGATGTCATGTCGGTTTCGACAAAACCTGGAGCAATAACATTTGCGGTTATGCCGCGACTTCCAATTTCACGCGCAAAGGATCGCGCCATGCCAAGGAGACCTGATTTACTCGAGGCGTAATTAACCTGTCCCGCCGAGCCGGTTGCCCCAACAACTGAACCAACAAAAATTAAGCGGCCGCGCTTTAATTTCAATAGACCTTTAGTGGCCCTGCGCGCAACGCGAAATGCACCGGTTAAATTTGCATTTATGACATCTTCAAAATCGGCATCACTCATTCGCATGACAAGACCATCTTTAGTTATTCCGGCATTGGCAACGATGACTTCTGGCAAACCCCACTGAGACTCAATGGAGGCGAATGCTGAATCAACACTCTCGGTTGACGTGACATCCATCAATACGGATTTAAATTCGATTGGAGGCACGCCGCTTCGATAGGTTATGACAACATCATGGCCCGCAGTTTTGAGCGCGTGAGCGATAGCTAAACCGATTCCACGATTGCCGCCAGTGACAAGTGCGAGTGAACTCATGACCGTAAATCTAGTGGCTACTGTGAGGTATTCAAAAGGTGCGACGGCGCGTGGCTCGTAATAGACTTATTTACATGGCCAATGAGAAGGAAATCTTTGATATCACCAGCGCGCCTAAAGCGTTGAGCGCCGATCAAGCATCTCGTCAGAAGCGATATTTCATATCCATGATGATTCGAACGGTCTGTTTTATTTTGACAGTTATCTTGCCCAGTCCATTTCGTTGGTTTGCCTTGCTAGGTGCGGTTTCATTGCCATATTTTGCTGTGGTAATCGCTAATGCTGGGCGTGAAACCTTCTCTCCTGGTGCCAATGTCGCCGATAAGAATCCCCGCGAACTTTCTTAAACTAAAGTAATGCCCGTGCAACGTGAACCCTGGGCTATATTCAAAACGATAGTAGCCCTTGGCCTCATAGTTCTCTGTCTATGGGCGGCGCAATGGCAGTATCACCGCGGAGTAAATCGTCACGCGCGAAATACCCTCATCGTCAATCACATCGCCCTTACTCCCGCAGAATTAACCGATGTGATGGCTACGCCCGCGCGCTATGAGTGGCAAAGTGTTAAGACTTCAGGTGAATTTGATTCACAAAAACAGATTCTGCTTCGAAATAGATATTCAGATGGCGTATATGGTTTTGAAGTTCTAACCCTTTTTACTTCCCTCGATAATAAGAAATTCTGGGTGGACCGCGGTTGGGTAAAAGCCGGAGTTACTGCAACTACTCCCCCCGTTGTTACGCTTCCTCCGCAAGGCACTGTCGAGATTATGGGGCGCCTTCGATTAGATTCGTCGCTCCCGCATGGCTCTTTTTTCGCACTTCCCTCGAATGGTAAAGGTATGGTCGCCGAGCTTAATGCGCAGTCGCGACTGGAGACCGAGAATTTCTATTTAGATTTACTCAGTGGCTCTGATCTATCACTGTCCCCAGCGGTCCCAGCTCAACTTCCCGAACTCAGCGATGGCCCCCACATGGCGTACGCGTTACAGTGGCTTTTTTTCGGCGGCTTAATCGTTTATGGCCGAATATTAATTAGACGAACCCGTTAAATCTTGGCGGTTATATAGATCGGCATAAAGTCCACCGAGCGCTACTAATTCCTCGTGCTTACCCCGTTCAACGATTGAACCATTTTCAAGAACGAGAATTTGATCGGCATCCCTAACGGTACTTAAGCGATGAGCAATGACGATGCTAGTGCGTCCCTTGAGCGCGCTTTCTAAGGCGGCATGGACGAGAGCTTCGTTCTCTGAATCTAAATGGGCCGTTGCCTCATCGAGAATAACGACTGCGGGTGATTTCAAAAGTAAACGTGCGATCGCTAAACGCTGTTTTTCACCACCAGATAAGCGGTGTCCTCGCTCTCCAACCATGGTATCGAGGCCATTCGGTAGCGATTGAATCAACTTCCAAATTTGTGCAGCTTCGCAAGCGGCCTGCATTTCACCATCGGTCGCATCCAACTTTGCATAACGCAGGTTTTCGGCGATCGTTTCGTGAAATAGGTGGGCATCTTGCATGACGACACCAATTGAATTTCGCAATGACTCCAGAGTGAGATCCCGAATGTCGTGGTCATCGATTGAAATAGCACCCGAAGTCACATCGTAGAGTCGTGGAATTAGCGCACTGATTGTGGTTTTACCCGCTCCCGAAGGGCCAACGAGAGCCGTGAGAGTTCCGGGCTCTGCAACAAAAGATAAGTTCTTGAGAACTTCACCGCTTTGCACCATTTCAGGTTTTGCTGCAGATTCTAAGGATGCAAGTGAGATCTCATTAGCTTTGGGATAAGCAAAACCTACATTGGCAAACTCAATACGTGGATTTTTAGCGTGATATGCAATTGCCCCGTCTCTGTCTTTCACCATTGGTTCCAAGTCCAGAACTTCAAAAACACGTTCGAATGAGACTAGGGATGTCATAACATCTACGCGCACATTGGACAGTGCCGTTAAAGGTCCATACAGTCGTGCCAACAACGCCGTAATTGCAAGCAAAGTTCCAACCGTGACTTTCCCACTTACAGCTAAATGGCCACCAATTCCATAAGCAAACGCAGTAGCGATAGCGGCAACGCTGGTCAGTGCAATAAAGAACAGGCGGTTAAGCATCGCGGATTTTATTCCAATATCTGCAACTCGCCTTGCGCGTGAGCGGAAGAACTCTTCCTCGCGTTTTGGTTGACCGTAAAGGGCAACCAACATTGCACCTGAAACGTTAAAGCGCTCGGTCATTGTGCTCGACATCTCAGCATTTACATTGAAGGACTCGCGAGTCAAGGCTTGGAGTTTACGTCCGACCCATTTTGTTGGAATGAGAAAAACTGGAAGTAATAGGAGTGAGAAGATCGTAATTTGCCACGACAAAACCATCATGGTCACACCAACGAGTACTAAGGAAACAACGTTACTTACTACGCCTGAAAGTGTTGCAGTAAAGGCCTGTTGTGCGCCCATTACATCGGAGTTGATTCGAGAGATTAGCGCACCAGTCTGAGTGCGTGTAAAGAAGGCAATTGATTGACGTTGAACATGGGCAAATACAAGAGATCGTAAATCGTAGATTAGACCTTCGCCGATACGCGAGGAGAAGTAGCGCCCTAACAAACTAACGCCAGCATCGGCAATGGCAAGTAAACCAACGAGAAGCGCTAACTTTGTAATGAGCCCACCATTTTTAGGAATGACACCATCATCGATAAGGCGAAGCAAAAGGAGCGGCGTTGTAACTATGAGTGCGGCATCAACAACAACGGTGCCTAGAAAGATAAAAATGCCTTTTCGGTAGGGCCTCGCGAAAGTAAGTATCCGCTTAACCGTGCCTGGCTTTAATTTAACTTCCTTGACCGATTGATCGGCCGTCATTGACCTATGCGACATCCAAACTGCGTGCGAAGACATGTCACTAGCCTATGCAGTTACGAGTTAAACCGTAAATCCCAGCGCCCGCAGTTGGTCGCGCCCGTCATCGGAGATTTTGTCTGGGCCCCAAGGTGGCATCCAGACCCAGTTAATTTTCACGTCGCTAGTCATGCCAGCTAATGCTTGTCTCGTTTGATCTTCAATTACATCCTGTAACGGACAGGCCGCTGATGTTAGCGTCATATTGAGAATTGCAATGTTGGCATCATCGACCATCACATCGTAAATCAGCCCCAAGTCAACGACATTAATTCCAAGTTCCGGGTCAACGACATCCTTCATCGCCTCGGTTACATCATCTACGCTAGTTGTCATTGCTCTCCCCTTGATTCACTCATTTGCCTGCGCTTGAATTGATACATCTTTGAAAGCCATCCACCCAAGAAGTGCACATTTAATTCGGCCCGGAAACTTTGAAACTCCGGCAAAAGCAACGGCATCTTCTAAAATCTCAGGATCCCCTGCGGCGGTACCTTTACTGGCCATGAGCTCTGAAAAAGAGTTAACAACCACTGTCGCTTCTTCCAAATTCTTGCCCGTCAGTAAATCGCTCATCATTGAAACGCTGGCCTGTGAAATCGAACATCCCTGTCCATCCCAGGTAAGTGTATTAATTCGATCGCCCTCTAGCTCAATATTGAGAGTAATTTCATCACCACAACTTGTATTGACATGATGGACTTGTGCATCAAATGCAGGACTGAGACCTTTGTGTTGAGGGTGTTTATAGTGATCAAGAATCACCTCTTGATAAAGCGAATCCAACTCCATTTAAAACCTCCCAAAATATCTTTGGGCGCCGATAATCGCATCGACCAATGCGTCACAATCGCTCTCGTCGTTGTAGAGATAGAGAGAGGCGCGTGTGGTTGCAGGAACGTCCATTCGCTTAGCAAGCGGCCATGCGCAGTGTTGGCCCGTACGAACTGCAATACCTTGGCTATCTAAAAATTGGCCAATGTCATGCGGATGGATCTCAGCTACGGTAAACGAGACTGCACTACCTCGTTCGTGCGTATCTGAAGGTCCCACAATTTTCAACTCTTTAATCGCTTTCAATCTCGCTAATAGATATCCCGTGAGTTCGAGCTCATGCGCGTGAACGTTGTCCATGCCGAGATTAGTTAAATACTCTAACGCTGCACCAAGGCCAACGGCTTGCGCCATGTTGGGAACCCCAGCTTCAAATTTTTGCGGAACGGGTGCCCACGTTGCCGTAGTCATCGTCACCATTTCAATCATCGAACCGCCAAAGAGAAATGGTGGCAGTTCTTCAAGGAGCGTAGAGCGTCCCCATAAAACTCCAATTCCAGTTGGACCTAAAGCTTTGTGTCCAGAGAAAACTAAGAAATCTACACCGAGAGCTTTTACATCTATCGACATATGTGGGGCTGATTGACAGGCATCTAAAATTACGACGGCACCGACTTCATGCGCCCGGGCAACAATCTCTTCAAGTGGATTGATAGTTCCAAGAACATTGGATTGATGCGTGAGCGCAACTACTTTGGTGTTAGGCGTAATTACATCCTTGATTGCGGTTAAATCCAAACGACTATCAGCTGTAACCGAAAACCAAGCTAACTCTGCCCCGGTCCGGGCCGCCAATTGTTGCCAGGGAACTAAATTGGAATGGTGTTCCATCTCTGTAACCACAATTCGGTCGCCCGAATTTAGAGCAAAGCGATTGCCAATGGGTGCATTACCCATTGCATATGCCAACAAGTTCAGTGATTCAGTGGCAGATTTTGTGAAAACGATTTCGCTAGTACCGCCTGGAGCACGTAGAAATTTAGCAACGATTTCGCGTGCACCCTCATAGGCATCGGTGGCCTCTTCTGCCAATTGATGCACTCCGCGATGGGCGGCAGAGTTATGAAATCTATAGAAATTACTTTCAGCCTCAATAACTGCGTTCGGCTTCTGACTAGTGGCACCACTGTCTAAGTAGATAAGTTTTTTCCCGTCGCGAACAGTACGTTCAAAGATTGGGAAATCTTTACGTACTTGCGCGGCGGAAAACGACATACTCTCTTACTTGCTCACATAATCTGCATAGCCATTGGCCTCTAGCTTGTCGGCCAAATCAGGTCCGCCCTCTTCAACGATATGACCATTAGCAAAAACATGAACGAAATCTGGCTTAATGTACTTCAAGATTCGTGTGTAGTGCGTAATCAAAAGTACTCCCAGGTTATTGTTGGCTTTAGCACGGTTAACGCCTTCTGAGACAATACGGAGTGCATCGACATCTAAGCCGGAATCCGTCTCATCCAAGATTGCAATTTTTGGCTTGAGAAGTTCGAGTTGCATGATTTCATGACGCTTTTTTTCACCGCCAGAAAAACCTTCATTAACATTTCGCGATGCAAAAGATGGATCCATATTAAGTGCCTCCATCGCCTCCTTTACTTCGCCAACCCATGTGCGCAGCTTTGGGGCCTCGCCACGAAGAGCAGTAGCTGCAGTTCGAAGGAAGTTAGAGACTGATACACCAGGTACTTCAACTGGATACTGCATGGCAAGAAATAGTCCCGCCTTGGCACGCTCGTCTACAGTCATCGCCAGAACATCAGCGCCGTCGAGTGTTACTGAACCACCAACGATTGTGTACTTTGGGTGACCCGCAATTGAATAGGCCAACGTTGATTTACCGGAACCATTTGGACCCATAATCGCGTGAGTTTCGCCTGACTTAATTGTCAGGTCGACGCCTTTAAGAATATCTACTGCGCCATTTTCGGTATTGACGCTAACTTGTAGGTTGCGAATTTCTAGTGTGCTCATTATTTTCTCTTCTCTCTTAAATCTCTACTGTGACTGAATTTGCTTCGATTGTTACTGGATAAGTCATAACTGCAACATTTGCTGGCAGCGTAACTGCTGCTCCTGTGCGCAAATCAAACTCTGCGCCATGTAACCAGCATTCGATTTTGTGATCGCTGACTTCGCCCTCAGAGAGTGAGGCCTCTGAATGGGTGCAAACGTCGTCGATAGCAAAGACTTCATCTCCCACTCGCGTCACACAAATAGTTTTATCGCCCTTTTCGAGTTTGACGGGCTTGCCACTTACCAGTTGATCTAACTGAAAATCCGCCATTTAGGCACCTGCCTTCTCGAGCTCAGCATCAATGCGATTCATTAAACGCTCTTGAATGGCCTCATTGCCAATTTCAGTGATAATCTCATTGAAAAATCCGCGAACAACTAAACGTCGAGCATTCTCTAAAGTAATTCCGCGCGACATTAAGTAGAAAAGCTGCTCGTCATCAAATCGACCCGTTGTACTTGCATGGCCCGCACCAACGATCTCTCCGGTTTCAATCTCTAAATTAGGTACCGAATCAGCGCGTGCGCCATCACTTAAGAGTAAGTTGCGATTGAGCTCATAAGTATCGGTGCCTTCGGCAACTGCACGAATCAACACATCGCCAATCCAGACCGTGTGTGCATCTCTACCAGCGAGTGCTCCTTTGAAGTTCACGCGAGATTTAGCATTTGGAACTGCGTGATCTACGTGCATGCGATGCTCAAAGAACTGTCCAGCAGTTGCAAAGTAGACACCCAGGAGTTCAACGGAGCCACCTGGGGCGATGAATTCGACCGTAGGAAGAATTCGAACAACATCGCCGCCGACAGTGACGGTAATCGATTTATAGTGCGCGTCCTTATCGACTACTGCATGGTGACGAGCGGTGTAAACACTCTTGGAATCAAACTCTTGCAGAGTAATGAATTTAAGTGATGCTCCGGGGGCCAGTGAGATCTCTAAATCCTCGGCCAGAATCGTATCCCCCGTGTTTTCAACAACCACGGTTGCTACAGCGTGAGCGCCCAAGGAAATACGCACTCGTGAGAGCTCAGCGGTATCGAGTGCACCAAGGGTGCGTCCTAGGAAAATTGGCTCAGAGAGTTCAGTGTTAGCCGAAATAGAAAGGTGCGCTACGTCGCCAGATAAACCACGAATGCGTTCAATGATTACGTCATCACTGTGGGCCAGAGGTTCGAGGTTTTCGCGGAGGAAAGCTACGCCCGTTGGCAATGCCGATTTAGCAACCAAAGTTGAGCGATCACCCACTACTGCTTGACCATCGTGCAAACCTCGTAGCCGTTTGAGCGGAGTGAAGCGCCAAGCCTCTTCCCGCCCAGTTGGAGTTAAATAATTACTTGTTAAAAGAGACATTAACCAACTGCGCCTTCCATTTGAAGTTCAATAAGACGATTGAGCTCAAGGGCGTACTCCATAGGAAGTTCGCGCGCGATAGGTTCGATGAAGCCACGCACAATCATGGCCATTGCTTCATCCTCAGTTAAACCTCGCGACATCAGATAGAAAAGTTGGTCATCACTGATCTTGGAGACCGTCGCTTCGTGACCCATCGATACATCATCTTCACGAATATCAACGTACGGATATGTATCAGATCGTGAAATTGTGTCGACAAGAAGTGCATCGCACTTAACGGTGCTCTTTGAGTGATGTGCGCCTTCTTGAACTTGAACAAGCCCACGGTATGACGTACGACCTCCATTACGGGCAACAGATTTAGAGATTACTGACGATGATGTGTATGGCGCAGCGTGAACCATTTTTGCGCCGGAGTCTTGATGTTGACCCTCCCCCGCAAAAGCTAGAGACAGCGTCTCGCCCTTTGCATGTGGACCCATCAAAAAGATTGCTGGATACTTCATCGTTACTTTTGAGCCGATGTTTCCATCTACCCACTCCATCGTTGCGCCTTCAGCACATGTCGCGCGCTTAGTAACTAAGTTGTAAACGTTGTTAGACCAGTTTTGAATCGTTGTATAACGCACGCGTGCGCCCTTTTTAACGATGATTTCAACGACTGCAGAGTGAAGTGAGTCTGACTTGTAGATCGGTGCAGTACATCCTTCAACATAGTGAATGTATGAATCTTCGTCGGCAATGATCAGAGTGCGCTCGAACTGACCCATGTTTTCAGTGTTAATACGGAAATATGCCTGCAAAGGAATCTCAACATGGACGCCTTTAGGTACATAGATAAATGAACCGCCAGACCATACAGACGTGTTAAGGGCTGCGAACTTATTATCGCCAACTGGAATTACAGTTGCGAAATACTCTTTAAACAACTCAGGGTGCTCTTTGAGCGCGGTATCGGTATCAAGGAAAATGACACCTTGCGCCGCTAAATCTTCGCGAATTGAGTGGTAGACAACCTCTGATTCATACTGAGCTGCAACGCCTGAAACTAAACGCTGCTTTTCAGCCTCAGGAATTCCAAGTCGATCGTAGGTATTTTTAATCTCTTCTGGCAGGTCATCCCACGTCGCAGCTTGCTTTTCAGTTGAGCGCACGAAGTATTTAATTGTGTCAAAGAAAATACCCGATAAATCTGAGCCCCATGTAGGCATGGGCTTTTTTTCAAAGAGCGCTAAACCTTTTAAGCGCAGATCAAGCATCCACTGTGGCTCTGACTTCTTTTGCGAGATGTCTCGAACGACATCCTCGTTAATTCCGCGACGGGCATTAGTGCCGACCTCACTCTTATCCGACCAGCCGTATTCGTAATTTCCGAGGCCTTCGAGTTCTGGATGTGCGATTGTCATGCACGTACCTTTCCGTTGTTGGAACTAGATTGTGGTGTTGGAATAAAAGTTGTACAAACGCCGTCGCCATGTGCAATTGTTGCCAGACGTTGAACGTGGGTTCCGAGTAATCGCGATAGCGCTTCAGTTTCGGCTTCGCATAACTGCGGGAATTCAGAGGCGACGTGTGCAATTGGGCAGTGGTGTTGGCATAGCTCCTCACCCAATGGACGCGATTGAACACTCGCGGCATAACCTTGTTGTGTTAAAAACTCGGCAAGGGCAACGCTCTTCTTGGATTTCTTAGCAATCGCAATAGCGGCTTGACGTTCGATGTCTTCGGCGCGGTTATTAGCAAATGCACTAACTAAATGATCGCCCAGCTGGGCCGACATAAATTTAAGTGCCGAAACCGCTAAATCATCATATGAATGTTCGAATTTCTGGCGTCCAGAGTCCGACATTAGAAATACTTTTGATGGCCGACCGCGACCTCTACTCAGGGCGGAGTGCGGTTCACGTGCCTCAAGTACGCCATCTGCGACGAGCAGATCTAAATGGCGGCGGATGCCAGCGGGAGTCAGACCTAAACGGGTGGCGAGAGTGGCAGCACTCGACGGTCCATTTTCTAGAATTGACCGAGCCACAAGGTCCCGGGTGCGCGGATCCTCACTCTTTGCCGCCTTCAGGCGCTGGTCTATTTTCACAACAGTATTGTGTCGTAATTCGACACAAATGGCCACTTCAAGCCCTAAGCCACGCTGGGCAATAGGGTATGGCCATGAGTAAATCTGCCGGTGTTGCTGCGCGGATTCTCCCCCCAGCAACTGCCATCCTCCTCTTTCTCCAAGGAGCCCTGGTCGTCACTGGTGGCGCAGTCCGACTTACCGGCTCAGGTCTGGGCTGCCCCACGTGGCCGCAATGCACTCCCGGCTCCTATGTTCCAGTGGCCGGCCAGATTCAGGGCCAAGTGCATGCATGGATTGAATTTGGAAACCGACTAATAACTTTCGTTCTCGTCATTGCAGCCTTAACAACTCTCGTTGCAGTCCTTAGAAGCGGTAGAAAAGATCTGCGAATTCTTGCAATCGGACAATTTCTTGGAATTTTCGGGCAGGGAGTTTTGGGTGGCATAACTGTTCTGACACATCTAAATCCAATTTCAGTTGCCAGCCATTTCTTACTGTCAATAATTTTGATAGCTGCAGCGACTTCACTTTTCACGCGTCGTCATACTCCAGCAGTTAAGAAACTTTCCCATCTTGTACCCGATATTTTCTCGCGCGCACACGTATCACTTTCAGCTGTAGTCCTTGTTTTTGGAACGGTCGTCACCGGGGCTGGACCACATGCAGGCGATATCAATGCTCCGCGCCTTCATATAAAAATTCAAACTGCGGCTTTGCTACATGGAAGCGCGGTCGTACTTCTATTGCTTCTTACTTTTGCTTTTTATTTATCTAAAGAAACCAGCCCCGCGACTAAAAAACTACTCGCAATTTTCACTCTTATCTCTTTAGCTCAAGGTTTAATTGGTCTGATTCAATATATTCAAGGCGTGCCTGAACTCCTCGTCGCTACGCATTTAGCTGGCTCTACGTTGGTATGGATTGCTGCTTGGAGAGTGTGGTTATCGGTTCAACGAGAAGAAATGGGACGCGCGATATGAGCACAATTTCAGGGTGGACCGAGCTCGACGACCGAGCGATTGCTTATGCGCGAGCTTTAGCCGCCGATTCCGTTCAAAAAGTGGGCAATGGCCATCCAGGTACGGCGATGTCACTGGCACCAGTTGCCTATCTTTTATTTCAACGTCACTTAGTACACGACCCAGCTGATCCACAGTGGCTTGGACGCGATCGATTTATTCTCTCGTGTGGACATTCATCCCTTACGTTGTACACACAACTTTTCTATAGCGGTTATGGTCTCGAAATGAAAGATTTAGAGAGTTTTAGAACTTGGGGTTCATTAACGCCAGGCCACCCAGAGTATGGACATACTGCCGGCGTTGAAATGACAACTGGTCCCCTTGGGCAAGGTGTTGCAACCGCAGTTGGAATGGCGATGGCAGCGCGTTATGAACGTGGATTATTAGATCCCACTGCTACGAAATCAATCTTCGATCACTCCATCTGGGTTATTTGTTCTGATGGTGATTTACAAGAGGGCGTGAGCGCTGAAGCATCATCCCTTGCTGGAACACAGGAGCTCGGAAATCTCAATATTATTTACGATGACAACCGAATCTCAATTGAAGGCGATACGCATAATGCTTTCACTGAAGATGTATCAATGCGCTACCGCGCTTACGGTTGGCAGGTAATTGATGTTGCCGCCGCTGCAGATGGAAACGTTGATCTTGCCGCCCTTGATGCCGCGATGACTGCCGCAAAGGCCGAAACCACTAAGCCGAGCTTAATTCGCTTAAAGACGGTTATTGCTTGGCCTGCTCCTAATCTTCGTGGAACCGGTAAGTCACATGGTTCGGCATTGGGAGATGAAGAAATCGCCGCAACTAAAACCCTTCTCGGTTTAAACCCCGATGAAAAATTTGCAATGCCCGATGAGGTTTTAGCGCATGTGCGTAAAGTTAAATCGCGTGGAGCCGCCCTTCGTACAACGTGGGATTTAGAGTTTTCAAAGTGGCGCGATGCCAATGCAGCGCAAGCTGCGCTACTACAACGCCTTCGCACTCGTACGCTTCCCGCTAACTGGGATTCAGCAATTCCTGTATTTGCTCCTGGAAAAGAAATCGCAACGCGCGCAGCGTCCGGAGATGTCATTAATGCAATCGCCCAAACTCTGCCTGAACTTTGGGGAGGCTCTGCCGATTTAGCTGGATCTAATAACACCAGCATCGAGGGTGGTGGATCATTTCTGCCCGACACAAGTGCAATCAAAGGTGCTAATCCTTATGGACGAGTTATCCACTTTGGAATTCGCGAACATGCAATGGGATCGGTTCTTAACGGCATTGCTTTGCATGGTCTGACGCGATCTTTCGGTGGAACTTTTGCCGTCTTTAGCGATTACATGCGCCCTGCAGTTCGTTTAGCGGCACTCATGAATATTGCATCGACTTTCGTCTGGACGCACGACTCGATTGGCGTCGGAGAAGATGGGCCAACACATCAGCCCATCGAACACTTTGCCGCCCTTCGTGCGATTCCTGGCTTAGATGTTATTAGACCCGGCGATGCTAATGAAGTCGCCGAGGCGTGGAAGCAGATTGTTGTCCGTAACCGTGCCGCCGGAATCCTTCTCTCTCGCCAAAATCTGCCCGTATTTGATCGCACAATTTGTGCATCAGCAACTGGAACAGCTAAGGGTGCTTATGTATTAAAGGATTGCGCGAACCCGGTAGCTATTTTGATTGCAACTGGATCTGAAGTTTCCTTAGCCCTTGATGTGCAAAGCGCTCTTGCTGCTGAGGCGATCAACGTCCGCGTTGTAAGCGCCCCATGTCTTGAGTGGTTTGCCGAGCAAGATAGCGCTTACAAACAATCGGTTCTTCCAGCTTCAATTAAATTGAAGGTGAGCATCGAAGTTGGAATCGCTCAAGGGTGGCGCGAATTAATCGGAGACTCGGGAATATCTATCTCTCTCGAGCACTATGGTGCTTCGGCCGATGCCAAGCGCCTCTTCTCTGAGTTTGGTTTCAGCGTAGATAATATTGTCAATCGAGTTAAGGCAGCGTTGAAATGAGCGTTCACGATGTCGCCAGTGGCGGAACTTCCATTTGGCTCGATGACTTATCGCGCGCGAAAATAACGGGAAACGATCCTCACTCACTCCCCTCTCGAATTGCAAAATCTGGCGTTGTTGGAGTAACTACGAATCCAAGTATCTTCGCTGCAGCGATCGCCGGCGCCGATGAATACGCCGCTGATATTGCGCTTTTGAAAAACGTTAGCGTTGATGAGTGCGTTAAAAAGTTAACGACCGATGATGTCAGAGCTGCCTGCGACCTCTTTCGCGATATCTACTCTTCGAGCAAAGGCATCGATGGGCGCGTGAGCATTGAGGTCGATCCGCGATTAGCTAGCGATACTGTCGGCACAATCGCTGCGGGTAAAGAGTTGTGGAGCATTATCGATCGCCCCAATCTCATGATTAAAGTTCCTGCCACCCTTGAAGGACTTCCCGCAGTGACCGCACTTATTGCCGAAGGAATTTCTGTCAATGTCACATTAATTTTTTCAGTTAAGCGTTACGGCGCAGTAATTGATGCTTACATGGCCGGCATTGAGGCCGCGACTAATCCCTCTCACGTTCACTCCGTGGCCTCCTTCTTCGTCAGTCGTATCGATTCGGCCGTTGATGCTCTTCTTAAAACAAATGGCAGTCCCGAAGCGCTAGAACTTCTTGGCAAGGCCGCTATCGCAAATGCCCACCTCGCCTATCAATTATTTGAAGAGAAATTTGCATCCCCACGCTGGTTAGCTCAAGTCGAACGCGGAGCGCATAAGCAACGTCCACTCTGGGCATCTACTGGAGTCAAAGACCCCGCATATGACGACACTCGATATGTTGTTGAATTAATTGCACCGCACACCGTTAACACGATGCCACAAAATACCCTTGATGCCATCATCGATCATGGAGTAGTTCGCGGAGACACAATCACTAATAATTATTCCGCCGCCGTTGAAGTATTTAAATCTCTGTCAGCCCTTAACATCTCCCTTAATGCCGTCACCACCGAGTTAGAGATCGACGGAGTGAAGAAATTTGCACAGGCCTGGGGAGAGTTGTTAGCAAAGGTAGAGGTCGCTCAAAAACAATGACTCAACTGAGTGGACAAGCGATCTCTTCAATCGATAGAACTGATCCCCGATATATCGCACTTGTTGATGCCCATCAACGTTTAGCCCGTAAAGATTCGACGTTGTGGGGCGCAGAGGCTGCGGCCGAGGCGGAAGTCCGCCTGAATTGGATTGATTTGCCTGAAGCCTCACGAGATTTACTGCCCGCTTTAGATGCTCTCTCTGCAAAACACCGCGATAAATTGACCGTGGTTTTATGTGGAATGGGTGGCTCATCCCTTGGACCAGAAGTAATCGCGCGCACTTACAATCGCGAGCTCTTCATCCTCGATTCCACTGACCCCAATTACATTGCCCACATAGCTAATCGCGATGCATCAAAAATGTTGGTCGTGGTTAGTTCTAAATCGGGAGCAACAATTGAAACGGCGTCGCAACGCGCTTTCTTTGAAAGACTATTGAGAGATGCCAACCTTGCCCCGCAAGAACACATCGTTATTGTTACTGATCCCGACTCTCCGCTAGATATCAGTGCAAAGGCCGACGGCTATAGCGTCATTAATGCCGATCCACATGTTGGTGGACGCTTTAGTGTCTTGAGTGCCTTTGGTTTAGTACCAAGTGCGCTCATTGGTGTTGATGTCTCCGTCTTACTCGATAACGCCAGTGAGACAAAAGCGGCATTTCTAAAAGATCCATCAATCGTTGTCGATATGGCTTACGCAATTGCATATAAAGCCAATCAATATGTGGATTTCTGCGATGCAGGCTCCGGCATGCCAGGTTTAAGTGACTGGGTTGAGCAGTTAGTTGCTGAGTCAACTGGCAAGAACCAAGTTGGTCGCCTTCCCATTGTGATTGAAGCTGGCAGCAATGCTGATTCTTTTTCAGTGGCTTATGCAGGAGAAGCAGACTTGGTAATTGAGAGTGATTTAGCATCGCAGTTTATTATCTGGGAGTGGGTAACGGCCCTCGTTGGCGTAGCCCTTGCAATAGATCCATTCAACCAGCCCAACGTCACTGAAGCTAAAGCGGCAACTGCAACGCTATTGGATCAGTGGGCCGGAGTTCTGCCCACATTCACTCCTGCTGCAACCGATGGCGCTGTTGAAATCTTTGGTAACGGAGATTCATTAACTTCGGCGATTAATAATTTCATTGACGTAATACCTAGCGGTGGCTATGTCGCCGTCATGGCATATTTAGATCGAATAACGGATGCGAAAATTGTTGAGCTTCGCGCTTTACTTTCTGAGAAATCGCATCGACCCGTCACATTTGGTTGGGGACCGCGTTTCCTGCACTCAACCGGACAGTTTCACAAAGGTGGGCAGCAAAATGGTGCCTTCCTTCAAATCACTGGCGATGTAGCTCAAGATTTTGCAATCCCAGGTCAATCCTTTGGATTCAAAACTCTCATTAGCGCTCAAGCGCTAGGTGATGCAGCGGCCCTCGAGAAAAGAAAATACCCACTCTTGCGATTGAACTTAACCAACCGAAGCGTGGGTATTGACGAACTTCTTAGCGCGCTAAAAACGATTTAATCATCATCTCCGCGTAATTTACGCAAAGCCTCTTCAAGTAGACGCTCGCCCTCAGCATCGGTGCGACGCTCTTTTACGTAGGCAAGGTGGGTCTTGTAAGGCTCATTTTTAATCGGGCTAGGTGGGTTATTGCGATCGCGTCCAGCTGGGTAGCCACACTTTGGGCAGTCCCACTCTGCAGGAATAACTACAGTCTCTTCCACCGCAAAGGATGGACGGACTTCATGTCCATTGGCACAAAAATATGAAACGTATGCACGGGCGATCGAGTCGCCGCGCTCTGCTTCGCCCATTGGACCGGCGCCGACTCGGCTTCCGCGAATTGCACTTGCCATTAACTACTCCCTAAAACTAATGTGATGTAAAAGATTTACTTGAGAACAAGGCTAAGAGCTACAACGAAAGCAAACCAAAGACCACCAACAACGATTGTGATGCGATCAAGGTTGCGCTCTACAACAGATGAACCGCCATAGTTGGAGGAGATTCCACCCCCGAACAAGTCTGAGAGTCCGCTTCCCTTGCCCTTATGAAGTAGGACCAAAAGGATCATCAAGACACTCGTAATGATGAGTAAAATCGAGAGAGCTAGTTTCACGGTTAGTAAACTCCTTGTTTCGTAGAGGGTAAGGATACCTTCAATTTGGGCCTGGCACTTACTTAGCCTTGCGCGTAAAACTTCACAATCTTTGCCAACTCTTCAGGGTCTAGGCTCGCCCCGCCTATGAGAGCGCCATCGACATCGGGCTTGGCCATAATCTCAGCCACATTGAGCGATTTCACTGAACCCCCGTAAAGGATGCGCATTGCGGCGGCGATTTCAGGTGAACCGATATTTTCAACCTCTTCGCGAATTGCTGCGCAGACTTCTTGAGCATCCTCTGGCGTTGCAACTTTTCCAGTACCAATCGCCCAAACGGGCTCGTATGCAATAACTATTTTCTTCAAATCTGGCTTGCTCAGGCCTTCAAGACCGGCACGAATTTGGCGAATAACGTGACTAACGTGTGCGCCAGATTCACGTACTGATAATTCTTCACCGACACAGAAAATTGGAATCATCTCGTGAGCAAGGGCGGCCTTCATCTTGCGATTAATGAGGGCATCAGTCTCGCCGTGAATTGCGCGGCGTTCGGAGTGTCCGACTAAAACATATGTGCAACCGAGTTTGTGCAACATCGAACCCGAGATATCTCCAGTAAATGCGCCATTTGCCTCAGGAGATAAATCTTGCGCACCATAGGTTAAGCGCAGACGATCGCCATCAATCAGAGTTTGAATTGAACGGATATCGGTAAAGGGCGGAATTATTGAAACATCAACGGCGTCGAAATCTTTATCGTTGAGAGAGTAAACCAGTTTTTGAGCAACTGCGATGGCCTCGAGGTGATTCAAATTCATCTTCCAGTTGCCTGCCATTAAAGGTTTACGCATTACTTTTCTCCTTATAACCCTAAAGCCATTAGGCCAGGAAGTTCCTTGCCCTCTAAGTATTCAAGTGATGCGCCACCACCGGTTGAAATATATCCAAAATCAGAGTCGGCAAAGCCTAAAGCGCGAACTGCAGCCGCTGAATCCCCACCACCTACGACGGAGATGCCTGAAACTTTAGTCAGCGCAGAAGCAACTACCTTGGTTCCTGCAGCAAAGTTAGCAAATTCAAAGACGCCCATTGGGCCGTTCCAAAAAACCGTAACGCACTTTTCAATCTCAGTTGCAAACGCGCCCGAAGATACTGGTCCAATATCTAGACCCATTTGATTAGCTGGGATCGCATCAACTGAAACTACAGTTGGCGGTGCATCAGCGCTAAAGCTGGGCGCAACAACGATGTCAGTGGGCAAAACAAGTTTTACACCCTTTGTTTGTGCGCTTTCAATTAATCCTTTGACTGTTTCAATCATTTCTATCTCGACTAGCGAAGTGCCAATCTCTTTGCCTTGGGCGGCAAGAAAAGTAAATACCATTCCCCCACCGATAGCCAAGACATCGACCTTGCCAAGAAGATTTTCAATGACTGCGAGTTTATCTGAGACTTTCGCGCCACCTAGAACAACACCGTACGGACGGGCAGGATTCTGTGTCAGTTTCTTTAATACGTCCACTTCGGCCGATACAAGAAGTCCGGCAGCATGTGGCAACAGTTTAGGTAAGTCAAAGACCGATGCGTGTTTTCGGTGCACTGCGCCAAATCCATCACCGACATATACATCGGCAAGTTCGGCAAGTTGCTTCGCAAAAACTAAACGTTCGGACTCATCTTTGCTTGTTTCGGCAGCATCAAAGCGAATATTTTCAAGCAAGAGAATTTCTCCCGGGTTAAGAGCTTTTGCAGTCTTTGCAATTGCCTCCCCCGTGAGTTCGCCGGTGAAAATGATCTCTTGTCCTAACAATTCGCCAAGACGCTTAGCAACAGGAGCTAATGAAAACTCCGCCGCAGGTACGCCTTTTGGGCGACCTAAATGCGCTGCAATAACAATCGATGCACCTTTATTGAGCAAAAGTTGAATAGTTGGAAGCGAGGCTTTGATTCGACCATCATCTTTAATGATGCCGTCTTTTAACGGCACATTGAGATCACAGCGAAGAAATACTCGCTTTCCACCTACATCAAGATCTGCAAGATTTGGCATTAAAGCGTCTTGCCCACATAACTGATCAAGTCGACGAGGCGGTTCGAGTAACCCCACTCATTGTCATACCAGCCGACAATCTTTACTTGATTGCCGATTACCTTCGTTAAACCTGAATCGAAGATACATGATGATGGATCGGTGACGATATCTGATGAGACGATTGGATCTTCAGTGTATGTCAGATATCCCTTAAGTGATCCCTCAGCTGCGGCTTTCATCGCAGCATTAATCTCTGCAGCTGTGGCCTCTTTAGCAAGTTCAACGGTTAAATCAGTTGCAGAGCCCGTTGGAACCGGCACACGCATGGCATAACCATCGAGCTTGCCTTTGAGCTCGGGAAGAACAAGGGCAATTGCTTTAGCTGCCCCCGTTGATGTTGGAATCATGTTGATTGCAGCAGCGCGACCGCGACGTAGATCCTTATGCGGGAAGTCGAGAATTGGCTGGTCATTTGTGTAGGCGTGAATCGTTGTCATTAAGCCCTTCACAATTCCCCAATTGTCATTGAGGACCTTTGCCATTGGAGCTAAGCAGTTTGTTGTGCATGAGGCGTTAGAAATAATGTGGTGGTTAGCTGGATCGTATTTTTCATGGTTAACGCCCATCACGATAGTGATGTCCTCATCGCTAGCAGGTGCTGAAATGATTACCTTTTTGGCACCAGCTGTGATGTGCTTTTGAGCATCGGCAGCCTTTGTGAAAATTCCTGTTGATTCAATGACAACATCTGCCTTAACTGAGCCCCACGGAAGATTTGCTGGGTCGCGCTCTGAGAAGACTTTGATCGTCTTTCCAGCCACAGTGATTGAATCATCGGTGTAGGTAACTTCAAGACCAAGGCGACCCAAGATTGAGTCGTACTTTAATAGGTGGGCAAGAGTCTCGTTAGGAGTGAGGTCGTTGATTCCCACGATATTGATCTCTGGATTGGTAAGGCTGGCGCGAAAGAAGTTACGACCGATGCGACCGAAGCCATTGATTCCGACATTAATCATCAAATGTGTCCTTGCTGCTCATGGAGGGCTTTCGAATAGAAAACCCAACGGTTGATGGTTTGAATTGCTGCCACAACGTTGGGGTCTTGGGATGAATCCTATCAGTGGGTATAGCGCTCACTCTTGCTTAGAAAGAGTGTTTAATTCAACAAATCAGGTGATAGCCCGCTCTCGGTATCGGGAATTCCGAGTTCACTGGCACGTTTATCGGCCATTGCCAGCAATCTCCGGATTCGACCAGCGATTGCATCCTTAGTCATGGGTGGAACGGCCAGCGAGCCGAGCTCTTCTAAGGATGCTTGGCCGTGATTGATGCGCAGCTCCCCGGCCTCTTTCAAGTGGTCGGGGATCGTAGCCCCGAGAATCTCCATTGCGCGCGCCACACGAGCAGATGCGGCAACGGCGGCGCGGGCAGAGCGACGAAGATTTGCATCATCAAAGTTAGCAAGTCGATTGGCCGTTGCGCGAACTTCACGGCGCATGCGGCGCTCTTCCCACGCAAGAACTGATTCATGCGCACCGAGTCGAGTAAGCAACACTCCGATTGCATCGCCATCACGAATAACAACACGATCAACGCCGCGAACTTCGCGCGCCTTTGCAACGATTCCCATTCGGCGAGCTGCACCAACTAATGCAAGGGCCGCCTCTGGACCTGGACACGTAATTTCAAGTGAAGACGAGCGACCGGGCTCAGTTAATGAGCCATGAGCGATAAATGCTCCGCGCCAGGCGGCCTCTGAATCACAGATTGCAGCTGAGACAACTTGAGGAGGTAATCCTCGTACTGGTCGGCCATGCGAATCTACAAGTCCAGTTTGGCGTGCAAGTGAATCGCCCGCTTCAATAACTCGAACAACGTAGCGCGAACCTTTTCGCAAACCACCCGATGATAAAACCGCTAAATCTGAGTCATGGCCGTAAATGTCGGCAATATCTTTGCGCAATCGGCGTGCACTCTGAGAAGTTTCAAGTTCAACTTCAATGAGAATCTTTCCGCCGGCGATATGCAGTCCCCCAGCAAATCGAAGGAGGGATGAAACTTCGGCTTTGCGGCAGCACGGCTTAGTAATTGAAATTCGGCTGAGTTCATCTTTAACTGCTGCTGTCATTGCCATGGGCTTATCCAACCAAACTTTGACGCATAATGTGGCCCAAATGAAGAGCTAATTGTGTGACATCGTGATGGATACTGCCTGGGGCCTTGCGAATATCTACGGCAACGACCTGTCCTCCGAGCTTTCTAGCTATTCGAGCCAACTCCTTTTCATTTCGAACCACAGATTTATCGACAAGGAAGTAATCGATTTCAACTTCTGGGGCATATTCGGCAAATAATTCAAGGTGCTCCTCAGGTGTAGATCCAGCGAACTCTTCACCTGGCGAATTCGAAGTGGCATCTAAATTAAGAATCAAAATCTTCTTGGCCTTAGTCCTAGAGAGTGCATCTAACTGCATAGGAACCAACAGATGTGGCATCACGCTTGAAAACCACGAACCTGGACCCATCGTGATCCAATCGGCAACACGGATTGCAGTCAGCGCCTCCATGCGCGCTGGTGGATTTTGTGGAATAACGCGAAGTGATTCGATGCGCCCTTTGGCTGTAGCGACCTCTTTTTGTCCGCGCACAACGATGCGTCCGGTGGAGGTATTAAAAGTTCCTTCAATATCTAATGGCACGGCCGCCATTGGCAGGACGCGACCAATAACTTTGAGCAGTGATCCAACGCGATCTAAACCAACAACTGGATCACTATCTTCATTCCATAGAGATGCCAATAATAAATTGCCCATCGCATGGCCATCGAGTGGCCCGTCGCTGACAAAACGGTGTTGCATGATGTCGGCCCATGTGCGACCCCACTCATCATCGGCACATAAAGCAGCAAGGGCCATACGTAAATCACCTGGTGGGAAAATGGAAAACTCTTCGCGCAACCGTCCACTTGAGCCACCGTTATCGGCAACGGTAACTATCGCAGTGATGTCCGAAGTCACCTCGCGCAGGGCCGACAAAGTTGCAGCCAAACCATGACCACCACCTAAAGCAACAACTTTGCTCACAACTATTCGCGTCCTACATCACGGTGCGTTGGATAAGCCGAAATTCCATTGTCAATCGTGTTGAGTTGTTTAGCTATCTCTTGAGTAATCGCGACACTGCGGTGCCTTCCACCCGTACAACCAACGGCGATTGTTAAATACTTCTTTCCCTCCTGCATATACCCAGGCACCATCGACGCAACTAAATCTACATAGGCTTTGACGAAATCTTTGACCCCACCGTTACTTAAGACTTTGTCGCTCACTTGTGGCGTTAAGCCCGTGAGTGGACGTAGCTCTGGAATCCAATGCGGGTTCGGGATAAAACGGCAATCTAGAACTAAATCAGAGTCAACGGGAATTCCATACTTATACCCAAAAGACAAAACATTGATTCGGATTCCTTGAACTTTGCCGCCACCGAAAATCTCGCCAATTCTCTTTTCTAACTGGTGCACATTCAGATTTGTCGTATCGATTGCTACATCGCACTGGGATCGTACTTCATCTAACTTTTCGCGCTCTCGTGCAATTCCATCAACGATTCGATCTGAGCCCTGCAATGGATGAGGCCTGCGGGTGGATTCAAAACGTTGCACCAACATTTGATCTGTGGCATCGAGAAAAACTAAACGATATGCCGAACCATTATTTTTCAACTCATCAAGGGCTGCCATGAGTTCATCAAAGAAATGCCCTCCACGCACATCGACAACAACTGCATACTCTTTGCCTTCTGGACCAGTGCCTTTCCCAACTAACTGCGGCAGAAGCGATGGCGGCAAATTGTCAACCACATACCAACCCAAATCCTCCAGAGCATGGGCTGCGGTAGATCGGCCGGCGCCAGACATTCCAGTTAAAATCAATATCTCACTGCTACTCATGGTCTTATCCTCTTACATCTGTCAAGAACCCGCCAACACGCTCCATGCTCTTGGCCAGATAGGCGGGCAACATAGCTTTATGTTCAGGATTCTTGGTTTCATACAAATAGTTGAGTAGGAACAATCGACGCTGCAGAAGCAATGAGCTCATCTGTGCCTTTGTATATCTCGGAAGTTCGCAGACCGATTTATATCCTTCAAGAACCGCAGCATTTTGTTCAGGGGTATCCAAGTAATACAACATAACGGCTAAGTCCTGATGAGGAATTCCATAGCCACAATCATCAAAATCAAAGATAAACAGTTCACCCTCGTGCCACATCAGATTCCAGCCGTGAAAATCGCCATGAATGACCTGAATTGGATTCGCAGCAAAGAGATCTCGTGTGTCAGCCTCGATAATCTCAACGGCTGACTTGATTGCAATGAACTCCTGTGAAGTCAGTAAGGATTTATCGCTGAGCAAAAAACCTTCAGTTCCCCACAGCCAATCATTAAAGGTGGGCAACTGCGCCGCCTCTGAAAGTTCGAATCGACGTGAGTTTTGGTGCATCGTTGCCATCGCCGCGCCAACTTTAATCAACTGATCAAGCGTTGGCTCATCACCAATCTCTTCACCTTCAAGCCAGGTGTAGAGAATGCCAAAGATGTCTTTTCCTGATTCTGCGTGGTGAATCGAAGAAATATAACTGTCTTTACTATTGGCAACAGGTCTTGGAACTTTTAACCCTGGCACCCTTGCCATGAAGTCAACAAACTCGATTTCGCCGTGCATGTTCTCCTGCGTACGGGTGGAGTTCACATTGAGGCGTAAGGCGTATTTATCTCCTGTACTAGTAACTACTGAAAAAGTGGCATTGAACTCATAATTAATGCATTTAAACTCAACCTCATTTAGGCCATAATCCGCGAGCATCTCTCGTGCGCACTTAGTAAATGAATCGATCTGCAGTTCATTTGTAGAATCGAAAAAATCTGGAGTCACTACTTACTCTCCACAATCTCACCCGATGCGGTATTTATTTGTTGCGAACTAATAGCTAAAAGGTGTTCACTTATAACTGCGGCAATCTTGCTACCTATACCCGGTGTCGCAGCGATATCTTCCACCGTTGCCTTACGAATGGCAGCTACTGAGCCAAATCGTTCCAACAACGCTTTTCTACGTGCCTGCCCTAGTTGCGGAATCTCATCAAGAATTGACTCGAGCATTACTTTAGAGCGGCGCGAGCGGTGGAAAGTAATCGCAAAGCGGTGAGCCTCGTCGCGAATTCGCTGCAGTAAATAAAGGCCCTCACTAGACCTTGGCAAGATTAATGGATCTGGTGAGCCGGGAAGCCACACCTCTTCCAAACGCTTAGCTAAACCGCAGAGTGCAATGTCAGAAATTCCAAGTTCAGTCAATGCGCGGGCGGCGGCGTTAACTTGAGGTGCACCTCCATCGACAACGATGAGTTGCGGCGGATATGAAAACTTACTTAACTTTCCTCCTAGCTCAGCAACCTCCGCCGAATCCACCGATCGGTCATCTATGAGGCGTTTTAATCTGCGCGTAATCACTTGATGCATAGCTCGAGTGTCATCAAAACCTTCATCGGTATTAATAATGAACCTGCGATACTCACTCTTTTTCGCCAGACCGTCCTCAAAGACAACCATTGATGCGACCACGGAGGTTCCCGAAATATTGGAGATATCAAAACACTCAATTCGAAGTGGAGGTTTAGGCAGATCGAGCGCTTGCTCTATCTCAATCAACGCTTTACCGCTAACGGCCGCATCGGTTGAACGCTTACTTAAGAATTGAATCAGTGAGTATTGGGCATTGCGTTTGACCGTTGCTAAGAGCTCCATCTTTTCTCCGCGTTGTGGAACCTTGATATCGACCTTAGTCGAACCAATTCCACCAAGCCACTGCTCTAACTGTTCTTTATCAATAGGGTCTGAGTTGATATAGATATTGCGAGGAACCGGGATTGCTCCAGTTCCATAGATTGAGTACAACAATGCGGTTAACTCATCTTGGCCTTCAAGAGCCATCTCTTGATCAACTATCCAAGATCTGGAACCCTTCACTGATCCGCGTTGCATTGAAAAGATAGAGCCCGCGGCATGGAATCCATCGTGATAGATAGAGATGAAATCGCCATCTAGATCATCGGAGAAATTACCATCAGTCGATTTTTGCGCCTTCTCAAATGATTCGATCTGATCTCTAAGGCGCGCCGCTCTTTCAAACTCCTCATTGGCTGCGGCTGCATTCATCTCATCGTGCAACTTTGGCAGGATATTTTCCATCCCGGACTCCATGAACTCATTGAGTTGTTCAGCTAATTTTTTGTGGTCCTCTTTTGAGATCCAGTCAACGCATGGTGCAGCACATTTACCAATGTCGCCTAGCAGGCACTGCCTATTGCTGCGCTGTGCACGCGTGAAGTTTGAAGAGGAGCATGATCTGACCGGAAAAACCTTGAGTAGGACTTCGAACGTGTTTCGAAGCGCCCACGCATTTGTATACGGACCAAAGTACTTCAGCCCAGGGCGTTTGTCTTTGCGGGTAATGAAAATCATTGGATATTCTTCATTGAGCGACAAGGCCAAATAAGGATAAGACTTGTCATCTTTGAATTGAACGTTGTACTTCGGTTGATACTGCTTGATCCAACTAAACTCTAACGCCAACGCCTCTAGTTCGGTACTGACAATTGTCCAATCAACACGAACTGCTTCATTAACCATCCGATGCGTCTTGGTAGCCAAATTTGCCTGGAAGTAATTGCTGAGGCGATTTTTTAGATTCTTTGCCTTACCAACGTAGATCACTTTCTCTTCTTTGTTGTAAAAGCGGTACACACCAGGGTGTTCGGGAATGTTGGTTGGCCGATAACTTTGAGGATCTGCCATCGCGCTACTTCTTAACTGCTACTTTTCTATTAGTCGCAAGCATTGGTGCTAGATATTGACCGGTGTAACTTGTCTTAACTAGCGCAACCGCTTCAGGTGTTCCTTCGGCGACGACTAATCCCCCGCGGAATCCGCCCTCTGGCCCCATATCTATTACCCAGTCAGAGCATTTAATAACATCTAAGTTGTGTTCGATGACGATAACGGTATTGCCTGTATCAACCAGACGGTTAAGAACTATGAGCAGTTTGCTCACATCCTCAAAGTGAAGTCCGGTAGTTGGCTCATCCAGAACATAGATAGTTCGCCCAGTTGAGCGGCGTTGGAGCTCAGTTGCGAGCTTTACGCGCTGGGCTTCACCGCCTGACAGCGTTGGCGCAGACTGGCCTAAGCGCACGTATCCAAGTCCAACGTCGTTGAGGGTCTTTAGAAATCTAGCGATAGTTGGTACGGATTCGAAAAATGTGTTTGCCTCTTGAATCGGCATATTTAAAACATCGGCGATTGTCTTGCCTTTGTAATGAACCTCAAGGGTTTCGCGGTTATAACGGGCACCATGGCAGACCTCGCATGGCACATAGACATCGGGTAAGAAGTTCATTTCGATTGTGATTGTTCCATCGCCCGAACAGTTCTCACAGCGCCCGCCCTTGACGTTAAATGAGAAACGTCCCTGCTGATAGCCACGAATCTTGGCCTCAGTTGTTTCAGAAAACAGCGCGCGAACTTTATCGAACAGTCCTGTATATGTAGCTGGGTTAGATCTAGGCGTACGGCCAATTGGAGATTGGTCAACGTGCACAACTTTATCGAGAAGATCTACGCCAGTGACACTGCGGTGACGGCCTGGAACCAGACGTGCACCATTGAGTTTGTTCGCAAGGGTTGTGTACAAAATATCGTTGACGAGCGTTGATTTTCCAGAACCGCTCACTCCCGTTACTGAGACAAATACGCCGAGTGGAATGTCAACATCGATGTTCTGCAAGTTATTCTCTTTTGCACCTTTGACGGTCAACATGCGCTTTGTATCAATTGGTCTACGCGCCTCTGGAATCGCAATTGATTTACGACCCGATAGATAAGCACCAGTAATCGAATCTTTCGATGCAATGAGCTCTTCGTAACTTCCAGAGACAACGACATGACCGCCGTGCTCTCCCGCACCTGGCCCAATGTCCACAATCCAATCGGCGGTACGGATGGTCTCTTCATCGTGTTCAACGACAATTAAAGTATTTCCAAGATCGCGCAAATGTGTGAGCGTTTCAATTAAGCGGCGGTTATCGCGCTGATGCAGACCAATGCTTGGCTCATCTAAGACGTAGAGAACGCCAACTAGGCCGCTACCAATTTGGGTTGCTAAGCGAATTCGTTGGGCTTCTCCGCCAGAGAGTGTGGCTGCAGGGCGAGCAAGGGATAGGTAATCCAGACCAACGTCGAGAAGGAAGCCTAAGCGGGCGTGGACTTCCTTCATCACCCGTTCGGCAATCTGGGCTTCGCGCTTAGCTAATTTAATGTTTTTTAGAAACTCGGCGCACTCAGAAATTGATAGCTCGGTAATCTCGGAGATATTCTTATTGCCAATTGTTACTGCCAATACTTCCGGCTTTAAACGCGCGCCGGCACACACATGACATGGAATCTGGCGCATATAGGCCTCGTATTTATCGCGGCTGTAATCACTATCGGTCTCACTGTGGCGACGGTGAATGAAAGGAACAACGCCTTCAAAGCCCGTCGTGTAGTTCTTGGTGCCATAACGACCTTTGTACTTCATTTTAATCTCATACTCATAGCCGTTAATGATTGCTTCGCGAGCTTTTACAGAGATCCTCTTCCACGGAATATCAAGCGAGAAAGGCATATCTTTAGCAAGGGCTTCTAATAAACGGATGAAGTAATCCGATGATTGCCCGCCTGACCAAGGCGCAATTGCACCGTCATTAATGGAGATCGAGTCATCAGGGATGATCAGATCCTCATCGACCTCTAACTTTGTACCGATTCCAGAGCACTCAGGGCAGGCACCAAAGGGCGAGTTAAAGGAAAATGATCGAGGCTCTAACTCTTCAAAAGATAAGTTGCAGTCATGACAGGCTAAGTGCTCGCTGAAGGTACGCTCTTTGTCGGCCGATTTTGCATCTACAAAATCTAAAATGACGATTCCAGATGCTAAACGAAGGGCAGTTTCAATTGAATCGGTCAAGCGTGTCTTGCTTTCAACTTTGGCAGTTAATCGATCGACTACTACTTCGATGGTGTGCTTTTCCTGCTTCTTTAACTTTGGAACTTCCGTGAGTGCTACGACTGTGCCATCGACACGGGCACGTGAATAGCCTTGAGTGATTAGTTCGGCAAATAGATCGACGAACTCACCTTTTCGCGCCCGTACAACTGGAGCTAAAACTTGAAACTTCGTTGTCGCTGGCATAGTTAAAATTTGATCCACAATTTGTTGCGGAGATTGGCGCGATACCGCTTTGCCACAGTTAGGACAGTGCGGACGACCCGCGCGGGCGAAGAGAAGACGCAAGTAGTCATAGACCTCGGTAATTGTGCCGACGGTAGAACGAGGATTTCGGTTCGTAGATTTTTGATCGATAGAGACTGCAGGAGATAGGCCTTCAATAAAATCCACATCGGGCTTGTCCATTTGGCCCAAGAACTGACGGGCGTAAGCCGATAGAGATTCGACGTAGCGGCGTTGTCCCTCGGCAAAAATAGTGTCAAAAGCGAGCGATGATTTACCCGAGCCCGAGAGTCCAGTAAAAACAATGAGGGCGTTACGCGGAAGTTCAATTGAGACGTCTTTGAGGTTGTGCTCGCGGGCACCACGGACCACTAACTTATCGATACTCACTAAACCCCAGCCTCTTCCATTGAACGAAGTTCACGCTTTAAAATCTTAATCTCATCTCTCAGGCGTGCAGCGACCTCGAACTGAAGTTCGGCGGCGGCATTCTTCATCTGATCAGTGAGCGAGCCTATCAATCCAATCAACTCTTGGCGTGGCAGAGTCACTGAGCTTTTCGTGAAGAGTCCCGCCGATGCAAGGGTTTTCTGGTTAGCTTTCTTGCTTGTTGCAAGAATCGCCTCGGTATCCTCACTCTCGCGGTTAATCAAGTCGGTGATATCTGCAATTTTTTTGCGCAGAGGTTGAGGATCTACGCCACGCTCTGCATTGTAGGCAACTTGCTTTGCACGGCGCCGGTTGGTCTCATCGATGGCTTTGGCCATTGAATCGGTGATGTTATCGGCGTACATATGGACTTCGCCGGAAACATTTCGCGCAGCACGTCCAATGGTTTGAATAAGTGAGGTAGCAGATCTCAAAAAGCCCTCTTTATCGGCATCTAAGATCGCGACGAGAGAAACCTCTGGAAGGTCTAAACCTTCGCGCAGTAAGTTGATTCCAATCAGAACGTCGTAATCACCCATGCGCAGTTCACGCAGCAGTTCAACTCGGCGCAAAGTATCGACCTCTGAGTGCAAATAGCGCACGCGCACACCCTTTTCCTGCATATACTCAGTCAAATCCTCGGACATCTTCTTGGTCAACGTTGTAACAAGAACGCGCTCATTCTTTTCGGCACGGATACTAATCTCGTTTAATAGATCATCGATCTGTCCCTTAATGGGCTTAATGACAATCTGCGGATCTATTAAGCCAGTTGGGCGAATAACTTGCTCGACCACATCACCATTAACTTTAGCCATCTCATATTTACCCGGTGTTGCCGATAGGTAAAGCTTCTGACCAGTGCGCTCTAGAAATTCAGGAAACTTCAGAGGTCGGTTATCTAACGCACTTGGCAGGCGGAAACCATGTTCGACCAAGGTGCGCTTTCGGGATGCATCACCTTCATACATTGCACCGAGCTGCGGAACGGTCACATGGCTCTCATCAATAACAACCAGAAAATCCTCAGGGAAGTAATCCAACAAACAGTTCGGAGCAGAGCCTGGTCCACGGCCATCTAAATGACGTGAATAGTTCTCGATTCCACTACAAAAACCGATCTGTTCCATCATCTCTACATCAAAAGTTGTGCGCATGCGAAGGCGCTGAGCTTCAAGCAGTTTTCCCTGCTTTTCAAATAGATTCAATTGAATTTGAAGTTCATCCTCAATATCGCCAACTGCCCGTTTAATTGTTTCTGGACCCGCCGCGTAATGAGTTGCCGGAAAGATATACATTTCAGTCTCATCGCGCATGATCTCACCCGTTAGCGGGTGAAGTGTAGAAATCTTCTCGATCTCATCGCCAAACATCTCTATTCGAATTGCCAGCTCTTCATACATCGGAATAATTTCGATTGTGTCTCCACGTACTCGAAAAGTGCCCCGCTCAAAGGCGACATCGTTTCGCTTGTATTGGATATCTACAAATCGTCGAAGGAGAGCATTTCGCTCGATCTCCTCCCCTACTCTCAATGTAACCATCCGGTCGATATATTCCTGCGGAGTACCAAGTCCATAAATACAGGAAACCGTGGCAACGACAATTACATCGCGGCGGGTGAGCAATGAGTTAGTTGCTGAGTGGCGTAGCCGTTCGACTTCATCGTTAACGCTGGAGTCTTTTTCAATAAAAGTATCGGTCTGTGGCACATAAGCTTCAGGTTGGTAATAATCGTAATATGAGACGAAATACTCAACGGCATTGTTGGGTAAGAGCTCTCTAAACTCATTGGCTAACTGGGCAGCTAAAGTCTTATTTGGTGCAAGAACTAATGTCGGCCGTTGCAGTTTTTCAATCAACCAAGCCGTTGTTGCCGACTTTCCCGTTCCAGTTGCACCAAGTAAGACAACGTCTTGTTCGCCAGCTTGAAAACGCCGAGCAATTTCAGCGATAGCTTCGGGCTGATCTCCCGCCGGAATGTAATCGCTGATAACTTCAAATGGCTCGACCCGTCGCTGTAAGTCGGATATCGGGCGCATTAAGTGATTCTACTTTGAAGAGGTGGCTAAAGCCTCCCAAATATTTTCCACTTGGCGCAGCAAATCATCCTTGGAGCCGCTGTTTTCTATGACGAAGTCGGCGATCGAGACCCTCTCTTCGCGTGAGGCTTGAGACGCCATCCGAGCCTGAATCTCCGATAGGTGTAGTCCTTTTTCTCGGAGCCGAGAAATGCGCTTGTCCATATCGGCCTCAACTGTAATAACAGTTTCAAATCGATCGGCCCCATGTGACTCAAAGAGAAGCGGAATCTCATAGACCAAAGTTTGATTTCCCGTCAGCGAGGCAACTGCAGCTTCAAACTCACTGCGCACCCATGGATGAATAATTGCCTCTAGCGCAGCTTTCTTGGTTGGATCTTTAAAAACCAATTCACCTAAGGCTCGGCGGTCTATTTCGCCATCTCTTAAAATTGAATCGCCGAATATCGCAACAACTTCATCGAATCCCGTTGATCCCCGCTCAATAGCTGCGCGCGCTAACTGGTCGGCATCAATAACTATCGCTCCGTGGTCGGCGAAGTATTCGGCCGCAAGAGACTTACCGCAACCGATTCCTCCAGTGAGAGCCACAACACGCATGCAGAAAGGATAGCGCCAGCTTGTCTTGATTGTTTCAAAGAGAGTGCATTAGAAGTAAGTGAGGTTAAAAGACAACAGCTCACGTCTTCAATGGACTCCTTTGAAATGAAAAAAGGCCCGGCAGTTACGCCGGGCCTTTCATTCAAGTATTTATTCTGCTGTTACAGCCTCTGCGACGGCCTCTACTGCGCCATCTTCAGGAGTTGCTGCAGCATCTGCGGCCTTTGCTTCGGCCTTCTGCTTTTTATGTGCCATGAAGCGCTCTTGAGCTTGAGTGTATTGACGCTCCCACTCTTCGCGCTGAACTTCATGTCCTGGCTTCCACTCTTGAGTCTCTGAATCGAAACCTTCTGGGTAGATGAAGTTTCCCTCTGCGTCATAACGCGCAGCCATTCCATACTGAGTTGGATCAAATGCTTCAATCTCAATCTCATGTCCTTCATTTGCTTGCTTCAATGAAAGTGAGATGCGACGACGCTCTAGATCGATATCGATAATCTTTACGAAGAGCTCGTCATCAACTGCGACAACCTGCTCTGGAATCTCAACGTGGCGCTCGGCCAACTCTGAGATGTGAACGAGGCCTTCAATGCCCTCGTGTACGCGGATAAATGCACCGAATGGAACAAGCTTTGTCACAACACCTGGAACAACCTGATTGATTGTGTGTGTGCGGGCAAATGCCTGCCATGGATCTTCTTGTGTAGCCTTAAGTGAGAGTGAAACACGCTCGCGCTCGAAATCAACTTCGAGAACTTCAACAGTAACCTCGTCGCCAACTTCAACAACTTCACCTGGATGATCGATGTGCTTCCAAGAAAGTTCAGAGACGTGAACGAGACCGTCAACTCCACCAAGATCTACGAAAGCTCCGAAGTTCACGATAGATGAGACAACACCTGTGCGAACTTGACCCTTTTGTAGCTGGTTAAGGAATGTTGTGCGTGACTCTGATTGTGTCTGCTCAAGGAAGGCACGACGTGAAAGAACGACGTTGTTGCGATTCTTATCGAGCTCGATAATGCGGGCTTCAACTTGCTTGCCAATGTATGGCGTTAAGTCGCGAACGCGGCGCATTTCAACAAGGGATGCTGGCAAGAAACCACGAAGACCGATGTCGACGATGAGTCCGCCCTTAACAACCTCAATAACAGTTCCGATGACAACTTCATCGCGCTCTTTCTTGCCTTCGATATCTCCCCAGGCGCGCTCGTACTGTGCGCGCTTCTTGGAAAGAATGAGGCGACCTTCTTTATCTTCTTTTTGTAGAACGAGAGCTTCAATGCTTTCGCCAACTTTAACAATCTCATTTGGGTCTACATCGTGGCGAATTGAAAGTTCGCGAGAAGGAATTACGCCTTCAGTCTTGTATCCGATGTCAACGAGAACCTCTTCGCGACCGACCTGGACGATTGTTCCTGTGACTAGATCTCCGTCATTGAAATTTCTAATTGTTCCTTCGATTGCGGCTAGAAAATCAGCGGCCGATCCGATGTCATTTACTGCAATTACTGGTGTTGTTGTAGACAAGTGAGCTCCGTAGGGATAGATGAGTAGAAGTACCCGCGTTTGCGGCTGGAGGGCAAGGGTACGGTTTGAGTGCACTCTGGGGCAAATCCGTGCGCATTTCTACGCTCAAAGAATAGACTTATACCCATCATGAATCGCTATCGCGCCCTCTTCGCTCTCCCAAACGTTTGGGTACTGGTGCTCGCGGCTTTTCCTGCCCGAGTTGCCTATGGAATGGTGGGCTTAGCCCTATTTTTTAAAGCTCAACAAGAGACTGGCTCAATCGCATTAGCAGGGTTAGTCATTGGAACGAACTCATTAGCGGGCTCGTTTACTGCTGGTCTTCGTGGAACTCTCATTGATAAGTACGGGCAGAAATGGCCGCTTCGAATTCTCGTTCCCGGCTATGCATCGATGATGATTATTGTAAATAGTTCACACTCGTCAGTGGTTATTCTTATCATGGGAATTATTATGGGACTGACTGCACCACCGATTAATTTATCGATACGACCACTTTGGAAAACAATCGTCACTGGGGATTTTCTTCGTACTGCATACGCCGTCGATACCTCGGTAATGAATACCGCAGGAGTTATCGGTCCCGTTATTGCGACTTCGCTAGCTTTGTCGAGCCATCCTGGAAGTGCGCTGCTGTTGGCAGCTTTGCTCATGATTACTGGTGGTGGTGCACTTGGTTTCGCACCGGTTTCGAGAGATTGGAGGCCAGAGAAGAGAGAAGTTGGTGCACAGTCTCTGTGGCGTAGTCCCGCACTTCGCTTAATGATGTTAGAGGGATCATTTATAGGTTTTGGTTGGGGAATCTTTGATGTTGCTGTGCCTGCATTTGCAACAATAGAAAAGGTGCCACACCGCACGGCTTGGGTCTTTGCGGCAATGGGCGTTTCAAGCATCATTGGTGGCTTAATTGCGGGCTTGATTTCTAGACGCACATCATCTCTTGCCGCCCTAAGAAAAACGTATCTAGTGTGGTTTGTAGTCTCAATCCCAATGGCATTTACACATCCCGGTTGGTCCATGGCTTTAGCTGGTGCGTTTTTAGGCTTTGTTGGTGGCGCGATTCAAGTTTTCTATTGGGAAGTTATGGAGGCCGTAAGACCTAAAGGTTCGGCAGTTTCATATATGGCCTGGCTTTGGACCGTTGAAGGAAGTGTGATGTCACTCGGTTCAGCTGTGGGTGGGATACTCTCTGAAAAAATATCTCCAACTTTCTGTTTAGCGCTAACTGCAGTCTCAATCGGTTTAGGAAATCTAGTTTTAACGATTGGGCGAGAGCGGTTAAAGGAGGCAAATCGCATTCCAACCGATGATGAAGATATAAGTGCTAAAGAAGGAAACTCACCAATTAATACTTAGTTGCTCAATGTGCAGCTTCGTGCCACGTCAGGCCTAAACCCGCACTGACATTGAGTGGGGCTTTAAGCGGATAGGCCGCTCCCATTTCACGTTTAACCAGCGTGCTCATAACATCTTCTTCACCCGCGACTACTTCTATAATTAGCTCATCGTGAATCTGCAACAGCAATCGTGATTTACGATCTTCCTTCTTTATGGCAGCTTGAACTTTAAGCATCGCTAACTTAATAATGTCAGCGGCCGAACCTTGAATGGGTGCATTGAGTGCCATTCGCTCTGCGACCTCGCGACGTTGACGATTATCACTCATCAAATCGGGAAGGTAGCGACGACGACCCATAATTGTTTCGGTGTAACCCACTTTGCGCGCATCTTCAACTACGGTTTTTAAGTAGTCGCGAATTCCACCAAATCGTTGGAAATATGTATCCATTAAACCCTGTGCCTCTCCCGGACTAATTCCAAGTTGGGCCGATAGGCCATATGAAGATAATCCGTATGCCAGGCCGTAAGACATTGCTTTAATTTGCCGGCGCATCTCTGGATCAACATCCTGCGCTTTTACACCAAAAATAACTGCAGCAATTGTTGCATGTAAATCCTCACCGGACTCAAAGGCGGCTAAAAGCTTTTCATCGTTTGAAAGGTGGGCCATGATTCGCATTTCAATCTGACTGTAATCAGCGGTCAATAGACCGACGTAGCCCTTGCCGGCGATGAACGCATTTCTAATTGTGCGACCCTCTTCGGTGCGAACCGGAATATTTTGCAGGTTCGGTCCGATAGATGAGAGTCGACCCGTTGAAGTCACGGTCTGTCCAAAGTGGGTATGGATGCGGCCATCGGGGGCAATCTCTGTAATTAAACCATCCACCGTCGTTGCTAGCTTCTTAGTTTCGCGAATTCTCAACAGATGGGTCAGGAGTGGGTGGCCACTATTTTGGTGCAACCAATCCAGACTTTCCGCATCGGTTGTATAACCAGTCTTAATCTTTTTCGTCTTAGGAAGTTTTAACTCATCGAAGAGGACAACTTGTAACTGTTTAGGCGATGCAACATTGAACTCATGGCCTGCAGACTCATGGGCAGCCTTCGTTTCACGTGCCACTTCACCTTCAAAGAAGGCACGCAGGCGCTCTAACTCTGGCCGATCAACGGCGATACCTATGCTTTCCATAGTTGCCAATAGTTCGGCAATTGGAAGTTCCATCGTTAGGAATAGCTCAGTTAAACCGCGCTCTTCTAACTCTCGAGTTAATGAATCGCGAAGTGAAAATAGGGCTCTGGCAGAAGTTAAAAGCTCTTGCTCTGGCGTTGACGAATTAATCGGAGAACCATTCCCCCAGCGCTCTTGGATATCGTTAAAGCTTTGGGCTCGCACACCAGGATTTACTAAATATGCTGCGAGTGAAGTATCAAACTCAACGCCCAGAAATGGCACGCTGCGTGCAAGAGATTTAGCATCATGAGCCAACTTCTTAACAGTTGGATCCTTAGCCCAATCTCCCATTGCCGATAAATGAACTAAAAAGACATCGTCAGGTGAAAGAGCGACGGCATAACGATGCAGTTTTTCATCTACTAAGGAGAATGCAACGGCGATTGGACCAGAGTGTGCAGCAATTTTTGCATCCGCCTCTTTGGAAGTTAGAACGCCTTCACTCACCACATCGGCAAAGAGCGTAAATTCAGGCTCTACAATTGCCGGAGCAGTAGTTTTAATCAAAATTGGTTTTAATCTATCTTTGAGCGTTTTAAACTCAAGTATGTCAAAGAGCGGATTCGTTTTAGTTTCATCGGCTCCGAGCCAAGCGAGCTTATCTATTGATAACTCCAAGGGAACATCGGTAACTAAGGCAGTAAGTTCACTGTTGAGAATTACACTGTCGATTGAATCTCGTAGCGATTGCCCCACTTTGCCTGCGAGTTTGTCAACGTTAGCAATTAACTCTTTAAGAGATCCATATTCAACAATCCACTTAGCTGCAGTTTTCTCTCCTACACCAGGTACTGATGGCAAGTTATCGCTTGGATCTCCGCGCAAAGCGGCAAAATCTGGATACTGTTCCGGTGACATTCCATATTTCTCGATGACGGCCGTCGGCGTCATACGTGCCAACTCACTTACTCCGCGCTTTGGATAAAGGATTGTAGTTTTTTCATTTATCAACTGGAATGAATCGCGATCTCCCGTACAGATTAAAACCTCGGCGCCCTCGCGCTCAGCTGCCTTAGCAATTGTGGCTAATACGTCATCGGCCTCATAGCCATCTACGGCAAAGCTCGTAATTCCAAAGGCGGCGACTAGTTCGTGTAGGTAGGACATCTGAGAACGGAACTCATCGGGGGTTTTAGCACGTGTTGCTTTATAGTCAGGGAAAATCTCTGATCTAAAGGTTTTTCTCGAAACATCAAAGGCAACGGCAACATGTGTTGGCTTTTCGCTAATCAACAATGAGAGCAACATCGTGGCAAAGCCATAAATCGCATTTGTATGCTGGCCAGTTGCGGTCGTGAAGTTTTCTGCGGGAAGGGCGAAAAATGCCCGATAAGCCATTGAATGCCCATCAATGAGTAATAGGCGTTTGTTCACGCGCCTATTCTAGTTTGCCAGATACACTCTGGTCTTATGAGCAATGATCATTTCCTTAAAATTATTCAGGAACGTGGCGGCGGTGCACTCGGGATAAAGATGGGTATCGAAATTATCGAAGCCTCTCCCCAGCGATTAGTTGCGACGATGCCGGTTGAGGGCAATACACAACCCCTTGGTCTACTCCATGGTGGAGCAAGTGTGGTTCTTGCAGAGACGCTTGGTTCGGTCGGAGCAGCCTTGCATGCAGGTCCAGGACGAATGATTGTCGGTGTGGATATAAACGCCACGCACCATAAATCAGCTACTGAGGGAGTCGTTACAGCGGTAGCGACTGCGCTCTCGCTTGGAAAAACTTTATGCTCTTATGACGTTGTCATTACAAATGACAAAGGTGAGAGAACGTGCACATCCCGCATAACCTGTTTGATTTTGGCCGAGCGCAAATAAATTACGAGTGCGCGCCAGTTCCTAAATAGGCCTCACGTACGGCAGGATCGTTGAGAAGTTCGGCGGCTGGTGCCTCTTTAACGACGTTTCCAGTCTCCAAAATATATGCGCGGTGTGCGCGTTGAAGTGCTTGCTGGGCATTTTGCTCAACGAGCAAAATAGTCGTCCCAAGACTCGTATTGATTTCTGTAATGATATTGAAAATATTTTGAATCATCATCGGAGCAAGACCCATGGATGGCTCATCAAGAAGTAATACTTTCGGACGTGCCATTAGTGCGCGCCCAATTGCCAACATCTGCTGCTCTCCCCCAGAAAGCGTTCCGCCAGATTGAGAGGTGCGTTCTTTCAAGCGTGGAAAAAGTTGATAAATCTTATCGAGGTCTTCATTCATCTCGGCTTTTCTATTCTTACGGAAGTACTTTCCAATCTCAAGATTTTCTAACACGGTCATACCTGGGAAAATTCCGCGCCCTTCGGGCACCTGCGAGATGCCAAGTTCCACGCGCTCGTGGGGTGACATTGAAGAGATTTCCTGGCCATCGAATGTTATTGAACCTGATGAGACAGGCCGCAGACCGGAAATAGTTTTCAACGTTGTTGTTTTGCCTGCACCATTTGCCCCGATGAGAGTGACAATTTCGCCTTGATTTACAACGACACTAATTCCCTTTATTGCTTCAATTTTTCCGTAAAAGACATGAAGCTCCTTAATTTCAAGACGCATCTGTAGGCACTCCTAAATAAGCCTCGATCACTTTTGGATCATTTTGTACAACTTTTGGCAAATCATCGGCAATCTTTTTTCCGAAGTCGAGAACGACCACGCGGTCAGAAATACCCATAATCAGTGACATATCGTGTTCAATCAAAAGGACTGTGTATCCGGCATCGCGGATACGGATAATGTCATTTGCAAGTGCAACTTTTTCTGCTGGATTAAAACCGGCAGCTGGTTCATCAAGTAGAAGCAGCTGTGGGCCTGTTCCCAAAGCACGGGCTATCTCGAGGCGGCGCTGATCTCCATAAGGAAGGTTGCGTGCCAATTGATCGGAGCGATGATCGATACCCAAAAAAGAGAGAAGTTCATGAGCTTTAGCAATGCCTTCGCGTTCTTCGCGTCGAGAGCGTGGCGTTCCAAATAGTGAACCAACAAATCCGGAGCGTTTGTGCACATCTGTTGCCGTAATCACATTCTCTAATGCAGTCATATCACCAAAGAGGCGGACATTTTGAAAAGTTCTTGCTATCCCTAGCTGAGTGATTTTATTGCGTTTTTTGCCCGCAAGGTTTTGCCCGTTAAATCTAATCTCACCTTCGGTGATTTGATACACGCCAGTTACTACGTTGAAAACCGTAGTTTTTCCAGCTCCATTTGGGCCGATCAGAGCACAGATTTCACCTTTATTTACATGCAAATTGACAGTGTCCAGTGCACGAACTCCACCGAACTGCATAACTACATTGTCAAGTTCCAGGACTTTATCGTTACTGGTGGAATTAGTTTGCGCAAGCGATTGCTCAGACATTTTTTACTCCGCTCTTCGATTTAACTTTTTCACGTTTCTTACGCGGCAAAAGTCCATCTGGGCGAATATTCATAATGAGGACGAGTACTATTCCAAAGACAAGTTGTCTGGCATTTGTAATGAAACGGATTCGTTCAGGGATATAGGCCAAGATAACTCCGCCAAAGATGACGCCCCACATATTGCCCATTCCACCAAAGACGATACATGAGAGAATGAGTACTGAGATGTTGAAAGTAAACATTTGAGGCGCGATAACAATGACCTTAGCCGCATAGATAACTCCAGCTGCGCCACCGACGGCTGCACCAACGCTGAAGGACCAAATTTTGTAGCGCAGCGTGGGAACGCCCATCAACATTGCTACATCCTCATCTTGGCGAATCGCCTCCCAAGCTCGGCCGGGGCGACGAACCGACAATCGACGGATCATCCAAATTACAAGCAGAATCATTGTAAGGACTAACCAGAAATAATTTACTGGGTGCATAATGTCGAACTTAAGTCCGGCAATCGCTGGAGGATTTGGGATGCGCGCAATTCCATTTGTTCCACCGGTAATGGAAATATTCAAAGTCACGATGCGAACGATTTCACCAAAGCCCAGAGTCACGATGGCCAGGTAATCACCTCGAAGACGAAGCGTTGGGAGGCCAAGCAAAGCACCCGAGAGCATCGCGAAACCCATTCCTATTGGCAAAATTTCCCAAGCATTCAGGTGCGTGCGAGTTGATAAAATCGCCTGCGTGTAAGCCCCAATTGCAAAGAAAGCCACGTAACCTAAATCAAGAAGTCCGCTTTTGCCAACGACGATATTGAGGCCGAGACCCATCAATACGAACATTCCAATTGGATAGACGAGGACATCTTGATAGGAGGCAATTGGAGTGTCCAAGACGCTGGTGAAAGCGAAGTTTCCAGCAAAGGGCATTAGAGCGACAAAGCCAATGAGTGCAACGGCAAAAACTGTACGCTGAGTGTGATTCCAACCCTCCCAAAGAGCGGCACCCTTATCGCGAATATTGATCATTAGACCCTCGTCTGCTGGATTGCTTCGCCAAATATTCCATTTGGACGGACTAATAGGACAAGTACTAGGACAACGAACACGGTCACAGATTTCCATTGGCTTCCAAGCACAGCCGCCGACATAGTTTCAAGCAGACCTAAAGAAATACCACCAAAGAAGGCGCCGCGAAGATTTCCAATTCCACCCAACACTGCAGCGGTAAATGCCGCAAGACCCAAATTGAATCCAACATTGAACTTGGTGGTCTCATAAACAGTCATGAAGAAGAAGGATGCGGCACCGGTCATAAGTCCACCGATAAGGAAAGTAACTGAAATTACGCGGCTTATATTAATACCCATTAACTTGGCATTTTCTTCAGACATTGATACTGCGCGAATAGCTTTACCGAGGCGACTCTTATTGACAAAGCGATCTAGTACGACAAACATAATAAGAGCTGTGACGACAACTAAAACAGTATCGAGTCTAAAATTTGCACCAGCTAAATGCCCAAGTGAGATTTTTTCCATAAGGCGTGGGCTTGCCTGCGGGCGCGAGTGAGATAAAATACGTGCACTCTCACTGAGGACTATAGACATGCCGATTGCCGAAATTAAACTAGCTAGGCGGTTAGTTCCTTTGGCGCGGAGGCGGCGGTAAGCAAAGAATTCAACGGCAAGAGCGGTTATTCCAGAGGCCAACATAGCTACGACTAAAGCAAAGGTCATTGTCCAAACAAGAGAAAAACCATGTAATGGGTTTGAATTTGTCGTATGGCCAGTAACGCCAGTTTCAATCCAAACGGTAGCAAATGTGCCGACCATGAAAATCTCGGAGTTAGCAAAGTTAATAAGTCGCAATACGCCGTAAACCATCGTGTAACCAAGGGAGATCAAGACATAGATCAAACCCAAACTAAGGCCCGACAGGCACAGTGACCAAAATTGGCTGGTCAAGACTGAGAAATTCATTGTCTCCTTATTTCGTTTGCTTCGTTCTTGAAAACTCTAAAAACATGTTGTCAAATTTTTAATGTGTGAAATGCCTGCAGATGAATCTGCAGGCATTTCAGCACTTTAACTTAAGTTCTTTGGGCTAACCCAAAGGCATAGACCAGCCTAAATTAGGCCTGACCGATGTAAACGATATTTCCATTGGCATCAAGCTTGAAAGCACCAATTGGCGCTCCGCCCTTGATATCTCCCCATGCTTCGAAGGAGAAAGTTCCACCAGTGAAGTTAGGGAACTTGCCTGTGCTAACGCAAGTTGCGATTGCTGCACGTGTTAGCTTGCCCTGCTTGATGCAAGTAAGTAGAACGTTAGTTGCGTTGATTGTGTTAGTTACATAACCACCAGCAACTTGTACTCCGCTTGCCGCAGTGAAAGCTTTCTTTTGCGCTGCAGTTGCGACGCTAGAGAAAGGTGTATCACCTTCAGTTAAACGTGCATCCTTTGCAGCAGCATTTCCAGCAGCCTTTGCGAATGAAGTAGTCGCTGATCCATCGCCTGATGCGAAGATACCTGTGTATCCGCCATCGCGAAGTGACTTAACAAATGCTCCTGCATCAATATCGTAACCTGCGTAAATAACAACGTTAGCCTTTGAAGCAAGAACCTTCGCTGTAGTTGGTGACCAGTCAGTTCCAGGAGTTGGAAGGATGTGATCTGTTCCAACTGTTGTTACTTTGATCTTTGTTAGACCTGTAGCTGTGTACTGCGCAAGACCTGCACCGTATGGTGATTGGTCATCTACTAAGTAGACAGCAGGTGATGTAACACCCTTGACTGCATAACGAGCTAGAGCTGGACCTTGGACGCTGTCGTTACCAACAACACGGTGGAACACTGGTCCACCAAAATCAGGTGCCTGTGGTGTAGTTAAAGTTACGCGTGATGCGGATGGAGAAACCATAGTTAATCCAGTAGCGATATAGAACGGGAATGAGTTCGCTGAAGCACCTGAATAAGCAGATCCGATAAGACCTATTACTGCCTTATTCTTAGCAACGCCCGGAGCAACAACTGCTGCCTTTGAGCCAGAACCCTCATCATCAACCTGAATGTACTTAACAGTTACTGCAGGCTTTGATGCGTTGTACATTGCGAGTGCATACTTAAAACCAGCAAGCTCATCTTGGCCGGCCTGTGCAGCTTCGCCGGTGAGTGGACCCTGGAATGCGATTGTGACTGACTTTGCTGCGGCCTGTGCTGAAGTCGCTGTAAGCGTTCCTAGTGCAAGGAATGCTGCAGCGGCAACGCCAAGAA